>WNGM01010840.1_pt1 | contig 10354 bp, 8 predicted proteins | sample 5400571 | NCBI WGS metagenome assembly WNGM01 (sample SAMN13153378, study PRJNA577476) | soil metagenome | isolation source: 100 cm soil or saprolite under Garry oak tree replicate 2 | place: USA:California | collected 2016-06-15 | reverse complement strand
GTGGGCGCTCGGGTTGTACGAACAGGAAAACCCCGCCACCAAGTCCGTGTACACCGGCGACCAGGTGGCCGACCTGTCCGGCAACCTGGTCACCGACAGCGCGGTGCGCAGCTGGTGGCAGAAGGCTGCCCCGCCGCTACCGCCTGTGGATCCGGAGGTCGAGCAGTGGCGACCCAGCCCGGGCGGGCAGGGGCCGTCCACGTTGCGGGCTTTCCTGCAACAGATGGAACTACCGTCGGGGGTCTCGCTGATCGTCGACCGCAAGGGGAGCCTGCTGCCCGGGATGAGGGCCTGGGTGCGGTCGTGGGTGCTCGGGTTGCGCGGACAGGAAAACCCCGCCACCAAGTCCGTGTACACCGGCGACCAGGTGGCCGACCTGTCCGGCAACCTGGTCGCCGGCGCCACGGTGTTCAGATACTGGCAGGACGGGCAGGGTGCGGCCATGTTCGAGGCGGCCGTGGCGGACGACGCCCCTGGCAAACAGGACGTGACAGGTGCCGACCTCCCGGCCGCCGGCGCTCCCGCTGATCCTGGTCCTGCTGACGATGTCTGGACCGCCCGACGTCTTGCGACCTCTGCCCAGACGACGCTGGGGAATTCTGGTGGGCCGGTTGCGGCCGTGCCGCCGGGGCCGGGCAGTGTGGTCGGTGTTGGTGGGTTGGGGGTGGTTGCGGTTGACCCGGGGCTGGGTGGGGAGCCGGAGTTGGTTCGGTGGGTGGGGGAGGTGAATGCCCGGGTTAGGCGTGAGTTCGAGGTGGAGCGTGAGGCTGGCCGGGCTGAGTATGGGGTTTACCGGAGCAGGGTGATCGACGATCCGCGCCGCCGGCTTGGGGTGGTCAGTAATGGGGATTGCTTCTTCAACTCGCTGCGGGAGATGGCTGGTGATCATTTGGCGGCGATCGGGGGGAGGTTTGGCTGGGGGAATGCGCTGCCATCGGTGCGGCAGATGCGCGAGGCGATCGCGGATGCGTTGGCGGACAGTTATGACGAATACCGGGCGTCCCTGGGGCCGACGGGCGCGGTCCAGCTTGGGGATCACCTGCCGCAGGGCGCGGAGCAGCCTGGGTTTTACGCCTTGCGGGTCCGGGGCCTGACCGAACCGGAGGACGAGTCGGAGCAGCGTGGGCGGCTGGCGGACCACGTGGCATGGATCAAGACGGCGGGGATGTGGGCTTCCGAGGTCGGCGACAACGTGGTGGATATCGCCGCGCACCTGTGGCAGCTTCCGCTGACCGTGCTCCACCCGGACATGCCGGTGGACCTAGGCCCTGCCGTGGCCGTGACCCGGCGTTACTACCTGCGGTATGACGACTCGCATTACATGGGCTTGGCCGACGATCCGGGGGATCCGGCCCGCCCGGCGGCGCAGTTGCTGCCGCTGCGTCCCGAACCGGAGTTTGTGATCCCCGAGGGCATTGACCGGCGGGCGCTGGTCGGGCAGTACCGCACCGCTTTCGGTCAGCTCTACTCCGCAGCGGACGCTGCGGTGCACGCGGCGGCGGGCACCGATCGGGACTGGCAGGCTGGGCGGCTTCTGACACTGGGCACAGACTTCCAGAATGCTGTCGATCTTGCGGAGGCCGCGCTGGAGGAGATCGCGCTGGCTGAGCAGCTGGAGGAGATCGCGCTGGATGAGCAGCTGGAGGAGATCGCGCTGGCTGAGCAGATCGCCCGGATGGGCCGCATGTACCAGAACCTCCAGCAGGTGCTGCGGCGGGCCGGCGCCGCCGCGGCCGGGCCAGATCAGCGGCCCGGCCCGGGCCAGCGGGCCAAACGCCGTCCCGGCCCGGGCCGGGGGCGGCCGGGCTCGGCGAAACGTCGCCGCGGCACCCCGGCGTCAGAGGTAACTAGTGCCCAGCCCGCGGCCACCGCACCGGCCGAACCCGCCGGCGCGGGGACTGGCGCGCCAGGCGATCAGGCGGGGCCGGCGAAGCCGCGGAAGGTTGTGCCTAAGCGGAGGGTCCATCACGTTGATCAGGCGCGCAGGGTGGTCACGGTGAAGACTGAGGCCGACTTGCACCCGGATGAGGAGTTGCTGGAGACGGGGGAGTGGCGGCTGGAGGACCAGCTGCAGTACTGGCCGCAGGTTGACGGGTGGTTCCCGTGGCGTGATCCCGATAACCCGCTGTACCGGGTGTGGGGGCCGTTCGCGGACGCTGATGGTCGGCTGGGTCCGAACGTGGCGGTGCGTGAGGTGAAGCTGGGCCCTCCCCGATACCAGGAGCTGCTGCGGGGGATGGTTCTACACGGGGACCGGTGGCTGGCGTGGCGGCCGGACTTGCCGCCGCCGACGGTGTTTGACCGGCTGGCGCAGGATGTGCAGCGGCTGGTGGCGGCCACCCTGGCTGGGCCGCAGGTGGGGCGGCGGGTGGAGGCGCGGAACCTTTCCCCGTCGGATCTGCCCGCGCATGAGCAGGTACTGGTGAACCAGTACGGGGTGTTCTTGACCGCTGACATGCTGGCCGCGCAGGGCCCGCAGCGGCCGCTGCTGTCCAACGGGCTGGTGCTCGGACTGTACGCGGGGGCGGTGCTGGACGATGACGCCGCGGTGAAGCGGTGGAAGAGGAAACACCCGAACTACCCGGCGTACACGATCACGGTCCCCCGTCCCGGGACCGGGTCGGTGGGGATGGCCGCTGAGGGATATGCCGGCACGGTGGCCTTCGCCAATACCCGGGTGGTGCCCGGCCGCACGCCGGTGCGGGATCGCAGCATCACCGGGATCAATGCGATGTTCGTGCCGTTCCAGGTGGAGTTGACCGACCCCAACGGCCAGCCCCACCGTATGTCGATCATGGTGCTGGCCGGACTGGACAACCTCTACGGGCAGCACAACCCGTCCGGCATGGTGATCGCCGACTACGGTGATCCGTACCTCACACAGTTGCGGCCACCGCCCCCGGTGATCAAACCCGACCCCAACAGCCCGACCGAAGACCTACCCGACGGGGCAAGCACACCACCCGACCCTTCCCCGCCCACCACCCAGCCACGAACCCGGACGCGGCAGGCGCGGCGGGCGCGGCGGGCGCAGTGATTGGCCGTGCCAGTCTGAGTCGGCCCCGGGATAACGCCAAGTACACGGAACAGGCGCTTGCCCGACCCGATGACGAGCGGGAAGACCCACAGGCGGTACTGGTCGACAAGGTTGTGGCGCAACAGCGTCTGGATCAGGTTTCCGCTGCCGTGCACCTGCAGCTCTGGCCCGTCTTCCTGCTTGAGCGCCGCGATGCCCTCGGCCGCGTCCCCCTCGATCAGGACCGAGTTGTTCCACTCCAGCGTGGGACGACTCCGCGACGCGACGTACTTGGTGGCGTCGTTCAACGGCTTGGCGCCGGGATCGTCGGTGGCGTGCGGCCAATGCGCGGCGAAGATGTCGTAGGTCCGGCGTCCGAGGACGAGGGCGAACGGCCGGCTCATCGCCCCGCCCATGACCTGACCCATCTGCTCGTCCCAGTAGTTCACCGACCAGCCACCGTGCGCGAAGCCCCCACTGTCGTCCTCGCCAGGTCCGCCCGGTGCCTGCATGACCCCGTCGAGAGTCAAGAAGGTGCTCACGATCAGCTTTCTGATCGCCCGTGTCCTTTCGATGGGCGTGGGTGTCGTGGTTCGCTGGTGCTGTCTCATTGTGCTCGACGGGGGTGGGGCGATGGACGCCGACCGGGCCAGTCGTACCGCGGTGCTGGTTTGCCAGGGTCGCGCGGCTGCGCATGGCCGTATCGGCGAGGGCCGGTTCGCTGACCCGGTGGCGCTGCGCGATGACGAGCGGGTCGCCGTGCAACGGGTGCGTGCCGGGGACCCGCCCAAGGGGGTGCGCGATCGGGTTGACTTCGAGATGGTGCGGGCCAGCGCCGGGACGATCGTGCCGCGTACGGTCGTCATCGACGATGCCGTCCGCGCCCGACTGGTACCGCAGTTGGTGATCCTCGGTGCCGGCTTGGATGACCGGGCCTGGCGGATGCCGGAGTTGGCCGGCGTCGAGGTCTTCGAGGTCGACCATCCGGCCTCGCAGCGGGACAAGCGCAGCCGGGTTGGAGACCTTCAGCCGCTGGCGAAATAGGTATGGTTCGTGCCGGTCGACTTCACCCGTGACCGGCTGGACCCGGCTCTGGCGTCAGCCGGGCATCGGCCCGAGGCGGCCACGACGTGGATCTGGGAGGGGGTCGTGCACTACCTGAGCCGAGCGAGGTTGCCGCCACCGTCCAAGCCGTCAGCGGCCGATCGACGGCGGGCAAACCACACGCGTCGCCATCGCCGACCGGTGACCCAGCTCGGTGGAGCGCATCCGGCGGCCGGGTCGCCGCGTTCGCGATGCCCGCGTGCGGGCGGTGACCTACCTGGACGGCGGCCAACTCATGGTGGTCAGCCGCAATGATCGGGAGGTCAGTGGCAGCTACCCGGAGTTGAGCGCGCTGCTCAAGCGGTTCCCCCGGCGGCGGGTGATTCTGGACGGCGAGATCGTCGCCCTGGACGCCGAGGGTGTACCGAGCTTCAGCCTGCTGCAGCAGCGGATGCACGTGCGTATCCCGTCGCCGGCGCTGCGGGAGCGGGTGCCGGTCCAGCTGTACGTCTTCGACCTGCTGCACCTGGGTACCCGGTCCACGCTGGAGCTGCCCTACACCCGACGCCCGCAGATGCTGGCCGAGCTGGGGTTGGACGACGAGGTGGCCACGACCCCGCCGTACTGGGCCGACAGCGCCGGCAAGGACCTGATGCACGCCGCGGCGGAACGCGGCCTTGAAGGCGTGGTGGCCAAGCGGCTGGACTCGCCGTACCAGCCGGGTATCCGCTCCCGCTTGTGGGTCAAGACACCGCGGAACAAGACGGTCGAGGTCGTCGTGGCCGGTTGGAAGCCGGGCGAGGGGCGCCGGGCCGGTCTGATCGGGTCTCTGTTGTTGGGCGTGTACGACGACGCGGGCCGGCTCACCTACGCCGGCAACGTCGGCACCGGGTTCACCCACGAGATGCTCGGCGAGCTGGCGCGACAACTGGCCCCCCTGCGGCGGGACACCTCGCCGTTCGACCAGCCCGTACCGCGGGCCGACGCTCGCCAGGCACACTGGGTCGAGCCCAACCTGGTTGGCGAGGTCACCTACCGGACGCTGACCCCCGACGGCCGGCTACGGCATCCGGCCTGGCGCGGCCTGCGCCCCGACAAAGCTCCCACCGACGCCAAGCGGGACCTGTTGCGGTAGACGCATCACGCCAGCTCGGTCATCAGTCCTCCGGCAGGTCGCGCAGCCGCTGCGCCGCGCTCTCCGGGGTGATGTCGCGCTGCGGCTGGGCCAGCAGCTCGTAGCCCACCATGAACTTGCGTACCGTCGCTGACCGCAGCAACGGCGGGTAGAAGTGCGCGTGCAGGTGCCATTCCGGGTACGGCGAGCCGTCGGTGGGCCGTTGGTGCAAGCCCATCGAGTAGGGGAAGGTCACCCCGAACAGCCGGTCGTACCGCCGCGCCAGCCCGCGCAGCAAAGCCGCGAGCGCGTCGTGCTCGTCGCTGTCGAGGTCGGTCAGCGCACCACGATGCGCCCGCGGCTGCACCAGCGTCTCGAACGGCCACACCGCCCAGAACGGCACCAGCGCGATGAAGTACCTGTTCTGGCAGACGATGCGGTCGTCCTCCTCCAGCTCCACGGTGAGGTAGTCGCACAGCAGGCACCCGCCGTCGGCCGCGTACGCCTGCTGCTGGTGCAGCTCCCGCGCCGGCTCGTTGGGCAACCGCTCGTTGGCCCAGATCTGCCCGTGCGGGTGCGGGTTGCTGGCGCCCATCATGGCGCCGCGGTTCTCGAAGATGAGTACGTGGCCCACCCAGTCGAGCCCGCCGAGCCGCCGGTACTCGTCGGTCCAGGTGTGCACCACCCGCCGGATCGCGTCCGGTGCCATGCCGCCGAGGGTCAGGTCGTGGCGCGGCGAGAAGCAGACCACCCGGCAGATGCCGCGTTCGCTGCGCGCCACCAGCAGCCCGTCCAGGTCGAGCTGCACGGGCGGGGTATCCGGTGTCAGCGCCGCGAAGTCGTTGTCGAAGACGTAGGTACCGCTGTATTCGGGGGTACGCGCGCCGCCGGCCCGTTCGTTTCCCGGGCACAGGTAGCAGGTGGGGTCGTAGGCCGGGCGCCGCTCCTCGGGCATCCCTTCGGTCTGACCCTGCCAGGGGCGGGCAGTGCGGTGCGGGGACACCAGCAGCCATTCGCCGGTGAGCCGGTTGAGGCGGCGGTGCGGTGCGCTGAACATCGGTCAGCCTCCTCGCCGAGTCCCCCGGAGGTTCACGGTAAGTCCGGCGAGCCCGCGTGGTCCAGGCGGTACGTTGCTGGGGTGGAGCAGCGCATCAGTCTGGTCACGCTGGCGGTCGCTGACATGACCCGGGCACGGACGTTCTACGAGCGGCTCGGCTGGCGGGGCCAGCAGGTCGAGGAGACGGCGTTCTTCCAGGTCGGCGGCATCGGGCTCGTGCTGTGGGGGCGCGACGAGCTCGCCGACGACGCGGGCCTGGAGGACCGCGGTACCGATGGCTTCGGCGGGATTGCCCTGGCGCACAACGTCCGGTCGCGGGTGGAGGTCGACGAGGTGCTGGACCAGGCGGCGAACGCCGGAGCCGAGATAACCCAGGCGGCGCGCGAGACGTTCTACGGCGGTTACGCGGGCTATTTCACCGACCCGGACGGCCACGTCTGGGAGATCGCCGACAACCCCGGCTTTCGGCACGTCATAAGGATTGCCGCCTGGCTGCACACGGCCGGATTCGTAGGCGGCCACGGTGGCCTGTATCCGGTCGCGTACGCCCAGCTTCGCCAGGACGCTCGCCACGTACGACTTGACGGTGGTGTGCGCAAGGTAGAGCCGGTCGGCGATTTCGGCGTTGTTCAGTCCGCGGGCGAGTAGCCGCAGGACATCGGTTTCGCGGGCGCCGAGGTCGGGCAGGCGCGCGGACGGTGGCGGGTGTGGCGGTGGGGCGCTGGCCCGCACCAGCTCGACCCTGGGCGATGCGTTCTTCCTCATCGCCGCTCCGGTCGCGCTGCCCGCCTGCCTCGCGCTCACCTGCCGGGCCGCGCATGCCAGCACGATCATGCCCGGCTGGACAGCCCGCGCCGGGTACGCGGTCGCCCTGTCCCTGCTGCTCGCGGGGTGGACCTGGTTCCCGCTCCCGGTGCTGGTGATCTGGGCCCTCATCGCCGGCCTCCGGTCTCTGCTCTGGCCGCAACGCATCCCCGTCGAGGTGCGTACGCTCTCCAGCTTCTTCATGGCCTGGCGGAACGACGCCGCGACCGGCTTGCCTTTGGTCGCCAGGATCAGCAGTGTCGCGACCCGGCCGCCGAACGAGGTAGGGGTGCGGTTCCAGGTGATGTGGACCTGGCTGCCCCCGCCCGGCCGGGCGGTGATGGCGGCCGAGACGTAGCTGCCGGGCGCGCAGAAGTTGCTCTCGCGCACCGTCCAGACAATCAGGTCCGGATCCGACCAGTCGTAGTGTTCGACCGCCCACACCGACATCCCGGGCATCTTGCTGCCCTCTTTGACATCGGCGGCCGTCTCGGCCACCGAGTAGACCTCGTACAGGCTGGGTTCGATGCCGGGCCAGATCTCCGGCCGGCGGTCGGAGAAGTTCAGCAGCGCCGCGCGGGCGCGCTCGGGCGACACGCTGGTCTCGACGTCCAGTTCCACCTTCGGCATGGTCCTGCCCCTTTCGGCTGCTCTGCGTCCGGCCGTGCTGCCGGTTGCCGAAAGCCTCCGCCGGCGGGCCGCGCGGAGCATGAGGTGTCCGCCCTATCTTTCGGCGGCCGGACGGCTCCCGCCGACTCAGTCGGCGAACGGGTCGAGCAGGCCGTGCTGCATGGCGAAGACGGTCGCGGCGGCGCGCGTGGTCACGCCGGCCTTCTGGTAGATCGACTGGATGTGGTTGTCCACCGTCTTCGGCGCGATCACCAGGGTGCGCGCGATCTCCCGGGTGGGTACGCCCCGGGCCAGCAACCGCAGTACCTCCACCTCGCGCGGCGTCAACCCGCCGGTGTACCGCTTGCGCGGCCCCACCCGGTGCCCGGCCGCGGCCAGTACCGCGTCCACAGCGTCGCGGTCCAGTTGCCCGCCACGGACCTCGCGCTCCAACTCCACCGCCGCCTGCTCGCCGCTGCGCGGCGCCCGGTGCGGACGGGGTTCGCGCATCGCGTGGTACGCGTCGGCCGCGGCGAGGACCCGGGCGGCGGGGGACAGTTGGGCCGCCGCCGAGCCCCGGAAGTACCCGGATCCGTCGAGCCGCTCATGATGCAGGGACGCCAGCGCGGACAGCCGGGCAAGGAACGGCGCCCGCCCGAGTACCCGCCCGGTCTCGTACGGGTGCAGCCGTACCGCCTCCCAGTCGCCCGCGCTCAGCGGGCCCGGCTTGCCCCACACGCTCGCCGATACCCCGATCCGGCCGAGGTCGTGCACGAGCGCGGACAAGCCCACGTCGTCGACCTCGACGCCGGGCAGCTGGGCCAGCAGTGGTGCCACGACTGCCGACGCCCCTGCATGCGCGGCGACGTCGGTGGGCTCTGCCCGCACTGCTCGTTGAGCCCATCACGATCAGCGACATCCTCGGCCACCACACCACACGTCGCTGACCAGCGCGAACACAGCCGCCTAGACACACGCCCCATCGGCGTGCGATCACCCATTTCCGCAGGCCAACCCCGCAATCCCGGGTCCAGACCCACACTCAGCTGCGGAACGCAAGGATCAAAGTCGCTCGCATTCGTGCTACCCCAGCTCGCCCGCCTCAGACGACCTGTTCGTCATGACGTCACAGGCACACCAGCTCGCCTCGGCCTTCTGGCCCGGTGACCTCGCCATGATCCTGCGCTGGCGCGATCTTGGACTCGGCCAGCAGCACGAACCGGTCGGTGTCCCCAACGCGCTTGTGACAATGGACCCAGGCCCGCTCGGCGAGCTTGCCGGCCAAAGCCGAGTACCCATCGCGGCCACGACTGCGAATCTCTCGGACATTGCGAATACCGACACCGCCGGACCAGCCATCACGACGGCCGAGGTCCAGCGCTTCGTAGCAGAAGCCGGCATCGACGCCGCATACTGCGTCAACGGTGGGATCAGTCCCCTCGCGCATCACCTCACCGTCGTGGACTGCACCGCGACCGAAGCCAAGTTAGTCCGGTCCGGCGTCGTTTACGAGCGGGCCATCAGCCCCGCCGTCGCACCACAGCCTGCCTGGTGGCACGGTTCGGTGGCATCCCGCTCCAACGGCAGAAGAAGGGTCATCGACGACCGCATCATCGCTCCGATCGCAAGCCGCCGCAAGGAGCTGGTCGTCCGACTCCAGCGGCGATGGTGCGAGCTCTGCGACCAACGGGCACGAGAAGTGGAGGTTCACCAGATCCCCAAACTCGCAGACCTCCCCAAGAGGGGAGCCTCAGCCGGCGTGGGCACAGATCATGGCAAGACGGCGACGCAAGACGCTCGTGGTCTGCAAGCCGTGCCACGACACCATCCACGACCGGCAACAAACACGACACCCCACGCGATAGTCACTGGAGAGCCGGATGCTCGGACAACGACGGCACGTCCGGTTCGGGCCGGGGGCCACTGGAAAAGGAGCCGCACCTTTGCGGAAACCTCGCCAGTGGCCTACCGGTGCAGCGAGGTTGCCCCGTCGGTCAGGGTGTCTGGGTGGTCGGGGCCGAACACCCGCAGATAGTCGGCGAGCAGGGCCTCAAGCGCCGCGGCGGCTCCAGCCAAGTCCCCAGCCTCGCCCCGCCAACTGGCGACATTGAGCCGCGTGCTCAGCGTGTCTGGGCGGTCGGTGCCAGGCCGGGTCGTGGCATCGGCCGTGAGTTGGTCGAAGTGGGCGAAGGCGGCGGCGACCAGGCCGGCCTCGCCGAGACTGCGCCCGGCCCGAAACAGCAGCGCGCGCCCGTCAGGCTCCCAGACCTGATCTTCGGCGTGGCCGCTCAGGGCGGCGGCGTTGGCGGGCAGCCGTTGGGCGAACGGCGTCGCGCTCCACGTCTGGCCACACCTGCCCCAGGGCATCGGCGGCGGTTGCTGCGGCGGCGAGCTGAACGGGGTGCGGTCTGGTCACGAGCGGCCCGCTGCACTCCCAGGAGGGCGGTTTCGGCGCGTCTTGGACTTTCGAAACATTGGAGAATGGCTACATAACGTAGTCAACTCGTTTGCGCGGATGGCCCATTGAACGAGGTGGTCTCGTCATCCGTTGTGATAGTGGAACGTCATGGTAGCAACGCTCGCCCGAAAGGATGACCGATGAGGTTTCCCAGGCTCGTGAAAGTGGTCGCGCCGTTCTCAATGGTGGTCGTCGCGGCCGGCACGTTGGCTGCGGTCATTGCAACACCCGCATCTGCCGGTTGCGCAAAAA
>WNGM01008188.1_pt1 | contig 10354 bp, 9 predicted proteins | sample 5400571 | NCBI WGS metagenome assembly WNGM01 (sample SAMN13153378, study PRJNA577476) | soil metagenome | isolation source: 100 cm soil or saprolite under Garry oak tree replicate 2 | place: USA:California | collected 2016-06-15 | reverse complement strand
TCGGCATTGAATATCTCGATATTGCCACCAAGAGGTTGCTGCAATCCGAGAATCAACCGAAAGAGGGTGGTCTTCCCTGCCCCGTTGGGGCCGATAATCGCTACAAACTCCCCACGATTAACGGTGAAACTGGCCTCTCGCCAGACTGTGCCATTCGGGTAACCGGCTGTTAGGTTTCTAGCAGCGACGATTTCGGGAGTTATCGTGTTCACTCATCAATGTCCATAGTTTTGTGAATCGAGGGCGCGCTGAAGGTCGATCAACTCTGCGTTCATCCAATCTTGGAAGCGGATATCGGTCGGTTGCACGGTCTCTGTTACGCCAACAATTGGAATCAAATGTGCAACAGCCTCAGCCTTGAGCATTAAGGTAAGTTGTGTCGCAGTTTGCTCATTGAATACCAGCACTGTTGCGTTTTTGGGTTGAGTGCCGTTGACAATCTGTTGTTCAAATAGGATTCTGTCAGGAGTCGTCGGATCGTTTCCTTCGGACACTGCTTTCATGAATTCGGGCGGGGAGATGAGGTCAAGCTGAGTCGCTTCGGCTAGATAGACGAAGATGCTTTCTGTCGATGCTACAGGTCTCCCTGCATACTTTGAGGCAATCTCGTTGATCCGACTATTATATTGTCCAAGGGACGCGCTTAGACTGGCGTATTGCTGTCCGTAGTACGCGGCATTGGTGCTATCGACGGAAACAAGATCTGAATACATCGCACGTGTGGTTTGATTCACATAACTCGGGCTATACCAGAAGTGCGGGTTGTCCCCAGCCTCTTTCCCAAGGAGATTTGCCACGTTCAAAACTTTCTGACTCGGGTTATTGTTTGCTGAAAGAAGTCTTAGAGCCCAATCATCATAGCCAGCGCCGTTAACGATGACTAAGTTTGCGTTCGCAATCGCCCGAGCGTTCGCTGCATTGCTTTCGTATTCGTGAGGGTCAGCGTTTGGATCGGAAACGATACTCAGCACCTGTGTGTGGGTTCCGCCGAGCTGCGACACCAGGCTGCCCCAGAAGTTTTCGGCGGCCACTACTTGCACCTGGGTTGAACTCGTTTGGGATGCAGGCCGGTTGAGATACAATCCGGCCGCTGTAGCCGTTACGAGGATTACTGCTAGGACCGCGGCGATGAAATATCCTCTTCGCATTCTTTATTTCTCCATGAACTGTGAGCCTAGCAGGGGGGCAAGGGACTATTAAGTATTTGTCAGGAGTTATTAACTTCCGCAAGTAACGTCGCATATTCAATACTGAAATGTGCTGTCTGATCATCTTAACTTCTCTAATTCGTGATGAGCTTCTGCCGCTCGAGGATTGACTTGGAACCTACGTTAATAACAATTGGCTGGAAGCTTTATAATTATTGTTAACCATCTCTACTGTGTCGAAAAATGGCCATTATCAGCTTGTCCTTCCCCGATCAGATGTTGAAGGAGATGGACCAGATCCAGAGATCAGGAGGATTCGCCGGTCGATCCGAACTCGTGAGATCAGCAATTAGGTTGCTGCTGGAAGACTCCAAAGAAAAGAATGCTCTCTCGGGACACATGAACGCCATCATAGTCGTAACTCACGACGAGTCCAACGAAGCACCGATAACAAGGCTCAAACACGAATTCGATGACATCGTGAAGACACACATCCACAACAAGATCAGCCAAACCAACTGCGTCGAGCTCTTCCTGCTAGAGGGGGACGCAAAGAAGGTGGGGTCAATGGCCCACGAATTCCAGAAGGAGGACAAGTTGAAGAGCGTCAAGCTCGTCGTGATCGAATAAGTGTGGACCGTCGGATGTCCGTTTACTGTTCGGAAGCTTTGGGATCCTGCCTAGGCGTCGCCAGGTTGTTCAACTCGTCAAAGGCGATCGCACCGTCGACAAGATTCTGATAGGTGCCTTTTTCCAACACCTCCTTGGAAGCGCGCTTTAAGAGACCCATCGCCGCATACGAAGCACTCGGGCCAAAGCTTACGCGAGCAACACCCAGCCTCTCCAGTTCGCTGACAGGAGGCAACGCCTTCCTAACCATAACATTGATGGGAAAATCAAGCTCCTTCACAAAGCGACTTATTGAACCCGCCTCAGTCAGACCCATAGGATAGACGCAATCAGCTCCCGCGTCTCTGTAAGCAGTGGCGCGGCGAATGGCTTCTTCGAACTTTGCCTCATCGTCGCCAATTCCAAATCGTAGCGCGTCGGTTCGAGCATTGATTACAAGAGGAACGCCCACAGTATCACCAAGTCTTCTGATCGCTTTGACATTCTCGACCTGTCTCTCAACACGAAAGAGCTTCTTCGTTGCATGGGCGAAGTCTTCGATGTTTACGGCGCTAGAGGTTGCAACCGCTGGGAATCCTTCACTCTCGAAGACGCGTGCGCTTGGGACATCCCATGCGTTCGGAAGAATTAGAATCCGTTTTCCATGGTGGAGTCCACGAAAATCTTGAGCCTTATCCTTCTGGGATCGCATCTTGGATTCCGACAGGATGCTGGTCACGTTTCGAGCCACCTATCTTCTTTTGCATCCAGAATTGGTTGAGATCTCGCATAGCCAAGTTGTCAAACTTCCGCTCACGTGCATCATCAGGGGGGCCAAGAGGTTTGCCGATCTTCTCGGACTTCAAGTCGTCTACCAAGTGAGCAAACTCGTGTCCCAGAGTCAGTAGCGTGTCCCTAGCTGCTTCGAAGACCGTTATGAGAAATTCAACTTGCCCATCTTTTTTCCGGTACGAGAGGAGCCCGTCGTAGTAACCAGGTCGACCTCCCTTTATTGGAGGAGGAGGTTTTGAACTGTATTCGATGAATACTCGACTTTTATCTACGTCATACTTCCCACATAAGAATTCTAGAAAATCGGTGAAGCCTTCCGGGTAATGCTTCTCTGTCATTGTGCAATACTAACCTGTTCGTATCGAACCATTCGGCCGAGATTCTAGACGAGAGGGCCTTATGAAATAGACGCATGAAGTTGACTTTGGCACGATAAAATTTGATCTCTTGGGAGGACGCGTACAAGACCAGACCGCCCTGGGACATCGGCCGCCCTCAACCGGCATTTGTAGAATTGGTCCAGGCTGGGGAACTCAATGAGGGCAGGGTACTCGACGTTGGCTGTGGGACCGGTGAGAACGCACTCTACCTCGCAGAGAGAGGGTTTTCGGTTGTTGGGGTCGACCTTTCGACCCGCGCCATCGAAGCAGCGAAAACGAAAGGCAGCGAGAGGAAGCTGAAAGTGGATTTCAGACTCGCAAACGCGCTGTCACTAGATTTCAAGAACGCGTATTTCGACAACGCTATCGATTCGGGACTATTCCACACCTTCAATGACAATGACCGAGCCGTCTTTGCGCGCGAAATTGCCCGCGTCCTAAAGACTGATGGAAGATACTTCATGCTCTGCTTCAGCGACAAAGAGCCTACCAATTGGGGTGGACCACGAAGAGTTACCAGGGAAGAAATCGAAGCAACGTTCTCTCCACTATTCAATATCAACTTCATCAAAGACGCATGTTTCGCTACTAGAATCCACAACAACGGTGGGAAAGCGTACCTGACATCGGCAACAAAGAAGTCCTCGTAACCCCTGCCTGATACTCCCCCGAAGAGCTGTCTGGAGGAATACTCTATTCTTCTTTCTCCTTCCTTACCTGATCCTTCACGGATTTGAAAAAGTCTGAACTCTCTATCCGCCCAGCTTCGGAGTGCACCGCATCAAGATCAATCTTCAGCCTAGCGTGTGTCACTCGACGTCTTTTGAAGACGAGGAATACGGCTAGGAGTAGTCCCGCGATTAGTGCGGCTATGATTCCGAAGTAGTAGAGTGGGAAGCTGGCCGGCGGATTATTCTGGATGTTTATTGCCCTCGTTGCCGTGCCAGTGTTTGCAGGTGAAGGAGAATCTGATGCTTTGACGATCAGAGACCACAGTCCTCCGGCATCTGTTGAACGGGCAGTGTAGCTGCCTATCCACAATCCGAGAATAGTGTCGAAGACCATAGGGACAGAATCGTTGATTGCGGGTGTCCCGCTGTAGAGCAAGTAAGCGCGAACCGTGCCAGACTGGAGAGTTGTTCCATCAGGATATTCTATGGTTGCGTTGAATCGGAGTTGTTGGCCAACTCCAATGTTAGTGTTAGTCGTCACATCGACGGTTAGGGCTGCAGGAGTTAGTTGTGGAGTGTTCATTATGGCTATCCCAGGGCCGGTGTTCCCAAAAGCATCGCTGAAGGCGCGTGGTCCGAGTGTGACCGTCCAGACTCCTGTCTCATTAGTCAACGAGGTGGTATAATTGGCGCTGAACGTTTGGGCATTGCTGTTGTACGTAGCCGTGAGGGTGATTTTGGAACCGCCAGGTGTTGCTAATGTTAGAAGGCCGACGCCCGTCGAGGGAAGCGACGCGTCGGGATAAGTTGGCTGGAAGGAAAACCGCATAGTTTCAGTCCTCTGGTAGATCGGTTTGAATATCGCGATGGTAGCGACAGACATCGTCGCTGCATTCACAGCGAAATGCTGGACGTCAAGAGGAGTCTTGAAAGAGCTGGTTCCGGAAACCGTCACCATATAGGAGTCTATAGTCGCGTTCACGGGTATCTTCCAACTAGCAGTTACAACTCCCACAAGCGAGGCTGGAGAGGTTTGCGAGAACACAAGAGTTGAAGTGGTCTGTGTCCTAATGCTTACACTGACGCTCTCCGAGGCATTGTACCCGCTAGCCTGAATCGTCACGGTCTGAGTTCTCTCATGCTCCGAACTATCGACAATATTCACGAAGAAAGAACTTGAAGCCACATTTGGCGATGCGATCGGGCTTACCAGATCGACCGAAGCAGCGTATTGGCCGAGCAGTGAGTCGGATCCTGCAAACGATGTACTCGGGAATGCGACCGACTTACTGAACTGGGACTGCCCGATGAGAGTCGTGTAGTTCTCCAACGGCGACTGAAAAATCACACTCGCGGGGTTCTTCACGAAGAATCTGAACTGATAGAGGGTCCCACCGCCTGCACTAGTAACGGTAAGAACCAGGTTTACCGTATTGCCTTCTTGGGTCGATGCCGGAACCGATGTCAGGGAGTAGTAACCGCCACCCGGAGTTGGGCAACATGCATTGACTCTTGAAACCAGATCGACGGACAAGACGGGAACCAATGTTGCGAGGGCGAGTAGGAGGGCAAGACGGGTACCTCCGATGTGTTTCATGACATGTGTCCCAGGAAATGGACCGCTGACTCACGACCTTCGAACGCGGGACTAAAATGCCTCGTAACTTCCAGCCATATGCTGAGGTACCGAGTGGAATCAGGAATCTCTCCCACCTTTAGAAACCATGGACGGAGCCTGTGAGAAGGACTCGAGTTAGACACTCAGCTCGACCAGAGGATGTAGTTGAAAATCAGCCACACTCGCATGACTGCTCCTCGCATACAGTCCTTGCATCCTATCCCCTCAAATTTCTGATCAAGGTGGAGAGGTTGAGGCGCTCAGCCTCCAGACCATGTTCGAAGAGAGTGAGCATGGCTCCTGATAGCTTTAGATTGACCAGTCTATCCGAGGCCAAACCAAGACGGAGAAGGACATTGTACAACGACTGGTTGTACAACCTTCAAAAATCTTGATTTATATTTCCTAGGAGGCTATGGCCCAGATGGGAAAACGAATGAAAGCAAAAATCATCGCTCTGCTATCAGTCGCGTTGATCGCAGCAATGTCGCCCACAATGATATCATTGGTAGCCGGTGCAAGTCAAGCAGCCGCCCACTCCCACCATCCGAATGGGCCTCCGACAACTGTACCACCTTGCGACTTTGACCATCCGACTTCACTGCCCCCTCAGGCTTCGCCCAATGCAACCGCAGCGCTTGACGCCCGGGCAAGTCACTGCCCAACCCCCACAGCGGCATAGCGGACACAGAATAATCGCAACAGCTTTCCTAACCTCTCTTTTTTTGGACCTTCAGTTTGAATGATCAAATGCCTTTTACCGCCCGGTCAGCCATTGAGCTCGGGGCAACAAGGCTGAGGTATGAAGAAGAGTCTTCTCACTACGATAAACAATAACAATGCGGAAGCAAGAAACTAATAGAGCTGCACGATTAGCAAGAATATCTCAGGTCCGATACAGAAATGACAGAAGAATTCGTAAGAGTAGCCTCGACCTCTGAGATTCCGCCAGATAAGATGAAGGTGGTGCAGTACAAAGGTCAACCGATCTGCCTCGCAAACAGCAAGGGCAAATATTACGCCATCAAAAACACATGCACTCACCTCGGAGGACCACTAGGCCAAGGAAAACTGGAAGACCATATAGTCGAATGTCCCTGGCACGGGTCCCGATTCGACCTCGCAACCGGTGAAGTAAGAAGAGGACCAGCCCAAACTCCAGAACCAGTCTACGAGGTCAAGGTTGAAGGCGCAATAATCCTCATTCGACCCAAATAGCGACATTTCTCTATCGCTCGGCGCTCTTCCCATGATTCGTTGTCCAACCTGTGGGAACGATCTAGTGTATTCTCCGATTCCTCCACTATTTCTGTGCCTAGAACGGATGGCTGGAGACATAATCACCATCAACATCAGATGCAAACCCTGGATTGCAGAGAACGCATCAGCCATAGACTTGCTGAGAATGACCGATCGGATTGAGAAATTAGCGCCTCGGCTTACTTCGTAGAGCTTGGGCTTACATCAGCCCAATCTTTCGCTCGAATTGGCGATTTATCCTTGTTTAAATTGCTTTATAAGCGGTTAAAATCAGAGGTCTAATCGTCGAACTTGGCGTCCTTGCAAGCTCCGATCAGTCGAAACTCATTCTTTTTCGATTTCAAAATGGAAACGTGATTTGTGTTGTCTGACAAGGGAAGAGCTTTCATCAATATTGAGAATGTTGTCGCTTCTGTCACGCTGAAGCAGCGAATAGACCTCAATGCGATAGTCAGAATTTTCCCTGGAGTAGAATATCGACCCGAACAATTCCCCGGTCTGGTCTATCGTCTGAAAAAGCCGAAGACAGCCACGCTCATATTCAGTTCCGGCAAAATGGTCTGCACCGGATCAAAATCGGAACGCCAAGCCCACAAGGCCGTGTTGAAAGTGGTTGACGAATTGAAGAAAGGAGGGATCGTGATCGTTGGCAGACCAGTAATCGTCGTCCAGAACATCGTAGCTTCCGCGGGTCTGGGAGGCACAATCGACCTGGAGAAGGTCGTTTACAGTTTGAAGAAAACCATGTACGAGCCTGAGCAGTTTCCAGGACTCATCTACCGCATGGACGAGCCAAAAGTCGTAATCCTAATCTTCGCCAGCGGCAAACTAGTCTGCACTGGGGCGAAAAAAGAGATCCAGGTTCACATCGCAGTCAACAAGTTGCAAGAGACTCTGGAAGCGAAGAATCTGATCATGTACGAAGGCCCCGAGAAGCCCCGACTTCCGCCTATCCCCACCAAACCCGCAGACTAGTTACGTCTCAATTTGTCCGTTGCAAGCGCGCGATGAAGTAGCCAGCAGTCCAATCGCGGTGCGGGTAAAACCTACGGCAATCACCAAGTCCCATCAGGCCCGGTGACCCATACTGTTCAAGGACCGGTCGAGTCTCAAACTCTGGATGAGACTTCAAAAATGGTGCGACAACATGTTCGTTCTCCTCAACCGTCAAGCTGCAGGTACAGTACAGGATTCGGCCCTCCTCACCAACTAGAGAGACCGCTGACTCGAGGAAACGTCGTTGCAGAACTGAATAGCGACCTACCGACTCGGGGGAGAGGTGCCATTTCATTCGCGGATTCCGATCAAAAACCCCTGTTCCAGTACATGGCGGGTCAATAACTGCTAGGTCGAAGGTGTCATGAAGCCCAAGCCGTGAAGCATCACTAATCACTGGGTCCGCTATCTTTACTCCAAGTCTCTGAACTTCTCTTCTCCAACTCTTCATTCTTGCGGGAGAATAATCAACCGAAACAATCGTACCCCGGTTCTTCATCAACTGCGCGATTGCAGCGGTTTTCGCTCCTGGAGCTGCGCACAAGTCCAGAACACTCTCCCCAGGCCTAGGACTCCCCGCCTCGATCGCCAGATAGGAGGCTAAATCTTGCATTTGGAAAGAACCCGACGAGAAGAATCCTGCGAACGCGGAAGGAGAGCCGGAGACAATGTACACACCTTGGGCAGAGGGAACCTTCGTTAGTCTCTCAGCCAAACTCCCAAGCTCCTTTGGGAGAGTTGTTCTTCCTCGGTTCTTCAGAGGATTGACCCGAAAATATCTTGGCCGCGACCTTGTGGACAAAAACGTAACAGCGTCCCCGCGGCCGAGAAGGCGAAAGCAATAGTTCACCCACCAGACCGGATGATGTGTTTGAAGAGCGACCCTCTCAGAGTCTCTCAAACCGGAGAGAAGCCCAGTCGTGTTCAAGGCCGACAAAGTTCCGAAGAAGAATTCGAGCCTAGGAATTAGATCACTCGGAGCGATCGCTCTGACGCTGTGCTCTATTCGCCTCATCTGTCCTCTCGCACCTGGTCGTAGCATTGCGTAAGTTGTCAGCCGAAACAAGCAGCGAGCGCTCATCCCCATCTTTTCCTGGGGATGTGCATTTCGCACGAGAATGTCGATAACGTCCTGTTCGCTCGTTGTTCCCAATACCAAAGCTAAGGCTTCCCGCTTGACGTTTGTCAGACGAGGGTCTGAGGCTGCAGCTCGCTGCACGGCGTCTCGCTCGCTGGCTCCTCTACTAACCAGTACCAACGCCTGATGAGCAAGCCTGAATTGATCTGAGAAATAGGAGTCGGGTCTGCGTAGCTTCCCTGCGCGTTTGGATTCTTGCAGATTGTCTGCTGGGCCAACATGATGCATCCCTACACCAACCGGACGAGTGGTCTCAGTTTCATGAAGGCCTCTCAACGAAGTGTTGCCTGGAGTCATTTTCGGCTCGACACCTTCAGCCTGACTCTAGCGGGCACAGCGTTTCAAGGCCCCGATTCCGAGCAACTAAGGTTTAACTTTCATGCTTCTGAGATCAGGGCCCGCGTTAATGTCCAGCCTCGACCAGTACATGGCAAAGCCTGAACCGGTGCCTCCCCCCCGGCCGAGGCAGGACCCAAAAGCACAGCTTAACTTCAGACCAAGCATCCCGCAGGAATTAGCTGAATCATATTTCGTGGGGGCTGGCTACGATGGAGAGCGACGCTCCGTATACCTCAAACTCTACGAGCCGAAATCCCAGAAGATACACTTCTGGTACGACAACACAGGGCATACCCCGTACTGTCTCTCCAAGGAGTCGCCTGAAGTGCTGGGGAAGAACCAGAGCCTAGTGAGACACCCTGGCTTTGTCAAGTTCGAGGGATCCAAGAGATTCGACGCGCTGAAGGGCAAAGAGATTCCTGTTACCGTGATCTATGCGAGAGACCCTCTCTCGATTGGTGGACGTCCCAGTGGATGCATCCGTGATATTATCAAAGCCTGGGAAGCCGATATTCGATACACTGAGAACTACATCTATGATCGCAGACTTGAGCCCGGAATGTCCTATTCCATTAAACGCGGAAACCTCGTTCCGCTACAATCAGGGAGTAGTTCGATAAACATCCAGACTGTCTTCGAGGAGACCGATCCAGTCTATCAGAGCCTACTCGACCGGTGGCTTCGCTTGTTAGACTTCCCGGTACCAACCTACAGGAGAGTAGCGTTTGACATTGAGGTGCACTCGCCAATCGACACCAGAGTCCCGGACCCCCAAGAAGCAGAGTACAAAGTAATCTGCGCGAGTTTCGCTTCCAACGACAGTGTGAAGAAAGCTCTGATCCTGAAACGGCCAGGGCTTGCGGTTGAAGATGCTGAGGCTCCCTCGGGGCTGCTCTTAGACTTCTATGAAACCGAAGAGGAGCTCTTATCCGCGATATTCAGGGAACTGAACGATTACCCTTTTGTCCTGACGTTTAACGGGGACGATTTCGACCTCCGATATCTCTTCCATCGAGCGGAGAAGCTAGGGTTTACACGAGATAAGATTCCCATCGAGCTCGGACGAGAATCAGCAGGACTCAAATACGGCATTCATTTCGACCTCTACAAGTTCTTCTTCAACAGATCAATCCAAGTCTATGCATTCAGCGGCAAATATAGAGAATCCACGCTCGACGCTATATCCGAGGCACTTCTCGAGACCGGAAAGCTAGAGATCTCCACACCAATCTCCCGGCTATCATACTCCGAACTCGCGGCCTACTGCTACCAAGATGCAGAGCTAGTTCTGAACCTAACCCAGTTCGACGGTGAAGTAGTGATGAAACTTGTCACCGCTCTTTCTAGGATCAGCTTTCTGCCAATCGAAGACATGTCCCGTCAGGGAGTCTCAGGATGGATCA
>WNGM01007092.1_pt1 | contig 10357 bp, 14 predicted proteins | sample 5400571 | NCBI WGS metagenome assembly WNGM01 (sample SAMN13153378, study PRJNA577476) | soil metagenome | isolation source: 100 cm soil or saprolite under Garry oak tree replicate 2 | place: USA:California | collected 2016-06-15 | reverse complement strand
GACGTCATCGCGGCAAACTCCGCGATCTGCGACATCATCGGTGCGCAGGGCAAGCTGACCTACCGGGGCATCGACATTCACGAACTGGCCCGCAACTCGTCGTTCGAAGAGACCACTTACCTGCTGTGGTTCGGGTCGCTCCCAACCCGTGACGCGCTGCTCCAGTTCAGCGCCGAGCTGGCCTCACACCGTGTGCTCCCCACCCAGGTGCTGACCCTGATGAAGGACTTTCCACGGACGGCAACGCCCATGGATGCGCTGCGGACGGCGCTCTCCGCGCTCGCCTTCTACGATCCGCAGGCGCATGACGCCTCCCGTGAGGCGAACGTCGCCAAAGCCATGCGGGTGACGGCGCAAACGGCGACGATCGTGGCCGCCTACGAGCAGATCCGGCGCGGCCGTCGGCCGGTCGATCCGGAACCGGACGGGAGCCACGCGGAAAATTTTCTTCGCATGCTCTTCGGCGCCGAGCCGGATCCGCTGTTTGTCCGGGCGATGGATCTGGCCCTGATTCTTCATGCCGACCACGAGCTCAACGCGTCGACCTTTGCCGCCCGGGTGACCGCGGCGACGCTGGCCGACATGTACTCGGCGATCGTGTCCGCGATCGGCGCGCTGGCTGGTCCCCTGCACGGGGGCGCGAACGAGCAGGTGATGAAAATGCTGCAAAAGATCGGTGAGCCATCACGCGTCGGGGCCTACGTCACCGAGCGCCTGGCGGCGCGTCAAAAAATCTCAGGCTTCGGCCACCGCGTCTACCGTACCGAGGACCCGCGGGCGACGCACTTGCGAGAGATGTCGCGTGAGCTGGGTGAGCACATCGGCAACCTTCGCTGGTACGAGATTTCGCGCCAGCTCGAAGAGGTCGTCATGCAGCAGAAGCACCTCTATGCCAACGTGGACTTTTACTCGGCCTCCTGCTACTTCACGATGGGCATCCCGATCGACATGTTCACGCCGGTCTTCGCGGTCAGCCGCATGGCCGGCTGGGCGGCGCATGTGCTCGAGCAGTACGGTGACAATCGGCTGATCCGGCCGCGCGCCGAGTACGTGGGGGAGAAGGACGTTGCCTACGTTCCGATCGACCGCCGGGCCAAGGCCGCCAGCTAGGGCGAAAACTGTTCGAACGAACTCCGTTATATTATTGGCGCCCGCGGGCAGAAACTCGACAACAGGAGGTTGTTCGAACTCGTCCTACTACTAAACGCCTCACTTCAGCCGCTGAACGTCATCAGTAAGCGGCGGCTGGTCGTCCTGCTGACCAAGCAGCGCGTCACCTTCATGGACGAGGTTGCCCGGCAGGCGGTCGAGCAAGCAATGGCACGGCGTTGCTTTGGTCAGGACGTTGTCATCGTTCGGCTCCTTTCCAATATCCAGATCCCGCGCCGCCTCCTGCGGGCCAATCGCCGCAACCTCCTCCTCCGTGACGACGGCACCTGCCAGTACTGCGGCAAGGGGATGCCCTCCGCCCAGCTGTCCGTGGATCACGTCGTTCCCACCTCCCGTGGCGGGGCCGCCAACAGCTGGGAGAACCAGGTGATCGCCTGCCGGCGCTGCAACGGCCGGAAGGGCAACCGGTTGCTGAGCGAGGCCGGCATGCGCCTCATCCGGCCGCCACGCGCCCTCACCCAGGAGTTCGCCCACCTGATCTTCCTGCGCTACCCGCAGCTGAAACACGCCTACGACCGGCTGCTCTCCAGCGCGCGCGCCGCCGTCTAACAGACAGACATATCTCCCATTTTTTCACGCCGGAGCGGGGTTTGAAAGAATCGACGTGCGCGCCCGATTATCCGATGTGCCCTTTCGACTGCTGGGCGTCGTGGCGGATCCCAACAAGGCCGCCAACCTCACCGGACACGCGTTCGCCCACTATGCGGCCTCGGGCACCGATAACACGCTGCTCTGTGCTACCGGTCGTGACTGGCACGGCGCCGAGCAGCTGCCAACGGTGCGCCGCCTCGGCGTGCGTGACCTCGTGCTCCTCGACTACGACCTGGGCGAGTTGGCGGCCGACGCGCTCACGGACGTCTTCGCCGATGTCATGGCCTGCGTCCGTCCGCACGTGGTGGTGGCCGATAGCCAGCTCCCGATCCGGGAAGCCGTGGCCTCCGCCTTCTCGCGTGTTCGCCGCGCCTCGGGCGGATCCTCAGCGCTGCCGGCCAAGCTTTATTACCGGTTGTCGGGCTCCAGCGGGCTGGTCAGTGTGACCACCGCGGTCGCCATAGCCGGGGAATCGCCGGAAACGTTTGTTCGGGCCTTTCCCGACCCATGGGTGACCGGGGTCCTGGAGCGCGATCTGTTTGCCGGGTTGCGGGCTGAAACCGCTTCAGAAAGCGTCGAGCAACAACTCGCCGGCTAGCTCGCCTGGGGGAAGATTGTGATAGCCGGGTTGACACGTTAGATAGAAACGAGTACAAGTATCTCAGTACCAAGTCTCAGTTCGCAGGAGGAAGCACGTATGCAGTTCATCGTGTTCTTGATCATCGGCGGTGTCGCGGGCGCCCTGGCCGGGCGGGTCGTGAGCGGTCATGGGTACGGAGTCCTCATGGATATCGTTGTCGGCGTGATCGGCGCCTTCATCGGCGGGTGGCTGCTTTCGACGGTGCTCGGCGTCAGTGGCGGCGGACTGCTGATCAGTTTCATCGCCGCGTTCGTCGGTGCGGTGATCCTGCTCTGGGTCGTGCGCCTCGTCACCGGCAATCGAGCCGCGGCCTAGACCCAACCTGGTCATCGAGAGAGCGGGCGCCGGGCGCCCGCTAATTTTTTGAATCGCCGCAGCCGCGGCGCGATCGTCGTAATCGTCGCGCTCGCATTGCTGGCGCTGGTGGCCTACACCGGCTACGCCGGCACGACCGTCTATCAGCGGCTCGACAGCGGCCGCCAGGAGCTGGTCGCGGCGCGGGCGGGCATGAGTGGCGCCAAGCTGTCCGTCGATCCCGCCGAACTTGAAGCATCGGCAGCCCATCTCAGGCAGGCGGAGCGCGACTTCAGCGACGCCGGCCGGCGAGCCCGCACCGACCCGGTGCTTCACGCGGTGGGTGGGCTACCAGCGGCCGGCCGCAACCTCGATGCCGTCACACACCTGGCGGCCATCGGCGCCGACATGAGCCGGGCAGGGGAGGCGGCCGCCGCCGTGGCGATCCAGGTGGCGGGGCTCACGCAACAGTATGCCGGCCACGCGCTCATGCCGGACGATCTCCAGGTCCTCTTGCAGCAGGCGCAGGGCATCGCTAACGACTACAGCGCGTCAGCGCAGGCGATCGGCCAGCAGCTCCATGACGCCCATGTGGAGCGGGCCGAGGTCACGACCACCGACCTCGTGGGTCCGCTCAAGGATGCCTACGACGCGGTTGACGCGGCCCTGGCGCAGGCCGACACCGCCTTCCTCCGCTTCCAGGACGTCCGGCAGGTGCTGGCAGACTTCCTTGGCGTCCGTCTGCCGACTTAGGCCGCGTTCATCCGCGACATGGAATGCGACCGGTTTGTAACGCTCGTCGTCACAGACCGGCCCGATAATTTCGGCAATGGCCGTCGCCCGCAATGCGTCGCGCAAGGCCCGGCAGCGCTCCCAGGACCCCGCCGAGAGTCTGATCAATCTCAGCAATGAGCGGCTCACTGGTTTGTTTCGCTGGACGCTGCTGATTTTCGCCGTCATCCTCAACAACCTCAATCCGGCGGCCGGCTATGACCAGGGTCGGATCAACGCCATCCTGGCCGCCTGGGGCGTCGTCTGCCTGACGACCCTGCTGCTGCTGTTCCTCCATCAACGCCCGGGCAGAGCTTTCAGCTACACGACCACGGCCGTCGACATGCTCGTGGCCACCATGGTGACTTACGCGTCGGGCGGCTATGAGAGTCCCTTCGCGGTGCTCTTCTTCCTCGTCATCACCGTCTCGGCGCTGCGCTTCGGCGCCGGCGGTTCGGTGCTCTGCGCCCTGCTGGTTGCCGTGCTCTACCTGACGGCGGGCGCGGTCGCGCCGCTGCAGGCCGGTACCTACCTCGCCACCGTGACGGACGAGCGCTCGATCATCCTGCAGCGCCTCTTCCTCTTCGTGGTCGTCGCCGTGGTCGGCTCGGTGATGGCGCGCGCGGTGTCGGCCCACCAGGAGCTCGTGACGCGTCGCGACGTCGAGGCCAAGCTGATGACCGAGGTCAACATGGCGCTCGCCAATGCGATCGAGGCAAAAGACAGCTACACCCGTGGGCACTCCGAGCGGCTGGCCAAGCTGGCGGGCGCCTGTGCCGAGCGGATGGGCCTCTCCCGCGACGAGGCCGCCGCCGTGCGCCTCGGTGCCATCCTTCACGACGTTGGCAAGATCGGGATTCCGGATCGGATTCTCCGGCAATCGATGGCGCTCACGGAAGACGAGATGGCCTGGATGCGGCGGCACCCACAGATTGGCGCCGACATCATCGGACCGGTCGAGGGTCTGCACCATGTTGCCCCCCTGATCCGGCATCACCACGAAAAATTTGACGGCACCGGCTATCCCAAGGGCCTCAAGGGCGAGGACATCCCGCTCGGCTCGCGCATCATATCCGTAGCCGACGCGTTCGAGGCCATGGTCGCCGACCGGATCTACCGCCCATCCCTCGGCCTGAACAAGGCGCTTGAAGAGATCAAGACCGGTCGGGGTAGCCATTTCGACCCGGGGGTCGTCGACGCCTTCTTGGACCTGATCGCGACCGATACCGTGCACCTTCCGCTGCCCACCAAGGACCAGGGGCAGAAGGTCGTGCCCAACCTGCCCGACGAACCCGTCCAAACGGCCGCCTGACTCGAGTACCGTTACCGGTCAGTGGAAGTCGCACCCGGCATCTTCCGGCTCGAGCTCCCCATGCCGTTCGAGCTACGGCACGTGAACGTCTACTTGTTGCGCGACGGGAACCAGTACACGCTGGTCGACACCGGACTGCAGACCGAGGAATCACGCCAGGTGCTCAATCAAAAGCTCGCCGCAATGAAAGTTCGAGTCGACCGGATCAACCGGATTCTGATCACGCACATCCACCCGGATCACTTTGGCCTCGCCGGCGAGCTGCGCGAGCGGTCCGGGGCTGAGCTCATCATTCATCGGCTGGAAGTGGCCCTGATGGAACCGCGTTACGCGCGCGCCGAAGACCTGGTGCATGACGTCGGCAAGTGGCTGAGCCTGAACGGCGTGCCGGAGGAGGAGGCCGAGTTCGTCAAGAGCGCCTCGATGGGGGCCCGGGAATACGTCTCGGTCGTGGAACCGGACACATTGCTGGAGGGCGCCGAGCGGCTGCCGGTCAACGACACCGAGATCGAAGTCGTCTGGACGCCGGGCCATTCGCCGGGCCACTGCTGCTTCTACTGGCCGGCCCGTGGTGTGCTGCTGTCCGGGGACCACCTGCTGCCGAAGATCAGCCCGAACATCGGCTTGCACCCACAATCCGGCGCGGATCCGCTGGACGACTACATCGCTTCGCTGGACCGCATCCGCCGGCTCGAGGTCGAAACCGTGCTGCCGGCTCACGGCGATCCCTTCTTCGACCATCGCAGTCGGATCAAGGAAATCATCGAGCACCACGAGGCGCGCAAGGCCGCGCTGGTCCGCCTCGCCGCTGGTACTCCGAAGTCCGGCTGGCAGCTGGCTGCCGAGTTGTTCCAGGGCATCATGCAGCGCAACGTGTTCCAGCAGCGACTGGCGCTGCAGGAGACGCTGGCGCATTGTCAATCACTGGCCGTCGAGGGCCGGCTGCACAAGCAGGTCAGCCGCGAGCTGGTGACCTGGGCGGCTGCCTAGGCTCGCGGGCGCTCGATCTCCTCGACGAAGTCCTGAACGAGGCGGAGCACGGTGGCAAACTGCTCCGAATGGACCTGGTGCCCGGCCGGGTCCAGGATGTATAGGCGCGCGTGGGGCAGGCCGCGCTGAAGTTGCTCGGCGCGGGCGACCGGCACCATCCGGTCCTGCCGCCCGTGGATGATCAGCACCGGCTGGCGGATTTCCGCCAGCCTCGCGCAGAGATTGTGCTGCTTGACCGCCTGGTCCTGTCGAACGATGGCGTGGAGCGGCATCTTGCCGAAATGCATCGCGTCTTCCCGCACCCACTCGGGATGGTCGGCGATGAAGCGCGCATCGTAGAGATTCGCGTAGCGGCGCAGCGGGCCCTCGGTGGCCGGGGCATTGGTCGTCTCCGGGCGCTCGCCGCCGCAGTGGGTCGCGCCCAGGATCAAGCTGCGAACGGCGTCGGGATGCGTAAGCGCGAGCTGCTGCAAAATCATGCCGCCCATCGAGAGGCCGAACCAGTGCGCCGAGGTTTCGCCGGCATCGCGCAGTATGGTGAGCGCGTCGTCGGCCATCAACGCGGTGCTGTAGGGCGCGTCAGGCTTATCGGAACCGCCGGTGCCGCGATTGTCGAGGGCGATCACTTTAAATCGCGGGCTGAGCGCGGGGATGTAGCGCCACCAGGCTCCCTCGATGGTCGAGGTCCTGCCGCCAATCAGCACCAGCGGCGGACCCGTTCCCTCCACGATGTAGTGCAGGCGCGTGCCGTCCGCGGCGGCGGCGATCATTCGCGCATTAGCATGATGCTCGAGATGGCAGGGGCGTCGTCACCCGGCAGCAGCGCTGTCCCCGAGCCCGCCTGGCAGGCCCTGCGCAGCCTGGATCCCCAGCTGGAAGACCAGATTGTCACACTCGCCACCTGCCTGGCGCTGGCGGAGCAGCGCTTCCAGTTGCTGTTCGAGGACGTGCTGCCGCGCTTTGCGCAAACGCCGGACGACCTGACCGGCGAGGCCGACGTCCTCGCCGATGCGCACCACGCGCTGACCTTGCTCCAGGAGAGCCTGCACGCGACCTCGCGGCGCATGCTCGACGTGCTCGACCGGGTCAGCCGCGAACTCGGCGAATAGGGTCTACAGTCCCTGGCGGTCGAGGCGCTCCCACGGCGGGTGCTCACTGCCAAGCTCGCGCTTTATGTCGGTGGCGCGCTCGACGATATCGAGGCTGTGCTCGTCAGTCCGTGGGGGCGGCTGCACCTGCCAGGGAGCCGGGTCGTACTGCGAGTGGTGGACCGCCGGGCGAAAGCCCCAGGCGCGGCGCGGCATCACGCCCGCAGACTGGCGCAGGACGAGGGGTTCCGCCAGCGGCGTGTCGTACTCGAGTTCGCCCACGCCGGGCCGTAGCGCCATGACCAGACCGGTCGCGATCATGGCGAGCGTCCAACCGCCCATGATGATGACCGACCATCCGACCAGGCTCATTGACTCGCCATTGTAGGCTGCGTGACTTTCGTCATCGGCGCCTGCAACATGCGGGCACCTGTGAACGCGAGGTAACCGCCAAAGAGCAGGCGAAGGATCGCGTCCGGGCTCGCCAGCGCGAGGAAGGCGCCGGCAACCGCGCCGACGACACCGCCGCCGGAGAGCCAGGCAGCCGTCTCCAGCCGGATGTTGCCCATGCGAAAGTGCGTGATCGAGCCGGAGATCGCGGTCGGGATGATCACCAGTAGCGACGTTCCCTGCGCAAGGTGCTGACTCATCCCCATCAGCAACGTCATCGCCGGCACCATGATGGCGCCGCCTCCGATGCCAAGCAGACCACTCAGGACGCCGGCGATGGCACCGACTGCCAGGGCCATCACCCAGAGCGAGATTCCGCTGGGGTGCAGGCCGCCGCCGATGTGGACGTCGCCGACGACGGCGCGCGCCACGGAGTCGCCGATCATCACCACTCCGGCGACGACCGCCACAATTCCGAACGCCCGGCGGAGGCCGATGTCGGAAACCCGACGGGTCAGCCGCGCACCCAGGACCGCACCGCCAACCGCCCCGATCGCAAGGATGACTCCGACCTGGAGGTCGACCTGGTGGCCCTGTCCGAGGATGGTGGCCCCGACGATGGCAACCGGCACGATGACGGCCAGCGACGTCCCGTTGGCCTCGCGCTGCGGCGTTTTCAGCAGGTAGATCATGGCGGGCACCATGACGAAGCCACCGCCGACGCCCAGCAAGCCGCCGGCCAGTCCAGTTAGGAGGCCGATGGCGAGAAGGCGTGCCACGCGACTGTTTACCACGCCGCCATCGAGACTCAGTTTAGGGGCGAGTCAAGGCCTAAACTGAAGGGCAGATCACGCCAAAGGAGGAGCAGATGGCCACCGCCACCGCGACGTCGCTCAGTAAGCTCGAGTCGATCCTGGGCAATGACGCCCAGGACCTGCTCGAACACGAGTGTAAAACGATCCCGAAGTCGCAGCTGCATCTTCCCGGCCCTGACTTCATCACCCGGATCTTTGCGACCAGCGACCGCCCCACCCGCGTGCTGAGGAATCTCGAGTCGCTCTTCGACCATGGGCGCCTCGCCGGCACCGGCTATCTGTCGATTCTGCCGGTCGACCAGGGCATCGAGCATTCGGCCGGCGCGTCGTTTTCCTCACGTATCCCAACAAGTACGACCAGATTCGCTTCGGGACCGTGAAAGAGGCCTGGGAGCTCGGGGCGGTGGCGCTGGGCGCCACGATTTACTTCGGCTCGGCCGAGTCGGACCGGCAGATCCAGGAGATCTCGGCCGCCTTCCACGAGGCGCACGAGCTGGGGATGGCAACAGTGCTCTGGTGTTATGTGCGCAACCCCGCCTTCACGAAAGACGGCGTCAATTACGAAGTCGCGGCCGACCTCACCGGGCAGGCCAATCACATGGGCGTCACCATCGAGGCCGACATCATCAAGCAGAAGCTGCCGGAGACGAATCGGGGTTTCGAGGTCTTGAAGTTTGGCAAGACGTCCAAGGCGGTCTACGAGAAGCTGTCGACGGACCATCCAATCGACCTGACCCGCTACCAGGTGGCCAACTGCTACATGGGCCGCAGTGGCCTCATCAACTCGGGTGGCGCCTCCTCAGGAGAAAGTGATCTCAAAGAAGCCGTCAAGACGGCGGTGATCAACAAGCGGGCCGGCGGCACCGGCCTGATCACCGGGCGTAAGGCCTTCATGCGACCCATGAGCGAGGGCATTCAACTGCTCAATGCCGTGCAGGACGTCTATTTGATGGACGAGGTCACGGTCGCCTAGACGGCCGGCGGCGGCGATACAATCCGCCCATGGCAGCCCCCCGTTTGCGCGCGACTGATTCGGGCCAGGTCTACAACATCGATCTCCCCGACTTGAGGGTGACGCGCGACGACGTCGACGGCATCTACGTACTGCACGGCCGCGGCTACTTCCAGACGTTCGAGACGCGCGAGGAAGCCTTCGAGCGCAAAAAGGAGATCGACTACAGCACCTTTCGTTAAGCGAAGAAAGACCGAGAGCGGACAGCGCCAAGAGAAATGGCGCAGCTGCGGCGCGACGCACATGGTGGCTGCCTAGGGGTCGCCCATCCAGTCGGAGGCGTGGGGGAGGGGAGAGAACCCGCGGCTGGGCCGGAGGTGGAGCACTCGTTCCAGCTCGCCGCGGCGATAGAGCCGTGCCCGCTTGATGCCCTGCCGGTAACTCCGAAGGACGCCACGGCTGACGTAGGCGTAGAGCGTCGCCGGCTTGATGCCAAGGAGGTCGCATGCCTCGGCCGCGCTCAGGTATGCCTCGCCGTGGATCTCGATCACGTCAGCCAAGCCTACGTGAGTCGATCGTAGCAGTCAATAGGTTGCAAGACAAATCAATATATGCATACAATGAGGCGTGCTGGATCGCGCCGAGCCGAATCTGCTACGCGATGACTTTCCCTATAGCCGGATCCCGCCGATCCGCTTCGAGGCGACTGCCGTCCCACAAGCCCTCCCCCCGGATATCTGGATCACGGACACGACGTTCCGGGACGGCCAGCAGGCGCGGGCGCCGTACACGGTCGATCAGATCGTCCATCTCTACGATCTGCTGAACCAGCTCGGTGGGCCGGTGATCCGGCAGACCGAGTTCTTCGCCTACACCGCGCTCGACCGCGAGGCGATTGCTGCGTGCCGGGAGCGACCAGGGCCTGAGATCACGACCTGGATGCGTGCGTCGCTGGACGATCTCAGGGCCGTGCAAGCGACCGGCGTCAAGGAAACCGGCATCCTGGTTTCAGCCTCGGACTACCACATCTACCTCAAGATGAACCGGACGCGCCGTCAGGCCGCCGACGACTATGCGCGGGTCGTCAGCGCCGTGATCGACGCCGGCATCCGTCCGCGCGTCCACCTCGAGGATCTGACCCGCGCGGATCTGGAGGGCTTCGTCGCGCCACTGGTGACCTCGTTGCAGGAGCTTGGCCGCAAGGCAGGTGTGGCCGTCAAGTTCCGGCTCTGCGACACGATGGGCTTCGGTCTTCCCTGGCCGGAAGCCGCGCTGCCTCGCGGCGTGCCGCGGCTGGTGCGGTTCTTTACGAGCAGCCTCAGCGTCGCGCCCGAGCACCTCGAA
>WNGM01024970.1_pt1 | contig 10358 bp, 10 predicted proteins | sample 5400571 | NCBI WGS metagenome assembly WNGM01 (sample SAMN13153378, study PRJNA577476) | soil metagenome | isolation source: 100 cm soil or saprolite under Garry oak tree replicate 2 | place: USA:California | collected 2016-06-15 | reverse complement strand
CCGGTGCTTCGCTCGGAGATCGCGCTCGAGACCTTGGAGTTCTTCAATACATCTTCGTCCACAAAAATCGGGCAATCCATGCGCAAAGCAAGGGCCAGCGCGTCGCTCGGCCGCGAGTCAATGGTCATTGTCTGGCCGTCGCGCTCCACCCAGATCAGCGCATAAAATGTGTCGTCCTTCAGGTCGTTGACGACCACCTTCTGCACGCGCACGTCGAGCCCCAGCAAAACGTTCTTCAGCAGGTCGTGAGTCATCGGTCTGGGCGTCTGCACTTTTTCGATTTCCAAGGCGATGGCGTTGGCTTCGTAGATGCCCACCCAGATGGGGAGGACGGCGTTACCCTGCACATCCTTGAGGACAACAATCGGCATGTTCGTCACGGGATCCATCATCAGCCCACGGATTTTCATCTCCACTTCCATCGGGCCCTCCCGCAAGCTAGTGTCGTTCCAACTTTTTCAGTCTAAGGCGGTGCCGCAAAATTTCCTTTCAGCCCGGGCCGAATGCGGCGCTCAAGTCGGTTCCAAATAGTTGGAACGGCGCTAGCAGACGTGCTCGCCGACCAGGCTGTTGGGACCTGCGTTCGTCACTCGAACCTGAACGTATTGTCCCAGAAGCTCTCTCTCCGGCGAAATGAAATTCAGGACGCGATTGCTGGATGTGTGACCCGCCCATTGATTCTCCCGGCGGGATTTGCCTTCGACGAGAACCTCGAATGTTTGGCCCACGAGCGCGGCGTTACGTTCGCTCTGAATCTTCCGCTGTTGCTCCTGGAGAATCATCAGCCGCCGCCCCTTCTCCTCTTCCGCGACCGAGTCGGCCATCGAGAGCGCCAGCGTGTTGGGCCGGGGGGAGAATTTGAACGAGAACGCCCCGTCATACTGCACCTCATCGAGCAGGCTCAGCGTCTCGTTAAAATCGGCTTCCGCTTCGCCCGGGAAACCTACGATGATGTCGGTCGTAACGCTGATGGGCCGGCGCGAGTCCCGAATCATGGCAATCTTTCCGAGATACTCCTCCCGCGTGTACGTGCGCCGCATGGAGCGCAGGACGCGAGTCGAGCCCGACTGCACGGGCAAGTGCACGTGGTCGCAGAGCGCGGGATGCGCGTCGATGGCCTCGACGATGTCTGGTGTGAAATCGCGCGGGTGCGAGGTCGTAAACCGCACGCGGCGAATTCCGGGCGCCTCTGCAACGCTCAGCAGCAGCTCGGAAAAGCGCATCTTCCGGCGCGAGGGATCAGCGTAGGAATTCACCGTCTGACCAAGAAGCTGAACCTCCGTGTAACCCAGTTCGGCCAACTTGCGCACTTCGCTGAGAATGGACTCGCTCGAGCGGCTCCGCTCCGGCCCTCGCGTGTACGGCACGACGCAATACGCGCACGCCTTGTCGCAGCCCTCGATGATGGTCAGGTAAGCCCGCCAGGGATTATCCCGGCGGGTAATCTCCGTCTCAAAAGTCTCGTCGGTGTCGGTGTCGAGTCCGGTGACGCGATGCCTGCCTTCTTCAAGCTGGGAAAGCAGCTCCGGTAATTTGCGATAGCTCGCCGAGCCGCACACCAGGCTCACCCAGGGCGCGCGCGTGAAAATCTCCTCGCCCTCCTGCTGCGCCACGCAACCCAGCACGCCGATGATTTTGCCCTCGGATGGTTTGCCGCGGAATTCGCCCAGTCGCGAAAAAACCTTTTGCGCCGCCTTCTCCCGGATGCTGCACGTATTGTAGAGGACCAGCGACGCCGCCTCGGGCGATTCCACCTGCCGGTATCCCCGCGCAAGGAGCAGGCCGGCGACTTTTTCCGAGTCGTGCTCGTTCATCTGGCAGCCGAAGGTCTCGAGAAAGAATGTTCCCCGCATGGCGTCCTCACCAGGCGGCGCTGCGGCTTGTGACGCTCGCCGCACGCCCGTGAGGGCTTCCAGGCCGATATCGAACGCGCTGCTCATGCTAAGTGCGTTCAGTCTACCACAGCTGCGCCGCGACCCCGCTCGCGCCTCTTTCCTTTCATCCCAATGGACCGTAAACTTTAGAAGGGCCCGGCCGGGCTTTTTGCGGCCAGGGGTTGAGACTTTGAAACGCGGCCTGCTCGTAGCCCGTCCCTAAAATTAGGCACAGTCGGATGGATTCCAGCTCACTCCTCCGCGTCGCGCTCCGCACTTTGGGGCGAAACAAATTGCGCACCGGCCTGACGATGCTCGGCATCACCATCGGCATCGGAGCGGTGATCTGCACGGTGGCGATCGGCGAGGGCGGCTCCGACCAGATTCGGGAGCAATTGCGCAGCCTTGGGGACAACTTCGTCTGGGCGGAAGCGGGCGGCCGCAACGTCAACGGCGTCCGAACCGGCACCGGCGCAACAAAGACGCTCACCATTGCCGACATGCAGGCCATCGAACGCCACAGGTGGATGCTCGTGTCCAAGTTGTTTACAACAATCAGAACTGGAACACCACCTACCGCGGCGTTTCGCCGGAATACTTGCCGGTACGCCGCTGGGCGGTTTCCGAAGGCGGGGTCTTCGCGCAGGACGAAGTCAATTCGGCGGCAAACGTCGCGCTGCTGGGCCAGACCGTTGTTGGTTACCTATTCCCCGATGAGGATCCCCTCGGAAAAACGATCCGCGTCGGCAACCTGCCTTTCCGAGTGGTTGGCGTTCTCTCGCCGAAAGGCTACTCCGCAACAGGCAACGATCAGGACGACTTCATCCTCATTCCTTACAGCACGGCGCAAAAGAAAGTGAAAGGGGTCGACTGGCTCGACGACATCATGTGCGCAGCCATCTCGCCCGAAGCAATTCGCCCGGCCAGGGATAGCATCACGCTGCTTTTGCGCGAACGCCACCACATTCTCCCCGGCGAAATGGAGGACTTCAACATTCGCAGTCCCGAGGATGCCCTCAAGACACAGGAAGAAGCCAGTAACACGCTCACTTTGATGCTGGCCTGTGTCGCTTCCGTGTCGCTCTTGGTCGGCGGCATTGGCGTGATGAACATCATGCTGGTCAGCGTGACCGAACGAACGCGCGAGATCGGCGTCCGGCTCGCCGTGGGCGCCACGGAGGCCGACGTACAGTTTCAATTCCTGGCCGAAGCCGTTGTCCTGAGCCTCCTCGGCGGCGTCCTTGGAGTCTTCAGCGGCATCTTTGCCGCGCAAGCCCTCGCGCGCTTTTTCGCTTGGCCAGTGACGATTCGGATCGAGACCGTTCTGGTTGCCGTGGCCTTTGCCGCCGCCACGGGGATCGGCTTCGGCTACTATCCCGCCAGAAAAGCGGCCGCGCTCGACCCCATCGAAGCTCTTCGCTACGAATGACCTCTTTCCCGAGAGCGCTCCCGCGCCTCTGTCATCTCCTCTAGGGCTTGCAGAAAGAAGCAATTCCTTTCGTTTTGTTTTGACCGTCTCCAACGCGTGTGCTAGGTTGTAAATTGTCGGCAAATTTTGATTGTTCTGGGGGGACCCGATCATTTTTCTCTTCGGCTTTTTTTTCGTCAGCGATCTCGGCTCCATCCTGACCCAGACAGGATGGGTCGCGCGCGTTGTCCTGGCGCTTCTTTTTGTGTTCTCTTTGTTTTCGTGGGCGCTCATATTTCAAAAGCTGGGGCTCTTCGGACGCGTCCGCCGGGAAAGCGATCAATTCCTGCGCATATTCCGGGCGACGAAGGGCGTCGCCAATCCGCAGGCGCTGTCCTCGGCCGGCTCACCTTTTTGGCGTGTTTATGCCGCCGGCTTCCGTGAACTCCAGAGCCAGGTGGGCACGGGAAACCCTCATCCCGCCAAGTTGAAAAGCGTTCAGGCCGTGACCGTGAGCATGCAACTCGCCGCCGCCGAAGAGGTCCGCCGAACGGAAAAGGGCATGGCTTGGCTGGCTACGACTGGCTCGGTCACCCCGTTCATCGGTCTTTTCGGCACGGTGTGGGGGGTCATGGACGCCTTCTCCGGCCTCGGCAGCGCCGGCGCCGCCAGCCTGCGCGCGGTCGCACCCGGCATTGCCGAAGCGCTCATCACCACGGCGGCGGGACTCTTCGCCGCCATTCCTGCCGTCATTTTCTATAACCAATTCTTGCAAAATATCCGCGATCTCGCGCAGCGCATGGACAACTTTGCCATGGAAGTCTCCGCACAATTCGAGAAGATGTTCACGTGATCGGGCCGGATTGAGCAACAACGATGCCTCAACTTTCCAAACAAACGCAGACCTCGCTCTCCGAGATCAACATGGTCCCGTTTGTGGATGTGGTTCTCGTTCTGCTCATCATCTTCATGATCACCGCGCCGATTCTGCAATCCGGAATTGACGTGGACTTGCCCAAGACCAAGACGGTCAGAGAGATCAGCCAAGACCGACTCGTCATCACGCTGGACAAAAACCAGCGGGTTTACCTGGGGAATATGTCGGTGAACATCCACGACCTCGGCAACAAGGTACGCACGCAGTTGAAGCGTCCGCACGACGCGGTCTTCCTCCGCTGCGATGAAACCGTGCCCTTCGGCAGCTTTGCCACGGTGGTGGACACGCTTCGCCAATCCGGCATCACAAATATCAGCATCGTGACCGAGCCCATTACGGAGCGAACTCGCACGCGTTGACCCCGACCAGGTCGGGGTCACGCATGAGTTGACCATGTACGCCGCCGTCGCCAATGCGGAAGAACTGAGCCTCAAAAAATTCCTCGTCTATTCGCTCGTCTTACACACTCTGCTGGTGGCCTTTGTAGCCGTTTCGGCGTTTGTCCAGCACCGGGGCAACGCATGGGGCGGCATCGGAGGCGGCGGCGGCAGCGTCAAGGTGAATCTGGTCGGCTCGCTTGCCGGCATCCCCATGCCGAACCCTCCAGTCGTGTCCGAAAGCCGCACCGTTGATCCCACGAAGGGCCTCTACAAGGAGGAACCCAAGCCAAAGGCTCCCGAACCGAAGACGGACGCAACCAAACTTCCGAAGTTCGAGAAAGAAAAGCCGACTTTGCCGCCCTCGCACAAGTCGCGCACCTTTGAGAGCGAGACTCCTCCGCCCGAGAATGCTGTCCCGTATGGCGCGGGCGGCACCGCCAGGATTCCGACTGGATCCGGCACCTCTCCTGGCGGATCCGCCAACGTCGGCACCGTACCCGGTCAGGGCGGGGGCGTCGGCGTACAGGGTCAGGGTGGCGGCGACTTCGCTTCGCGCTACGCCTGGTATGTTGAAGGGGTCAGGCGCCGCATCCAGAGCAACTGGCTACAGAACACCATTGACTCGCGCGTGCTCGCCGACCGCAGCGCTCATTGCGTGGTCGCCTTCACCATCACGCGCGACGGCACTGTGAAGGACGTGCACATCTCCCAGACAAGCGGCAATCTCTCCATGGACAACTCGGGTCTGCGCGCCGTGCTTAGCTCCAACCCCATGCCTGCCCTGCCAAACGACTATTCGGGCTCCTACGTTGTCGTGACATTCGATTTCGACCTGGGGATGAGCCGGTGAAACGCGCTTCCCGTGCTCCGTCCATCCAAGTCAAATGAATTCGGGAGGTAAGGGTGATCGGGGACTTGAGGCGGTCTAGTGCGCTCCTTGCTGCAGCGTTGTTTCTAATCCTTGCACGCCAGGCTTCGGCCCAAGACTGGTTTCGCACCGGCACCGGCCTCGGCGCGGAGAAGGCGCGGGTGGCGGTGGCCGATTTCGCTTCGCACAATGATGCCGCCAGAACCCACGCGACACTTTTCACCGAGGTCGTTCGCAACGATTTGCAGTTCAGCGGGATCATTGAGCTGGTCAGCCCCAGCTTTTACCCGAAGCTCGCACCGGCCGCCCCAGCCGAACTACGCCCGCAGCCGTGGATTGATCCGCCCTCGAACGCGCAATTCCTGGCCTTTGGCAACCTCGCGGAATCTCTCGCCGAAGTAGCTATCGAAGCCTGGTTCTACGACATTCGCAATCCTGCCGCGCCACCCGTCGTCGGGAAGGTTTATCGCGGTGCGCCTACGGACCTCCAAGTACGCAAGTTCGCTCATCAATTCGCCGACGAAATCATCAGCAAACTTTCCGGCGGATCAACGCCAGCTTACGTCCCTCCGCGCAATCTCTCTCACGCCGCGCTGGTCTCCGGACGAATCGCGGATCGCGTTCACCTGTTACCGAAGCGCCTACGGGCTCTTCGGCCCGCAAATCTGCATGTACTCGATGGATACGAATCGGGTCGTTGCTTTTCCCCCCTTTCACGGCACGAACAGCGCACCCACTTGGTCACCGGATGGCTCCCAAATCATCTTCTCGTCTTCCATGGCGGGAAATCCGGAACTTTTCGTCGTGGATGCGAACGGCAGCCGCCCGCGCCGCTTGACCTTTGCGGCTGGAGCCAGCACTTCCGCGGCATGGAACCCCAAGACGGGGCAAACCGTCGCCTTCGTGAGCGACCGCGGCGGCGTTCCCAAGCTCTATCTGATGGACGTCGACGGCTCGAACCCCGTGCAGCTCGATACCGGCGACAAAGGATATGTGATCGATCCGGCGTGGTCGCCCAACGGGCAATTGCTGGCGTTCAGTTGGCGACGGCCGGACGGAAACTACGACATCTACGTGATGGATGTGGCCACCAGGCAACTTGTCCAATTGACGCGCGACGCCGGCCGCAACGAGCGGCCAAGCTGGGCACCCGACGGCCGCCACATCGCTTTCGAGTCCACCCGCTCGGGCTCGCGCCAGATTTGGGAGATGCTGGCAGACGGCTCGCAACCTCGCCCGCTCACCAACAAGGGTCTCAATGAATCACCCAATTGGTCAACGCGCTAGGAAAACGCGCTGGAAATGGCTTGCGACCGATTATATCGTAGTACGAGATTTTCTCCGGTTAGCCTGTTGGTGCTAAGATACTCGCGCCAAGCAAGAGGAATACCGGGATTCCGCCGCAGGAGGAGATGAATGAAGGATGCTTCGCACAGGCCCTATCGAGCTGTTTTGCTGACCGCATGTATGGCGCTTGCCCTCGTGGCTGGCTGTAAGAAAAAAGTTGCGCCCACGCCGCCGGCTCCGCCAGCACCCGCGCCGTCGCCCGCGGCGCCTACCGTAACGCTCCAAGCTGCTCCAACCACAATCAACAAGGGCGATACAGCTACTCTGACCTGGTCGTCCACCAACGCCACGCAGCTCTCGATCTCTCCTGAGGTCGGAACTGTGTCACCGGAGGGCTCGACGAAGGTGTCTCCTTCCGATTCGACAACCTATGTGATCACAGCCACGGGTCCCGGCGGCTCTGCGGACGCTTCGGCTCGCGTCACGCTGAGTGCGCCGCCTCCGCCGCCTGCCCCGGAAGCGCCCAAGCCTTCCCTGGAGGAAATTTTCGCGCGCGAAGTGCGCGACGCCTATTTCGACTATGACAGAGCCGAAATCCGCGCCGACGCTCGCGAAGCGTTGGGCAAGACCGCGGACTTCCTGAAGAATTATCCGCAGGTCAAGGTGACGATCGAAGGCCACTGCGACGAACGCGGATCCACCGAGTACAACCTCGCGCTCGGCGACCGCCGCGCCAGCGCCGCCAAACAGTATCTGGTCACTCTCGGCGTTTCTGGCGACCGGCTTGGCACCGTCAGCTTCGGCAAGGAAAAGCCCTTCTGCAATGAGCACGCAGAACCCTGCTGGCAGCAGAACCGCCGCGGGCACTTCGTTATGGCCAAGTGACGACGCGACGAAGCGTCGTCATCCCGATGAGCGCAGCGAGGAGGGACCTCTCTTCCTCCCAGCGAAGCGTGCCGCACGCATCAGCGTGCGCTCCTCGGCGTATTGCTACTCAGAGCCGCGCGTTCGAGCAACCGCTTGCTCCCGCGCGGCTCTCCTATTAGAGTCGAGCTTTCCGCCAGTCTTACGGGAGGACTTCTTATGCGCACGCGTGACCTTGCTCTTTTCGGCGCTGCCATGCTGGCCGGCGCCATCGGCGGCAGCCTGATCGGCCCTCGCACGGCCGAAGCGGTCGCCCGCGAAATTATCGAGCTGCAGCAGAGCGTGACCCAGGTTTTGCAAGGTCAAAAAGATCTTGCCACTGCGAACACTCAGGACCACGCTGTGCTGAAAACCCTGCTGGGGCAATCCACGGAAAACGTCACGAAGCTCAGCAGCACGATGGGCACGCTGCAGAAGTCTTTCCAGGACGTTCAGGCGAATTCCGGCGCGCGCCTCGACACCATGTCCACGCAGGTCCAGGGGCTCTCGGACAATCTCGAAGAGATCAAGAGCCGCCTCGGTAAGCTGAACCAGCAACTCGTGGACTTGCAGAATGCCGTCCAGAGCATTGACGCGAAGCTGGCCAGCACCGCTTCCGCCACCTCCGCCGGCGCTGGCGGCACCACAGGCGCTACCGCGCCGGGGCCAACGGGCGCAGCCCCTTCTAGATCAGCTCAGCCGGCTCCTCCACCCTCCGCAGACACGCTTTACAACAACGGTCTGCGCGACATCCAGGGTGGCAAATATGATCTGGCCCGTCAGGAGTTTCAAGACTACCTGAAGTATTACTCGGAAACGGATCTCGCCTCGAACGCGCAGTTTTACCTCGGTGAGATTGCTTACGTGCAGAAGAACTACCAAGAAGCAGTGACGCAGTACGACAAAGTTCTCATCAACTATCCGAAGAGCTTCAAACTCGCCCCGGCCCGCTACAAGAAGGGCATGGCATTGATCGAGTTGGGGCAGAAACCAGCGGGCATCCGCGAACTGCGCGAGGTCATTCGGCGCTTCCCCGGCACGGAAGAAGATCGCCACGCGCGGGCAAAACTCAAGGAGCTGGGAGTCAGCATCATAGCTTCCCGCTAGCAACTTGCAGCGGGCAGCATCTTGCGCTTTCTTCCTCCATTCGCGTTGCGGTTGGTTTTGACCTGTCCATTTCCCTTTCGCTGATTCCCGTGCTATCTTCCAGCCTTCAGGGGGATTTCCGTTATGTCTGTCAATAAAGTGATCCTTGTTGGCCGGCTCGGCCGCGACCCCGAAACCCGCTACACGGGCGCGGGCCAGGCCGTCGCCAATTTCTCGCTCGCCACGGACGAGTCCTACAAAGATCGCAACGGCGAGCGCCAGAAGCGCACCGAGTGGCACAAAATTGTCCTGTGGGGCAAACAAGCGGAAATTGCGCAGCAATACCTCAAAAAGGGCTCCCTGATTTTCGTCGAAGGCCGCATCCAAACCCGCGAATGGCAGGACAAAGAGGGTCAGAAACGCACCAGCTTTGAAATCGTCGCCAACAATTTCCGAATGCTCGGCGGCCGCGCGGAAGGCGCCATTGGGGCAACCGCCGGTGCCAGCGCCAGCGGCGGTGGAACCGATTTCGAAAGTCCGGCCGGCAGTGGAGGCGGGGGCGAGGAATCTATTGGTGCCGGCGGTGGCGGGAGCCCCAGCCCCGAAATTTCCGACGAGGACATCCCCTTCTGACGATCCGGTATAGCGTCGTCATCCAGGGGAACGGAGTGACGAGGGACAGCTCTCTCGGCGCTGACCCGCCTGCCTATTCGTACCGTAGCGCCTCAATCGGGTCGAGCTGCGCTGCCTTCCGCGCCGGATAGAAGCCGAAGAAGATCCCCACCGCAATCGAAAAAATCGCCGCGATGAACATCGCCTTGACGGAGATCAGCGTCGGCCACGCAAGAAGTTTGTTGATCACCGAAGAGCCCACCAGCCCGACCATAATTCCGATCGAACCGCCCACCATGCTCAGGGTGACGGCTTCGATCAAGAACTGGCTCTGCACGTCTTGTGCGGTTGCGCCCACGGCCATGCGCACGCCGATTTCCCGCGTCCGCTCGGTCACGGAAACCAACATGATATTCATGATCCCGATTCCACCAACCAGAAGTGAAACCGACGCCACCGAGCCCAGCAGCAGCGTCATCACGCGCGAGGTTTGGCCCGCGAGGTCCGCTACTTCCGACTGCGTGCGCACGAAAAAGTCTTCGTCTTCTCCGGGGTGGATTCGGTGCCGTTCGCGGAGCAGCGCCGTGATGGGCTGCACGGCAGCTTGTGAAGCCTCCGGCGAAACTGCCGAAGCATTGATGAACTGGATCCACGTGATCCCCGCAATCTTCTTCTGTACGGTCGTGTAGGGGGCAAAGATGCGGTCGTCCTGATCGTCGCCCATCACCGACTGGCCCTTCGACTCCAGCACGCCGTCCACGCGGAACGGCAGCGTTCCGATGCGAATGATCTTCCCGACCGGGTTCTCATTCGCGAACAAGAAGTTCGCAACCGTCGTCCCCAGCACGCAGACGTTTTCCGCCAACTCCACTTCATCCTGGCTGAACGCGACGCCGGATTGCACCGGCCAGTTTCGAATCTCGAAATAGTTCGGCGTCGTCCCGAGGATGCTCGTACTCCAATTCTGATTCTGATAAACCACTTGCGCGCGGCTCAAGACTGC
>WNGM01005772.1_pt1 | contig 10360 bp, 5 predicted proteins | sample 5400571 | NCBI WGS metagenome assembly WNGM01 (sample SAMN13153378, study PRJNA577476) | soil metagenome | isolation source: 100 cm soil or saprolite under Garry oak tree replicate 2 | place: USA:California | collected 2016-06-15 | reverse complement strand
TGCTGGAAAGCTATCTGCGCCAGCTCAAGCTGCCGACGTTTGCCCAGAACTATGCGGCCATCGCTTCCGATGCGGCGCGCACCGGCCTCTCCTGCGAGCGCTACTTGTTGGCGCTCTGCGAAGCGGAACTGTCCCAGCGCGATGCCAATCGGGTCGAACGCTGCACGGCTCAGGCCAGGCTACCGGTCCTCAAAGAGCTCTCCCAATTCGACTGGAGCTGTGTGCAAGGCGTCTCCAAGACGCGCGTGTTCGAGCTGGCTCAGGGCAGCTACATCACGCACGCTGAACCGATTCTCATGATTGGCAATCCTGGCCTTGGGAAAACACATGTGGCAAGCGGACTGGCCCTGGCCGCTTGCCGACAAGGTCGCCGGGTGCGTTTCTACAATGTGGCCACCCTGGTCAATGACCTGATCGCCGCGCAGCACGAGCTGAAACTCTCGCGCTTCCTGGCGCTGCTCTGTAAGCAGGAGTTGCTGGTGCTGGATGAGTTTGGTTTCATTCCTTTCAGCCGGGAAGGAGCCAACCTCCTCTTCCAGCTCTGCTCAGCGCTCTACGAACGCAGTGCCCTCATCATTACCTCCAATCTCAAATTTGGCGATTGGAATGCCGTGATGGGAGAGGAACATCTGACCGCGGCTCTGCTGGACAGGCTGACGCATCGGGCACATATCCTCGAATTTTTGGGCGACAACCCTGGTGCCTCCTGCGCGGCCTTGACATGGCGTGGCTTTGGATGAGCAACCCGCACCGGGAGTCGGGAACGCGGTGGCGGGCGGCGGCAGACGTTGGACAGGCAGCAGCACCGGGGAGAAGCTCTGCACCGGCAGGTGAGGCAACGCTTCGGGAACCGTTTGGGCGACTCCGTTGGAGGAAGGATGGGTGCCGACAGGCCACAGGTGGTTCCCTTTTTCAGTAGCAAAAAGCCAGGTGGCTCCCTTTTTCGTTGTCATATGGCCCCCAAATTTGAGTAGCAGTGCCACGTTCAACAGAATCTCTGGCCCCGATTCTGATGAGAAATTGGCCCCCAATATCATTGACAAATACAGACGCATAATTGTCGCACGCATGACCTGGTTCTTCTTAGCGGTTCTTCATTGTCTTTTAGTCTGGCCACAACTGGTAGTACCCTTCAATACGTTGGAGAAGGTTTTTCGCCGACTCGTTGGGTAATAGATATCGGCATCACCAAACGGTGGTGCTGTCGCATTAGGGGTATGACAAGGATTCCTTCCTGGGACAGCCATATTCGCCCCAAGAGTCCCAAATGTTGCTGAAGCATCATATGAATACTGATGCCCATTAAAAGAAGCTTATCTGACGAGCGATTTTCTTCTTTTTCCGCTTCGGCTTCGATTTCTTGAGCGCCGTTGGATCTGCTCTTGCATAGCTGCATGGTTTTCTGCTACTATACGTTTATAGAAGAAACCTGGGCAATTCAATAGGACTTATTTCTGCTAACGTTCTCAATATCCTTCGTAATGTATTTCTCCTAAAGATCTTTTTACTCATGAGGTACGCATGAAGTGGCAAGCGAACCCAGCGATCTCTTCTCTTGGAGAAGCTGCATGGGCACACTATGAGCAGGCACTTCGAGAACAGGAAGATCTTACTGTTGCTTCTATCCGCAACTACGTCAAAAAGTAGGCTGATGCAGCGAGATTCGCCGCTATCAGCCTGCATGATCTGTGTCATCGTTTCGGCTATCGTATAGATAAGTTTATACCGCGCCATCGACTGGCCTCAATCATGGGGTACAATTTACTAGACGCGACCAAATTCTATATTCGAGGAACAACGTGCGATTTACAACAGGCAGTTGAAGCTATCGCCTGGACAAAAGAGAAGATATACGAGGAAGTATATGCCAAAAGAGTATCTCCGTGACATCGTGGTGCTTCTGCCGGGCGCTATGGGGAGTGTCTTACAAAAGGATGGGAGAGACATCTGGCCGCCAGTTAGCGGTCTGGCAGGTTTGCAAAACATAAAAAACTGGGGACCATCATCTCAGTATCTATTTTTGGGAAAAGATGACCCTGACGCGGACGATCTGGAAGATGGAATCCGGGCAACCAGATTGATATCTAATTTTCACATTTTCCCTGGTTGGGTTAAGTTTTACAATGGCTACTCTGATATTGCACGTCTGATAACAGATATTTTCGAAGTAAGGCAAGGAAGTATTCAAGACAAGCGTCCAGCTAACTTCTTTGAGTTTCCTTATGATTGGCGACGTGATAGCCGTGTAGCTGCACGCCAGCTTGAGAAGATCATAGATGAGAAGTTACACCTATGGCGTGTGTACTCTGGTGAAAAGGATGCAAAAGTTATCTTTTTGGCCCATAGTATGGGAGGCTTAGTTGCCCGCCACTACCTCGAAGTGCGAGACAGATGGCAAGACTGCCGGGCTTTGATCACTTTTGGCACTCCTTACAGGGGTTCTCTCAAAGCAGTCAGCTTCCTCGCCAATGGATACAAATTACTGTCTGTTGACCTTATTGAGCACATACGCTCCTTTACATCTTCTTATCAACTCTTGCCAATCTATAAAGCAGTAAAAACCAGTGGGGGTTACAAACGTGTAGCGGAAATGGATGGGATTTCTGGCGTCGAGCGCAGGAGAGCAGAAGAGGCACTTGCCTTCCACCGAGAGATACAAGATGCTGTTACCAGACATAGAAAAGATGAGGAGTACTGTGAGAGTGGGTATAAGATCTTACCAGTGGTGGGTATCTGTCAACCAACTGTACAATCGGCTGAGTTAGTAGATGGGCGATTAGTAGTGAGCTACCAATTACCTGAAGGTATTGATCAGCGACTTGAAGATGGGGATGGAACCGTACCTATGTTGTCAGCAATTCCAATAGAACTGTCAAATAGATATGAAGAGAAGTTTGTTCCAGAGCGCCACGCTTCTCTTCAGAGGAATCAGACAGTTCTCAGCTTTGTGGGTGATCGTCTAAAACGGATGCAGATAGAGAAATGGGACAAGATTTGGGGACCTGGGACCAAACCGGAAATTATGGGGTACTCAGCCATCTCTTTGGATCTTGACGACCTCTACTCTGTTGAGGAACCGATAGAACTTCGGGCACGGTTACTCAATGTGAGTAAATCGGCAGGAGCATTGCAAGCCCGTATCGAAGCCATTGAACGTAATGGAGAGGGGGCATTAAAGCGGGAGTTTCATGAATCGGGAGGCGAGTGGGTACTCAGAATGGAAGGAGTGCCTCCTGGTCTATATAGCTTAACCGTATACGCTTCACAAGCTGCTGTTCCAGCTGTTCATGATCTGTTCGCCGTAGTTGGGTAAGATCTCTGACTACATATTGAAGTGAGGAAAATAGTGATAGAGGAGGACAGTTGGTTCATAAAGAACCACATCGAACTTGCCCGATATGTACATCCAGAAGTAGCAAGATGGTTCCGTCTAAATGTGAGTCGCCATGACCTCTTTGGGGAACCCAAAGAGATACATCGCCAACTTATCAGGGCGATTTATGATACCCTACTAGAAAAGAAGATCAGCTATGATCCTCCATTATATAATCCCTCGTCTAAACACCAGAAAATTCGTAATCCCAACGAAATCCTTGCTGGAAATCAGACGGGAACATGCCTTGATCTTGCATTACTCTTCTCTAGCCTCTGCTTAGGCAACGATCTCTTACCGGTCATCATCGTGCTCAAGGGACACGCACTAGTTGCTGTATCACTTGAGCACAGGCGCAATGAGTCAAGGTACAGGCCCGATCGACGCTGGTTTGCGGAAGAGCCTCTGACTGATGAAGCTGCTTTTCGTGCCTTCATAGATCGGATAGACGAAGGTGCTTATTTGGTAATTGAATGCACAGGCTTCGTTCGTAGCGAGATGCTCAGCCGTATGCAGGACGAACGTTACCCAGAGAGTATGCAACGTGTAAACGGCGTGTTATCGTTTGATCAAGCAAGTCTTGCAGGACGCAAACAACTAGATTCGGAGTCCAGACCATTTCAGTTTGCCCTCGATGTTGCTATCGCCCACGAGGAATGGAAGTTGACACCGCAACCCCTTCCTCCAAGCCCTTGGGAAGATCTTTTAAGCTTGGGAGTAGATTTAGTACTCCCACTCGCGGACATTCCTCACGCATCAGACGAGGATGTACGAGGATATTATAAGGGAAATCTATTAAAATGGAATATTCTTGCTGCTCAAGGTGATGTCAAACGCGATATTAGCGATACATTAATTCAAAGTCTTACTTCGTCGAAAAATCGGGTAACAATGCTCTGTCTAAGCGGAGAACCAGGTGCGGGGAAAAGTACGCTTGCTTGGCGCGTAGCTGCTGAAGTTGTACGGTCACTGGACCGGCCGTTGTTGCACATACTCAATAATGAAGCTGAGGTTTGGTATAAACTGCGCCGTCTCGCGCAACAATCTCAAATGCCTTTAGTAGTACTTGTTGATGACGTATTTCGTGACCCTAACGCTCGACGAGCTTTGGCATTTCTCAGGCCAGATCAAGATATTATCATTATCGCAACCTCCCGTAGTAATGAAATACCTGAAAACTTGCGTTTACCCTTCCTCTTACTGCTTCAAACATTAGAGGAGCCAACGCCAACAGAAAAGCGCCGGGTGCTGCAAAAATTAGGATTGGACGAAAATTCTCTAGGAGGCCCACAGCGAGAACGTTTACGTAACGTGAATTCTTGGCTAATCTTTATGAGTGAGATATCAACTGGTGAAGAATGGAAAAAAATCGTAGGAGATAGTGTGGATCGTTTGAAAGAGCAAGACAATGATAAGGTAGTATACCGAGCCTACGAATATTTGTGCTACGCCGGGCAGTATGACTTAGCTGTGCCTGAAATGTTAATCGCAGCGCTAGACGACCATGGACACTTTTATAACTTGCCAGAACATCCTATTAGTAAAGGCTTAATTTTTCATGATAGCAGAATCTCACAGAATAATATCAGAATACAGGATAGGTTGCGGACACGACATCCGATTTTTGCTCGTGAAGCCTTGAAGTTCTATAGACGCGATCCCTTAGCAATCTTAAAGGATTTCGTAAACGCAGCACGGTCGGATCAGAGAGCACATCGCATTTTCCTCTGCGTCTTGCTTTATTCCAGTTTCGTATTAGACACGCAAGAGTCTGTTATACAAAACCTGTTAGATCAACAAAAAACAGCAATAGACGCAATTTTGGCAGCGAGTAATAGCAGTGAGCTACTGTATTACTGGCTTGTACTTTATCGCATGCTTGGAGACCACAAGAAAATCAAAGAGATCGAAGCGATAGCGCTAAGTAGACCTCCTCAAGAGCCTATAGACTGGCTCGCTCATTTTGGATTGATAGAGAGAAGAGGAACTCAGGAGCAGATCGACAAGCTGATTAGTGATGCAAATGGTTGGCTAGCTGCTAATCCTCAAGACCATGATGTTCGCGGGGCTTATCTGCGTCTAGTAGAGAAGAAAGGTGATCCAGAGCAAATTCAGGCTGCGATTGCTTCAACAATTGAGTGGCTGGCTATGCCTGTCAATCCTCAAGATGCCGAAGTCCGTAAGACATTGCTGAGTCTGTTGAAACGGGAGTTTAACGACAGCAAACTGATTCAGGCTGTGACTGCTTCTACCATTGAGTGGCTGGCTATGCCTGTCAATCGTCAAGATGTCGAAGTCCGCAAGACATTGCTGGGCCTGGTAGAGTTTAAAGGAGCTGATCGCAAGCAAATCGAAAGTGTGATTAACAGTACCGGTGCCTGGCTAGCTAACAACCCACAAGATGTTGAAGTTCGTAAGACGTACCTGGGTACGGTGGAGCGGAAAGGAACCTCAAAGCAGGCCACTGAAGCGATTACTGCTACGATTGATTGGTTGGATAAGAATCCTAAGATCGATTGGTTAGTTAACATTCCTCAAGACCATGAGATTCGCAAAGCTTATCTAGGTCTAGTGGAGCGGAGGGGAACCCCAACACAGATTACAGATGTGATCAGCAGTACGGGTATCTGGCTAGCTAACAACCCACAAGATGTTGAAGTTCGTAAGACGTACCTGGGCTTAGTGGAGCGGAAGGGAAATGACCGCGAACAGATTCGGGCTGTGATTACTGCTACGACTGATTGGCTCACCGACAATCCTCAAGATCATGATGTTCGTAGAACCTACCTGGGGTTGGTGAAGCGGAGAGGTACTGAGGAACAGATTAAGGCAGTAATCACTGCTACAATTGAGTGGCTGGCTATGCCTGAAAATCGTCAAGATGTTGAAGTCCGCAGGGCTTACCTGGGACTGGTAGAGCAGCAAGGAGAGCCAGAGCAGATTACAGATGTAATCAATAGTACGGGTTCCTGGCTAGCTGACCACCCTCAGGACCATGAAGTTCTTGGAACCTATTTAGGATTGGTGGAGCGGCAGGGTGACCGAAAGCAGCTAGCGCTAGCCTGCAATCTCGCCAAAAAGTGGCTGGATCACAACCCTATGACCAGGAGGAGATCATACCAGTACATGTGGATGCTTAAAGGCTATGAACGGGTTTTGTCCAAACTAGAACGTTATCAAGAAAAGGAACAGTGAGTAGCAAGCAAAAACGTATATTTGCGACATGAAAGATATATGAGACTTTTGCAGCGCAAATGGCTGCCGTAGGAAGGAATCCTTGCCATACCCCCATTACACCTTTACCCCTTTATACATCTGCTTTCTCAGCCCTACCATCATCCGTTGCCTGCCAGCGCTCTACTCCAGAAGATGGTGTCTCAGGTGATTCTGCAACATTTTCCAGCACGCGTCGTATGAGCAGGGCACTCCCTCTATCTATATCCTCAACAAGTGTATGCCAATCCCGTTCTCCCGCCCAGATACGCTGAACCGCAGTAGTAATATGCCATCCATGCTGCTCAAGCTCGGGCCAAACTGTTTCCAATTCCACTTGAGCCTTCTCATCACCTTTTGTGGCTGCCACGATCACTGGGATGAGCAATGCAAACTGTTGGTCAACTTGGTAGCGGTTGCCAGCAAAAGTCGCGAAGCTCTCACGATCGCGTCTGTGGTAATTTTGAGCTATCTCCTGTTGCCCTTCCAAGTCGGCAATCCTGGCAAGAACATCAAATGTCTTCCAGGTCTCTGCTAAGATGCCTGGTCGTTCTTTAATACGTAGTGAATGTTCTGCGTAGTTTTGTGCTTCAGCTAGTCGCGTCTCCGAAGTGCGACCAGCCCGTATTTCATTTAGAAGCAGGTCAGCGAGATTATTCAACACACGTGCTTGTGCGATACTCTCTGGTTCCACTCGTTCATAGAGTTCCAATGCTCGTCTGTACCACCCTTCAGCTTCAGCCGGACGCTCTGCATTTTCAGCAACAACCGCTAGCTGATTACAAGTTACAGCGGCACCAGCAAGATTCCCTAATTGCTCTTCGAGTGCCAGGCCTTTCCGATAGCAGCGCTCAGCCTCGGTCCATTCCTCTTGCTCCCTTGCAATCATGCCCAATTGATACCAGCCGATGGATTCATTTGCAGGCTCATCTAAAGTGCTGAAATGCCCAAGTGCCTTATGGTAGTACAATTGAGCCTCCGAATAGTTGTGTTGCAGGAATGCAAGATAGCCCATCTGCGTGAGGACAATCGACTGACCACGGAGATGGTTGATCCCAGTATAGACTTTCAATGCTGTCTCGTAACTCTCTTTTGCCTGTGTGTAATGCCCTTGCTGACTAAGGACGTCACCCAGGTCGCAAAGCAAGAGGGCATGTTGAGCAAGATAGCCTTGCTCCTCTGAATCCTGCTTCAAGAGTCCTTCAATGATCGCCAGAGCATTCCGGTAGTGCTGCTCTGCGTCTACAAATCGCTGATCGTCTTCTAAACAGCGAGCTAGTAACTGGAGTGTTATGCAGTGAGCATATGATCCAGGCCCTGTTCGTTCCCCCGCCGGTTGCGCTCCGATGCGGGAGAGTATCCTCGTTAATCGTACTATAGCAGCCTGCAGGTCGCCCTTGCTCCATTCATCCTCTGCCCTCCCTGACTCGTGCAGATACTCTGCGTAGGTCAGTACACTCCCCTCAGAGCCAGGTACTCGCATGGCATCGGTGATCTGTTGGCGTATCTGGTCGCGTTCCCATGTCAGACCGAAGTTAGTGAGAAACTTGACAACGCTCTCTGCCATATCCGAGGCAGCCTCCACCTCATTATTTCGCAGTAGCAGTTCCAAGGCCTTTCGCAAGTTGGGTAGCTCGTATCTTGCCAGCGCCCGTATCACTTCAGGATCGTAGGCATCTTGCTTAGAGAGCAAGTTAGCCACGGCATGGTATCGCCGAGTATATCGCTGAAGCAGCACTGCATCCTCGGCCTCCTGCAAGTTGCGTAAGTAAGGCACAAGAATGGGATGAAAGTGCAGGAACGGAACACGCACATCCTCATGCACCCGTTTAGCAGTAATCAAGGCAACTTGTTCCAGCGCGGAGCGTAACATTGTCCAAGTTGCTTTTGGTATCTCGGTGATCGCTAGCAGATCATCTTCGCTTGCGCCTCCCTCAAAAACTGCCAGGCGTGCCAGCAGTATCCTCTGCTCCTCACTCAACCGACGTAGCGAGTAGTCGAGGGAGGCCAGCAGGGAGCGATTGCGCCCGGTCTCTCTGTCGTCAACGAACCTGGGGAGGCGTGTCGCAAATTCTGCTCGGATGATGGAAAGTGGCAGATCTCGCAGTGCAGGAAGGACCAATTGGATGGCAAGTGGATGATGATCCAGCTGAGCGAGCAGATCACGCAGTTCAGCATATGGTGCGCGAGAGCGGTCAATGCCCAGGTCAGTGAGCAGCCGGCTGGCAAGCGCATAGGCGTCGTGAGGTGCTAACCCTCGCAATAAGATCTGCCTGGTCCATTTTCCTGGCCCGAGACGTCCGTCCCCAATATCCTTGTCTCGGCTGGTCAGCAAGAGGCCCACACCCATCTCGCGGAGTTTCAGGAGAACATCCCAGAGAGCGGCGCGTTCGGCTGGCTCTAAGGGAACTTCGCCTTTGGGAAGGATGTTCTCCAGGTTATCGGCTACCAGGAGCACCTTCTTGCCTTTGAGGGCGGAGTTGAGCCGGATCAGGGCCGTTGCCGGTTCATGTGGATGATAATTGGCGCCATTGATGCCCATATAGTTACCAAGGATACTCAGCAGCGTCGGCGCATCCTCGCCATGCTCAAAGGAGACGAAGCAGGCTCCATCATACATTCCGGTGCGGGTGAGCCAATCCGCGGCTTCACGGACAAGAGCCGTCTTGCCTATGCCTCCGAAGCCTGCGATGACCACGAATTTCTTTTGCAGCAAAGCGCGCTCGATCTGGAGGAGTTCGCGGGCGCGTCCGCTAAAGCGATAACGTGGTTCTGGTGGAAAGTCGGGACTCAGGCGCGAGAAGGCTGGAGCTGGAGCTAGTTTGCGCTTCTTACGTCTGATTTTGGTTGGTTGAAGGGAGACAGGACGTTGCTGATAGTAATGCGACACCCACCAGTCATGCAGCAGGACAGGCGTTCCTTCGCTATCGGCCCTGCGATGGTGCATGTGGCGGCGCGGATCATCATGCAGTGCTTGGCGTGCGCGCTCTTGGGCGAGAGGAGTGGCTACTCCCGCTGCCAGGGCCCGGTAAAATGCCTCGACGTAGCGAGTGGCGCTAACAACACAGACAGTGGCACTCATCGCACTCACTGCATCAACCCCGCTCCCGATTAACCTGGCTGCCACACTGCTGAAAGCGTCATCGGCGGACGACTGAGCACTCTCACAGGCTGTGAGCACAGCCAGGCGAACGCCGCTGTCCTGTAAGACCTGGGCCACTGTTTCGGCTTTGACGCGATCTAGTCGCCCATCTGCATCTTCAAAGGCCAGCATGCCCTGGCTCTGCTTTGTATCAAAAATGCCGTGTCCATCGAAATGCAGGATGTGGATCGCTGGTTTGGCCGGGTCGCTTAGACGGCTACGAAGCGCAGGCAGTGTTGGAGGACGCAGGAATTCGAGGGCGATCGTGCCTGCATCGATCTGTGGCTGCAATTCGTCGAGCACTTCGCGGGCGATGCTACGTGGGTCTACAAACCCCACACCCGCAGGGCGAGCCGTCACCAACAGTATGCGCAAGGGAGGTTCAAACGGAGTTGGGAATGCCGTCAGTTCGTGTCGGGGCAAACGACGAATGAGCACGACCGGGTGGCGTGTGCGCAGCACCAGAAAACCTTGCTCATCATGCAGCAGTTCCCACGGAAGGCTCAGAACACGGGGGATCTCACTGATAATGCTGATCTGTCGCTGACCTCCCGACGGCAGGGGGCATAACCGCCAGGCCTGCGCCACACTCATGGCGCCAGCACTGCCAAAGACGGCAGAGTAGAGCCGCT
>WNGM01005048.1_pt1 | contig 10360 bp, 9 predicted proteins | sample 5400571 | NCBI WGS metagenome assembly WNGM01 (sample SAMN13153378, study PRJNA577476) | soil metagenome | isolation source: 100 cm soil or saprolite under Garry oak tree replicate 2 | place: USA:California | collected 2016-06-15 | reverse complement strand
CATCAAGCCACTAGTCGTAGTCGGCGGGACTGCCGCGGCCCTGCTATCGCTTTGGCCCCTTGTGAAGCGGCGACGGCAAGCGCTCCTGAAGCGCATCTATTCCGTATCCGCTGCGCTTTGGATCGTTTGCGCCGCGTCAGCAATTGCATCGTGGTTTCCGTGGATGACGCCCACGGTCTTTCACTCCGCGATGATTTCCCTGGCTGTTCAATCGCTTGAGGGATCGGAGTTTGGATCAGAATCGAGCACGCGACGCTACGATGGCTATTCGATCGGCGCTCTCCGCCCCATATATCAGAAGCTGGCAAATGTCTCCGGTCCTGGATGGCCCCGCCCTTCCTGGGGCGCCGCACAGGGCTATGACGTGGTGCTCTTCGTCATGGAGACAGGTCCCGCCCGCATCCTATCTTGGGACGCAAGTCTCAACGACTTTCCCAACCTGAAGCACCTGAGTCAAAACGCCTGGGTAGGCACGCAACACTACACCACGTCTCCCGAAAGTTTTAGAGCAATCACGTCAATGCTACTCTCCATGTATCCGGTTAGACATAACCGGAGTTTTGTGGAGAAACGGGGGATACCGCCTGGACTGATCCAGAACCTTCATGCCGCCGGCTATCGCACGGGAATATATTTGCCGAACATTCACGGCAGTCGCTACGCCAAAGATGAACAAGACTATTACGAGACGCTGGGACCGGTTGAGGTGTCTGTTCCCGATGCGTCACCGCTTCCTAAGGCGAGCGCGCCCGGATGGCAGGAAACGGAAAACTTGGACTTGGCCGCGCTGCGCAAACTGGAAGCGGACTATCGCGCGAGCGCTTCCGCCGGAAAGCGGTTCTTTGGCGTTTACGCACCGCAGCTTTCACACGAACCATGGGTCGACGTATCCAAGGGCGGTAACGAGCACGACATGGCGAAGCGCCGCTACAATCTCATGAGAGTCGAGGACGATCATTTGGGAGAGCTGATCACGACCATCGAAGAGTCCGGACGCCTCGATCGGACCCTGATCGTCGTCACATGCGACCATGGCCTCCGGAGCAGCGAGTCGGATTCCTCCTTTCGGACAGGGCAGATTGACGATCTTTCGTTTCATGTTCCCTTCCTCCTGTACGCCCCGGGGATCGTCAAAGAACAGACGAATCTGCCGTGGCTGACTTCTCATATCGATATCGGTCCCTCCATTCTGGACTTGTTGGGCATCTCGGAAGGCAGGGATTTCGAGGCCGGTACCGCTATCTGGAACGAGGGCCTGAAGGACCGGAGCACATTCTTCTTTGCTTCCCAGTACTTTGGAGTGGATGCCTACCACTCCGGCGAGTCGTTTTCGATGTGGAATCCGATGCTCAACGTCACTTACAGCAGTCGCACGCTGCACTTCACCACCGCCGCGGCCGTTCCGGTAGACAGTCTGGCCCATAGGGAAATCATCGGTCGGATTCAAACAATGGGGGAGCTGGCGAGCGCTTGGTACAACCTTGCAATCAGCGGTCCTTCTGTTCCGCCGGGACCCTCAACGCTGGTTCAACCGAAATGAATAGAATGAATAGACTGATCGCAGCGGCTCCGCACCCTTCCTGACATCGCCCGCGGGTAGGCCAACGGGAGCCCATATCGCTCGAGCAGCCCAAGCGCGCGGGGCTCCCGGTCCTGCAGGCTAAACACGCTCCCCGGGAGGCGCGCCAAGGCTCGTCCTGGTGCTACCTACACACCTCCTCCAACAACTCCTTCACGCGAGGGCCCGCATACCCGCGCCGCACGAGATAAGCGAGCAGCCGCCGCTTGCGCACGGCCGGGGGGAAAGCAGCGAGCTGGCGGGCGCGCTTGACGGCCACCGCCCGCATCTCGATCTCGGGATCGATGCCCTCGTCCTCGAGGGCCCGGCGCACGGCGTCGTCCGCGATGCGCCGGTCCACCCCCTGCGCGAGCAAGTCCCGGAGCAGCCGCGACGGCCCCCGACCGCGGGCCAAGCGCGTCGCCGCGTACTGCTCGGCGAACCGCCCGTCGTCCAGGAGCCCGCGACCCTCCAGACGCTCGAGCGCCGCGTCTACGGCCGCAGGGGGGTGTTGCTTCTGGATCAGCCGGCGCCGGAGATCGGACCGCGCGTGCGAGCGCCGACTCAGCGCGCGGAGCGCCGCCCGCTGGGCGGCTTCCACGTCGGCGAGCTCCTCAAGCCGGCCCAGGGTCGCCAAGGAAAGCTCGCACCCGACCTCGAGCCGAAGGCCGTCCAACCCCTCGGCCGGAAGAGAAGCAAACCGCCACCGATTCACCTCCACCAGGCGATAGCCCGGCTGCCGCGGATCGGGGGCCAGTCCCGTGAGGATCGAGGGCGCGGCGGGCACTCACTCCTCGGGCACAGGACCCTCCTCGTCCGCGACGACCGCAGCTGCGGCCTTGACGCCGAGGTGCTCTTTGACTTTCGCCTCGATTTCGGCGGAGAGGTCGGGATGGTCCTTGAGGTAGAGCTTGGCGTTCTCGCGCCCCTGGCCGATGCGCTCCTTCCCGTACGCGTACCAGGCGCCCGATTTCTCGATGATCCCCGCCTCGGCCGCGATGTCCACGAGGAGCGACTCGTGGCTGATCCCCTCGTCGAACATGAGGTCGAACTCGGCCTGGCGGAACGGAGGCGCCACCTTGTTCTTCACCACTTTCACGCGTACATGATTGCCGATCACCACGTCACGCTCCTTCACCGGGCCGATGCGCCGCATGTCCAGCCGTACCGACGCGTAGAATTTGAGCGCGCGCCCGCCGCTGGTCGTCTCGGGATTGCCGAACATGATCCCGATCTTCTCGCGGAGCTGATTGATGAAAACCACGGCCGTGCGCGAGCGGTTGATGGCGCCCGCGAGCTTGCGGAGCGCCTGGCTCATCAGCCGCGCCTGCAAACCCGGCAGGGAGTCTCCCATCTCGCCCTCGATCTCGGCCTTGGGGACGAGCGCCGCCACCGAGTCGACCACGACCACGTCCACGGCGCCGGAGCGCACGAGGATCTCCGTGATCTCGAGCGCCTGCTCGCCGGTATCGGGCTGGGAGACGAGGAGATTGTCGATGTCCACGCCCAGCTTCTTCGCGTACTCGACGTCGAGGGCGTGCTCCGCGTCGATGTAGGCCGCCGCGCCCCCGAGCCGCTGTGCATTCGCCACCACGTGAAGCGCCAGCGTGGTCTTGCCGCTCGATTCCGGGCCGAAGATCTCGGTCACCCGGCCCCGGGGAATGCCGCCCACGCCGATGGCGGCGTCCAGGTTGATGGCACCCGTGCCGATCGCGTCCACCCGGACGCGGGGTGAGTCAGCGCCCATCCGCATGATGGCGCCTTTGCCGCAGGTCTTCTCGATCTGGGTGATGGCGAGGTTCAGAGCCTTCCTGCGCTCGTCGGTGAGCTTCGTGACTTCCTTCTCGGCCGCCATGGGTGCCCTCGACTATAGGGTGGAAGCCTCCATTCCGGAGGCCCGAATATAAGCCGAAGTGACGCCTACCGCCATCCCGGGCGGAACGCGTCCGCGATATGCTCCAACTGATTATCAACCAATGTGATACAGTCGAAACGGTAGACGTCAGACGGGCGGCCGTAGCGATCCACCCAGACCCGGGCGGCCGTGACCAGCTCCCGCCGTTTCACCCCGGTCACGGCTTGCAGCGGGCTGCCGAACGCGTCCCCGCGCCGCGACTTGACCTCGACGAAGGTGACCAACCTGCCCTGCCGGGCGATCAGATCGATCTCCTTGTGGCCGACCCGGAATCGGTGCGCCACGATGCGCCAGCCGCGGGACAACAGGTAGCGGATCGCCTGTTTTTCGCCGGCGAGCCCCCGCTTGTGGCGCTCGTCTTTCCACTCGGCCGGGTCGCTGCGGAGACCGCTGTTCACGCGGGCAAGCTACGTCGTCACGCGCGGGAGCGCATCACCCTATTGTTGCGAGCAGGACCATTTCGCTGCGGACGCGCACGCAGCCCCGGCCAATTTGCCATCAACCGGGTCGCCCACAGATCTCGTCCAGCGCCTCGAAACCGACCAGCACGTCGCGCGGCTTCGACCCGTTCGAGGGCCCTAGAATCCCCGCCTGCTCCAGCTGATCGATGATACGCGCCGCGCGCCCGTAGCCAACGCTCATGCGGCGCTGCAACAGCGAGGTCGAGCCGAGCTGGTTCTGGATGCAAGCCTCCGCGGCCTGGCGGAAGAGCGGGTCCCGCTCACCCGGCTCGCTTCCGGCCGGCTCGCCGTCGTCATCCTGCTTCTCTTCCCCGATCGCCTCCACCTGCTCATCGATGCTGGGCTTGCCGGGCAGTCTCGCCGCCATGCCTTGCCTCTTGTACCACTCCATCACCCGTTCCGTCTCCTCGGTGGAGATGAACGCGCCCTGGACGCGGAGCAGCTCGCTCTTCCCGGGCGGGAGGAACAGCATGTCGCCGTTGCCGAGCAGGGTCTCGGCCCCGTTCTGATCCAGGATGGTGCGGCTGTCCACCTTGGCCGACACGCGGAAGGCGATGCGGCACGGGAAGTTCGCCTTGATGAGCCCGGTGATGACGTTCACCGAAGGACGTTGCGTGGCGAGCACCAGATGGATGCCGATGGCCCGCGCCTTCTGCGCGAGCGTGGCGAGGGGCGTCTCGATCTCGCCCTGCACCGTGAGGATCAGGTCGGCGAGCTCATCCACGATCAGCACGATGTACGGGAGGACGCCCTCGGTGTACTCGCCGTCGAGCGGCAGCTCCTGCTGCACGCCGGCCTGAGTGGCGAGGGTCTCGCGCGGCCCCTTGAGCGGCTTGCCCTCCTCGATCTTGCGGTTGAAGTCCGCCACGTTCCGCGTGTGATTCGCGTGCAGCAGCTTGTAGCGCCGCTCCATCTCGAGCGCCGCCCACTTCAGCACTTTCGCCGCTTTCTGGTGGCCCGTCACCACCGGGAGCCCGAGGTGTGGGAGCACCGCGTACATCGAGAGCTCGACCATCTTGGGATCGATCATCAGGAACTTGAGCCGCTCGGGCGGCTGGGTGTAAATGAGGCTCGTGATGATCGTGTTGATGCAGACCGACTTCCCCGAGCCCGTGACGCCGGCGATCAGCAGATGGGGCATCTTCGCGAGGTCGGCCACGACCGGCTCGCCCTCCAGGTCCTTTCCAAGCGCGACCGGAAGCAGACGGTTGCCGGGGTATTGCGGGCTTTCGAGCAGCTCGCGGATGTGCACCATCCGCGGCAGCGGATTCGGCACCTCGATGCCGACGGCGGCCTTCCCCGGTATGGGCGCCACGATGCGCAGGCTAGGCGCACGCATCGCGAGCGCCAGGTCGTCGGCCAACGCCGCGATCCGCCCGACCTTCACTCCCGGCCCCGGGGCTACCTCGTACTGCGTCACGACCGGCCCCACGGTCCGCCCGGCGATGGCGCCTTCGACGCGGAAGGTCTGGAGCGTCTCGATGAGCTTGAGCCCCATCAGCTCGATCTGCGCGAGCCCGGCGTCACGGTCTTGCGCAGGGGGCGCGTTCAACAGATCGAGGGGCGGGAGGAGAACGCCTTCGGGAACGGGATGCGGGATGCGGGATGCGAGATGCATGCGCTCCACCCGTCCCTTCCGGTCCCGCGGGAAACGGGAAACGGGAAACGTGGGTGACGCTTCCGCCGACGGCTGGTCTCGTTCGACCAGCTTGGGCTTCGCCGGGCGTTCCGTTTCCCGTTTCCCGTTTCCCGTTTCCGGGCTTCTCAGGACGGTCAGGGGATGCCAGCCGACCGTGAAGATCCCCAGCGCCGAAAGCGCGAACAGCCCGAACAGGATTCCGCCCGCGGTCCCGACGGCGGCATGCACCGCGCTCGCGAGGGTCCCCGGGCCGAGCCCCGCCAGCCGCTGGCTCGCCGTCCACCTCGCGTAGTCGGGGGGGAGCGATCCGTGCCCGACCCCGGTGAAGACGCCGATGCCGTACGGGAGCAGCAGGACGAGCCCCGCCCCAAGCGCGGCCGCGCGCGGACCGGAGAGACTCCCCAGCCGGTCGAACGCGCCCAGCACCCAGCCGACTCCCAGCACCGGGATCAGGACGGCACCGGCCCCAAACACCTTCCAGAGGCCGAGCCCGAGGCCCCGGCCCAGCGCTCCTGTGATCGGTGCGGGCAGCAGGGTGAGACCGAGGAAAACGCCCAGCACGAGCGCCCCGATGCCGATGAGTTCCTGGCGCGCCTTCGGGTTCATGTGATGCGACGGTCCGCGTAGGTGGGGACGACTGCGAAGCGGTCCGCCCGGGCCGCGAAGGCGACGTCGCCGGCCAGGTTCGCTTCGGTCAGCTGGCGCGCCGCTTCGGAGCCTGCCAGTGCCTCCGTCCAGCTCGCGAACGCCGCGGTCAGGCTCGTCGCCGCTTGTCCCGCGTCGTTCACCTGGACTTTGCGCGAGCCCTTGCGCAGGGCCTTGACCAGTCTCCCCGCCGTGTACGCGTCCTCGATGGCAAATTGCTTCTCCCGGCCGGCGCAGACGACCGCCAGGTCCCCCCGCTCGCCGAGCACCTGACGGGCGCGCTCGACCAGGGCGCGGAAGTTCGCGGGGGCGCCCACGAGCACGGGATCGCCCCCCTGAGCCGCCACGAGCGCAGGCGTCCCGTTGGTGGTGGCGAGCACGATCGTTTTGGTCGCCACGGCCGCCGGGGTCATCTCCCGGGGTGAGTTCCCGAGGGCGAACCCCGCGATCTTGACGCTTCTCCGCTCCCCGGCCAGCAGCACGCCGTTCTTCTCGAGCTTCGCCGCCAGGCGCACCGCTTCGTCGGGAGTCGCGGCTGGGATCACCGCCTTGGCGCCGTTGGCGAGGGCCGTAACGATGGTCGTGGTGGCCCGCAGGACGTCGATGACGACGACCCCCCGCCCCGCGAGGTCCCCCGGCGCGACACCAAGGGGCGTGAAGTAGACCTCGATCCTCATGAGGCCTGAAGCAGCTGTGGCTCGCGCTCGAGGAACTTGGTGTCTACCTTCCCCGCGACGAAATCAGGGTGCCGCATGACCCGACTCAGGAGCGGGATGGTCGTGGTCGGCCCCTCAATGATAAACGAATCCAGAGCCTGCCGCATGCGAGCGAGGGCTTCCGCGCGGTTGTTGCCGTGCACGATCACCTTCGCCAGCAGCGAGTCGTAGTAGGGCGGCACGGTGTAGCCGGCATAGATGTGGGTGTCCACGCGGACGCCGGGTCCGCCGGGCGGGTGATACGCCGTGATCGTCCCGGGCGACGGTTGGAAGTTGCGCGCCGGGTCCTCGGCGTTCACCCGGCATTCGATGGCGTGCCCGCGGAGGCGTTGGCCGTTCAGGACGAACGACAGCGGCTCGCCGGCCGCGACGCGGATCTGCTCCTTCACCAGGTCGAAATTCGTGCACATCTCGGTCACGGGATGCTCGACCTGGATTCGGGTGTTCATCTCCATGAAGTAGAAGGAGCCGTCCTCGTCCAGCAGGAACTCGACCGTGCCGGCGCCGACGTACGCGATCGCCTCGGCGAGCCGCACCGCCGCGTCGCCGATGGCCTGGCGCAGCGTCTGATCCACCGCCGGGCTCGGCGCCTCCTCGATCAGTTTCTGGTGGCGCCGCTGCACCGAGCAGTCGCGCTCGCAGAGGTGCATCACCTTGCCGTGGCTGTCGCCCATGATCTGGATTTCGACGTGCCGCGGCCGCTCGAGGTATTTCTCGATGTACACCTCGTCCGAGCCGAACGCCGCCAGCGCCTCCTGCTTCGCAAGCGAGAATGCCTGGGAGAACTCCTCGCCGTCCCCGGCGACGCGCATCCCCTTCCCACCCCCGCCCGCGGCCGCCTTGATGATGACCGGGAAGCCGATCCGGTCGGCGATCTTCAGCCCCTCGTCGACGTCCTCCACGGGGCCGGGCGATCCCGGCACGGTCGGCACGGTGAGCTTCTGGGCCAGGTTGCGCGCCGCGGCCTTGTCGCCCATCTGGCGGATCTGCTCACCGCTCGGGCCGATGAAGGTGATGTTCGAGGCCTTCACGATGTCGGCAAACTCCGCGTTCTCGGCGAGGAACCCGTAGCCCGGGTGGATCGCGTCGGCGCCCGTGATTTCCGCCGCCGCGATGATGCGGGGGATGTTCAGGTAGCTGTCGCGGGAAGGCGCACGCCCGATGCACACATCGTCGTCGGCGAAGCGCGTGTGGAGACACTCGCGGTCGGCCTCGGAGTAGACGGCCACCGTCTCGATGCCGAGCTCCTTGCACGCGCGGATGACCCGCAGGGCGATCTCCCCGCGGTTCGCGACCAGTACCCGCTTGAACATCAGGGCTCGATGTCGCCCGGCAGGTGGGCCGCGGCCGTCGTCGTGCCGCCGAACGCCCGACTCTCCCCGGAATCGACGCCCGACACCTTCAGCGCAAATTCGCTCGGATTGGTGGCGAAGAAGATGGCGCTCTCGTAGCTGATGACGCCCTGCTGGAACCAGTAGAACAGGGACTGGTCGAAGCTCTGCATCCCGTACTGCACCGAGCCCTGCGCAATGAGGGACGGGATGATGAGCTGCTTGCTCACGTCGCGGATGTTGTCCTGCACCGCCGCGGTGCAGATCAGCACCTCGGCCGCCGGCACCCGGCCCCGCCCGTCCTTGCGGGGAACGAGCCGGAGCGACACCACCGCGTGGAGCGCGGTCGACAGGAGGTGCCGGACCTCGTCGTGCTGGTGCGGCGGGAAAAACGAGATGACACGGTTGATGGTCTGCGACGCGTCCGTGGTATGGAGCGTCGAGAACACCAGGTGGCCGGTGTCGGCGGCCTTCAGCGAGGTGTCGAGCGTCTCCAGGTCGCGAACCTCGCCGATCAGAATCACGTCCGGCGCCTGGCGCAGCACGTGCCGCAGCGCAGCGTTGAAGGACAACGTGTCGTTCCCGACCTCGCGCTGCGAGATGTTCGACAGGTTGTCCCGGTGCAAGAATTCGATCGGGTCCTCGATCGTGATGATGTTGACCCGCCGGTTCACGTTGATGTGGTTGATCATCGCGGCCAGCGCCGTCGATTTCCCGGAGCCCGTGACGCCCGTGACGAGCACCAGGCCGCGCGGCCGGAGCGAGATTTCCTCGAGCACCGGCGGCAGATTGAGCTCGCGGATCGACTTCACCTCGTAGGGGATCGAGCGGAACGCGAACGCCACCGTGCCGCGCTGTTGGTACACATTCGTCCGGAACCGGCCCACCCCCGGCACGCCGATCGCGAAGTCCGCCTCCTTGTGCTCGGCGAACTCCTTTACCTGGCGCGGCGTCATGATCTGCTCGGCGAGCGACTTCAGTTCCTCGGGCTTCAGCGGCGCCATGTCCAGCGCCACGAGCTCACCGTTCACCCGGACGGTGGCGGGCCGCCCCACCTTGAGCAGCAGGTCGGAGGCGCCGCGCTGGACCATCTGGGTGATGGCGTGCTTGAAGTTGAACAACGGACCGGTCTGCGGAGCTTCAGGCATGGGGATCCACCCGGAAGAGAGGCTGTCCGAACTCGACGGGTTGGGCGTTCTCCACCAACGACTCGCGAATCAACCCCGAGACCTCGGACTCGATCTCGTTCATGATCTTCATGGCTTCGATGATGCACACCACCTGCCCCGACGAGACGCGGCTCCCCACCTTCACGTAAGACTCCGCACCCGGCTCGGGAGCGGCGTAGAACGTCCCCACCATGGGAGACTTGATCTCGACCAGGTTGCTCGGGACGGCCGGGGGGGGAGCGCCGGCAGAGGCCGGCGCGCCAGAGGCCGCAGCCCCCTCCCCCGTCGCGCCGGGGGCGACGGGAAATGGGTAGAGCGTGCCCCCGGGAAGCGGCCCGGTCGCGAAATGCGGGCCGCCGGCATTCGACGCGCGCCCCGCCTTGGTCACCCGGATCGACGACCACGCTCCGAACAGCCCGCGCCGCACCTCGATCGCGCCCAGCTCGGGGGCGTCCTTCAAGATCTGCACCAGCCGCGCGATGATGTCGAGGTCCATGTCTCCCCGTTCGGCGCCGATGGTGGAGGAATCTACACGCCTTCCAAGAGTCCCGTCCGCCCGTCGGAGAGGAGCTCGGGCCCCGCGGCCGACAGGTACACGTCATCCTCGATCCGTACGCCGCTCTGGCCGGCGAGATAGACGCCGGGCTCGATCGTCACGACCGCTCCGACCGGGAGCGGCTCATCGCTCGTCTTCGAGAGCCGGGGCGCCTCGTGGACCTGGAGGCCCAGCCCGTGGCCCAGGGAATGACCGAACGCGTCGCCCAGGCCCCGGGCGGCGATCAGCTCGCGGGCGAGCGCGTCCACGTCGCGGCCCGTCATCCCGGCCCGCACCCCCGTCCGCGCCCGCTGCTGGGCCTCCGCGACCAGCTCGTACAGCGCGCGTTGGCGCTCGGTCGCGCGCGCGCCCACCACCACCGTGCGCGTGA
>WNGM01005044.1_pt1 | contig 10365 bp, 10 predicted proteins | sample 5400571 | NCBI WGS metagenome assembly WNGM01 (sample SAMN13153378, study PRJNA577476) | soil metagenome | isolation source: 100 cm soil or saprolite under Garry oak tree replicate 2 | place: USA:California | collected 2016-06-15 | reverse complement strand
GCGAAGGAAGTGGAGATCATTCTCGACAATTTGGCGCACGAGTTCGTGATCGAGAAGGGTTACGATCCAAATTACGGCGCGCGGCCAATGCGACGCGCGGTTGAGCGGTACCTGGAAGATCCGCTCGCGGAAGAAATTCTCCGTGGCAACGTAAAAGCCGGAGCCAAGGTTCGGGTCAGCGCCAAAGACGGGAAGCTCGTTTTCGAACCTGAGGCGACAAAAGCGAAGCTGGCGGAGCCGATCGCTGAATAGAACGAAGCGAGCTGCCGGTCCGTCGTCTGATTGATGTCGTCCCGGAATTGGTTGTTCGCACTGGTCCTGCTCGTTGCCACCTTGCTGGTTTATCAGCCGGCGTGGAATGGAAAGCCGATCTGGGATGATGAAATTCACATCACAACACCAGAGCTGCGCTCATCGCATGGCTTGACGCGAATTTGGACCGATCCTGCGGCCGCGCCACAGTACTATCCGCTTCTCCACACGATTTTTTGGTTGGAGTACAAACTTTGGGACGGCTGGCCGCTTCCCTACCATCTCGTCACGATTCTCCTTCATGCAACCTTGGCGCTTCTCTTGTTCCAGATCTTATGCCGGCTCAACGTCCCGGGCGCGTGGCTGGGGGCGGCGATTTTCGCGCTCCACCCGGTTCACGTCGAATCGGTCGCGTGGTTATCCGAAGTTAAGAACACTCTTTCCGGAGCGCTGGCCGCCGCGGCAACGCTGGCTTACCTGAAATACGACAAAGATCGACAACTTACGGCCTACTTTCTGGCGTTCGCTCTTTTCGTTGCTGGTCTGATGACCAAGACCGCCATCGTGACTCTACCTATCGTGCTGTTGATCGTTTTCTGGTGGAAACGCGGAAAGCTCGCATGGGAGCGCGACTTTAAACCGCTGGTTCCGTTTTTTGGCGTCGCGATTGTCGCCGGGATCGTCACGGTGTGGGTAGAGCAAAAATTTTGTGTCGAGCATGGCGAGACGTTTGATTTTTCTCTAATCGACAGATTGCTGATCGCGGGGCGACTGTTTTGGTTTTACTTGGGAAAGCTCTTCTGGCCCACGGATCTGACCATCATTTATCGGCTCTGGCAGATCAGTGAGAGTGTCTGGTGGCAATATCTTTTTCCAATCGCAGCTCTGACACTGTTTGCCGGATTGTGGATCGCGCGCCGAAAATCCCGTGGCCCGCTTGCGGCGATGCTTTGTTTTGTTGCAATGCTTTTTCCGGTGCTCGGATTTTTCAATCTTTCTTATTTCATGTCCTGCCCGCCGCCGGGCCATCAGTTCGCAATATTCCGGGCAGATCATTTTCAATATCTCGCCGACACCGCCATCATCACTCTCATCGCCTCGGTGGCGGGTTGGTTTTGGGCGCGAATGCAGCCGCGGCATCGCCCGCTCTTCTCCATCGGCGTTGCGGCAGTGTTAGGGCTGCTCGCCAGTCTGACTTGGGCGCAGGGCCACAATTATCGTGACACCGAAAGTTGTTTTCGCGATGTAATATCTAAAAATCCAAACTCCGCGACCGCCCACAATAATCTCGGTAACGCGTTACTTCGGAAAGGTTCAACAGATGAAGCGATCGCTCATTTTGAAAAAACCCTGGAAATCGAACCGAATTATCAATTTGGGCAATACAATCTCGGTGCTGCTCTAGTCCAAAAGGGGGATGCTGCTGCCGCGATTTCTTATTTGAAATCCGCTCTGGCCGCCAATCCGAACCATTCCAAAGCCTACTACAGTTTGGCGACTGCCTTGGCTCAGCGCGGTGAGATGGATCAAGCGATCGAATATTATGGGCGCGCACTGAAGCTCCAGCCTGATTTTCCCGACGCCCACACCAATCTCGCCAATCTGTTGCTCGAAAAAGGAGAAAGCGAGGCGGCGTTGGCCCATTATCGAAAGGCGGTCGAACTTCAGCCGAACAATCCCGGCGCGCATTACAACCTTGGCGTCGGTTTGGTGCGCAAGGGTGCATCGGATTCGGCGATCGCCGAGTTGAGAATCGCTCTCCAACTTGATCCCGCCTACCCGGATGCCGAACCACTGCTTCGCGATCTTCTGGCGCGAAAAACGCAGCCGTAAAAGTTACCCGGCTAAGCGCGTGGGTGCGCCTCGGCGTAGGCTTTCTTCAAGCGCTCGACTGTGACGTGCGTGTATATTTGGGTCGTTGAAAGACTGGCGTGGCCGAGCAATGCCTGCACGCTCCGCAGGTCCGCGCCGCGATCGAGCATGTGGGTGGCAAAACTGTGGCGAAGTTTGTGCGGACTGATCGAAATTGGAATCGAAGTGTGTTGTAAATAACGTTTCAAGATCAGCCAGATCGATCGCGCCGAAATTCGTTTCCGTGATTTGTTAATGAAGAGCGCACCCGAGTGCACGTTCGCCGCAGTGCGATATTTTTGGACTGCCTCCAGCGCGGGTACGCCAACCGGGCAAACGCGCTCTTTGCGACCTTTTCCAAAAACGCGCACTGATTCGGTGTAAAGATCGACATCTTCCACATCGAGCCCGGCCAATTCACTCAAGCGCAGACCACTGCTGTAAAAAAGCTCCATGACTGCGACGTCGCGGAGCGGCATCCATTCCGGCGCGGCGCGTTGCTTCGCCACGCGCAGCGGCGCGCTGAGTAGCTCTTCGATTTGTTGGCGCGTCAACACCAGCGGCAATTTCTTTTCGACCTTTGGGAGTTGCAGCTGCCGCACCGGGTCGATCCGAAGTCTCTTTCGATCGGCCAGAAACTTGTAAAATGCGCGCAGCGCCGAAAACTGTAAACGCACATAGGAGCGCGCCTGACCGCGCTTCATGATCGCGAAGAGATAATTGCGAAAATCGTCCGGCGTACATTGCTTCCACGGCTTTTGATTTTGTCCGCGGAACGCGCCCAGTGCCTGCCGGTAAGCCTTGAGCGTTCGGGGGGAGGCGTTTCGTTCGATCGCGAGGTAACGCAGAAATTCTTCAGCGAGATTGTCTTTCTTCGCGGCCACGCTGGTGTCTTTTGTCATGTCGAGCGGAAACGCCCGTCCGGGCTCGGAGCTAAAATTGCGGCTCCGGTTTCTCGATCATGTAACGCGTCTGAGCCGCGTCAGCCCGGCCGCTCATCTGGGTTTTGAAAATCGGCGGCGGATTGGTTGAGATCACTTCGTAGTCCTTCAGGATAAATTCAGGATAAACCCGATTGCTCGCCGGTTCGTAGACTTTGTCGCCGCTAAAGTTCCCGTAAAGCTTGTACTCGTAATTGTTGTCCTCGCCGAACTTCAATGCCGCGCGATCGGGCGCGAGTTTTTGTTTTTCATTCAACATCACGAGCTGCGCTGTGCTCCAAGGCTGGTTCGGTCGTCGGACGTAGCCCCAAAACTTGAAGTCCGGCTTAAAATAACGCCGCCCGATATAATAATCGCCCGCCGGCTCGGCCGCGATTCGCTGCGCCATCGCAATCTTCGCGTTTTGAATGCCGCCCGATTCGGTTTGGCAACCGGCAAAAAACAGAAGCGCAGTCGCGAAGAAAACCGGTTTTGCTCGCAAGATTGACATCTTTCAGGATCGACATCTACTCAGCTCTACGACCCGCGCAATCCCGCGTTTCTTTTTGCATCGCACTGCGCTGTCCGTAAAATTTGAGGCTAGATGCTGGAATTGGAAGTTTACGCCGCCGGTCTTGGCGATCTGGAGAAGATCTTGGAGCTCGACCATCAGCTGGCCGCGATTCCGGGTCTGCGCTACAAGGTCGATCGCAGCCACAACTTGGTTTATCTCGAGCTCGATCAACCCACCATCACCTTTCGCGAGATTCGCGCGATCTTTCGCAAACTCGCGCTCGATCCGCATTTCATCGGCGCAATTCCGGCAGAGCTTCGCCCAAAAACAAAAACGCAGCCGCTGGGTGTCTAAAAACAACAGCAAATGTTCGTTCGATTCTTTAACGCGCTGGGAAGACCGCTTATCCGGTTCGTCCAGTATTTGGGCGAGGTGGTCTTCCTGGCCGCGGACACCTTCCGCTCACTTTTTACGCATCGGTTGCGCTGGAAATTATTTCTCAACCAAATTGTCGAGATCGGATTGCTTTCGCAATTAGTCGTCGTAATCACGGGCGGATTCACCGGCGCGGTTTTTACCGCCCAGACCTATTTCCAGTTTCACAAGATCGGAATGGGCTCGGCCGTGGGCGCGGTCGTGTCGGTCGCCATCCTCCGCGAGTTAGGACCGGTCTTGACCGCGCTAATGGTGACGGGTCGCGTCGGTGCAGCCATGTCGGCGGAGATCGGAACCATGAAAGTGACCGAGCAAATCGACGCATTGCGGGCGCTGGCAGTTTATCCGACCGATTATCTGGTCGTGCCGCGCGCGCTCGCCATGATGGTCTCGATGCCCTTGCTCGTGGCCGAATGCATCGCGGTTGGCATCGCGGTCGGCTATTTCGTTGCGATTTTTTTGCTCGAAGTAAACGGGACCTATTACATGGCGAACATGGTGCGCTGGACCCGAAGTCGCGACATCATCATGGGCCTTTCGAAAGCGTTTTGCTTCGGCATTCTTATTGTCTTTATCAGTTGCCACAAAGGATTGACCGCGCGCGAAGGCGCGGTCGGCGTCGGCCGCGCCACGACCGAAGCGGTTGTCAATGCCTCGCTTGCCGTTTTGATCAGCAACTTTTTCCTGACCATGCTGCTCAACATCATTTACCCGGCGGGCTATCAATGAACGTGCCAGACCGACAGAACGGGTCGATGATTGCCGTGCAGGGCTTGGTGAAAACAATTGGCGCGCAGGAAATTCTGCGCGGTGTCGATCTCGACGTCGCGCGGGGCGAGACGCTCGCCATTATTGGGCGCAGCGGCGGCGGCAAAAGCGTTTTGCTCAAGCATCTTATCGGTTTGATGCGGCCGGACGCGGGCGAAATCTGGATTGAAGGTCAAAATATTATCGACATGAGCGAGCGTAATCTCTCGTCGATTCGCCAAAAGGTCGGTATTCTTTTTCAAGGCAGCGCTCTTTTCGATTCGATGACGGTGGCGGAGAATATTGCATTTCCGTTACGCGAAGCCGGCGAACGCGACCCGAAAGTTCTGCGCAAACGCGTTAGCGAGATGCTCGAAGTGATGGAGCTGCAGGGACAGGAAGAAAAAATGCCGGTGAATTTGAGCGGCGGCATGAAAAAGCGCGTCGGCCTCGCGCGCTCCATCATTCGTCAGCCATCGTGTATTCTCTATGACGAGCCGACCTCCGGACTCGATCCGGTTGTTTCCGATTCCATCAATCGTCTGATCCGCCGATTGCAGCAGCGTCTCGGCGTGACCAGCATCGTCGTGACCCATGACATGAAAAACGCGTTTCACGTCGCTGATCGCATTGCCTATCTGCACGAAGGAAAGATTTACTTTCAAGGAGCGCCGGAAGAATTGCGGCAATCACCGAATCAAATTCTCCAGGATTTTCTGCTTGGTCGATCGGACGAACAGTTGACCCCGAAAGCGTTCGGGGTCGAGAGTTGAAAGCGAAATGAACCGGCACGAGCGAGGTTTGGAATTTAAGGTCGGCATCTTTGTTTTTGCCGGATTGGCGATGTTGGGTGCGCTGGTGGTGCAGTTTGGCAGGCTGGGGGAAGGTTTCAAAACTTACTATGCGCTTACGATCCGCTTCAGTGACGCCAGCGGCCTGTTGAAAGGATCTGACGTTTTGCTCGCGGGCGCGCGCATCGGGAAAGTTTCGGGCGGGCCGCGTCTGGTCCGCGAAGGAAACGGTGTCGCCGTCCCGCTGAAGATTTATGATTACGTGAAAATTCCAGAGGGAAGCAAATTCACCGTTGGCAGTTCCGGTTTGCTTGGCGATCGCTTTGTCAGTGTCACCATGCCACCCGGTGTGCCGACAAAATTCCTGCAACCAGACGCCTATCTCAATGGCACGCGTGAGACCGGTATCGACGATCTCACCCGCGAAGGCGGCGCGCTAGTTGGCGATCTTCGCGGTGTTGTCCAAAAGATCGACACCACCGTGACGCGACTGAACGAAGAGATGCTTTCGAAAGAGACTGCCGCGAATCTTAGGTCGAGCGTTGCCCATTTAAACGAAGCGACGACCGCGTTTGCTGAATCTTCGAAGAAACTTGGCGGCGTGATCGATAAAGCCGATTCGGCAATGGACTCGACCAGGAAAGCGGCCGACGATTTGCAGAAAGTGATGAGCTCCGCCACTCAAGGAAAAGGATTGCTCGCGGCACTGCTCACGAATCAGGAACTGGCCAACGATTTGCGCGCACTCGTGAGTAACTTGCGCGAGCACGGCATCCTGTTTTATCGCGACACGGTCGCGAAGATTGGCAGCAACGCCACGCCGCCGCCTAAACCGCGGGCACAAGCTCGAGGACGCTGATGACGCCGTTACTGACGATCAATTTGTTGCGTGTTCTGTTCGTCACGTTTTGTGCGTTGATTGGCACAAATATTTCCTCCGCGCTGGTTGGAAATTCCGGGCCCGGTTTGGTGTTCGGAATCGTTTTCGGTTTGGTAGTCGTGCTGATCGATCGCTTGCTCAAGGGCGTTTCGCTTCGGCTATTTTCCTCGGCCACATTCGGACTCTTACTTGGCTTGATTTTCGCGAACTTGCTGATGGCGTCTGACGTTTTGCGCTATCAATCCGAGGCCATGCAGTGGGCCGCCCATCTGATTGTTTATGCGCTTTTTGGCTATCTCGGAATGATGCTGGCGATCCGGAGCAGTCGGGACGAATTCTCGCTCATCATTCCTTATGTACGCTTCGCTCGCGAAATGACGCAACATGAACCGCTCGTGGTCGATACCAACGTCATCATCGACGGTCGCATCGCCGATCTTTGCGGGACCGGATTCCTCAGCCGCTCGCTCATCGTACCGAGATTTATTCTGGATGAATTGCAGTTGCTGGCGGATTCGCATGACCCGACCAAACGCGAACGCGGCCGGCGCGGTTTGGAAATTTTGAATCAACTCCAGCGTTCGCGCGAAATCGAAGTCACGGTTCACGAGAGCACTGGCGAAGATGCCGATCTTGGAACGGACACGCGTCTGGTGGGGATCGCCAAGGTATTGAAAGCCCGCCTGCTCACGAACGACCACGCGCTTTCACAGGTCGCGCGGTTGCAGCGAGTGGCGGTGCTGAATCTTGCCGATCTCGCTCGCGCGCTTCGGCCGACCGTTGTCGCGGGCGACGAAATTGATTTGCATCTGATCAAGGAAGGTCGCGAGCCGCATCAGGCCGTTGGCTATTTGCCGGACGGAACGATGATCGTGGTCAATCATGCTCGCGCGCATGTCGGCAAAACGCGGACCGTGGTAGTGGCGAGCGCGCTCCAAACCGCCGCCGGTCGCCTCATCTTCGCCGAGCTTAAGAACGGCGCCGCGCAAGCGTCGGCTTCGCGCGAATCGGTTTGAAGCGCTTTCTCAGGTTCATTTTGCCCTGCGGCATTGTCGGCATTGCGAAGAATCGGCGAAAGCTGCGCGACATCGGCCGGCGACTTTCGCCGGCAGAGGCTCCTGGTTCGGCGATGTTCACGAAATCCTCACCCGCGACTTCGGTTTCTTCCTCGGTAACACTTCCCAAGCGCAAGTCCTGAACGGCCGCGCTTCCATGTGCGACGGTCTTTATGTTAATCCCAATCTCGTTCGCGAATGGGTGAAACCTGATTTTGTTTAAGCATGCAACCGAGTGAAGCTTTAAGTGCGAGCGCGCAAGTGGCCGTGGCCCTGGCTGGATTCGCAGGCGTCGTTGTTGCGTTTCGCAACCGCTCGGTTCACGAGTGGTCGAAGATCGACAAGTTTCGGCTGCGGATTCTTCTGACAAACTCAGCGATACCATTCGTCTTGTCGATTCTCGGGATGGTTCTCTCATCGACAAGTCTCGATCTGGCCACAATCTGGCGGCTCTCCAGCATTTTCACGTTTGTAATGATTGTCTCGATGGCCAGCGGTTATCGCGCGAGCTATCGACGTTTCTCTTCAGGAGAATTTAAAACGTCCGGCGGCAGAATCGTTATTTTTTACACCAGCAGCATTATCGGCATCGGTGTGACTTTGCTGCAGCTCTATAATGTCATCACGCTGCAGACGTTCTGGCCATTTTTCGCCGCGATCGCAACACTCCTTGTTCTGGCGATGCTGCAATTTATCTTTCTCGTAACAGCGCACGACGACGCACAGTCATAACAATCCACGTCGTAGTTCTTCTTCGCTGAGTCCGTCGAAGCGAACCAGTTTGTCGCGTGATTTGTGACCGCGCAGCAAAACGATCGTTATCACCGGAACTTTCAATCGCTCGGCCAGAAAAGTGATCAGCGTCGCGTTGGCTTTTCCTTCCACTGCTGGCTCGCGCAACTTGATTTTAATCGTGCCGCTATGCTCGCCGACCACTTTGTTGATCTTGCGGAGATCTCGCTCCTGAAGATCGACGTGCAAGGTTATGAAAACCCGTCCTCGCCGGAGCGAATCAAACGCTCGCGAAAACAAAATTCCTGCTCGTCGAGTTGAACTAGATGCCGCAATACGGCGGCGGTTCGTGGTCCGGCGAGATTCACCGAATCCTCACCCGCGATTTCGGGTTTTTCCTCGCTAACGCTTTTCAGCCGCAAGTCCTCAACGGGCCGCGCGTCGATGTGCGACGGTCTGTATGTTAATCCAAAGCTCGTTCCCGATTTTGTGAAGCCGGACTTCGTCTAATACTGTAGCGGCGGCGGTCTACCTATCGCGCCGTAGCTTTGCCAAGGCGGATGACTGCCGGAACATTTGAGAGCTTTCGAACCAAGCGGATCGGGCTGCGGACGCCAATTTTGAGAACTTGCTACTACTTGCTACTGTGTCATAGAAAGTATAGAGTTAATGGCAGCTTCAAACCGTCAAAGTCAAAGCAAAAAAGGGAAATATATGAACTCCAAAACATCACTTGTCTGTATCGCCATGATTTCAGTTTTGCCAGGTCTGGCTTACGCTGGCGCGGTTGTCCGGTCAGCATCCGGTGCAGCTCCCGCGGACATTCAAGCCACGGTCGACCAGTTCCGGACTGACGTTTCGGCCGGAGGCGGAATAAACGCGCCAGGCACCGGGCCCTTTGCCATTGGGCGCCGCGAAATAAACTGGGACGGGGTTCCGGATGACTTTGCTGATCCAAATGTGTTTCCTGGAGATTTCTTCAACAACAACAGCAAACGCGGCGCGGTCTGCTCGACGCCGGGAACATCGCTCCTGGTCAGTGCCGATAGCAGCAATATCACTGCAACTCCGGTTCGTTTCAGCAGCATCAATCCCGGTTATCTAACCAATTTTCAGACGTTCAGTCCGGAACGACTTTTCACTGCTCTCGGCAGCACAGTTGTTGATGTGACATTCTTTGAGCCGGCCAGTCCGACGACACCGGCCACCACCAACGGCTTCGGTTCGGTGTTCACCGACGTCGAGATTGCAGGCAGCACGACCATCGAATACTTCGACGCCCAGGGCCAATCGCTCGGCGTCTTCCCGGTGGCGGTGGGCCCCAACGGCGGCCTCTCGTTCCTCGGCGTATCGTTTGATGCTGGCGAGCAAGTCAGCGGCGTGCGGATCACCAGCGGCAACACCACGCTCGGCGCGGCCAACAACGATAGCCCCAGTGCGGATGTCGTCGTCATGGATGACTTCATCTACGGCGAACCGTTCCAAGACGTCGACAACGACAATGTGCCGGACAGCCTTGATCAGTGCCTTGGCTCCGATCTTCGTCCTAAAGTCGACGTCAATGGTGCGCAACCCGGCGTCACTTCAATTGATAATACTGTCGATGCCAATGGCTGCTCGATTCAGGATCTGGTCAACAACTGCGCTGACGGCGCGAGAAATCACGGTCAATACGTTAGCTGCATCGCCCATCTGGCGAACAGTCTGGCTAAATCCGGCACAATCACAAGACGCCAGATGACGGAAATGAAAGTAGGCGCGGCGCGTTCAAATATCGGCAAAAAATAAAATTATCGTCAACGTGAAAAGGGGAGCAGAAGCGCTCCCCTTTTTGTTTTTAGAGTTCTGACAGCAAACGATCCTTGATCATTTGCGGGTCCAATCCCTCCACCCGGATCAATTTGCGCCGAGATTTCTTGCCGCTCTCGAGTGCGATCTGTTGTTGAGAAATTGCTAGTGTTTGCGCCAGAAAAGTGATTAGCGCTGCATTCGCTTTTCCTTTCACCGCCGGCGCTCGCAACTTGATCCTGATAGCGCCGCCATGTTCGCCCACCACCTTGTCGATCTTCGCGTTTGGAACAACGTGAATACGCAGTGTCCCCATTGATCAACAGTAGCGGCGACCTGCTTGTCGCGCAGTAGCCTGGCGGAGGCGGATGGCCGCCGCATTGATCAAATTTCTTGAATC
>WNGM01009593.1_pt1 | contig 10367 bp, 9 predicted proteins | sample 5400571 | NCBI WGS metagenome assembly WNGM01 (sample SAMN13153378, study PRJNA577476) | soil metagenome | isolation source: 100 cm soil or saprolite under Garry oak tree replicate 2 | place: USA:California | collected 2016-06-15 | reverse complement strand
CCAACCATCATTATCGGCTACTTTCAGTGCACCCGTTGCCAGAAGCTGGCAGCATGCCAGGCTTGTGTCTCTAAGGTGCGCGGTAGGACGCTGGTCGGCTATTGTCGCGCTCATAAATCCCTCAGAAGTGCTGAGACGACACAGGAGGTGCTGGGATGAACGATATCCAGGCGCCAGGAAACTCTCGCTTATCCTCCTCACCAGCTCTTGCTGCCGGTGAAGACACCTCCTCCCTCACTCGTCCCGAGTGGATGCCGCTCGGTGAGGTCGCCCAGACCTGGGCCGATTTTGCTCCCCGCGCTTGCCATGCGCATGCCCTCCAGGCAGTCGGGAGCGCCTTCCTCGCTCTCTCCTTCGAATTGAGCGCCCACACCCGCTACACCCGAGCATATCATGGTCTGTGGAAATGCTCCTCCGCAATGGTTGCCCACACCCTTGGCGAGGCGATCGTCGATCTGCGTGAAGCCTGCCAGCAGTGGTCTGGTGCCGCTTTGTGGCTGGAGCGCTTTGCCAACGGAACGCGCCATGACGAGGAGATGCTTGCAACCATCAATGACTTGTTTGGCGACATCCGCGAGCAGCAGTCGCGCTTGTGGCTGCTCTTGTTGCGCGTGCAAAAGGAACAGCGTACTGGAGGCAGTGAACCGCTCGTCGTGCACTGCGGACACCTCTCGTCATCCCAGGCAACAGCGGGAGTGGAAGGGAGAGTATCCCCATGAACAGACAAGCAACACTTGCACAGACGAAAGCTCTGGCCAACTGCGACCAGAAGGGGCATACTAAGCTCCTTGCCTGTGCGCTCCACCGTAGTGAGAGAAAGGAGGCCGAGGCATGACCCAATGGCAAAGACATCCAAGCATGCGACGCCCTGTGCAGGCGGAAGATGAATATGATGATGTATGGCCTCTCCCCATACCCAGGAGCGCACGCTGCTATACACCGCTCGAACAAGAGCCACAAGCGCGCTCCGTACTGGTGGTGGACCGGCGTCGAGAGCGACTGAACCGGCAATTCCCTGCCACACTCATTCCGCCACGGGCATCGGCGTATCAACAGCGACAGCGGGGTTACACGCAGCAAGCGGCAGGACTCCCACAGCCTCAGGTGAGGCGTACCCAGGACGACCCGCAGTACCAACAGAGACAGTACCGGCAAGCCCTATCCCACGACGAGGCGCTTTCCCACGACGAGCAGCAGGTTCCCATCCAGGAGGAAGAGGAGGAACCTATACGCCGTCGTCACCCTCGTGGGCACCGGCTGTTTTACCTTGGGCTGGGGATGCTGGGTATGCTCCTTCTGTGGTATCTTTCGCTGACCCTCATCAGTTGGTGGCGCGTGTACCAGGATGACCTGCACTATGGGCGTCCGCGCACCTTCCAGACGGACGCCGTGGTCGGGCACAACGACTCGGCAGATCACCCCAGCCACTTCCTCGCCATCAACCTCAACCGACTAGTGGAGATCATCGAATTTCCCGGGGGCGATGCCACCAAAGCAAGGATTTATCTCGGCCCTTCCCTGGTCGGACCAGGAGAAGACCTGACCGCGGTGACGCTCATCTTCCGTGATGTCAGACCAGGAGAAGACCTGACCGCGGTGACGCTCATCTTCCGTGATGTCAACGGGGATGGCAAACCCGACATGCTCGTGGATATCCAGGGAAGTGAGGTGGTCTTTCTCAACGACGGGGGGCAGTTCCGCCCACAAAAGCCAGGTGACCATGTGCACCTATAGGAAGTGCTGGGAGCAGGAACGCTCCTGTTCCCCTCACGGACGAACCAACCAGGAAAGGAACCAGGCAATGGATGAGCAGATTCAAAGAGACATCAACGCTCTTCTCAATCACTGGGAGTTCTTGAGCGACGTACCCATAACTGGCCAGGGAAGAGCAGAAGCAGCAGAGGAAGACACCACCCCGCCGGGCGAACAGCCAGAGTCGCAGCACGCACCACCGCAACTGCCGCCGATCATTGTCTACCTGGTGGATACGCCCCCGCCAGAGACGTACGATGATTACGCCCAGGACTGCTATCCCGATATCGTCGAGAGTACCTCCAAAACGGGGGAGGAAGGACCCTCGACCACACCCACTGCTGAGCGCAAGGAGGAAGTTCCACTCCCGCCGCTACGGAAGGACACCCCATTCAGTGCAATCACACCCAGGCATGAAAGCAGGCGGGGTGTGCTCGTAGGGGTGCTCTGTCTCCTGCTCACGGGAGCAGCCATCACCGTCTTCCTGCTTTCTCCCTTGACCGACTCAGCCACGATCACCATTCTTCCGCAAGCAAGGGAGATTACTACCACCACGATGCTTACGGTGGTGACCAATGGAACAGCCAACCTGCTTGAGCATGAGATAGCAGGGCGAAGGTTATCCTCCTTGACCCTTTCGCAAGAACAAACGGTATCCACCACAGGAACAGGACACGAAGATGCCCAAGCGGCCCATGGCCTGATTACCTTCTACAATGCCTCCCTCTCAGGGCAGGCGGTGCCTACAGGGGCCCTGCTTACAGGTGCGGACGGGGTGCAGGTGGTCACCGACCAGGACGCGGTGATCCCCGCCGGATCGCTGTCAACCAACGGGCAGTTCACGGTTGCTGCCCATGCTGTGCAAGCAGGGCCAGCGGGCAACATTCGGGCAGGGGATATCTACGGGCCATGTTGCCGCCTCAACGTCTTCGCCCAGAACAGCCGCGCTTTTCGCGGAGGGCAAGACGCCAGCACGTTCCCCACGGTCACCCAAGCGGATATCAACGGGGCCGTTGCCAGTCTCAAAGCTAGTTTGATGCAGAGCGGCGAGGCCGCTTTTCAAGCGCAGGTACACAGCGATGAAACCTTGCTGGTGCCCAGCTGCACCCCAACCGTCACCGCTACACATGCGGTAGGAGAGGAGGCGACCTCACTCGGCGTCACCGTCGATGAGACGTGTACCGACGAAGCCTACAATACCCAAAGGTTACATGATCTCATCGCGCAGCTCGTCACCGCAGAAGCGGTCAGGTCCCTCGGAGCAGGCTATAGCCTGACAGGAAGGATCCTGGCAAGCGTTGTGGAGAGCAGTTTGAAAGAAAAGAGGCCAGGAGCTATCAGCTTGCAGGTCAAGGGTGCAGGTATCTGGACGTACCAGTTCAGCGAGGCAGCCCTTGAGCATCTGGCATGGCGCATTGCTGGCAAGAGCCCGAAAGAAGCCAGAAAGATCTTGCTAGGGGTCCCAGGGGTACAGTCGGTCAGTATCCAAATGAGTGGGGGAACTGGCGCGACCCTTCCAGATAATCCCGCACAAATAAGGGTCGAGCAACTCGTCGGGCTGGGACTGTAGGGAAGGAACGTCAGAGGTACTACATGGCTCTGCTGCTCTATTCTGAGCAGCAGAGATGCATGCCTTATGAAAGGATGATGAACACATACCTCTTTAGAGGGAGACACTCTGTCTCAAAATCAGGAAACATCCGATCTCTCTGCTTGATCTTCCGTCAGTAGCCGCTTCGCTTCCTTATTACAGAGTTGAGGCAAGCAGTGCAGGCATGCGTACTACCGCCAGGTTCCGTCCTCTGCCGGTAACTACGTGTCTCTCGGATTTGGCCTTCTGATGGCTTCATGGCGCTTCCCTCGACGCGGACCACCTCGTGAGGTGATCGTGAACTTACGTGAAGGTCTCATGAGTCCTCGCTGGTATCATAGTTGAGCAGTTCAACTTCCGTGTTGTTCGGTGCTGCTCAGAATAGAGAAGCAAAGAAAGTGCTTCATGAAAGGATGGTGAACGCGTGCCTCGTCACAAGTATCATCGCGATCGCGTTTATCAGTTGATGGCGAGCCAGGCCCCGGCAGTATCGCTGTGGGGTATGTGCGTTATAGCTCTGAGATGCAAGATCCGGCCAGTATTGTAACGCAGAAACGGGTGATCACCGAGTTTGCCGATAAGAAGGGCTGGAGGATCGTTCGCTGGTACGTGGAGCCAGAGCAGAGCGCGAAATACGAGGATGTTGATGAACGCCCTGTCTTTGCGCAGATGCTCAAGGATGGGGAGTCAGGCGCCTTTCAGGTGGCGCTGTGTTACGCAAATAATCGCTGGTCACGCAACACCGCATTAACGTTCCTCTCCCTTTCGCGCCTGCGCCGGGCGCGGGTGTGGTGGGCGACGGCCGATGGGTTGTGGGACATCGACAGAATTCAGCAAGATGGCCATGGTATCGCCTTTACTGTCAGCGACCCCAGCGCTGAACGCGCGGGGCTTGCACATGTGCAAGCCCCGAAGCTGACCAGCCCCCTCCTTGCCAGGCAAGGAGGAGCCGTTAGGAGAGAAAGCATAGGCACCGGCGAGTGACTTTTCCAGCTCGCCGCTCTGCGATTGCACATTAAACAGCGTCATGGGGTTCAAAACGCAGTGTGTGCAATGTATGAAACCTTTCCATAACTGGGCGAGGAAAACCTTACCGTTGACGTTTTCCGGGCAGCCGGCAACGCCAACGCGCCGCCTCATAACGAGGCACGTTTGGAGGGAGTATGTCACGCCTGTTGATTGTGGATGCCCAACGGCGTCCGTTGATGCCTTGCACGCCCGCGCGTGCGCGCCTGCTCTTAAGGCAGCGGAAAGCTACAGTGCTGCGCAGGTTTCCATTCGTCTTGATTTTGAAGGAAGCGAAACAGGAACCAGTCGGTCACCCCCTACGGCTCAAACTTGATCCAGGCTCGAAGACGACCGGGCTGGCTGTGGTCAACGATGCTTCTGGCGAAGTCGTCTGGGCAGCGGAAATCACGCATCGCGGGGATCAGGTGCAGAAAAACCTGCTGACTCGCCGAAGTGTGCGTCGCCGCCGTCGCCAGAGACATACCAGATATCGCCAAGCGCGCTGGCTCAATCGTCGTCGTCCCAAAGGGTGGCTTCCACCTTCCCTGCGTTCACAGATACAAAATGTGCTCACCTGGGTCGTACGGCTCTCGCGCTTTTGTCCCATTGGCGCGATCTCGTTCGAGCTGGTTCGGTTTGACATGCAACTGCTCCAGAATCTCTCGATCGAGCGCATACACTATCAGCGCGGGACGCTTTGGGGCACGGAAGTCCGCCAGTACCTCCTCGCCAAATGGGAGCATCGGTGTGCCTATTGTACTGCGACTGGATTACCCCTGGAGATCGACCACGTGGTTCCACGGAGTCACGGAGGCAGCGACCGTGTGGCTAATCTGGTCATTGCCTGCCGGGCGTGTAACCTGGCCAAGGGGGACAAGCTCCTGGAAGACTTTCTGGCTGCCCGTCCCGAGGTGCTGACACGCGTCCAAGCCCAACGCAAAGCCCCACTCAAGGATGCCGCTTTAGTGAATAGTACCAGGTGGGCAATCCACGAGCGGCTCCAAGTGCTGGGCCTGCCGCTGGAAATCGGCTCAGGTGGGCTCACCAAATGGAACAGGCAGTGCAGAGCGCTGCCGAAGAGGCATTGGATCGATGCGGCCTGCTGCGGACCCTCAACGCCTCCGGTGCTCCAACTGCAAACGCTGCGCCCCTGGTTGATCGAGGCCAAGGGTCGCCAATCACGTCAAATGGTCAACATGGATGAACGGGGATTTCCTCGCAGCAACCCCAAAGGGGCAGGTAGCGTGCGTGGATTTCGCACAGGAGATCTCATCAAAGCCGTGGTCCCGTCGCATCTCAAGGCAAAAGGGATGCATATTGGGCGTGTATTGGTACGCGCTCGAGGCATTTTTGACGTGCAGACCAGACAGGGGCGGGTCAAAGATGTTCCCGCCCGTTTCTGTCACAGCTTGCATCAAAACGATGGGTATGCCTATCAACTGGGGGAGGTGCTTCCTCCGCATGGCTAAAAGCCGGCGGCCCCCGTGTCACAATTGGATGGATACCCAGATGAACGAGGCATACATTCGCCAGCTTTCCAAACGCACCATCGACGGCAAAGAAGATCGCGCCCGCGAAGGGTACCATAACGGCAATGTCCCCTTTGGATACCTTCCCCCCGAATACCCGAAACCGCATGATGGGGCCCCTTCAACCTGGCGGCCCCCTCGCACACCCGCCAGGCCGAATCCCGTCACCTTCCCGGCGCTCGTGCGTATCGGGGAACTCACGGCTCAGGGGTGGACGGACAGAGCCATCGCCGATGAGTTAGAGGGGTATATGTCAAAAACGGCCCGTTTTGGGGAGCGGCTACTGACGAAGGATACCGTGGCCGCTATCCGCCGGCTGCACTTCCCGCGAGAGTTCGCGCCTGGCTGCGGCCATGGTACAATAGTGACGCCCTCGGGTGACCTGGTAGAGGGAAAGCACCCGGCAGCCTGGCCGTACGAACTATGGAATCGTATGGGTCAAGAACCTTCGCATTAAATGCGGAGGCTTGCGAAAGGGCTAGCGCAACGTAAGTTTTTGACTACCGGGCACTTTTAGTGCAGCAGCGATACGGGCTACAAGCATGTCCGAACGCCACCCTAATTCGGACCCCTGCTAGCCGCGCCCAAGCTGACGATACCGATGGTATGGTATCTACGCCTGTATTGCCACCGGGAAGGGTCATAACACCCAGGCTCTGACCTGGAGAAAGGGAAATCCCTTATGCGTATACCGGTTGTTGATACACACGGCAGAGCACTCATGCCATGTACTCCCGCCAAAGCTCGCCACTTGTTCAAGAGTGGCGAAGCGAAACCAAAACGGAACAAGCTTGGATTATTCTACGTGCAATTGTGCTACGAACAAGAGCCTGATAATCAGCCACTGGTAGCTGGTGTCGATCCAGGCAGTAGGTTTGAGGGCTTTAGTGTCGTTGGGACAAAAGACACGGTGCTCAATCTGATGGTCGAGGCACCTGACCATGTGAAAGATGCGGTAGAGGTGAGACGCACGATGCGACGTGCAAGGCGCGGGAGAAAGTGGCGTAGACCCAAGCGGTTTGGCAATCGTCTCCACCGCAAGAATCGGATTCCACCCTCGACTCGTAGCCGATGGGAAGCGAAAGCGCGCATCGTTGCTCAACTGAAAAAGGTGCTCCCACTCACCGATGTGGTCGTGGAAGATGTACGGGCGCTCACTCGCAAGGGGCAGGGAGGTAAATGGAACGCCGCGTTTAGCCCAGTACAAGTCGGAAAAGACCACTTGTATCGACTGCTGCATGAAATGGGGGTAATTGTCCACCTCAAAGAGGGATGGCAGACTAAAGAGTTACGGGAGCAGTTCGGACTCAAGAAGACGAAAAGCAAATCAAGACAGTCCTTTGAGAGTCACGCGCTAGATGGGTGGGTGATGGCGGCATCCGTCAGTGGTGCAGAGAAGCCCACCTGTCAACGTCTCTGGTATGTGGTACCAGTAATCCTGCATCGTCGTCAACTCCATCGATTGCAAGCATCAAAGGGGGGTGAGCGTAAACCGTACGGTGGTACCCATTCCCTCGGATTGAAACGAGGAACTGTCGTGAGGCACCCGAAGTATGGACTTTGTACGGTGGGTGGCTTTGACCGGAAGAAACAAACCATTAGCCTGCACGAGTATAGAACGAACAAGAGACTAACGCAGGGAGCAAAAACCAAGGCGTGTCGGGTCTTGACCTGGGTGGCATTTCGCTCCTGGTTCGTCAAAGAGCAACCGAAGTCAAAGGGCCGGGGGAGCCGCCCAGCCCCAAAGAAGGAACCCCTGTTTCTTCACCTGGATAAATCACAGGAGTCTCCGCAGGCGGAGGTTCGATGAAGTAAAAATGAGTCAGTTCCGCCGTCCGACGAAAGATGCACAGAGAAGGCCTCACGAGTTTAGCCGCATCATCGTCTGCGCGGCTTGCCGTCGCCCTTTGCGCGTGATGCTCCCCAAGGGCATACCGTACTACAAGGATACCAGTAAAGTAAGAAAGCTCGATTGCCCTCTCGCGGAATCCCTCTCCGTGCGAGCATCGATCGTCATTTATCAGTTCGGGGATATCCTCAGAAGCGTCGAGTTACCCGCTTCCTGGCGTGAGGCAATTGCAGAGTGTTGCGCGCTGGAGATGAAAAAGGACGAAGATAGCGAGCGCATTAAGCAGCGCCGCGCTGAGCTCCAAGCAGAACAACAGCGACTGGTGACAACTTTTACGAAAGGGTACATCACCGAGGAATTTCTGGATGCGCAGATGGAGCGTCTCCGCTCGGAGCTGTTCGCCCTGCCGGTTCCCGAGGAGCAGGATGCCGAGGCGGTCACGCGGGCCGCCATCTCGGCGGGTGAAACGCTTGCGGACATGGCCGGTTATTGGAGCGAGGCGACTCAAGATGAACGGCGCGACATCGTGGGGGGACTGCTCACCGTTGAGGGGCTGATCTATGACCTGGAGCGGCAGGTGATCGTAGGGCTGCTCCCCCGCGCGAGCGTGCTGCCAGTGCTGGCTCTCGGGTTGGAAAGAACAGGGAAATGGGAACAGCGCGAGAGGGGGTTGTGGTTACGCAGCGACTACTGGCCTCCAAAGCGGGACCTCGACAAGAGGCACCTCCCGCCGCCAGCGCACCCCAGTCTCTCGCCCACACAAAGGGAAGAAGCAGTCAGATTACTCCAGCAGCCGGGGATGTCTATTCGCAAAGTCGCCCATGCCCTGGGGACGTCGAGGGGAACGATCCAGCGACTGGTTGAGCAGGAAGGGATTGAGTTGCAGACAAGCCAGAAGCTCACAGTTGAGCAGCGAGCAGAGGCATTTCACCTGCTGGATACGGGGATGTCGCTCAGGCGGGTGGCGAGACGCTTTGGAGTGAACGCCGAATCCCTCCGGCGGCTGGTGAGGCGGCATAAATCAGCGTAACGGAAGAAAAAGGTACACCGACTCACAGAGGAGCGTATCGCTGAACCAGAAAGACTCTCTATGTCAAGCCTTTTTTGGAGCAATGTGGAACGGGAGAAAAACCCGATAAAAGTGAGGGAAAGAGCGATGCCTTCAACACGGTATGAAGGAGTGTTGCGTGCATGCTGCCGCTGTGCGGTCTCAAAGGTGATCGCCTCATAGCAGCGGTGATGGACCCACATGGCAAAGATGATCCTGACCCACACATTGGCCAGTGCTCGCACGGCGACCGTATGACTTTTGCCTTCGGCGCGCTTGCGTTGGTAATACTGTCTGGCCCAGGGTTCACTTTGCGTGGTCTGCCAGGCAAAGTGGTGCAGCGCATTGCGCAACGGTTGGATGCAGCCCAGGCGACGATGCGCCTTGGAGTACATGCCGCTTTGAAACAGCACGGGCGAGGTGCCTCCCAGAGCTTGCAGACTGCTGGCATCTTGGGAGCGGCTGCGATCATCACCGATTTCCGCCAGCAATCGTGGAGCCAGTCGTTGGCCTGCACGTGGCAAGCTCTCAAAGAGCTCATGGTCCTCATGGGTCAAAAAAAGGGTGGCAATCTCCTTATCATACTGAGCGATTTGCTCGATCAATGGCAGCAGCTGACTTACCAGCACCAGCATCAAGCGTGCTTTGCTGCGCGTGGTCACGGCATCAGCCTGCAAATGGGGCTGATGCAACTGCTCGAAAATCTGAGCGGCGACGGCGGTCGGGTTGGGATGCTTGGCTCGTCTGAGCACCTCCTCGAGCTGGTGGACCGAAGCAGCCATCGCCGCCTGCGGCGTGGGATAGGTTTGCAAGAACAGCAACGTGCACCTTTGCTGCAATTTGGTAAACAGGTCCAAGGCGACTGGGTAATAGGTTACGCGTCAGGCCGTGAGCTGATTGGTCAGACGCGTTTGCATGCGGATCAAGCCATCTTGATCGCGCGTGAGCAGTTTGAGCTCAGTGATCTTCTCGCTGTCTGGGGTAAGGCGATGCAAATCGGCCAAGTCGCTCCGTCCGGTTTTAGCCAGCACGTAGGCATCAATGGTATCGGTCGTGGCCCCAGAGGCGGATCGACGCCGATCGACGGTGCGAGGATTGACCGGATAGACGGGCCAGCCTGTCTCCAGCACGTGAGCAATCAGCAATCCATGGGTCGTCTCGATGATGCAGGCCATCTGCTCTTTGGACTGCGAGCCAATGATCTGCTCCAAGAAGGCGTTCAATTTGCTCAGGCCTTGCGGGCTATGATCAATACGAAGCGCACCGACTTGATGGCCTTTTTCATCAATGACCACGGCGTCATGATGCTCGCTGGCCCAATCAATCCCGGTATACCACATCAGAAACTCTCCTCTCTGCAAGAATGCTTCCTGAGCGGACGTGCCCTTCTACTGTGGCGCTCGAAGCGCGACTCTCTCATGATCGGTTCAGCTCAGGAACAGGGCCAGGGAAGTGCGAGCTTTCTGAATCGGTCGAGCCGGGTGGAAGAGGTAGACTTTCCCTGGCATGTTCAACAGTTGTCTAGAACAAGTGTATCCTTGTTCCAGCCCTGTGTCGAGAGGGCTTGTTCTTAGTTTCCTGTATAAGGAA
>WNGM01011673.1_pt1 | contig 10370 bp, 7 predicted proteins | sample 5400571 | NCBI WGS metagenome assembly WNGM01 (sample SAMN13153378, study PRJNA577476) | soil metagenome | isolation source: 100 cm soil or saprolite under Garry oak tree replicate 2 | place: USA:California | collected 2016-06-15 | reverse complement strand
GCCTCCCGCTCGCGCTCGGAGACGTGGGTTCCACCATGACAGGCTCGTGGGTCCCACACATCAACGTCTTCGGGAGCCACATTGAAATCGCCGCCCAGCACGAGCGGCGTGATGGCGTCGATGCCCTTGTTGAGCCATCCGGCGAGCCGATCGAACCATGCCAGCTTGGCCTCGTAAAACGAGGAGCCGACGATCCGGCCGTTGGGTACGTAGACGCAGACAACGCGTATGCCGCCGCATTCTGCGGAGATCATCCGGGCCTCGGCGAGCGGTTCGTCGTCAGCGATGTCGGGCGTTCGCGCGGGACCCAGCGGTTCGCCAAAGTTGGTAATAACGCCGTCGAGACCGCAGCGGCTCGCGATAGCCACGCCATTCCATTGGCCTTGGCCATGATGAACCAGCGCGTAGCCGGCCTGCCGGAACACGTCGACCGGCGCGTCTCGGTCGGCCAGCTTGGTTTCTTGCATCAGGAGCACGTCGGGTTTGGCGCGGTCGAGCCACCATGTCACCTTCTCCAGGCGAGCCTTCAGTGAATTGACGTTCCAGGTAGCGATGCGCATACATATAGACTACCCGATTCATGCTCTGATTTTGTTCCAGGGTGCGTTGGAGAGGGAGTATTATCTGCTTTCCCAAATTCGAGGGCACAACGAGGAGGAAATATGGCCAGAACATTGTCGGGTCTTTCGCTTTTGCTGATTCTTGTGGCGCTGACGCAAGCCGCTCCGGTGGCGCGCCAGGCGCCGGCGGCGCAGCAATTCCCGCCGGGCTACATCGATCCGCGCCCGATTCTGGACGCGGCCCGTAAAGCTATTGGTAATGACGCGCTGCATTGCGTCACCATTTCAGGAACGGCCTACGACGGCGCGGTGGGCCAGCAGAAGGAGGCCGGGAAGAACATCGACTGGCCGCGAATCGATTCTTTGGCCAATTACACGCGGACCATGAATTGGGACAACTGGACGATGAAGGAAGAGTTCGATCGAAAGCCAGGACTTGCCCCGGCAATGTGGAAGTACGGTATCGGCTGGATCGACGGCACCGGTATGCAGAAGAATGCGCACGAAATCTTCATGCTCAACGGTAAATATGGATGGTACATGGATGGCGCAAACGGCAAACCGACGGCTGTGCCGCCCGACATCGCCGAGATCTGGCCGGTGGAGTTGGTCCTCAACCCGCACGGCTTCCTCAAAGCCGCTCAATTGCCTGGTGCGAATCCCAAGGCCGCATGGCGATGGGAATTAGGAGAGTTGGGACGCGACGGTCCGGAGGTACAGCCGGAGATCACGCGAATCGTTTCCATCATGTACGGCAAATATCGGATCGATGCCACCGTCAACAAGGAGAACATGCTCCAAAGGCTTCACACATGGGTGCCGGATCCTGTGCTTGGTGACATGAATTACGAGCATGAATTTACAAACCAGAGCTACATCGACGCCGGCAACGGCATCAAGTTCCCCACCGTCTGGCATTCGCATCAGGGCTGGGATGACAACTTCAACTCCCAGAACATCAGCGCGGGACACAACGCCTTCGGCGGCCCGATCAAAGATGTTAAACCGAATGTCTGTCCGGACCCTGTCGCCGTTCCAGACGTTGTGCGGAATGCGACGTTTCCTGTTCGTGTAGAAACGACGAAACTGGCCGACGGCGTGTATCTCCTGGGCGGCGCGACGCACAACAGCGTGGCGATCGAGTTCAACAATTACAGCGCCGTCTTTGAGGCGCCTCTGAATGAGGAGCGAAGTCTTGCAGTCATCGAAGAAGTGAGAAAGCTCATTCCGAACAAGCCGATCCGCTTCGTGATCAATTCCAATCAACATTTCGATCACGCCGGTGGTTTGCGGACTTATGTCCATATCGGCGCCACGATCATCACCCATTTCAAAAATTTTGAATTCTACAACCATGATTTCATCAACTACACGCCGCGGACATTGAAGCCCGACATGGTTTCGCTGTGGCCGCCGACTGAACTGGCGGAAGGTTATTACTGGGAAACGGTCCGGGAAAACTATGTGCTGACCGACGGCACGCGGAACCTGAACATCTATTACGTGAACCCGCTGCAAAAAGTCGAAGGTATGTTGATGGCGTATCTGCCGAAGGAGAAGCTCTTACTGGAAGCCGATCTCGTCGATACCAACGAACCGCTTCCCACCACGCTCAGCCGTGATCAACAGAATTTCCTGAAGGGCGTGCAGCTATTGAAGCTGGATCCGGCCCGAATCGTTCCCGTGCACGGGAAGCCGATTCCGTGGCCGGATTTTGCGAAAATCGCCGCTAACAAATCCAACTAACGAAGTCCCGCTGGGGAGTTAAAAAAGCGGAGGTGATATGACTCGCATTTCAACAACACTTTTGGCCGTCGTGGCGTTGGCGGCCCTTATCGTGCTCGCCGCAATCGAACTGCAGCCTTCAATGGCACAAGCTCCGGCCGCATCCGGGGTGGTCGCGCTTACGGGTGCGCGCATTATCGACGGCACCGGACGCGCGCCGATTCAGCAAGGCACGGTTATCCTGAACAAGGGCGTCATCGAAGCCGTCGGTACGGCGGCAGGCGTCAAGATTCCGAATGGCGCCACGCGAGTAGATCTGTCCGGCAAGACGATTATCCCGGGCCTGATCAACGCGCACGCACATCTGAATTTCGATCAAGCAACCAAGCGGCCCGTTCGCGACGACTTGATTCTGCGTCTTAAGACGTATGCAGCATACGGCGTTACAAGTAACGTAAGCCTTGGGTCGAGACCGGTGGACGAACTGGAAGGTCTCAAGCTACGTGACGAACAAACCCATATCGCGCTTGACCGGGCGCGGCTTTATACCGGCGGCCTGAATGCAGTCGGCAAGACGCCCGAAGAGGCCCGGAAAAGTGTTGATCGCCTCGCGGACTTGAAGGTCGATGTGATCAAGTACCACATTAACGGTACGCCGAACGACATGACGCCGGATATCTACGGCGCTCTCGTGGACGAATCGAAAAAGAAGGGCCTTCGGACATTCGTGCATATCTTCTATACAAAAGATGCGAAAAGCGCAGTTGAGAAAGGAACGGACGTCCTGGCGCACAGCATTCGCGACAAGGACGTCGATTCCGAATTCGCTGCTGAGCTCAAGCGCAAGAACATTGGATATATACCGACGCTCACTCGGGATCTGTCCGTGTTCGTCTACGAAACGCGGCCGGCGTTTTTCGATGAGCCGTTTTTCCGGAGAGGTATTGCTCTATATGGCAGTGAAGTCGACCAGCTCATTATCCCGGCAAATCAACAAAAGATCCGCAACGACAAACAAGCTCAGGCGATCAAGCCGGCGCTCGCACAGGCGAATCGTAATCTGAAAATCCTCTCTGATGCGGGTGTCCCGATCGCCATGGGCACCGATAGCGGGGCTGAGGGCAATCCAGGCCGATGGCAGGGTTACTTCGAGCACGTCGAGATGGAGATGATGGTGAAGGCCGGGATGACCCCGATGCAGGTGATCGTCGCGTCGACCGGAGGCGCGGCGCGCGTCACGAAAGTCGATCCCAAGATTGGAACGATCGAGCCCGGCAAATGGGCCGACCTTCTCGTGTTGAATGCTAACCCGTTGGACGATATCCGTAACACCCGGCAGATTCATTCCGTCTGGGTCGGCGGGAATCGGATTGCGGGCAACTAGTAGAAGAGGTACACAAAAGGCACAAAAGGGAACACAAAAAGGGCACAGAGATTAAATCACCCTGTGCCTCTTTGTGCCTCTTGTGTACGGTCCTTAGTTGTTCGATGCCCGCCCGGCGATGACCATCGTGTGGTTGCGCTTTGGCACCTGCCCGACCGGGATTTTGGCCACTTCCTTCATCGTCGGGACATCCACCACAATCGTCGTATTTCCAACGGGGTCGGCCACGTAAGCTCTCTTGCCGTCCGGCGTCAGCGTGATCCAGGCCGCACCTTTCCCGCTGAGATAGGCAGTTCCCGCCAGCTTCAAATCGGGAAGTGAGTACGAGTACAGAGCATTGTTGAGCCGGCTGTTGACCAAAAGGGTCTTTTGATCGGCAGTGACCGCAATCCCATGGGATTCCGAGGATCCCGTCATGATCGGAACTCTTCCCGGAGGCAGCTTGGGCAGTTCGATGCGGGCGACTTCTTTGCGCGTTTTGAAATCCACAACGACGAATCCGTTAAGGTTGCCGATCTGCACGAAGATCGAGCGGCTTGAACCGTCCGGGTTCTTGGAGATCGCCATCGGACGAATATCGTCACCCAGTTTGACCGCCCAAGCGGGGGCGTCCTTCTCTGTATCGAGAACGCTCACATACCCATTCTTCGAGGCGTCGCCCGCGACAACGTTCTTGCCGTCAGGCGTCACATACAGATTGTGGACGGGCCCTTCGGTCCGGATGCTCTTGATTTTGGTCAGAGAGGCAGTATCGATGACATCCGCTACGCCAGGGTTATCTCCGACCTTCTCGTGGATCCCGACATAGACTCGCTTCCCATCAGGAGCGATGGCGATGTTGTTGGGATGGCCTGAAAGCGGGATTTTCTTGATGACCTTTAGCGTCGCAAGATCGGCCACATCCAGCGTATCGTCAGCCTCACTACTTACATACATTCGGCTTCCGTCGGGGGACGCGGTGACGCCATGACCCGCCTCGATGCCGGGGACCACTCCTACCACCTTGTTCGTGGCAGGATCAATGATGTGGACTCTGTCACCGGCAGCATTGCTCTGGAGGATCCGGACCTGGTTTTGCGCCGCCAACGGCAACGTGATCAGTATAAGGATCGCCAGAATCATCAGAACGCGTTGAATCACGTGAATGTTTTTCATAGTGTCAGTTCCTCGACAAAAAATTTACTGTTCCAGGCCGCACTCGCCTGTCAACTCGACGATTTTCTCGTTTGCTTTCCGCCCGCACACCCAGTTGGCCATGATCTGCCACTCCGGGTTGAAGAACGAATTCCAGTGTTTGCCGCCGCTGTGGTAGAAATCGCCGCCCGCCTCGGCCTCGAGCGGGTGCAGCAGCAGCCTGCTTTGAGTGAGGTTACGGAACAGGACACGGGGCACGACAACCTGGAAGTTTTTCCGGGACTGTTCGTCATCCCACGTCGTGGCTCCGGGCGACAGCGCCTGCAATCGCATCGGCGTACCCTTCGTATGACAGGCAACACATCGGGCGTGACCCTCTCGCTTGGCCAGGAAGATCGGCTGTACTTTCGTTTTGAAGAACTCAAAATCCAGACGTGTCGTAGCCGGGGCCTGTCCTTCCTGCGCCCGGACAGCAACCGTGGCCGGGCCTTGAATCACTAACGCAACCGTGAATAGCAGCAACACGGTGACGCGCATAAACGCTCCTCCTCGTAGAATTACCCACGCATTTCTATTCAAAAGTTGATCGAACGCCTATACAGTAGGACGGCTCGCTACGGTTGTCAAAGGATTTGAGAACAGCCGGGTTTCACTCGCCGGGATGGTACTGCCGTTCGATGTGACCTTCGAGCTGTGATCGATAAAAGTAAACGTCCCGCAGGTCACCGGCCGCGTAGCGCGCGGCTTGGTCGCCGAAATGCCGTGACGCCGGATTGCCGCTCTCACCGCCTTGAGTGACCGCTTTTGCTCGAATCGTGGGACCGAATTCGACGGCCGCGACGAAGCTGTTACCGGTCGTTCCGTACTTCTTCCTAGTGCCGGGATACGTCCGCGCGCCGAATGAGGCCAGCGAGCACGATTGAGAGAAAGTGAACGGTACGGGAATACTCGGAGCGGCATCATTAAACCGCTGGACAATGTCACCTGTGAGACGCTGATAGCGATTGATGTCGCCCCACGGCGTTTTCCATGTTCCGAAGTCGCCTGTGAGCTTATCGACTGCCGAGGCCAATGCCAGAAGCAACCGGTCGTCGTTGATGACGGCTGAGTCTTTCCTTTGCCGCTCGATTTCTTCACCCCAATAAACCGCAAGCGATGTCGGAATCGACTGTGCCGACCAGCGGATGTTCCACGATCGCATTACGCTGACCGGTTCGGACAACTTCGCCTTCAATGGATTCGTTGTAGCGCTTCGCTCCCAAGCCTTGACCAAGGCTGGAATCTGATCCTGAAACGCCGGCAAATAGCTGTCGAAAGCGGCGGCAATGAGCGAGTCCAGTGTGAAGTCCTTCTTCTTTTCCAGGAGCATGACGGCATGAATACCGCGCGGATTCTCGCCGCTGCGATCCACGTACGCGGGATAATCGGCCTTCTTGGGGCTATTCGGTCCGGCAACCATTTGGGGGATTCAACAGACCCGGTGTTTCATCGATGGAAAGGATTCCCTTCCAGTCTGTTGCCGGATCGCTCCCATCGACGGGTTTGGTCCAATCCAATTTGGTATCGCGTCTCGGAATGAAGTTGGAATGGAAGTACGCGATGTTGCCGTCGGCGTCGGCATACACCGTGTTGTTGGAAGAATTGGTGTGCAGTTCCATCGTATTGCGAAATTCTTTATAGTTTTTCGCCTTCGTGCGCGTGTAGGACTGAATCAGCGCATTCACCGGCTCCTGCATCAGGGCGACGCTGACCCATTTGCCTTCGGCTTCGCGGACGATCGGTCCGTGATGCGTCCTGTATATGGTGAACTGTTTTTGAGCCACTCCGTTCCCACTCTTGTAGGGAACTGCGATGCTTTTCAACTCAACGGGTCGTTGCTCATTCCCGTACTTGTAATAAAGCTTGCCGCCCTGTTCGACGATGGTTTCCAGGTATTCGTCGATATTGTCCACGCCGCTTGACGTGTGCATCCAGCCCACCCGGTCATTGAAACCTTGATAGATAAAAAACTGGCCCCAGGTGATAGCACCGTAGGCATTCAAACCTTCGGAGCTGAGCATGTGCGCTTCGGCCCTGAAGAAAAACGTTGTATGCGGATTGATCAGAAACAGCGCATGATGCGCCGCCGTGTTCGATGGCGCGATAGCGATGCCGTTGGATCCGCTCGGCTCGACATATCGTGTGTCTTCCGCCAGCGCCTGCTTCGCAGGAGTCTTGCCGTAAAATGCCTCGAGCTGCTGGAGACCGATCTTTTCGATGTCTCCGCCGATGCTGCCCTCTGTAAACGTCAGGGCCATCCACGGCTCGAATCGCGCAATGACGCGCGGTTTCACCTGAGGATGTTTGTAGAGGTAGTAGTTCAGGCCATCCGCCCATGCATTCATCAGTGCCTTCAACCATTCCGGACATGCCTCGTAATTCGCTCTCATATCGGCCGGGTCGATGAACAGTTTCATCCGCAGATCCCGGTAGATCTCGGCTTCGCCTTCCGCCTCGGCCAGTCGTCCCATGGAGTTCAGGTAATTGGTTTCGACGCGATTGAAATCGTCTTCAGCTTGGGCGTAGATGACGCCGAAGACCGCATCCGCATCCGTCTTGCCGGAGACGTGCGCAATGCCCCAATTGTCCCGGACGATCGAGACGTTCTGAGCCTCGTGTTCCCATGCCGCGGCGTTTTTCTGCGCATCGAGCCGGCCGCACGAGACGTTCAAAGCGGCGAAGAAAAAAGTGAATAGCCACAAAAAAGCACAAGAATCACAAAAATGTTTAGATTTCATTTCGATCCGGCTTGCCCATCCTGGCCAATATTGTAGCCTTGCCGCGGTCAAGAAGTTACCATTGGACCATGAGATTTGGTGTGCTTGCCTCAACAGTACTGGCTTTATCAGCGTATCCGGTTTTCGGGTGGACCGAGGCTGCCGAGCAGCCGGTACCGACGTTCACCAAGGACGTCATGCCTATTCTTCAAGAGCGCTGCCAGACCTGCCATCGCCCCGGCGAGATTGCGCCGATGTCCCTCATGAGCTTCCAAGAGGTGCGCCCATGGGCGCGGGCGATTCGCGAAAAGGTCCTGGGGCGCGCGATGCCGCCATGGCACGCCGATCCCGGTATTGGCGAGTTTTCCAACGATCGCCGGCTCAGCGAGCGCGAGATCCAAACGATCGTCCGCTGGGTCGATGCGGGTGCCCCGGAAGGTAATCCCGCGGATCTTCCCGCGCCTCGAACCTTTGTTGAAGGTTGGGGCATCGGCCAACCTGACGCCGTGTTCACGATGACGGATGAATTCAAGGTGAGCGCCGCAGGCGGCGACGAATACATCTACTTTGCAATTCCTACCCGCTTTACCGAGGACAAATACGTGCGGGCCATCGAGGTCCGTCCCGGCAACCGCCGCGTTGTGCATCACGTGCTTGCGTTTCTCCAGAGGGGTGGTGCCGGAGTGCCGCTGCGTGGGCCGCAGAATCAAAATCGCATGGCAGGAACCAATCTGTTCTCAGGGGAAGGATTCGCCATCTGGGTTGCCGACGACGCGCCGGTACAAGACAACGAATGCCCGCTTCCGAATGTTTTTGAGGACCGCTTTGGAGATCTGACGAGACTGATCGGCGGCTATGTGCCGGGAGAAGGCGCAAAGATGTTGCCGGCCGGATATGCGCAAAAGATACCAGCCGGCTCGGAGATCCTCTTACAGGTCCATTACGCGAAGACGGGTAAGGACGAGTCGGACCGGACCAGCATTGGGTTCATCTTTTCAAAGGAACCGTCCACGAGGCAGATCGAGACGCGCTGGGTGGCGAACCACTATTTTCGGATCCCGGCAAATGCGAACCGCCACGAAGTCAAAGGCTGCTACACATTCGATAAAGATGCGGATGTCCTTTCCTTCTTTCCTCACATGCATGTGCGTGGAAAAGACATGGAATTCAAGGCGGTTTATCCTGACGGACGCTCCGAAATCCTGTTCCGTGTTCCCTCCTACGATTTCCAGTGGCAAACCACGTATTGGTTGAAGTCGCCCCTCCACATTCCCCGCGGGACGCGAATCGAGGTCACCGCCCATTACGACAATTCAATAGCGAACCGCGCCAACCCGAATCCAAACAGCGACGTGCGATGGGGCGATCCGACGTACTACGAAATGATGATCGGAGGAATCAACTTCGTCTCATTCCAAGGAGCAAAACCAGCGGGCAATTAGTGCGAAAACTGACTATAATTCGCTTTGTTGAAGAACCCATAAAATCCGCACTTCAGGAGACAAGGTTATGGTGCACCTCATTTTTGCCGGCTTAGCTATGGCAATGACGGTTCAGGCCACCGAACAGTCCGCGGTCACTTTCACCAAAGATGTGCTTCCTATTCTCCAGAAAAATTGTCAGAGCTGTCACCGGCCCGGTCAGATCGCGCCGATGTCGCTCGTCACCTACAAGGATGCGCGTCCCTGGGCAAAGGCGATCAAGGCCGCGGTAACGATGAGGAAAATGCCACCCTGGTTCGCGGACCAGAAATATGGCCACTTCACCAATGATCGTTCGTTGAAGCAGAATGAAATCGATACCCTCGTCAAGTGGGTAGACGGCGGTGCTGCGGAAGGCACTCCCAAGGATGCGCCGCCACCGGTGGAATGGCCTGCGGATGGATGGGCGATTCGGCCGGAAGTGGTTGTGGAACTGCCCCCTCATGACGTGCCGGCAAAGGGCATCCTGGAATGGGAACTGATCGCGCTGCCGTCTCCTTTCAAGAGCGATACATGGGTCACTTCGATGGAAATTCTGCCAGGCGACCCATCGGTCGTGCATCACATTTGCTTCAGCTTTGAGAAGCATCTGCCGGCAACCGTCTACAACCGTTACGAGTGGGTGCAGGTCCCGCGCGACGAAACGGGTAATCCCACTCCCGGCAATAGCGGCTTCGGAGAGCTGCCCGGAATGACGATCGCCACTCGCGACGTGGGTAGCACCGAAGTGAAGCTGAGGCAGGGTAAGCCGTCGCTGAGGCAAAATCTCGATTTTTGTTACCTGCCGGGCAATACCTATGACGACTACCGCGCCTGGAATGCAGGAAAATTGGTACCCGCCGGATCGGATATTATCGTGAGCCTGCACTACACCGCCAATGGCAGCGATGTTGTCGATCGGAGCAAGATCGGCTTCACCGTGGCGAAAACACCGCCGCCAAAAAAATTCGTGGTTCAAGGCGCGGGCGAAGATGCGCCGGTCATCGCGCCCACTCCTGCGAGCGAGAGGGCCGTGTTTGCTTCCACCTACAATCCGTCATTCGCGATTCCGCCCAATACGGATAGCTATGTGGCGCCTCCCATGGATATCACTTTCCTTAAAGACGTAGAAATCGTACGCCTGCGCCCCCACGCGCATGTCCGCGGCAAGAGCGCCCAATATCGGATCACCTATCCGGACGGACGGGAAGAAATCGTCCTCGATGTTCCGCATTACGACTTTAACTGGCAGCTCTCCTACGGAACAACACTGAAGGTCCCCAAAGGGAGCCGGATGCGTTTCGGATTTACCTACGACAACTCGCCCAACAACAAGTTCAACCCCGATCCG
>WNGM01005036.1_pt1 | contig 10371 bp, 4 predicted proteins | sample 5400571 | NCBI WGS metagenome assembly WNGM01 (sample SAMN13153378, study PRJNA577476) | soil metagenome | isolation source: 100 cm soil or saprolite under Garry oak tree replicate 2 | place: USA:California | collected 2016-06-15 | reverse complement strand
GAGCTTGGCCTCCGCGTGTTCCGGCGTCAAGAGGCCCTCAATTGCGTTCCTTCGCGAAAGCGAGGGCGGACATTCCGACGATGCGGGGCAGCGTCTCGCCGATCGAGTCCCGGAGCACCGCGTCGGTGATACCGTCGAACGGCGTCGGCTCGGCGTTCACGATCACCACGCGCGCGCCCGCGTGCTTCGCCGCCGGCACCGCGCCTGCGATCGGATAAACCTTGAGGCTCGTCCCGACCGAGAGCAACAGGTCCGCCTCGGCGGCGGCCTGCATCGCGCGCTCGATCACCTCGGGGACGAGCGCCTGGCCGAACGAGATCGTGTCGCTCTTCAGGATCCCGCCGCAGTCTTTGCACGCCGGAACGGACTCGCCCGAGCGCACACGGTCGAGTGTCGCCTGCATCGGCCCTTTCCAGCCGCAGGAGAGGCACACCACGTCATGCACCGTGCCGTGCACCTCGATCACGCGTCCGGGAGAATTGCCCGCCTTCTGGTGCAGCCCGTCGATGTTCTGCGTGATGAGCGCGTGCAGCTTCCCGCGACGCTCGAGTTCCACGATCGCCATGTGACCCGCGTTCGGCCGCGCGCTCCATGCCGGATGCGCAAGGCGCGACTGCCACGACTTCCTGCGCACCTCCGGATCGGCGACGTAATAGTGGATGTTGGAGAGCTTCTCCGCCCGCGGATCCTTCGTCCACACCCCCTGCGGCCCGCGAAAGTCCGGAATCCCCGACTCGGTAGAGATGCCGGCGCCGGTGAGGACGACGATGCGCTTTGCTTCCTCCACCAAAGAGTGAGCAAATTCAATTTGTCTTATCGGCGGAGTCAATTTAGGACACGATTTTAGAACTGCTGCTTAAGTCTGGACATATAGTAAAGGATCAGTCCTCGCACGACATCCCCACAACGCTGAAAGACTAATGCCGTGTGTTACGTCGGCGATTCTCCGATCACCGTGTTCGAATTTTTCAGATGCATCAAATTCAATGTATCGGCCCCTTGTAAAGGCGACGATCACCATGAATGAACCAGCCTAAGAATTGTATGTAGTGGCCCAATGACAAGGCTGTCGTTGAAGCACGTCAAAAAAAGCGCTATCGCTATATTCCATTAGAACTACAACCCACCTACTATAGGTCCATAAGAACTACATCACTGTCTATCGGCCTTTTAAGCGCCGTCTGCCGCTTGATGCTTTTATTTTAGCTGTTACCCATGCACGTGCGGCCCGTCTAAAGCTATGCGCCCTCCGAAGGGGACCTCGATGAGCTGTACGATGTTCAGAGTACTCGGTATAGATTGCGAGCCGCGCTTATCAACAATTAATGGGATTAAAGGGATGCACAGGATGGCAAGAAGCGCAGCGGTTCTCGTATCGCTTCTATTCACGAACCTCGCAATCGCGATCGATCCGGCTGGGTTCAACGGCTCCTTTTTTAACATTGTTGGAGGCTCTGTGTTCCCCGCGCAGTGTCAGAATATGGGATCTGCGGGCGCCGCGACGCTGTGCGCGTGTAACTTCTGGTCCGGCAACGCAGGCTTCATTTGCCCTGGCCTTTGGAGCCACAGCGGTAATAACGGTCTCGAGTTCGTTCCCGATGCTTTTGGAAACTACCATTGCACACTCCCGGATTCTCGCGGATGTGGAGGTACCGGAGGAGTGTTTGTCGCCGCATCTCCCGTTTGTCCCTCGGGATCTCAGTTCACCGAGCTCCTTGGAAATCCTTCTGCCGCTAATGCCATTTGCACATCGATCGCCAATCCACCGCCGCCGCCGCACGAAAACCTTGGCAAGCCCGACTTCTGCACTTCTGGAAATCCTATCAATCAACGGACCGGCAATAAAATCGAGTCAGCGACTGATTATCAGGGTGTCGGTCCGTTTCCCTTGGTCTTTACGAGGTATTACAACAGCGATACGGCAGTTATGGATGGATCGATCGGCGCGCGCTGGCGGCACACGTTTGATCGGTCCGTTAACCCAAATACCCGCACTGTGTTTCGCCCCGACGGCAAAGCATTCGAGTATACGTTCTCCTCTTCTACATCGACATGGACGTCCCAGCCAAACGTAACACACACGCTTGTCCAGCTATTTACGCCCTCAAACGTTCCCGCTGGTTGGAAATTCACCAACTCAGACGACGATAGTGTCGAGACTTACGACGCGAACGGAAGGCTTGTCTCGATCGCAAGCAGAACGGGGATAGTCCAGACTCTCTCCTACGACAGTCTTCTCCGTCTCTCCTCGGTCATCGACAGCTTTGGCCGGAGCCTCACGTTTACGTACGGCGCAAGCTCGCGAGTGTCGACGATGACTGATCCTGCTGGCAATGTTTTTACGTATGCCTACGATTCAAACAATAACCTGAGCACCATCACGTATCCGGATACCCGAGTTCGGGCCTACCCGTACGAGGACGTCACGCATCCGTTTGCGCTGACCGGCATCGTCGATGAGAACGGTAACCGCTACGCAACGTTTGCCTATGACGTGCAAGGCAGGGCGACTTCGTCGCAGCATGCGGGCGGGGCAAATGGCGTCACATTGGTTTTCAACCCGGACAACACGACGACAGAAACGGACGCGCTCAACACCTCGAGAACCTATACGTTCCAGACCGTGTTCCGGCTGGTTAAAAACACCGCTGTCGATCAACCGTGCGTAAATGGTTGTGGACTCTCGGCCTCCGCATCAACGTATGACAGCAAAGGTTTCATTGCTTCGTCGACCGATTGGAACGGGAATCGAACGAACTACACGCACGACACGCGAGGACTTGAGACGAGCCGCACGGAGGGGTTGACTTCCGCTGGTGGCACGACCGCGCAGACGAGGACGATTTCCACGCAGTGGCATCCCATGTTCCGGTTGCCGGTGGGGGTGGCCGAGCCGCTTCGGATCACGAGCTACGTGTACAACGGCGACGGCGGAGCGAGCTGCGGCTTCGAGGCCGATGGAACGACGCTCGTGCCCGGGGTGCTGTGCTCGAAGACGATCCAGCCCACCACCGATGCTACGGGCGCCGCGGGCTTTGGCGCAACGGCCACAGGTTCGCCGCGCACCTGGAATTACGCCTACAACGCCAACGGCTCGGTGCTCACGATGGACGGGTCGCGCACCGATGTGAGCGACGTCACGACCTATACCTACTACGCCAATAACGATGCGGACTTGGGCAAGCGCGGCAACATTGCCACGATCACCAACGCACTGGGACAGGTGACGAACATCACCGCCTACAACGCGCACGGCCAGCCGCTCACGATCGTCGATCCGAACGGGCTCACCACGACGCTCGCCTACGATCCGCGCCTGCGGCTCACCTCGCGAAGCGTTGGCGGCGAGCTCACGAGCTACACCTACGACGGCGTGGGACAACTGACGCAGGTGACGCTACCCGACGGTTCATCGCTCACCTACAGCTACGACGCCGCGCACCGGCTTACGGCGATTGGCGACAATTTGGGCAACAAGATTGCCTACACGCTGGATGCCATGGGCAACCGCACGCAGGAGCAGGTGCTTGACCCGGCCAATGCCCTCGCACAGACGCGCAGCCGCGTCTTTAACAACTTGAACCGTCTTGCCCGGGAACTGGGCGCGCAAAACCAGACCACGCAGTACGCCTACGACAACCAGGGCAACGTCACCTCGGTGACCGATCCCCTGAACCACGTCACGGCCAATGCCTACGATGCGCTCAACCGCCTCATCCGCGTGACCGATCCGAACCTTGGGCAATCGCAGTACGGCTACAACGGCATCGACCAGCTCGTCTCGGTGACCGATCCGAGAAACCTCACCACGAGCTACAACTACGACGGGCTCGCGAACCTCAACCAGCAGAGCTCGCCCGACACGGGCGCCACGCAGAACATCTACGACAGCGCCGGCAACCTGTTGACTCAAACAGACGCCAAGGGGCAGGTGACGAGGTACGCCTACGATGCGCTGAACCGGGTGACCTCCATCAGCTTCGCCGACGGCTCGAAACAAAGCTACGGCTACGACCAGGGCGCGAACGGCATCGGGCGGCTCACCTCCATCACCGAGACCGATCCCCAAAGCAATATCACGAGCCTGCTCGCCTACGGCTACGACCAGAAGGGCAGGGCGACCTCGGAGACCCGCACGATCGGCGGCATGAGCTACGTGCTCGCCTACAGCTACGACGGCGCCGGGCGCCTCGCGGGCATGAGCTACCCGAGCGGCAGGACCGTCTCCTACGCTTTCGATGCGCTCGGCCGCATCAGCCAGGTCAGCACCACGCCGCAGGGCGGCGCGGCGCAGATCGTCGCGAGCAACGTCGCCTATCAGCCTTTCGGCGGGGTGAAGGGCTACACGCTCGGCAACGGCCAGAGCTACAGCCGCAGCTACGACCTGGACGGCCGCATCGCGAGCTACAGCCTCGGAACACAAAACTTCGCAATCGGCTACGACGCGGCGAGCCGGATCAGCTTCATTACCGACGCCGGCAATCCGGCAAACGCCAACACCTACGGCTATGACGTGCTCGACCGGCTGACGAGCGCGGTGCTGCCGAATCTTCCCTTTGCCTACAGCTACGACGCAGTGGGGAACCGCACCTCGAAGACCGTGGGCTCGGCGACCGATGACTATGCCTACAGCGGGACGAGCAACCGGCTCTCTTCGATCACCCGCATGGGCGGGGCCACGCGCAGCTTCGGCTTCGACGCCAACGGCTCCACCGTGAACGACGGCATTAACGGGTACGTGTACGACACGCGCGGGCGCTTGGTGCAGACGGTCGGTGCGCTGGGCGCGACTACCTACCAGGTGAACGCGCTCGGACAGCGCATCCGCAAGACGAATTCGGGTGACGATCGCGTCTTCCTCTACGACACGCGCGGGCGGCTGATCGCCGAGACCACGCCCGCAGGGCAATTGCTGCGCGAGTACCTGTACCTGAATGACATCCCGCTCGCGGTGATCCAATGAGACCCGCCGTGAGCAGGGGAGCTGCAATGTGGCGATCGCTCGGTTGCGCGGGGTTGTTGCTTCTCGCCTGCGGTGCGACACACGCAACGGTCCCAGCCGCACCGACCAATCTCGTAGCGACTGCGGTCTCCGGGTCGCAGATCAACCTCAGTTGGACAGACAACAGCACCAACGAGACGAGCTTCAAGATTGAACGCAAGACCGGTAGCGGTGGGACGTATTCCCAGATCGCAACCGTCGGCACCAATGTCACTACCTTTAGCAACACGAGCCTCGCCGCCGGCACGACCTATTTCTACCGCGTGCGCGCGTCGAACTCGTCGGGCAATTCCGCCTATACGAACGAGGCAAGCGCGACCCCAGTGGCGGACACCACCGCACCGACCGCGCCCATCGGGCTCACGGCAACGGCAACCAGCACCAGCACGATCAACCTGAGCTGGACGGCGTCCACCGACAACGTGGGAGTCACCGGATATAGCGTGGAGCGTTGTCAGGGCGCGGCTTGTACCAACTTTGCCCTCCTGCAGGTCGTTGCACCCACACCCACAACCTTTGATGACTTATTTCTTATTAACTCGACCAGCTACAGCTACCGGATACGCGCCAGCGACGCGGCGGGAAATCTCAGCGCCTACTCCGCCGTGGTGAGCGCCACGACGCAGACCGCTGCGGCCGGCGCGACCCCGCCGACCGTGCCTGCTGGCCTTACCGCGACGGCCGTGAGCGCGAGCCAGATCCAACTCAGTTGGATTGCCTCCACTGACTACGCAGACAACCCCGAGAGCGGCGACGGAGTGGCGGGCTATTTGGTGGAGCGCTGCCAGGGGGCGAACTGTGGCTCCTTTGCGCAGGTTTGCGGTGTTTGTACCACAGGCATGGGCATCAACGAGTTCGGTCTCACTACCTTCAGCGACTCGGGTCTCGCTGCGTTGACAAGCTACAGCTACCGGGTGCGAGCTCTCGACATATCTGGGATTCCGAGTAGGCGTTCGATTGTCGTTTCGGCAACGACCGGGCCCCTGGAAACGACGCCGCCGACCGCACCGACAGGGTTGACCGGAGCGGTTGGGGGCCCGGGTCAGATCAATTTGAATTGGACGGCGTCCACCGATAATGTGGGGGTGACCGCATATCGCGTGGAAATGTGCTCCGGGGCAGGTTGCGGCAACTTCACACTCCTTAAGGTCGTTGCGCCGACACCCACAAGTTTTAGCGAAGCGGGTCTTCAGCCATTGACGAGCTACAGCTTCCAGGTACGAGCTACTGATGCGGCGGGAAATTTCAGCGGGTATTCCAACGTAGCAAGTGTCACGACATCGAGCAGCAGCGACACGACGGCACCGTCGGCGCCGAGTTTGACCGCTACCGTTGTCGGGCCGAATCAGATCGATTTGACTTGGACGGCCTCCACCGACGACGTGGGTGTTAACGATTACGTAGTGCATCGTTGTGAAGGCGCGGGCTGCACCTCTTTCGCTTTTGCCCGGGCGCCTTCACCTACATTTACCTCGCCAACGAGCGTGAGTGATACCGGTCTTGATTCGGCGTTCAGTTATAGCTACCGTGTGGCCGCCCATGATGCGGCGTTTAATATAAGCGCGTGGTCCAACGTGGTGACTGTCACGACGCAGAATCCGGATACGACGCCGCCGACCGCACCCACGGGGCTGACGCTTACCGCTGCGGGCCAAGGTCAGGTCAATCTGACCTGGACGGCTTCCACCGACAACGTGGGGGTGGAGTTGTATCGCGTCGAGCGCTGCCAAGGCGCGAATTGCACCGTCTTCGCTGAGGTGGCAACGCCGAGCGGTACGAGCTTCAGCGATTACGGGCTTGTCGCGGCCACGAGCTATAACTACCGGGCACGAGCCGCAGACGCAGCCGGCAACCTGAGCGGCTACTCGAGCATTGCGTCGGTCACGACCCAAGGAACTTCGGACACGATGGCACCGACGATGCCGTCAGGGCTGACGGCGACTGCGGCGAGCAGCAGCCAGATCAACCTTGCTTGGACTGCGTCCACCGATAATGTTGGGGTGACCGGCTACCAGGTGGACCGCTGCCAGGGTGCAAGCTGCACTACGTTCGTCCAGGTGGCGACGCCGACCGGCACGAGCTTCAACGACACCGGACTCGCTCCGAGCACGAGCTACAGCTATCGCGTGCGTGCCACCGACGCCTCGGGTAACATCAGCGCGAACTCGAGTATTGTCACGGCAACTACTCAGGCGCCCCCGGACACCACCGCTCCAAGCGCCCCGACGGGCTTGACCGCGACCGCGGCGAGCACGACCCAGATCAATCTAACGTGGATAGCATCCACCGACAATGTGGGGGTAACTGGTTATCGCGCAGAGCGCTGCCTGGGGACGGGCTGCACCAACTTTGTCGAGATCGCTGTGACCACGGCAACAAGCTTCAGCGACACAGGCCTCGCTGCGGCGACGAGCTACAGTTATCGGGTGCGGGCGGCCGACGCGGCGGGGAATCTCTCCGCCTACTCCAACGTGGCGAGCGCCAGAACCGGGGCGGCGACCGCGCAGATCTACTATATTCAGGTGGATCATCTGAACACAGCTAGGCTTATTCAAGATCAGGCTAGAAATACCGTTTGGCGTTGGGATCAACGTGAACCTTTCGGGAACGACGTGCCGAATGGCGACCCGAACAACATCGGAACTACCTTCGACTTCCCATTGAGATTCCCCGGGCAGTACTTCGATCGGGAGACGAATCTCGCGTACAACTACTTCAGGGATTACGATCCGGCAATTGGCAGGTATGTGAGAAGCGATCCACTTGGGATAAAAGCCGGTCTTAACACATATGCGTATGTAACGAGCAACCCTTTGGTCTTGGTCGATCCTCGAGGACTGAAGCAGCTCCCGGAGGGGAACATATTGGACATTTTCGGAAAACTTGCCAAGCCATGCGAAGTGGCTACAAACATTCGTGAGTTGTTGAATGTCATCGAGCAAAGGTCATATGAGAATTATCAGGCCGACATAGCAGATCTCGAAAGGCAGCGTCAAATCAACGAAGATGCCTGTCGACGGAGCCTTAGTTCTAATCCTTGCTTTAATTTCGCGCAGTGCCTGCAGGCGACTAACAGATCGTTCAACGATCAGTTGCAGGCGCGAAATGCTAGCTACGATGAATATCGGCGGCAACTTAGCGACCCGGACTTTCTCGTCCGATTTCTGAACGCTGTTGCGTCTGTTTGCAAACCTGAGACCGTCTACGGTGGTAGTTCGCGAGACTATTAAGAGGGAACAATTTGCCACAGAGGGACAAAAGAAGTTCGGTGTTGGCATCTTAGTCGGAGTCCTGATTACACTTATTTGTTTGGGCGGGTTGGTACTGTTCGCCGTTGTGCGTGCCCCCTCCGTCGAGGATGTCGTGAGGAAGAATGTGCAACAGGAATCTGCCAACGAGCAAGCGCGTCTAGGGGTCGACTGCAGGAACGTGGATGCTGACTTGCAGAAGTATCTAAGTTCCGAGGGTGTAGAAGCGCTATCGAGTCAGAAAAAGGATCTCGCTGATTTGTCCCGGCTCCCTTCAGCGCCCGCGATGTCCTTGGGAACGCATTCACGAGCTCGATCTCGCGCGGGTCGCGGCACGGCCGCCTGGCGCCCGAAAAAACCGCACCCACGCCCAGAAGGCGAGGAGGTCCGCGAGCACGGCTCCTACCCCGAAGAGCACGCGACCGAGCATTTGACTGGTTTGCAAGGGCCCGCGGACATTGTTGAGGGAAAAGCCCCTCCTCAGGCCCGAGTCACCCGGCCCGAAGGCGATCCAGTCCGCCGTGAGCGCGAGCGCGGTGACCATCAGGGCCGCGATCAGCGCCCGTGTTCTGACGAAGCCTCGGGGCAGCGCCAGGAACGCTCCCCCGAAGGCGAAGGCCATCCCCACCGGCAATGCCGCGAATTCCCAGGCGGCGAACCTGTTCGCCTTGGGCCCGAGCTGATAGACGCCGAGCGCGACGACGCCCAGGCCCGCTGCACACACCACGAGACCGATCGCAACGCGCTTGCCCGGCGACAGACTTTTTTCGGCCACGCCGCTCCCTCTCCTTCTAACTCCGCAATTTGAACCGCTGGATCTTTCCCGTCGCAGTCTTCGGCAGCTCGGGGAGAAACTCGATCCAGCGCGGATACTTGTAGGGCGCGAGCTTGTCCTTGACGTGCTGCTTGAGCGCGGCCTTCAGCGCGTCGCTCTCCGAGTTGCGCTGCTTGAGAACGACGTAGGCCTTCGGCTTGATGAGCTTGTTCTCGTCTTCGGCGCCGACCACCGCCGCCTCGAGCACTGCTTCGTGCGTGACGAGAGCTGCTTCGACTTCAGCGGGCGAGACGTAGATGCCCGAGACCTTCAGCATGTCGTCCGAGCGCCCGCCGTATACGTAGTAGCCGTCGCGGTCGAGCGTGTACTTGTCGCCGCTCTTCGTCCAGCCGCCCATGAAGGTGTTGCGGCTCTTGTCGTGGTTGTTCCAGTAACAGGCGGCGCTCGTCGGCCCGCTGATCTGCAGCTCTCCCATCTCGCCCTGCTTCACCGGGTTGCCGCGCTCGTCCACCAGGCGCAGCTCGTACCCCGGCACCGGTTTGCCCGTGGTGCCGTAGCGCAGGTCGTTCGGCCGGTTGGAGAGAAAGATGTGCAGCATCTCCGTCGAACCGATTCCGTCGAGGATCTCCACGCCGGTCTTTTCCTTCCAGCTCTTCGCGATCTGCGGCGGCAGCGCTTCCCCGGCCGAGACGCACGAGCGCAGTGCCAGGTTCTCCCGTTTCGGGAAATCGGGGCTCGCGAGCATCGCCGCGTAGAGCGTCGGCACGCCGTAGAAAATCGTCGGCTTGTTTTCCGTGAGCCGCTTGAACACGGACGCCGGCGTCGGACGCTCGGCCATCAGAATCGCGGTGGCGCCGGCGGCAAGCGTAAAGGAGAGCGAGTTGCCGAGGCCGTACGCGAAAAAGAGCTTTGCCGCGGAGAAGACGACGTCGTTTTCCTTGTGCCCCAGTACGGCATTCGCGTAGAGCTCGGCGGTGAGGATCATGCCGGAATGGACATGGACCGTGCCCTTCGGCATGCCGGTCGAACCCGACGAGTAGAGCCAAAAGCAAGCGTCGTCGGAGGTCGTCGGCGCGGTCGCGAGCTCGGCCTTCCCCTTCGCCAGCACGTCCTTGAACGCGGTGTGCCCGTGAGCGCTGCTGCCGGAGACGATGACCTGCTTGAGGAACGGGACCTTGCCGATCGCCGCCGCGAACCGCGGCAACAACTGCTCCGACACGATGAGCGCCTTCGCACGGCTGTCGGAGAGCATGTACTCGTAATCCTTCGGGGTGAGCAAGGTATTCACCGCGACCGGGATGATGCCCGCCTTGATCGAGCCGAGAAACGCCGTGGGAAAGTCGATC
>WNGM01009788.1_pt1 | contig 10378 bp, 7 predicted proteins | sample 5400571 | NCBI WGS metagenome assembly WNGM01 (sample SAMN13153378, study PRJNA577476) | soil metagenome | isolation source: 100 cm soil or saprolite under Garry oak tree replicate 2 | place: USA:California | collected 2016-06-15 | reverse complement strand
TCTCGCTGGCCTGGATGTAGTAGCTGGCCGCGTCCTTGATCGGCCCGCGGTCGACCTGCTTCCAGATGTAGTCAAGGTCGTATCCCTTGCTCAGCGTCGCGACAACTGCCACTAAGCCCGGCGCCTCCTTGGCGCGGGCGTAGCAGAACTGCCCATGATCATCTGATGATGCATGGGTGTGGAGCCCGGAACGATCATGAGAAGCGGAAAAACGATCACGGCTCAAGGGTGACAAAAGGGCCGATCAAGATCAGAAACGTGAAACGTACCAAACAGACATAACGGGCACCATACTGTTCAGGCGGAGGCTCCCCTATCCGTGCGAACTCTCGTGACCAAGTGATTGGCCGTTCAATACTTGGTTGTGACCGCCGGCACAGCAGCGGCCGGACGAGACGCCCTTGCCTTGGCGCGGCCGCTTGCCTTGCCGCCGCGGTCATTGGCAGTCGGCCGCCGCTGACAGCGCGACCGCGGCGGCACGTCGGGTGCGCGCTCAGCTCCATTGAGTTCTTGCAGTTCAGGGGTCCTGCGCGAAGGCGCCGGCGGTTCACGCTGTGCTGGTCAGCGGCGGCTTGCACTGGGTGCTGGGGTTGCTGGTCATCGGCCCGTATGACCAGGCAGGCAGCAGCCGCTGCCCCCGCTAGCGGCTGCTGCTGCCTGGTCATGAGCCGCTGCGGCGCTTGCGGGGGGTCAGCGCGCTCGTGCCTGAATCACGGCGGGGCACGAGCCGCGGCGCGGTGAGGAGAAGGGCGACGGCTGCGGCGCACAGTGCGCTGGTCAGTTCAAGCTGGCCGGTGAGGGGGGCGGTCAGGGCGCTGGTGGCGGCGGTCGCAAGCGGTGAGCCGGCCGCGTGGGTGAGCAGGTGCACGCCGAGGGCGCCGAAGATTGCCAGGGCCGCGACCGGGATCAAGACGCTGAGCAGCGCGCGTCGCCGTCGGCGGGCGGCGGCGAGGCTGGCCAGGGCCACGGCCAAGTCGGCGGGCAGCAGGATGCGGCTGAGCTGGCGGGGCAGGCCGCTGGCGTTGAGCAGTGTGCGGCCGGCGACGGGCACGTTGACGGTCAGGGCGGATCCGGTGATGGCGGTCAGGTAGCTGCGGCCGCGCGGGATGAGCAGCAGCTGAGAGTGCGCGCCGTTCAGCGCCGTACGCCACAGGCGCAGGAAGGCGGGGCTGCTCACGATGGCGGGCACGGCGCGGGCCACTACCTGGCGTTCAGTGATATCCGCCAATCGCGAGGCGAGGGTGCCGTGGGCTCGGCTTGCGCGCTGTAGCTGGCGGTCTAGCTGGGCGGTGATCTGGCTTTGCACGGCCGGGTCGCGGGGCAGCGTGCCCAGTGCTGCGACGAATCCGCTGGTGGACAGCAGCGTCCCTTCGGCCCAGGCCACCAGCTGGGTGACCGGGGCCAGCAGGATCGCCAGGGTCAGGCAGGCTGCGGTGATCCACCGGCGCGCTGGAGACCGGTGTGGCGGGTGAGCCAGCGGCGCGGGGGCGACCCAGTCGCGGGCGCCAAGCGCCCGGGGAGGATCGGAGCTCGCGGACTGGCTCATTGTTGTCTCTCCTCGACGCTGCTAGGACGGTGCGGTGGCGCAGGTCCTGCAGGCGGCTGGCATTCCCGCAGGGCTGGGCACCTCTTCTCGGGACCGGCCCGGCCCAGGGGTGGTAGCCGGGCCGGTCCCTGCCGGGCTCGCTCTGCCCGATACCCGGGGCAGGCTAGTCCGTTTTGCACCGCGAGCTGCCAGGTCACCCTGCGGCTGCCAGCACGGGACGCGGTCGCCGCACGGCCGCGCGCGACGCCCGTCACCTGGCGGCATGGGTGGGTGCCCGAGTCCGCAGCGCGGCCCTGTTGGTGATGCTGGGCGGGCGGATCGGCTGGCGGGCCACTACTGGGCTGCCGTGCTGTGCGCGACCTGGCTGGCGCGTGCCGGGCCGGGCGGGTCGGGTGGTTCCGTGGCGGGTTCGATGGACAGGTGCGGCAGGATGCGGTCGAGCCAGCCGGGCAGCCACCAGTTCGCGCGGCCGGCCAGGTGCATGAGGGCCGGGACGAGGATGGTGCGCAGGAGGAAGGCGTCGAGCAGGACGGCCGCGGCCAAGCCGATGCCGATCTCGCCGATGGTCTGCTGGCCGGACAGGATGAACGCGCTGAACACCAGGATCATGATGGTGGCGGCGGCGATGATGACCCGGCCGGTGGTGGCCTGGCCGGTGCGGACTGCCTGATGGTTGTCGCCGGCGGTGGCCCATTCCTCGCGGATCCGGGAGACCAGGAACACCTCGTAGTCCATGGACAGGCCGAACAAGACGGCGAGCAGGAGCACAGGCACGAATGATTCGACCGGGCCGGCCTGGCCGAGGTTGAGCAGCCGCAGTCCCCAGCCGTACTGGAAGACGGCGACCAGCACGCCGAAGGAGGCGGCGGCGGCGAGCAGGTTCATCACCGCCGCGACCGCGGGGATCAGCAGGCTGCGGAAGGCCAGCATCAGCAGGAGGAATCCCAGGACGAGGATGACTGCGACGAAGATCAGCAGCTTGGGAGCGATCACGGTAGCGAAGTCGCCGTTGACGGCGGTGACACCGCCGACGTAGACGCGCAGCGTGGTCCCGTGCTCGGCGGCGGGGATCACGCTATCGCGCAGGTGGCTGATCAGGGTGCTGGTGGCCGCGGCCTCGGGGGAGGTGGTCGGTGTCACGCTGATCAGCGAGGCGCCGTGGCCGGCCACAGGCGCGGAGACCGCGGCGATCCCGGGCTCGGTCCGCAGCGCACCCGCCAGCCGGGCGAACGCGGCCGCATCCGCGGGGGTGCTGGTGGTGCCGGCCACTTCCAGCGGGCCGTTGAAACCGGGGCCGAATCCGGTGGCGAGCAGGTCGTAAGCCTGGTGGGTGGTGGTGGAGGCCGGGTCGTTGGCCGCGTCGGAGGAGCCTAGCCGCAGCGAGAGCACCGGGATGGCCAGCACGAGCATGACGGTGGCGGCGACGGCGGCCAGCGGAGCGGGGTGGCGCTGCACGAACGCGGCCAGCCGCGTCCACATCCCGGAGGTGCCGTCGGGCGCGGGGCCTTCGGCGGCTAGCCGGCGGCGTTCCCGGCGGGACAGCACCCGCATCCCGAGGAAGCCGAGCAGCGCGGGCAGCAAGGTGGCGGCCGCGGCCACGGTGAACAGCACGGTGATCGCCGCGGCGATGCCCAGGCCGGAGATGTAGCCGATGTGCAGCACGAGCATCCCGAGCAGGGCGATGCACACGGTGGTGCCGGCGAACAGGACCGCGCGGCCGGAGGTGTTCAGCGCACGGACCGCGGCCTCGGCCGGGGACATCCCGGCTTTGAGGTTGTTGCGGTGCCGGGTGACGATGAACAGCGCGTAGTCGATGCCGACACCGAGGCCGATCAAGATGCCCAGCGTCGGGGCGGCCGAGGGAATGGTCACCGCGTGCGACAGGAGCCCGGTCGTCATCAGGCCGGAGGCCAGCGCGGCGATCGCGATGGCTAGGGGCAGCAGCATGGCCAGCAGCGAGCCGAACGAGATGAGCAGCACGATCGCCGCGGCTATCACGCCGACGGCGGCGCTGATGCCGATCGAGGGCCGCAGCGCGTTCTCCACCGCCGGGCCGCCGATGTCGACCTGGACGCCGGGAGCCCGCGCGGCCTCGGCGAGGTGGACGACGCGGGTGACGTCCGGTACGGGCAGGCTCGCCTGCGGGGCGTCGAAGATCACGGTGGCGTAGGCGATCTGCCCGTCCTGGCTGACCTGGGCGGCGCCGCGGGCCGAGTACGGGCTGGTCACCGAGGCCACCGCGGGCGCGTGGGCGACCTTATCCAGCATGGCGGTGATCCGGTCGCGGACGGCCGGCGCTCTTACGCTGCCTGAGCTGGTCCGCCAGACGATTGTTTCCTGGTCTCCCGCGTGCCCGGGGAACGCCTGTTCGAGCAGGTTCTGCGCGGTGGTGGAGCCGGTCCCTGGCAGGGTGAGGGCGTCGGAGTAGGTGGACCCCGCGGTCCGGCCGGTCACCCCTAGGACCGCCAGCAGCGCCAGCCATCCGATCAGTACCCAGGCGCGGTGCTGGAAGCACCAGCGAGCCATCGTTGCCATGTCAGCCCCCTGTCTTCAGGTACAGTAAGATCTTGTTATGAGACATTGATGTCTCATATATAGACGTCAACGTATAACACTGAGTCAATGATGTAAAGTCTGGTTCATGGCCAGGAGCACAGCTATCCACGACCGGGTCGCCGAGGCGATCCTCGACGCCGCCGCAGACCTGCTGGCCGGCGGCGGCGAGCCGCCCAGCATGGCCGAGGTCGCCGCGGCCGCCGGGGTGGCCCGGGCCACCTTGTACCGGCACTTCTCCACCCGCGAGCAGTTGCTGCAGGCCCTGAGCACCGCCGCCCGGGACGCCACCGCCACCCGGCTCGCCGAAGCCGACCTGGACGCCGTCCCCGTCACCGAGGCCATCGCCCGCCTGGCGCGCGTGGTCGCCGCCGGCGGCAGCAAGTACGCCGCCCTCATCAGCCGCTTCGGCGTCTTGGACTACGCTGGCGACCCTGAACAGCAGATCGACACGATGATCCGGGCGCTGCTGCAACGCGGCCTCGATGACGGCACGTTCCGCGGCGACCTCACCGTCGAGGAACTACTCATCCTGCTCGGCCCGCTGCTCCGGGCCGCCGCCCGCATGACCGCCGAGCACCAAGCCGGCGTCGAGAAAGCCGCCGCCCTCGTCACCTCGGTATTCCTGACCGGCACCCAGAACCGCGCCGAGCCGGCCCCGCGCCAGGGACAGGACCGAGGCTAGACGGCTCACAGACGCGGAGAATGAGCGCCGGGCAGGTTCCGTAAAGCTGACTGGCGGCCGACCGGACACGGCAGATGACGAGGCCTGCCGCCACAAGCGGTGCGCGGCAAGCGCCCGCCCTGCAGGCCGCCTTCCACGCCGCCGAGCAGCCGGACGACGCTCTGGTAGCAGCTCCGCTGGGAGCCAGGTGGGGAGCCATCATCGGCCGGCATCAGGCTACATCGAGCAGACTGAATCGTTCGATTTCCGATATTTAACAGGCATGAAGCCACTGTCAGCCATGCCGGGCGACGTTGGGGATCTTGTTCGCATCGAGGTGGTCTTGTCATCGGTTTTGGACCCAGAGAGTGGAGCCCGCGGACTGCGGCGCGAACTGGATTAGGGTCATCATCAGACTCGCCGGGTCGCTGCGCTGGCTCAGGAGGCCGCCGCTGGGCAAGCACTTCGACGGCAAGGTTCCCGGCACCATGTTCACCCAGACTGTGCTCTGAAAATGGTTGTTCTCAGGGATTTTGGGCCGGTCATCTGCAGGACGTATCGGCCTGGTCCAGCGGCTTAGCGGAGCGCTACGGTAACCGGCACATAGCCGAAGTTCCGCCTTGGCAACGGCGCATGCCCATCTGGCGCTACAGGAGGGACAGAATATTGGTGTGTCTTCACGAGCGTCGATCGGCGGGGCTGCGGCTTCGGGCGGAGCCGAGTTCCAGGACGAAGTCTTCGCGTGGGCGTCCGCGGCGATGGTGGCTGAGCAGCCGCTTCTGATGCCGATGCCGCCTGATCCCGTGGTGCGGGTCGGAGCGCAAACCGGGTTCGAGCTCGATGATGTAGCGATAGAGACTGCCATTGGTGGCTTTGCGTTGTGCCAGGTGAAGGCGCGTCTGGCGCTTGGCGAGGCGCAGTCTAGCCCGCTGGCCGATGCTCTCGATCAGGTTGTCGCTCAGTTCCTGGCTGGCGTTCGCGGGCGTCCCATCACCCCAGGGCGTGACAAGCTGGTCATCGTTACCGACACCCGTGCCCATAGGACGGTCCGTTGCCATCTCCCGACAGCGATATCCCGCTCGGCAACACAGCCAGCAGGCACGCCATTCGGGCAAGAACTGACCGGCCCCGAAGCGCGGGCGCTGAAAGTTACGCTGGCTCACATCCGGCGATCGTGGTCGGACCGGGGGAGCGTCTCCACCGACGAGGATCTCCGGCGCCTGTTGAGTGCCATGGCCATCGTTACGGTCGATACCGTCGATGGCGGAAGGGAACGCACGACCGCACAGGCCACTCTTCGGGGCTTCGTTTCGCCGGGTGAAGAAAGGCGAGCGTGGGATGCGCTCGTCGCGGTGGGGCGAGAGGCGGCCATCGCGCGGGAGTGGCGGCGCCGTCCGGAGTTGGTGAGCGCCTGCACACGTCGTGGTGTCATCATCGGTCCTGGCCCGAGTGCGGCGCGGGATATTGTTTTGCTGCGCGCCGCCACCCAGAGCAACCTGGCCGCCCTTCAAGCAGACACGACGCTGCCAGTCGAGGGCGGCATGCATCTGTCCCGGCTCGCCGACGCCGACCTTGCGGTGGTCCGCCCTGAGGATGCCGGCGTGCTAGTGGTGGGAGAGGCTGGGTCAGGCAAGACCGGCGCCCTGGTCACACTCGCGTCAGCTCGATCGGAGTGCGGCCAGGACGTTGTCGTGCTGCGCGCAACTGACCTTGCCGCAGGCGCGGTTTCCGGGAACACGCGGCTGACTCTGCCTATCGATCAGGTCTTGCTCAGCTGGACAGGGGCATCGCCCGCGACGTTGGTGATCGATGCCCTTGATGCTGCGCGGGGCAGTACCGCTCGGGCTAGTACGGCAGCCGCACTTTGCTAGCTGACCAGGGTGTAGTCCCGTTTTAGCCGTGCGCGCTGGTGGAACCAGCGTGCGCGGGCCTGGTGGCGGCGGGTCCAGGCGTCCCAGTGGATGACGAGCGGCGCAGGCAGCGGGCGGGTGGTGAGCGCGGCGGTGATGCGCTTGATCTCGGGGACGGTGAGCGGGACAAGGCCCGGGTCTGCCGGGGGCGGCTGGCCGGGGGCATCCGGCGGTGGCGCCTGGGTATCGGTGCGGGCGCGGAGCAGGGCGGCGGTGACGGCGCAGATCGCCAGGGCGGCCATGACCAGCACGATGTGGCGCAGGATCGCGGTGTAGAGCCGTGCCTGGCACTGGTCCAGGCCGAAGCAGTCCTTCCCGAGCTCGAAACTCTCCTCAGTCGGCCACTGCTGATACCCGTAAAGAAGAAATCGTCTCTAGCGTTCCGGGTGCATCCGGGGCGAGGTGGCGCTGCTGGCGATGCTCGCGGCACGGGCCGCGGCCTCGGCGGGAGGCGGTCACGGTGAACGCGGTCATGCATCCGGAGGGACTGCCGCAGCTGAAGATCCGGCCGGAGCACCTGGCCCTGGCCGCGATCGTGTATGTCCGGCAGTCGACCAGGGGCCAGGTCCTTGAGCACACGGAATCGACGCGGCTGCAGTACGCGCTCGCCGGGCGGGCGGTCGCGCTGGGCTGGGCCCGGTCCCAGGTCATCGTGATCGACGACGACCTCGGGGTGTCCGCGGCGGTCCCGGATTCCCGGGAGGGCTTCGCCCGGCTTGTCACTGAGGTCACCATGGGAAGGGCGGGGGTCGTCCTGGGGATCGAGATGTCGCGGCTGGCGCGGACCGGGAAGGACTGGCACCACCTGCTGGAGCTGTGCTCGCTGTCGGGGACGCTTCTCGCTGACCCGGACGCGGTCTACGATCCGGGGTATTACAACGACCGCCTGCTGCTGGGGCTGAAGGGGACGATGAGCGAGGCAGAGATTTTCCTGATCCGGCAGCGGATGCTGGGCGCGAAGCGGGCCAAGGCCGAGCGCGGCGAGCTGATCCTCCCGCTCCCGGCCGGATACGTGCGCCGCCCGTCCGGCGAGGCCGCCTTCGACCCCGACGAGCAGGCGCAGGACGTCGTCCGCCTTATCTTCAGGACCTTCCAGCGGCTGGGGACCCTCAACGCCGTGCTGCGCTATCTCGCCGGGCACGAGATCCAGCTTCCGGTCCGCGCGCGCTCGGGGCCGGCGAAGGGCGACCTGGAATGGCGGCGCCCGACCCGGGAGACGCTGCAGAACATGCTGCGCAACCCTGCTTACGCGGGCTATTACGCCTACGGCCGCCGTCAGGTCGATCCCCGCAGGAAGATCCCCGGCCGCCCGGACACCGGGAAAGTGGTGAAGCCCGCCGGCGAGTGGCTGGTCATGCTGCCGGGCAGGCTTCCCGCCTACATCTCCGAGGACGAGTACCGCGCGAACCTCGCCAGGCTGGCCGCCAACCAGCAGACCGCGGAGTCCCCGGGCGCTCCCCGGAACGGGGAGGCGCTGCTGTCCGGGCTGCTGCGCTGCGGCCTGTGCGGCGGGCACCGCATGGCGGTCAGCTACCACGACCCGTCCGCCCGCGCCGCCTACGGCTACACCTGCGGGTTCTACCCGGTGAACTACGGGACCGGCGACCGCTGCCAGCACATTGCCGGCCCCGCGCTCGATGACTACGTCGCCCGGCAGGTCCTCGACGCGGTGGCCCCGGCGGCCCTGGAGGTCTCGATGGCCGCCGCTGCGCACGCCGAGAACGAGCGGGCCGCCCTGGACAAGCTCTGGCGGCAGCGCGTCGAGCGCGGCCGCTACGCCGCCGACCGCGCCCGCCGCCAGTACCAGCTCGCCGACCCCGAGAACAGGCTCGTCACCCGGCAGCTCGAGGCCGACTGGGAATCCGCGCTCGCCGAGGCCGGGCGGCTAGAGGCCGAGTACCAGCGGTTCGCCGAGCAGACGCCCGCAGTGCTGGCCCCCGCCGAGCGGGACGCGATCAGGTCCCTGGCCTCCGACCTCCCGCGGGTCTGGGACGCCCCGACGACCACGCGGGCCGACCGCAAGGAGCTGCTCCGCATTCTTACCGACGACGTCACCGTGGCCGTCGAGGGCGACAGCGAGATCGTGAACGTGGACATCACCTGGGCCGGCGGGCACCGGACCAGCGGGAGAGCCGTCCGCCCTGTCGGCCGCCTGGACCAGCTCTCCTACTACCCGGCCCTCCTGGAGACCGTCACCCGGCTCGCCGGCGAGGGACGCAACAGCAGGCAGATCGCCGGCACGCTCAACGCCGCGGGATACCGGCCGCCCAAGCGCACCGCGGTCTGGACCCAGGCGAGTGGTCCGTCCCGGGACTGTCCGCCGAGCTCGGCATGCCCACCGCCAGCATCTACAACTGGATCTACCGCGGCTGGATCACCGCCCGCCGCGCACCCGGGGGCAGGAACTGGATCATCACCGCCGGCGAGCAGCAGATGCGCGAGCTCCGCGAGCGCAGGGACCGCCCGCCCGGCTACTACACCCGCGCCCGCTGGGCACCACCCCGGGCAGAAACCGGCGAAACGCAGGAAGAAGGACAAGGAGGCAGCCGTGAAAGACAAATCCCGCTTGACAGGTAGCAGCGGTGGCCGACTTCTACCGGCCAGCGCAGCCCGGCGGCCCTGATCAGCCGTGCCTTCGTCAGCACCTGGCTCTCGGGCACGCAGCAGTAATGGAAGGCCAGCTCGCCGGTGCGCAGATGGCGGCGGATGAGCAGGCAGTGCCGCGGTGAGGCGGTGGCGATCCAGGCCCGGGCGTACCACCGCTGGCCCTTGGAGCCCTTGCCGGCGGAGCGGACCTCCCACCGCCGCCTGTCCTTCAGCAGGCGTCTGACCGCCTGAGCGCAGGTGAGCCTCGTGCCCGCGGCGAGCGTGATCATGAAGCTGGAGGCGACCCGCAGCACGTAGGCCTGGCCTTCGGCCTCCAGGAAGTCCCGCAGCTCGGTGCTGCTGCCGTAGACCTCGTCCCCGCAGATGAAGTCGAACGCCAGCCCGTCAGCGTACGCATCCGCGCAGACGTCGATGGCCAGCTGGCCTTTGGTGCGGAACCGCAGGCCCGGCGGCAGTCCGGTGGCCAGCGACAGCACCGGATCGGCGGCCTGCTCGCGGGGGATCCACTGCCGGGCGCCGATCAGCGCGTGCCCGGTGCCCTGCCGGACATAGGACAGGTGGACGGTGCTGATGCCGTTGGCGACCCGGCCCGCGCACCCCAGGTACTGGCGCTTGACGCCGGCCGTGGCACTGCCCTGCTTTTCCTGGCCCGTCTCGTCCAGCGCCCCCACCCGCATCCCGCGCTGCCTGCGGTTCCGCCGCGCGGCCTCATCCAGGCCCGCCGCGGCGAACCGGCGCACGACGCTCATCGCCGCCCTGGTGTCCCAGCGGGCGTGATTCAGCAGCCGCTGCGTCTTATCCGGCGTCCGGTCCCCGGCATGCCGGGCGATGCTCCACCCGTTGCGCTCTGGCAGTTCGCTCATCAGCGCCGCCACGTACTTGCCTGCCTGCAGCCACACCTGCGTCCGCGCAAAGCACGGCCGCAGCAGCACCGACAGGTCACCTCGTTTACCCAGCGCCAGCGCGGCGCTTATCCTGACGGCAGCAGCCGCCTTCGATTCATTTGTCTTCACAAACACATGATCGACAGGCGGCTGCCCCTTATGCCCGCCACCACAACCCCGCAGGTCAGGCCCACAAGTGCGGCTGCCGTACTAG
>WNGM01005461.1_pt1 | contig 10378 bp, 10 predicted proteins | sample 5400571 | NCBI WGS metagenome assembly WNGM01 (sample SAMN13153378, study PRJNA577476) | soil metagenome | isolation source: 100 cm soil or saprolite under Garry oak tree replicate 2 | place: USA:California | collected 2016-06-15 | reverse complement strand
GGACAAGGGTTCAGACATCTTCTCTTTCTCGAGGGGTGGAGTTAAGGTTGTTGTCACCAGCCGCAAGGTAACAATCAGATCCATCGAACCTCTCAGCGTTTTTTGGCAGGAGAAGACAGCATACTCCTCAAGATTTCACTCAGCGTCTCCAGGATATCCTCGAAGGGCCTTTTGATACTGTGGGGTCATTGCAGCGAGCATATAAATTTCAACAGCTTGCGCAAGAGACCTTATTTATGGTCAACGGTTGATCGACTCAGCGAGGGAGGACACTCTGTGGATGATGAATATCTTCAGCAAGCACTGGCGCAATATCATTGAGTTTTTGACCAGGAACAAGATTTAGTCCCTTCGCCCAACCCAACTAAACGTTATAGCCAGAACGCCATCATGTTCGCCTGCAGGCCGGTTTAGGTAATTAATAAGTGGAATAAGGAGAAAAACGTGAGAAAAATAGTTGCTTCGATGCTCATGGCTATGGATGGTGTTGTTGAGAATCATCATCTGTGGACTTCTCAATTTCGGAGTGAAGAATCACAAAAATATAAATTTGATGAGCTTTTTGCCAGCTCTGCAGCGGACTTGAGCCGCGAGGGGGCCACATCGGTTTTTCCGTCCAGATACGACCATTCCAGAGCGGTCACGACCAGCTTCATCAGATTGTCCATCGTGACACGGCCTGAGCGGGTCGGGTCGAGGACTGGATGGGTGAGCCAAGCATAGATCGAACTGGTCCATTGGCGCAAGTTGAGCTGCGGGAAGAGTGGCTGGTACTCCTGCTCCAGGGTAGAGAGGATGTCACGAACTTCTTCTAACGTGTGGGAAGCTACGCGGCAGAACGGGGCGAGTTTATCGAAACGGCGACGAAATTGCAGCCACGTTGGATCGGGCAAATCGAATGTTTCCTGGCATCGGGAATCGTGTCTCCGCGCCCTGCGGCCACCAGACACAACCCCAGCGGATGATCGTACTGCAACCGCCCCTGGTCCGTCACTTCTTTGAGCAACATCAGATGCTCAAGCGAGAGGTCGTGTGCATCATCGACAATCAAAAATTCCGTCCCGTATTGGTGCAAGTGTCCCATGAGTTTGGGCTTGCGGGTGCTCCAATGCCCTCGGATCGGGAGACCTAAAGCCGCCAAAAACTGGTCGCCTAACGCCTGTTCATCGTCATTGTTTTTGGGAGCCACCACCGCGAGAACGGATCGTCCACCGGCCCTTTTTTGTAGGTCGCGGATACTCATGGTTTTGCCAGCGCCCGGATCAGCCACGAGCAGGTGCCAGGAACGATTGTCCCAGGCGTCTTGGAGCATCTTCTGAAACCTTCGAGCGAAGGCGGTCTCGACGAATATCTCCTTTTTGAAAAGAGGATGAGTCATGAACGTTCCTCCTCGCGCTGCACGTAGCGGACGGGTAAAATACGGATGGGACGATCCGGTTCAGCATCCGGGACAGGGTCCGCAAGCGTGACGACTTGTGTGATCTCTGCCTCGACGCTCGCTAATCGTTCAGAAACGAGGGCAGGATGAATGTCGCCGCGTTGGCGATCCCATTGACGGGCCTGTTCACTTGCGCGAATCTCTGTGCTGCGGCGACGGCGTGCCGCCCGTGCTTCGTCCTGAATACGAGCACGAGCGGGCAGCCCTTGTTCGCGGGCGATTCTGGCCTGTTCCTCATTGTGTTTACGCATGGCTCTGGCTTCCCACTCGCTCACACGGCCCCCCATCAGCCCAGGGCAGTAGGCTTCGCCAACATATTCGCCTTCGACGAAGATGTAGAGCACTCCCACGTCTCTGCGGTCGTAGTACAGGTCAAATTCACGGCCCCGCAGTCGTGAGAGCAGTCCTGGGCACACATACCAACGCCCCTGAAACGAGAGTCTGTTGCTGTTTTGCACACGATACCCATGATGGGGTGTCTTGCGATTTTGAGCCTTCATGAGCAGCAACTTCAAATCATCGGGTGAACCCAAATACTGTGGCACCCCGGATGCCGCCACGGCCTGTTCCCACAGGATGAAACGGCGTTGTTGTCGCAGCGTATCAAATTCGCGTTGATAATCGTCAACGATGGCCCGGTAGAAACAGCGCTCCAGTTCTTCCAGCGTCATGCCCCCCGCTTGCGCCGCCGTTTCGGCATCGTGGACACCGTACGACGAGTTGGGAAGTCTCTTTTCAAACCGCTCGGTCATCCACCGAAAAAGTGATTCAACCGTCCCTTTTGCTGATGGCGCGTACGGAGGGGCTTGTTCCGTAATAATGCCCAAGCGATCCACAAGCACTTGCCGCGCACGTTCAGACGTGAAGATCTTTCCCCGGTCGTGAAAGATAATGGCGGGCTTACCAAAACAGGGCCAGGAATGCTCACAGCCAGTGATACCGACCAGGTGATCTTTCCTCTCCATACAGACCTTTACCAGGCGCATATAGTCTTCTTCCTTGAGTGGCCCCAAAGCCAGGACTGCACCAAGGATGGCCCCCGTTTTGACACAGATGAGCGCTGCCGCATGCACACGGCTCGCCACCGTCTCACCAGAAGGAGTGACAACGTACAGGTCCATCGTGTGCTCATCGACCTGAGTGAGCAGAGCTGGTGCCGGAATGGAGAGCACAAAGGATTCGGCAGACTCGCGGGGCCGTGCCACCGATTTGGCCCCTTCGCGCATCGCCATCAGATCCGGGTCCAACTTCAAGTGCTGCACGGCTGTACGCACCTGCTTGTAGGAAGGGAGACTCACGGGTGTTCCAGTTTCTTTCGATAAGCGGGCCGCCACCTGCTGCATTTCGGTATGCTCGCGAATTGCTGTCATGGTGAGCCGCGTGGGTAGTCCAAACAGCCGACGGATACATTCGGCGAAGGCAGGATGCAGACTCGTCGCACGACGATAGCTGCCGTGAGGCACACAGGCGATCTGACCTCTCTCTCGGGTTCTGCTCACCAGTCGCGAAAGCGTCGAACGGGGGATGCCCTCCTTTTCGGCAACACTGCTTTGGGTAGCTCCGGCCAGCACTTGTTCCACCGCCCGCAGATTGCGGTGAAACTGTGCACGTTGTGGTTCTGGAAGCGTCGAGGCATCAAAGGTCGGACCAGGAATGAGGGTGGATGGCTGACGTTCGATGGCAGCCACCCGCGTCGTCTCTGATTCAGGCAGAAGCGTGTCAGGCAGTGGTGAGGGCACAAGCACTGGAGCATCCGGTGGGAGCAGGGCCAGAGGAAGCGTGCGAGAGAGGGTGTACTGCTCCAGATCGAGGAGCAGATGTCCCTGCGCCGCCGCATCTGCCACCACTTTCCAGATCGCTGCTTCCACCAGATCGACGGGAAACTGGTGTGAAAGTCGGCTTGCCACCTCTGCGACCTCGGCCATTTCTCCCCACGGCCAGACCTCCGGCAAGACGGCAGCAATATCGGAAAAGGCCGGAAACGTTTTGCGTCTGGCGTGCAAGAAGACCAAGTTGTAGTGGCGACGTTTCGTCAAGGTACGCTCGGTGCCAATCCAGAAGGTCCCTTGTTGCAGGCATGCAAGCCGTCGGGCGGCCTCGGCTTTAGCAAGGTTACGATCTCCCCGCTTGTCATCCTCCATGCCCGCCTCAGCGAGGAACGGTGTTCCGTCGGCCAAAGTGCCCACGAAATCGGGCAGGTAATGATGGGGGTTGTTCTCAAATGTGTAGCCAATCGCGAACGGGGCGTGTTGTGGAATCGGCAGTCGATACTTCGTGGCAAACTCCGGGCCAATGTCACCACGCACGTAGCTGGCAACCAGAGGGTGATACTCAAGCCACAGCATTAAGCGTTCTTCGAGCTGGCTACAAAACGGCTGTCTGATCACCGTGCCCGTTTTGTAGCTCGGAACCCATCCTGAAATGGAGCGGCCCGCTATTTTGAACAGATCAATGCCTTGTACTTCTGGCGCGACCATGAGCAACCCCGCTTGACATGCGCGTCCGTCTTCCGCATTCCAATGGTTTGTTTCTCTCTCAAAAGGGAACACAATTTACAGATTTGAGAGCAAGTGTACCTGATGGAAAGCGGTTTTGTCCAGGATTGAGGGCAATGTTCCACATTTGCGGGCCAAATTCACCCACTTCGTAGGGTATTTACCAACTGTCTTGGTAATTGCGCTGAATGTTTGACGGAATTCACTCCAATGATCGGATTTTTGCGCTCAAGGTTCGATCAAGGACAAGCCATGGTGGCTCATCCTGCTCCCGGAGTGGAAGATGCTCAACAAGAGATGGAAATCTATCTTGCATCTTTTGCTTGAAAAATAATATGTACGATACAAATGAGTCAGAGCGTGGAAATGGTGTCGAACATTCACCACAAAACATTTGCGCTGAATGTTCGACGCAATAGCCCTCAGCCCAGTATTTTCGGTCGATGATTCAACGCAATTACCAGGCGGCAAGAGGAATCCTGGTAAATTAACTGAAGGGTGGACCGATTTTGCACGGAAGGATGGAATTTTGACCTGAATCATGGAAATCAGTATGAAACCATCTCTTCATCCGGCGCCACATCTGGTTTCCTTTCACTCAGACGTGTAAATTCAGCTCTTGGGATGCGCATGTTTGACCATCAACATGCACGTTTGCGTGCGAGCGGATGGTCTGTCATTTTCTAAATTGTGTGGCTTGGAATTGGAACTATCCCAATTTTGGTGAAAGCATAGCAGCAACAACAATTTTTGTTCTTCTCCTGTGCTCGAAGAAAAGGCCAGAAACGTCCGACAAGCTCAGCAATCACCAAATGTGAGCCAGATCCCACGGAATAAAAAGATTTACAATTGGGGTCGTGGCTAAGTACAATCAGATAAAGAATTGAGGATGTATACTAAAGGGAAAAGGAGGAAGCCATGAGACCAATCCAGATCCCTGAACAGAGCGAAGAACAACTCAAGGCGTTGGAGGAATTGTACCGGACGACACGGAATGTGCGGCTGCGCACGCGCGTCCTGCATGGCTCACCGGTTTGCATCAGGCAGGGAGCGCCTTTCCTCACGCCAAGCCGATGAAAAGTTGAGCTGATCGGATGGGGGCCGAGCTCGGCAGTCTTCCCGGCCTGGGAGCGCTCCCACCCAGGTGGGACAGCATTTGGGACCACAGTCCATGCTGCTGTTCATGGCGCTGTTCATGACACTTTCATGACGCTTCCTGCTTACACTAGAACCAGGGAGGGCGAGGGGCATGAGCTTGGCCCTGGCGTGAGGAGCTGCTTTCACCGCGCTCGTTCTGACCCCGTGTCAGAAACACGCGAGAGCATTGAACGGGAATGACCAGCCACTTCAGCCAAAGGGACAGCTCGTTGCACATCCTGTGGGATGCTTCGGGGTCGCCATACATGGGACTGGAGGTGGCACAGCGCATCGATGCCTGACTCCAGGAAGTCGGAACGGGTGATACTAGCTTCCTCTAAAAGAGGACTGAGAGCTGGATTCGGCAACGTGCCTAATAGCTCATGTGAGCGAGCTTCGTAGCATCATTACAATACTGTCGAAACGAAAGAAGGAGACAACGAGATGAAAGCGATCCGTCTACATGGCCGTGGCGGTCCAGATCGGCTGGTCTATGAAGACGCGCCACAACCCCATCCAGGCCCGGGAGAAGTGCTGGTGCGTGTCTATGCGACGGGGGTCATAGCAACCGAGCTGGAATGGGACGAGACCTATGAGACCACAGCGGGAGACCCGCGCGCTCTGCCGATTCCCGGACGCGATCTCTCAGGAGTGGTAGAGGAGGTAGGTTCTGGGGTCACTACGCTTGTCAAAGGCTCCGAGGTCTATGCCATGCTCGGCTATGGTCGCGATGGGGCCGAGGCAGAATTTACTCTTGCCCTCCCCGATGAGCTTGTCCCCAAACCACGCACGCTCGACTTTGTGCAAGCCGCCGCCGTTCCTTTGACAGCTTTGACGGCCTGGCAGGCCTTCTTTGATCACGCGAGCCTGGTTGCGGGGCAAACCGTCCTGATCCACGGCGCGGCAGGGGGCGTGGGAGTGTTTGCCGTCCAGTTGGCTCGCTGGGCCGGCGCGCAGGTCATCGCGACCGCCTCGGCCCGCAATCGCGACTTCCTGCGCGAACTGGGAGCCAACGAGATCATCGACTATACCACCACACGCTTTGAGGAGGTCGTTCACGATGTCGATCTCGTCTTCGATCTGGTTGGTGGCGACACTTTGGTGCGATCCTGGCAGGTGGTGAAACCAGGAGGGGTGCTGGTCTCCGTTGTCAGCCCGCGACCCTCTTTTGCCGAGGCAAAGGCACATGGTGTGCGCCCGGTCTGGTTTATAGTGGAACCCAACCGGGAGCAACTGATCCAGATTGGCGCCTTGATCGACGCAGGACGGATTCGACCGATCATCGACACAGTGCTCCCCCTTTCCCAGGCACGCCAGGCGTACGAGCAAGGGGCAAGAGGGCACACGCGAGGCAAGACCGTCCTGCGTGTGGTGGACTAAACGAAAGAGGGCAATATTTCCGTTGGTCACAGAAGAGGGAAGGTAGAGGACTCACCAAGGGACTCTCAAGTTCAGCGCCCAGACCACGCCCGATTTCGACACACAATGGGAAACACGCGGTTGGGACCCATGTAGACTTTGCCGATCAAGATACGTGACATCTCGACAATGCGCTCGAAGCAAGTTGAAGATAGGGAGAACAATGTACTTTAAGTAGCTGTGATGAGAAAGTGCGGCTGTAGTGATGTCTTCTATTATGCCGATGAGTTCAACCTGAGTTGGTTCCCCACTTTACGGGCCATGTGGAGTCCGAAAGGGCAACAGGTGAAGATCCCCACACCAGCTCAACCCACCAGGCACTATGGGGTCGGAGCGGTCAACTACCATACGGGAGAAACGGTCGTCCTGATCAAGCGCCACAAGCGGCGGCAGGAGATTGCGGAATTCTTACAGACGCTGGTGGACAAGCATCCGACGGGAACGATTTTCGTAGCGTGGGATAATGCCACCACTCATGAGGACGACGAGGTCGAAGCGATCGTGCGAGGAGCAGCAGGACGTCTGGTCTTGTTGTACTTACCGACCTATAGCCCTTGGCTCAACCCGATTGAGATGCTGTGGCGCCATTTTCGGCGGGAAGTGACTCACAATGAACTCTTTCCGACCGAGAAGCGCGCTTCTGGCGGCTGCACAGGACTTCTTTGATCGCTATAATCAGAACCCGAGCTGTATCCTCTCTGTGATCGGCTCACATGCTCAAAAGGTTATCTGATTGTACTTAGGGTTGCTACACGGATCTGCTATAATGCGATGACAGAGAGCGACAAAGACCAAACTTTAGAGTCTCCAAGGATCATAGGGTATTCCAGCCTTCCTCTGGAACCCATCAAAAGGCTAGTTCAGGAGTGAATTGGTGTTGAATCTCGATGATGTTGTACCTCACCCGCAATTTCGCATGTGTCACTCTCGCGTCATCGCCGCCCCGCTCGCCGATGTATGGGACGAGCTGAACACGGTGCCGATGTCCGCGCTCCCTCTTGGACTCGTGCTCGAGAGCCTGCGTCTCCTGCCTGCGAAACTCTCTGGCAAAAAGCATCCAAGCTTTGCAAGTCGCACCTTTCTCGATGTCACACCCATTCCCATTCTGTTCTCCGAGCCTCCCCATGTCGTGATCTCGGCAGGCCTCAGTCAGGCCTGGCGCTTGCAGGGAGGATCGACGCCGCCCGTCCTAGACGCGGCGGGTTTGCGAGAGTGGACCGGAACTGGATGGCTAAAGGTAGGGATGGAGTTCCGCCTGGAATCCACCCCCAAGGGCAATCTGCTCAGTACCGAGACCCGCATTTACGCGATGGACCCAGGGACAATGCGAGCCTTCACGGCCTACTGGTTCGTTATCCGCCCGTTTAGCGATGCGATTCGTCGCGAGGTCTTGAGAGTAGTCGCGCATCGAGCGGAATCGACGCAAAGGTCGCGTTGATTTGCAACAAGTCAGCGATAGTGGATGTGGCTCCGCTGCTGAGCGATGTCATTTATCAGTAATTTTGGGAACTGTCCCAATTTTGAAGAAATCATGCGCTTTCCAGCACACCACCCAATTTACCATTACCAGGTAGGTATTATTGAGTCTGGGAACGCCAAATAGTTCTTAAAATTTAGAGCCAATTTACGGAGAAAATGACAAATGGTCGGCCACGGGACGTACCAGAGGGCGAGGTCTGGCATTGCAAGCAGTGGGATTCTCTGCTACCTGCATTCATCTGCATCTCACTCAGGCAGTGGTGATCGCGGATCAAAAACGCGAAAGCATGCTTGTACCATAATCAGGTAAAACGGGTCCAATTTACAAGATGTCAAAGGAAGATGCCGCATGGGAAGCGGCTTCACCAGGATGACCACTACTGATTTCCATGCTTCAGATCAAATTCCCACCCTTCCGTGCAAAATCGGTCCACCCTTCAGTTAAGGTTCATAACAACCTGGCTCTTCCCTCTGTAAGGAATTGTTGAGGGCTTCCTGCCAGGTTGTTATGAACCTGGCACAACAGCTTGTCCATGAGGTGCACCATGTATCTCCAGATACTCCCCCCTCCACCCACGCCTCAAGCTTCTCAAAAGCTTGAGGCTTCCCTACCCCTTTTCCCTCCGGTCAGAGGAAGCAAACGAGGATGCTCCTTTTGAGAGGGGCATTACGACTTGCTTGGGAGTTGAAGAATCTTCCTGGGCTGAGTGCCTGGCTTCAACGAGCGATAGGAGCCTTCCTGGTGCTTTCTGTGAATCTCTGGATCGTAGAGCATTGGTGGCGGTGGCTCCTCTCCTGATGGCACCCTGCTGAGCGTTTCTTGATCGGTCTTCAGCAATGCAAAGATCATGGAAACCATTTGCCCGGCGATCCGCCCGAGCACTTTCTTTTTCCCGCGATATTCCTTCACGCGTTCGTCGTAGGTTGCCATACGAGGAAGCAAACGGCGGTAGATGCGTGCCCACTCACCATCAAGCGTTGTTGCCCGCGCAGCCATGAGAAAGAGCATTTGTTTCACTGGACGCACCCCTCTGTGTGAGAGCTTGGTTCGATCAAAGGTGACTCCCGTTTGATCTCTTGTCGGTGCCCAGCCAAAGTAGGACTTCAGTTCACTCGCTTTCTCGAAATTATCAATGTGCCCTATTGTTGCAATGATGGTCGCGGCCTGCACGGGGCCAATGGGTGGCATCGAGAGCAAAATTTGTCCTTCACGGCTGGTCCTGACGATGTCAGTGATCTCCGTGTCGAGGCGTTCTAAGTGTCCCTGGACCAGACGCAATTCTTTGATTAACAACTCTTGCTCAAGCTTCATCCCACGTAAACGGTCCTTGTTGTTGATGCCAATCGTCTCCCCAGCCAATTGCTGAAGACGGAGCAGGTTTGCTTCTGAGGGAAAATATTTCACCCGGGTTTCTCGCAGTGCAGAAAGACTGGCTGTGGCAATGTCGTGCGGCGTCGGGAACTTTTCTCGAAAGGCAAGAGCCACTTCGAGATTAGGGTCGTGAAAAATGTGCGTAAACTCAGGAAAGAGCTCATCACAAATGGCGGTTAACTTGTTTCTCAACTGTGTGCGCTGATGCGAAAGCTCGTAGCGATGTTGCATAAAGCCTCGTAATTGCATGGCGGCTTGCGTTGGGTGCACAGCCCGTCGAACCAGCTGCATTTTCTCTTCAACCTGGGCACCTAGTTCTAATTGGGTGTAGAGCCTATTCGCCAGGCTAAGAGCATCACGCTTGTCCGTCTTCGTCATGCCTTTAGGACGCTCCTGAACATGGATGCGGTAGACGGTAATATCCCACTCCAGAAGATACTGCTCAAGATTTTTGTGATAGTGGCCTGTGTGTTCAAGCAGCACGGTTGCCTGTTCAAGAGGCACGTATTCTCGAATACGGTCTACCAAGGAACAGAAGCCTTCGCGTGACTGCTCAAAGACAAACGTTGGGCACCCCTCGAACCGCTCGTGTCTTTGGAGCAAGGTTCGTGAGAGAAAGCCTGCCACATGCCGGGATTTGCCCACATCGACCCCGACGTAGAGCGTTTCATGAGGAAGCATCGGGATGAGCGCCATGTTTGAAATGGCTTTCTTTGAGCCTGCCATCTCGCGAACCCTCCCATACATACGAGGGAAACGTCTTACGATGTGCGTGTTGGGTGAGAGAGGCCGGGAACTGTGAATGTGTCCTACCCAGTTACACACAAAAGGTCTGGGACTTCCATCCTCATAGGTTCATGAAGGATCGTAACACATTCCCCACTTAACTGAAAAGAGTCGAATTCCATATTTACCAAAGGGTTCTCCAGTTCCCACTTCTCAGAGTAGCGAGCTCTCAGTGCCTCCCTCAACGAGGAGATTACCCAATTTTTTCGGAAATAGCAAGCTGTTGTGTGTAATTTACCACCTTGCCCTGCT
>WNGM01010954.1_pt1 | contig 10379 bp, 6 predicted proteins | sample 5400571 | NCBI WGS metagenome assembly WNGM01 (sample SAMN13153378, study PRJNA577476) | soil metagenome | isolation source: 100 cm soil or saprolite under Garry oak tree replicate 2 | place: USA:California | collected 2016-06-15 | reverse complement strand
GCCGGCCGGATTCGAGACGACCTCCAGCGAGCAGGCCCCTTCCGCCGGCGCTTCGCGCCCCGGGTCCCTCGACGACGGGACCGTCTCCGGCGATGAAGCGCGCCGGGGGAGCGGAGCTGCGCGCACCGGCTCCGGCGTGGCGAGCGAGGGCGTCGGCGGTGGGACCGGTGTGGGCGTCGGAGCCGCCTCCGTGGTCGGCGGCGCCCGCGCGGGCGGCGGCGGGGCGGTCGTGGGCGGCGTTCTGGTCGTCGGCGGCGCCGCCAGCCGCGCGGCCGCCTCTTCGACCTGCGCGAGAAGCCGCGCGCGCTCGGCCGCCGGCTCGCCTCCCCAGCTCTCGGAGCGCTTGAGCGAGGAGCGCGCCCCCTCCAGGTTCCGCAACAGAAGATAGGCCTCGGCCAGCCGCAGGTAGGGGTAGTACCGCTGCTCGACGTTGGTGCCGTAGGTGACGACGTTGCGGCCCGGCTGCGGCCGCTGCGCCGCCGCGCGCTCGAGCAGCTCCACCGCTCGCTCGCCCTGGCCCCGCGCCAGGGCGTTGACGCCGTTGCGGTAGGCCTCGTGCCATTCCTCGGCGCGGGCGAGGATGGCCACCAGCGCGAGCAAAACCAACAAGAAGGATAGGGCTCCGGGCCGCGCCATCGCCGAACACTAGGCTGCCAGCAGCGGCTCCGTCAAACAGGAGAAGCTGCGCCTCGCCTGCTCCGCCACGCCGTGCCTTCGGGAGACGTGCGCGAGGACGCGGTTCCCCATGGCCTTCTGGCCGCCTTCGGCCACCCGGCCCCTGGCGATCGCCAACGAGTTCCAGGACGAGTAGGACGCGACGGTCGACCTCGGTCGCAGCCTAGGGGCTGGCCCAGGCCCCCTGCTTCCGGCGGAACCAGGCGTAGAGGGGCAGCCCCATCAGGATCAGGATGATTCCGGTCACCGACTCAACGCGCTTCTCGATGAAGGTATTGACCACCAGCCACGACGACACCAGGACGAACACGAGCGGCACGAGCGGGTAACCCACCGTCTTGTAGGGCCGCGGGGCGTCGGGCATCTTGCGGCGCAGAACGAAGACGGACGACGTCACGAGGCCGTAGAAAATCCACGACGCGAAGAGCAGGCAGTCGGTCAACTGGTCGAAGGTGCCCGAGACGGCGAGGACGCTGGACCAGAGGGCCTGGATGATCACGGCCCGGACGGGGACCCGCGATAGGGCGCTCAGATGCCCCACCCCGGAGAAGAACAGTCCATCGCGGGCCATGGCGTAGGGCACGCGCGCGTTCGAGAGGATGGAGCCGTTGAGGGCGCCGAAGGCCGAGATGACGAAGGCCACCGCCACCAGCTTCCCCCCGTACTCGCCCAGGAAGGTCCCCGCGGCCTTCGAAGCCACGGGCAGGGCCGCCCGGTACCTGGTCGAGTTGCTGGTCACGACCTCGTCCACGGGCAGCGCGTAGAAATAGGCGAGGTTGGTCAGGAGGTAGATCGTCATGACCACGAGCATCCCGCCCACCAGGGCCCGGGGGATGTTGCGTCCGGGGTCCTGTACCTCGCCCGCGGCCATGGGCATGTTGTTCCAGCCATCGAAGGCCCAGAGCGCGGCCAGCATGGCGGTGCCGAGGAGGGCCCACCCGCTCCAGCCCGGCGTGCCCGCCGGAGTGGCGAGATGGGACCAGTCCGCGGAGCCGGGGAAGAAGAAGATCCCGAGGACGACGAAAGCGATGCCGGCGATCTTGAGCACGGTCAGGACCGACTGGACCTTCCCGCCGAGAGCGACCGCGAAGCAGTTCACGATCGACAGGAAGAGGATCGCCCCCACCGCCACGAGCTGCCGGGGCCCGAACTGCCAGGGCAGGGTCCGGCCGAGAAGCGATACCTCGCGCTCGGCCCAGACGGCGTTCAGGGGCAGGAACGCGGCGAGGAAGATGGCAAAGCCCGAGCCCAGGCTGGCGATGGAGGCGCTGCCCGCGACGATGAACCGCTGCCACCCGAACAGGAAGGCCGCGGCCTCCCCGTAAGACTTGCGCAGGTAGAGGTACTCGCCGCCGGCGTTCGGCAGCATGGCGCCCAGCTCGGCGTAGGTGAGCGCCCCCGCCAGCGAGAGCAGCCCGGCGGCGATCCAGGCCGCCAGCACGAGGGTGGGCGTGCCCACCTCTTGAGCCATCACCGCCGTCTTCAGGAACACGCCCGAGCCGATCACCGTGCCCACCACGAGGGCAGTGGTATCGGTGAGGGTCAGGCCGCGAATCAGCTCGTTCTTGTCTTCGTTCATGGGGCAGCCGGTACTCTAGCAAGCTTGCGAGAGGGCGGGGGACGCGAGTCCTGGCCACGGAAGCCGCATCCAACCCGGCTTCGGTCTATGCTTGCTGTCCATGACGGGCACCTGGGAAGAGCGCTGGCACCCCCTCCGCGAGGAATGGGTGATCGTGGCCGCGCACCGCCAGAACCGGCCGTGGGTCGGAGAGGTGATGGCGCGTCCCGCGAAGACGGTGCCCGCCTACGACGCCTCCTGCACGTTCTGTCCGGGCAACCCCCGGGTGAGCGGGGCGCGCAACCCCGCCTACGACCGGGTCTTCGTCTTCGACAACGACCTCCCGTGCGTGGGGCCCGACGCGCCGGGGGAGCCGCCGAGCCCCCCCGGCTTCTACCGCAACCGTCCGGCCCGGGGGATCGCCCGCGTGGTCTGCTACACGCCCCGCCACGATCTCACCCTGGCCGAGCTGGAGCTTCCCGGGATCGAGGCCCTGCTCGCCGCCTGGCAGGAGCAGTACCGGGATCTCGGCGCGCGTCCGGGGATCCACCACGTCCTCGTCTTCGAGAACAAGGGCGAGGTGGTCGGGGTGAGCAACCCGCATCCCCACGGCCAGATCTACGCGACCAACTTCGTCTTCAAGTACGTGGAGACCGAGGCCGCGGCCGCGCGGCGCCACCTCGCGGAGACCGGGAGGGTGCTCTTCCAGGACGTCCTGGCCGCCGAGCGCAGCGACGGCCGGCGCATCCTGGCCGAGAACGGCTCCGCCATCGCCTTCGTCCCCTATTTCGCGCGGTACGCCTACGAGGTGTACGTCGCCCCCCTCGCGACCCACCCCAGCCTGGCCGACCTCTCGGACGAGGAGCGGCGCGGCCTCGCCCAGGTGCTGAAGAGGGTGCTCGTCCAGTACGACAACCTGTGGAAGATGTCGTTCCCTTACGTCATGGCCCTCCACCAGGCGCCCACCGACGGAGGCGACCACCGCGGGTTCCATTTCCACCTCGAGCTGCACCCGCCGCTGCGGAAGCCCGACCTGCTCAAGTACCTCGCGGGGCCCGAGATCGGCGGGGGCAGCTTCCTGTCGGACACCTCCCCCGAGGAGAAGGCGGGCGAGCTGCGCGCGCAGCCGGAGCGGCACTACCGGGAACAGGGCCGGTGATCGAGCCGCGGGCCCTCATAGCGCCTCTCCGGCGCATCCACGAGGAGATCCGCGCCGCGGTCGTGCAGGCCTGCGAGGAGGCCGCCGCGGGCGAACTGGCCCGGGTGGCCCACGAGGGCGAGGGGGACACGATCTACGCGGTGGATCGCGTCAGCGAGTGCTGCCGGAGGGCCGCTCCGAGGAGGAGGCCGCGCAGCGCGTCCTCGTGGACCCGATCGACGGGACCCGCGGCCTCATGTACCAGAAGCGGAGCGCGTGGATCCTGACCGGGGTGGCCCCGAACCGCGGACCCGGCACCCGCCTGCGCGACGTGGTGGCGGCGGTCCAGACCGAGGTGCCGCTCGTGAAACAGCATCTCGCGGACGCGCTGTGGGCCGTCCAGGGCGAGGGGGCGGGGGCCGAGCGGTTCAACCGTCTCACCGGCGAGCGGACGCCCCTGCGTCTCCGCCCGTCGGGGGCGCCTACCATCGCCCATGGCTTCGCCATGGTCGCCCGCTTCTTTCCCGGAGCGCGCGAGGAGCTGGCCGCCATCGACGAGGAGATCGTGGCCGCCGCCCTCGGTCCCGTCCGGCCCGGCAAGGCCCACTGCTTCGAGGACCAGTACATCTCCACCGGCGGCCAGCTCTACGAGCTGATGGCCGGGCACGACCGCTTCGTGGCGGACCTGCGCCCGCTGCTCGAAAGCGTGCTCGCCCGGCGGGGCCTCGCGCTCGGGATCTGCTGCCACCCGTACGACCTCGCCACCGAGCTGATCGCCCGCGAGGCGGGGGTGGTCGTGACCGACCCCCGGGGAGCGCCCCTCGACGCGCCCCTCGACGTGGAGGCCGACCTGGCCTGGGTGGGCTACGCGAACCAGGCCATCCGGGCGCAGGTGGAGCCGCTCCTCCACGCGGCGCTCCGCCGCCGGGGCCTCATGTGACGTTCCGGATCGTTTCGGGGTCCACCCAGGGTCTGCCGGACGCAGGCCGCTTCCTCGAGACCCTGGCGGGCCTGGCCCGAAGCCCCGTCTCCGAAGCCCGCGGGCTCATCGTGCCGGGGACCGAGGCCGTGGTCGCGCGGGCCCCCGGCCGCCTTGACGTGATGGGCGGGATCGCGGACTACTCGGGCTCCCTGGTCCTGCAGCTGCCGATCCGCGAGGCCACGTTCGCCGCGGTGCAGCGCGACCGGGAGCGTCGGCTCCGCATCGTCAGCCTGCCCGCCGGCCCCGCCGACCGCGCGGCCGCCTTCGAGATGCCGCTCGCCGTGCTCGAAGGGGACGGCGGGGTCGTGTCGTACGAGGAGGCGCGGGCCTTCTTCCAACGCGATCCCGCGACCCGGTGGGCCGCCTACGCGGCGGGCGTGTTCCTCGTGCTCATGCGCGAGCGCGCGTCTCGCTTCCCCGAAGGCGCGCGGGTGCTCGTGGCTTCCGATGTCCCGGAGGGCAAGGGGGTCAGCTCCTCGGCCGCCCTCGAGGTCGCGGTGATGACCGCGGTGGCCGCCGCCTTCGACATCGTCCTCCAACCGCGTGAGCTCGCAATCCTCTGCCAGAAGGTCGAGAACCTGGTGGTGGGCGCGCCCTGCGGCGTGATGGATCAGATGACGGCCGCCTGCGGGGAGGCGGATCGGCTGCTCGCCCTGCGGTGTCAGCCCGCGGAGCTCCAGGGGCACGTCGCGCTGCCCGAGGACCTGACGGTCTTCGGCATCGACTCCGGGATCCGCCACGCCGTCTCGGGGGCCGACTACGGCTCGGTGCGGGTGGGGGCGTTCATGGGCTACCGGATCCTGGCCGAGGCGGCCGGCCTCGCGCGCGGGGCGCCGGTCACGGTCGACGACCCACGGTGGCACGGCTATCTGGCCAACCTGTCGCCGTCCGAGTTCGAGCGGCTCGTGTCGCACCTGCCGGAACGGATCGTCGGCGGCGCTTATCTGGCCCGCTACGGCGGCACCGCCGACTCCGTGACTTCCGTCGATCCCGCGCGGGAGTACGCGGTGCGCGTGCCCACCGCCCACCCGGTGTACGAGCACTTCCGGGTGGGAGCCTTCGCGGGTCTGCTCGGGGAGCCGCCGAGCGAGCACCGACGAGAGCGGCTCGGCGAGTTGATGTACGAGTCCCACGCCAGCTACTCGGCCTGCGGCCTGGGCTCCGCGGGCACGGACCGCCTGGTGGACCTGGTCCGCGATGCCGGCCCCGCGCGCGGCCTCTACGGCGCCAAGATCACGGGCGGGGGCAGCGGGGGAACGGTGGCGGTGCTCGCCCGCCGGAGCCGGGAGGCCGAAGAGACGGTGGCGCGGATCGCCGAGCGATACGCGGCCGAGACCGGCCGCGCGGTCAAGGTGTTCTCGGGATCCTCGCCAGGAGCCGCGTCGTTCGGCGTCCTTCGGCTGGCCATGGACTGACGGTGTCAACCAAAGGAGCGTGATGAACCCGTGCAGAAAGCTGCTGCTCGCTTTGCTCGTCGTACACAAACGACCGAAGACATGTACCTTGTAGGCACTCTTCCGGCCGAACTGGAAAGGAAGACAGAGGTGCGCCATGACGAAGCTCGTTTCCTCGCTGCTCGCGTTGCCCATCGCGATGTTGTGGCCCATGGAGCGCGCCGACCGAAACCCGCGACAGAGGCCCGTCCCGGTGCCGGGCCGGAGCGCGCCCGTCGCGTTCGTCGGCCCGTTCGAAGGCGGCAGGGAGCCCGTCCCGGAGCGGGTGTTCGATCTCGATGAGGTGAACGAGATCGTCCTCGGCGAGGAGAGGCTCATCCCGTCCTTCGACGCCATCGAGAGCCTCGTCGGCATCCGTTCGCCGGCGCCCACCACGAAATGGAAGGCCTCCTTCAACGGCGGGATCGATCCGCAGGTCGCGGTCAGCCACGACACCGTCGCCGTGCTGACCTGGGACACCATCGCCTACTACGACAAGTCTGGCGCCCTCCTCCCGTCGACCCCGGGCTTCCCGAACCCCACGAACACGGAGACCCTCTTCGGGCCCCTCGTCACCTGGCTCGACCAGAACGCGAACCTCAACCCCGCGGTGGCCGGCGACCCCTCGTTTCTCTTCGCGAACGGCCAGGTCGGCGACGCCCGCATCGCGTTCGACCCGCAGCGCGAGCGATTCCTCATCCTCGGCACCGCCAAGAACAACGCGAGCCACCCCCTGGTCTCCGAGGAGCTGGGACGCTCACAGCGCCGGACGAAATTCATCTTCGCGATCTCGAAGACCTCCGACCCGCATGCCGGCTTCTTCACCTACGCGTTCAACGGCACGCCGAACGACGGCGCTTGCGACTCGGATAGCGACTCCGCGCCCTGCCCCGGTTCGGACTTCACCCCGGGTGACGCCGGCGACTACCCGTCCATCGGCATTTCGTCCGCGCACTACGTCTTCACGGTGCACGTCAACCACATCGGCGTCAGCGACGGCTCGAACAAGAACAAGACGGCCTACATCGTCACCGTGAACGCCGGTGCCGCCGCGGCGGGGCAGGCGTCACAGCTCCATGGCCACGGGTTCTGGTTCTTCGACAATCCCAAAGTCTCCCCGCAAGAGACCGATGCGCGCGCAAAGGGCATCATCATGCCCGCCATCCAGCGCTCTCCGCTGCCGGGCGGTGACGGCAACCTGCTCCTCCAGGTGGTCGGCGGCAAGCGGATGACCGCTTACGTGGTTGGTCCCACCGATCCCCCGACCCTGTCGGGCACCGCGTTCGACCTGCCCGCCGTCATGGGCGGGCCCATCAAGGCGCCGCAGCCACCGCCGGGTGATCTTCTCAATTTCGATCAGGTCGGCGCGCAGGTCGTCACCGCCTACTGGCGCGGCGGCATCCTCTACGGGGCGTTCAGCGACTGCGTGAAGTTCGCCGACATGGCAATCGGCACCTGCGCGGACGCCATTCACCTCGTGAAATTCGACGCGCACGCGAACGCGATCGGGCTCGCCGGCGGCCGCATCTTCGGCGAGCGCAACCCGCTCGACGAGCCCGCGGGCACCATAAACCAGTACGCCTTCCCCGGCGTCGCCGTGAACAAGAACGACGATCTCGCGGTGACGTACAACCGCAGTGGCCCGTCGCTGCCCCCCGAGGTGCGCTACTCGGTCTGGTACGACGGCGAGCCGCGGCCGCGCCCCAGCGCCGTGCTGCAAGAGGGAACCGGCGATCAGCCGGACGCCTACCGCGACGACACCGCCGGGGTCGCCGTGGATCCGTTCGACGACACGGCGATCTGGATGGCGCACTCGTACGCGACGGGCGGCAGCGGCGGCTCGACGGCGATCGCGGTCGGCAAGGTGTTCGGCAAGCGGCACTTCGACCTTGCGGTCGAGAACGTCGCGTTCCTCCCCGAGGTCGTCCCTGCCGGGGGACAGGCCAGCGCCCGCTTCCTGGTCCCGAATCGCGGTGACGGCGACGCGCCTCGCTCACTCGCCGAGTTGACGCTGGTCGACGAGCGAGGACGACGCCATCGTGTCGCCACGGCCGACGTGGAGGAGATCGCGTCGGGCGACGCGCGAGACGTCGAGACGGGTTTCACCGTCCCGGATCGCCCGGGCCGCTATGAAGTGTGCGTCGACGTGCGGACCAGCGGCCGCGAGAAGCAGTACAGCCGCGACAACGACATGAGCTGCGCCCCGGGAATGCTCGAGGTGCGGGCGCCGACCACCGCTTTGAAATGAACGACCAGGGCCCCCTGTCACGAGCCGCCCGGAACCGAGGCCCCCGGGCCTATTGACCTCCACCCGGGCCCGAGCGTAACGTGCGCGCACGCAAGGAGGCGAGGGGATATGAACAGGCGGCGGTTTCTCGGGGGCTCGCTGGTCACGTCGTGGACGCTGGGCGCGGGGGTGCGCGGCGCGGAGGCCGCGGAGCAGGGCGGCTCGGGGACGACGATCCCAGAGTACTTCGAGCTACGCACCTATCGGCTGCGCTTCGGGCCGCAAAGGAAAGCCATGGACGACTTCCTGCGCGACGCGGCGCTGCCCGCCTGGAACCGGCTCGGGATCGCGCCCGTCGGCGTCTTCGAGACCAACATCGGCCCTGAGGCCCCGACCCTCCACGTGCTCCTGACGCACAAGAGCCTCGAGTCGTTCGCTACTGCGGGCGAGCACCTCGAAGCCGACGCCGTGTTCCAGAAGGCCGCCTCCTCGTTCCTCCAGCGGGCGGGCGCCGAGGCCGCGTACGTGCGCTACGAGAGCGCGCTGCTCCGGGCCTTCGAGAACGTCCCCCGTCTCGAAGTCCCCGCTTCGAAGGGGACCGACAAGCCCCGCATGTTCGAGTTGCGCATCTACGAGAGCCCCGGCGAGGCGGCCCACGCGAAGAAGATGGCCATGTTCACCAAGCTCGGAGAGCTGGCCATCTTCCGGCGGGCCGGCCTCACCCCGGTCTTCTTCGGGCAGACCCTCGTGGGGAGCCGCCTTCCCAACTTCGTGTACATGCTGACCTTCGAGGACATGGCGGCCCGGGAGAAGGCCTGGGCGGCCTTCCGGGTGGATCCCGAGTGGACGAAACTCTCGACCACCGCCGGCTACACGAACGAAGAGATCATGTCGAACATTGGGAACCTGCTTCTGCGGCCGGCGGGGTATTCGCAGGTCTAGAATGAGGCTCGATTTCCCCCCCCTGCGTGGGGAGGGACAGTGGGGGGTCGATGAAGGGCGGCGCCGGACCTGCAGCAGCGTTCCCCTCCCCCTACGTGGGGAGGGTTAGGGTGGGGGGTCGATGATGGACAGCATCCGGCTCATGCCGATCGACTACGTCATCCTGACCGTCTATTTCGCGTTCGTGCTCGGCATCGGTTGGGTCTTGAAGCGCCAGACGAAGACGAGCGAGGACTTCTTCCTGTCCGGGCGCTCGATCCCCGCCTGGGTGGCCGGCCTCGCGTTCCTCTCCGCGAACCTGGGGGCCCAGGAGGTGATCGGCATGGCCGCCTCCGGGGCCAAGTACGGGATCGCCACCAGCCATTTCTACTGGGTGGGGGCGATCCCGGCCATGGTCTTCGTGGGCGTGTTCATGATGCCGTTCTACTACGGCTCCCGCGCCCGCTCGGTCCCCGAGTACCTGAAGCTTCGCTACGACGAGAAGACCCGGGGCTTCAACGCGATCTCTTTCGCGGTCATGACCGTCTTCTCCTCCGGGATCTCGATGTACGCCCTGGCCAAGCTCTTCAACATCCTGCTCGGCTGGGACTTCAACTTCTCGATCTGGATCTCGGGCCTCATCGTCCTCCTCTACATCTACCTGGGCGGCTTGACCTCGGCCATCTACAACGAGGTGCTGCAGTTCTTCCTGATCGTGCTCGGCTTCATCCCGCTCGTCTACCTGGGCCTCCGGGATGCCGGAGGCTGGTCGGGCCTCACCGAGCGCCTGAACGTGGTGGCCACCGCGAAGGGCTACGCCTCCGGGGCGTGGACCGACTCCTGGGCGCACATGGGGAGCCCCACCACCAACCCCATGGGGGTCGAGTGGTTCGGGATGGTGATGGGCCTCGGCTTCGTCCTGTCCTTCGGCTACTGGTGCACGGACTTCCTGGTCGTGCAGCGGGCCATGGCCGCCCATTCCATGGCGGCCGCCCGGCGCACGCCCCTCATCGCCGCCGTCCCGAAGATGCTCTTCCCCTTCCTGGTCATCCTCCCCGGCATGATCGCGATCGCCCTCACCTACCACGCCGGAGGGAGCGGGTTCGCGCTCCCCAAGAAGCCGGACGGGACCTTCGACTTCGACATGGCGGTTCCCATGATGCTCGGCCACTACTTCCCACCCGGCCTCCTGGGCCTCGGCCTCACCGCCCTCATGGCCTCGTTCATGTCGGGGATGGCGGGCAACGTGACCGCCGTCAACACGGTCTGGACCTACGACATCTACCAGAGCTACATCAAGAAGGACGCCTCGGACGCGCACTACCTCTGGATGGGGCGCATGTCCACGGTCTTCGGGATCGCGCTCAGCGTGGGCACCGCGTACCTGGCCACGCGCTTCAACAACATCATGGACTTCCTGCAGCTCGTCTTCGCCTTCGTGAACG
>WNGM01005031.1_pt1 | contig 10379 bp, 5 predicted proteins | sample 5400571 | NCBI WGS metagenome assembly WNGM01 (sample SAMN13153378, study PRJNA577476) | soil metagenome | isolation source: 100 cm soil or saprolite under Garry oak tree replicate 2 | place: USA:California | collected 2016-06-15 | reverse complement strand
ATGATGTGGCAGGAATGATGACGCCACCGGCTGGGTTCTCAAGATGAAGATTGTCACCTACCTGTTCTTCCTCTTGCTGAGCGCTGCTCCCGCCTTGGCGCAGACCGGAATGCTTAAAGGTGTGGTCACCGACGAATCCGGAGGAGTCGTTGCGGGAGCAAAAGTGGCGTTAACCAGCTCCTCTGGGCAGCTCAGAGAAACCGTTTCGAACAAGGAAGGCTTTTATTCGCTTTCCGATGTACCGTTCGGTGACTACGTGCTCGAGGCTTCTGCGTCGCAGCTCTCTCTTCCCGAGCCAGCCACAGTGAGGTTGAGTTCCGGCGTCCAGATTCTTAATTTGCAGCTCAAAGTCGCTGCGATGCACGAGCAAGTCAGTGTCGGTGATCAGACGGGCGCAGCGGTCACCACCGAATCGGCGGGAAACGCGAGCGCAGTCGTGCTACGAGGGAAGGAACTGGAGGCTTTGGGAGACGACCCCGAAGACCTCGCGGCGGATCTGCAAGCCATGGCGGGACCTTCGGCTGGCCCGAATGGAGGCTCGTTTTACATAGATGGCTTCAGCGGCGGACAGATCCCCTCCAAGAACTCGATTCTTGAGGTGCGCATCAATCAGAATCCGTTCTCACCGGAATATGACGCCCTTGGTTACGGACGAATTGAGATTCTAACAAAGCCGGGCGCGGATAAATTTCACGGAAGCCTTTACAACAATTTCGGCGACAGCTTCTGGAATTCGCGAAACCCCTATGCCGCCGAGAAAGCGCCATTTCGGCTTGACGAATACGGGGGCAGTTTGGAAGGGCCGCTCGGCACCAGAGCATCGTTCTTCGTCGCGGCCGATGCCGCGGCGATCGATAATGGTGCGGTCATCAACGGAACGACGCTTGATCCCAATACGCTTGCCATCATCGATCCGTTTACTCAGGTCTTTACGATTCCACAGCGACGGGTCACCGTCAGCCCGCGAGTCGATTATCAACTGACGCCCAGCGACACACTTTCGCTGCGCTACGTTTTTCAGACCGTAGACATCCAGCACTCGGGCGTCGGTTCGTTCAACCTGGTATCGACCGGCTTCCACAACCAGGGAGAGGGCAACACCCTCCAGATCGCCAATACTAAGGTCTTGAGCTCGCACCTCATCAATCAAACCCGTTTTCAATTCGACCGGCAGACCATCACAAGCGCCTCGGACAATTTAAGCGCGAAGATCGATGTCTTGAACGCGTTTGTCGGCGGCGGAGCACAACTTGGCACCTCCTCGAACGCCCTCACGAGCTTCGAGTTCCAAAACTTCACGACCATTTCTCATCACCTACACACCTGGAATTTCGGTGTGCGCGTCCGCGCGGCAGTATTAGACAACACGTCTCCCATCAACTTTGGCGGGACCTTCGTATTCAGCGGCGGCCTGGCGCCGGAACTGGACGCGAATAATCAACCCGTGCTCGACTCATCCGGCAATCCCGTGCTCGTGAATATTAATTCCATCGAGAGCTACCGCCGAACACTGCTATTCCAGCAAATGGGGGTTTCCGCCTCTCAAATTCGGGCGTTGGGAGGCGGCGCGTCACAATTCTCAATCAATGCAGGAAACCCTGCGATCTCCGTCAACCAGGAAGACGTTGGCGCCTGCCTTGGGGATGAATGGCGACTCAACAGGAATCTGACCATCAATCTCGGCTTGCGGTACGAAGGGCAGACGACGATTAATGACTGGAACGATTTTGCCCCGCGCCTTGGCCTGGCGTGGGCTCCCGGAGGCGGCAAGTCAGGATCGCAGCCAAAGACGGTTATTCGTTCCGGCTTTGGCTGGTTCTATCAACGCTTCGACATCTCTAGCGTCCTCACCTTGGAGAGATACAACGGGATAACCCAGTCGCAGTACGTCGTGACCAATCCGGATTTTTTCCCGACAATACCGGCGGGCTCGTCGCTCGCCTCCGGCGGCTCGCAACGAGCCACCGAAAGGCTTGGTCCCAATCTCCGGGCTCCGTACCTCATGCAATCGGCCGTTTCCGTTGAGCGGCAAATTCCCTCGCATACGACGATCGCCGTTACCTACGTGAACTCGCATGGCCCCAATCAGTTCTTAACCAATGACATCAATGCCCCGCTGCCGGGCACCTATAATCCGCAAGTCCCTGGGAGTGGAACGTATCCGCTCGGCACTCCCGCGGCAATCTTCCAGGTCGGTTCCTCGGGACTGTACAACCAAAACGAATTGATCGTTAACGTAAACTCGAGAATCAACCAATCGGTGTCTCTGTTCGGCTCGTATGTTTACAACCACGCACTCAGCAACACCGATTACGCGCCTCCTCCGCGGAATACCGATTTCAATCCCGCCATCAGCTTTGGCGCGATCGGCGTGGGAACTTCGCCAGCAAACCCGTACAGCATGGCAGGAGAATATGGTCCCGCATCCACCGACATCCGCAATCAGGGAACGTTCGGGGGCTCCATCCTAACCCTATGGGGAGTGTCGTTGAATCCCTTGGTGATCGTGGAGTCTGGAGCACCATTCAACATCACGGCTGGTCAGGACTTGTATGGCGACACATTGTTTAACGGTCGTCCTGGAATCGCCGTGAATACGAGCCGAGCGGGCTTAGTACCGACAGAATATGGCCTGCTAGATCCCAACCCTATTGCTGGCGAGAGTATTCTGCCACGGAATTTCGGACGAGGGCCGGGACTCGTTTTGGCAAATTTGCGGGTGACCAAGACGTTTGCATTCGGTGCTGCCGGCGAAACAGCTGCTCCGGCATCGAGCGGGCGGCGTCCGCCAACCGGACCGTTCGGCACGGGAGGGGCGCCCGGGGGTTCCTCAACGGGCCATCGGTATGTCCTGAGTGTCTCTATGGCGATTCGCAACATCGTGAACCGCGACAACCCAGGCCCGATCATCGGGAACGTTACATCACCTCTGTTTGGCCGAGCAAACCAACCGTACGGCGCCGGGTCGCTCGGGGGAACCGGGTTTTCCGAATCCGCTGATAATCGGAGATTGGAGCTGCAGGTCAGATTTAGATTCTGAAAAGCGACGGGACGCGAAGGAAATCAGGATCTGGAGATGGTGGTACCGTCAGGACTAGTGCCGAACAGTTCGATGGCTTCGCGATTTCCTCCCTGCCCAACAAGCTTCCCTCGCGTCAAGCTCGAGCCGCCCGCGCGAGCTTTGCGGCACGCGGTTTCTCTTTCCTAATCCGCCGCGCTGCTGAAAACAGAGGAGAATCTCAAATCCGCTACGGCTTGTTTGGAGGTAGCGGTTGTTTTGCTTTGCTGACCATGCCTCGCACATCCCCGAGCAACGCCTGTGCATCGAAAATCACGCCGTCGCGAATCGTGTATTTCACGCATTGCTCGTGGACCTCCTTGCGGTCCGCGCTGACGCGCGTCACGCCATTCCCATAAAACACCTTCATGTCTTCTAACGGGTTTTCCGTCAGTACCACCAAATCGGCCAAGTATCCCGGCCGTACCAAGCCCAACTCCGGATTCTTCACCACTTTCGCGCCATTTTCTGTTGCCGCATGCAGCGCTTCCAGCGGCGAAAATCCCGCCTCTTCCAGCATCTCCAATTCCCGAATAGTCCCAAACCCCCACAAGCTAAACAAGAATCCCGTGTCCGACCCCACGGCAACGACTCCGCCCTGATTCTTATAATCGTTTACAAATTCCATCCACCGCCGGTACGCTCTCGCCCAGTCCGCCTCTTTGTTTGAAGTCCACTCATAAAAGTAAGAGGCATGATGCGCGGGATTCGGCAGAAACGTGTCCATCACCGCCGGCAGCGTGAACGTCGAATGCCAGGGCAAGTTTGCTGCTCGCGTCACGTCGCGATTCGCCTCATAGATGCTGAACGTCGGCACCATGATGAATCCCGTTTTGCGCATTGTTGCCAGCAGTGATTGGATCACCTCGCCATGCAGCCTCTCCCCATCGGCTTGCAGCCAGGCCCGCCCGGTCTCCAAAAACCGGTCCGGCTCGTTTGCATAGTTGTAGCTCGGCGGCAAGTTCTGGATCGTCTGGGTCGTGAACGACGACTCGGGATATCCGTAGTGATGTTCGATCGTCGAAGCGCCTTCGCTCGCCGCATTCACCGCGTTCATCGGATACACGCCGTCCTGCGCGATGTGCACCGCCACGCCCATGCCATTTTTTCGCGCCTCGTCCGCGATGGCGTGAAACACGTCAGGCCACAATCCGGGCTTGCCGATAATCTTGATTCCGTCCACGCCCAGCGCGTGCCACTCGTCCACAATCTGCCGCGCGCCGTCCGCCTGCGAATTCCGCGGATCATTGTCGCGTCCCCAGAAGGGGTACACGTACATCCGCGGCGCAATGATCTGGTTGGCCGCGATCTTTTTCTTCTCTGCCACCATCCCCTTGGGATCGTTGCGCCCAACATTGAAGGTTCGAATCGTGGTCACCCCATGTCCGAGCAGCAGCTTGTAGATATAATCCGCCGGCACGTCCTTGCTCTCATTGATGTGGATGTGTACGTCAACCAGGCCGGGCATCACATACATGCCCTTGCCTTCAATCACGCGATCCGGCCGCCTCGTCTCCTTCTCCTTCGCACCGGTACCCTCCTCTTCCCGCCGCTCGCGAGCAATCGCGTCCACGCTTACCACGCGCTCGATCCGGTTGCCTTTGATGTAGATGTTCACCGGTCCAAACGCCGGCGCTCCCGATCCATCAATTACCGTCACGTCGCGAATTTCGAGCGACCCGAACGGTCCCGCCTGCTCGGGGGCACTTGCACTTTGTGCACTCGCATTCGTCGCCGCTATCGCCGCCCCGACACCCAACAACACCGCCACCACGGTTTTCATCGTTCTCCTCGACCTCCCCCGGTCACTTCCCGGCCAACAAACCCGCAAGGCTAATTTCATGGCCTGGCGAAGTCCAGCACAGATTCACACTCCTTGGGTCCCTACAATCCTGTCTGGAGCTCGTGGAAACAGCTCACCTACCAGTTATCGCGATTCTCCGTGGTGCCATCGGGACGGGACTCCAAGCCCAGCGAGTTTCGATCGAATCGCAGGTTGTGACTGCCAAAACGCAACAGAACACGGCATTTGTCGTCCTCTGGACAACCTTCAGCGAAGCGAAACTCCTTCGTTGCAAGCAATGATTGCCTGCATTACAATCCTGTCGGCCTGAGTCCTACCCAGCGACCGCCCTCGTTCCAAAATTCTTATAATAGTCGTGCTCGGAGGAGTCGCATCCCATGAGTAAAGCTAGTTCATGTTCAGTATTGCTCGTTTCTTTCGCCGCCCTGCTGGTTGGCTGCAGTGGCGGCATGACTTCGCCCAACCAGCCTGTGAGGCCCAATATGGTGCAGGCTTCATTAACCATTCACGACAATCCACCTACGGGTGTGACCGTACTTTCTTTTGATATCGACGTCACCGGCGCCGAGCTACAGCCCAGCGAAACCGGTACACAGCCGGTTTCCATGCTCAGCGAGCCCGAGGATATTGAGCTGGAGCATTTGCAAACTGAGTCGGCGCTCTTAGCCAGCCGGAGTGTTCCCACCGGAACGTACTCGAGCCTCATGGTCTCCTTTGCCAACCCTCGCATGACCATTCAAAACCAGACTCCTAACACGCTCATGTTGGGTAGCCAAAGCTGCCTGACGCAACAGATCTGTGAGTTCGATCCCAAGCTGAATCAGTCTTCGGTAACCGTGCAGGGATCACCGTTCCCCATTACCCTGACCATGAATTCCCCGGTGGTCCTGAAAATGGATTTCAATGTCGATGCTTCCGTCCAGCCGGGCGATCTTTCCATCACTCCCACGGTTAGCCTCGTCCAGGTCCCGACAACCAATTCCACCGGCCAACAGGACGAGGAAGACGTGGAGGTGGTTGGCACGATTACCTCCCTTGGCCAGACCACCTTCAATGTCCAGAGCGGCATGAACGGCCCTTCCTTCACCATCGCGACCGACAGCAACACGCAATTCGATTTCGGCACTTCTTGCAGCACGGCAAACTTCTCCTGCCTGAAGGTCGGCCAAATCGTCGCGGTAGAAGCCAAAATGCAACCCGATGGCTCGCCGCTTCTCGCTTTCGAAGTGAAACTCTTTCAGCCTCCTAACCAGATCTCCTTTGCAGGGACCATCACTTCGGTCAGTTCGGGTGGGACTAGCTTCCAGATCGTTCTCTTCGATGAAGAGGCATTCGGCGGCGAGATGGGAAGCTTTTCGATGGGCAGCCCCCTGACCATCAATCTCGCCGCGCCAACGGCTTTTTCCGTCGACACTGGCGGCTTCATGCTTCCTTCAGGTCTCAGTTTCATGAGCCCCGCTGACCTCATGGCTGGACAAAAGGTCCGCTTGCATCCGACCGGACTTCCCAGCGGGATGCCTCCGAATGTGACGGTTACCGTCGACCAGGTGCAGCTCGAACCTTCGCCCATAACGGGCACCATCACTGCCATCAACACTGGCAGCAATCCCGAGACCTTCACTCTGGGCAATCTCCCAGCGTTCTTCCAGAACGCGAAGATTATGTCCATCCAAGTCGATGTTCTTTCCAACACCCGGTTCGAGACCGAGGAGGATCACATGGTCTCGGGCCTCAGCTCCTTCAAGATCGGAGACACGGTTTCCGTTCGCGGCCTGCTCTTCAACACCATGGCCACGCCGACGATGGTGGCGGAAAAAGTGGTTAACCGCTCCATGTCTTCTGGCACCGACGACTAGAAAGAATTCATCGAATACTGCATTCCTGCGGCGCTGGCTCTCCCGCCAGCGCCGTTCGTTTTTCTGGCGGCGGCGTTCCTGATGTGGAGTCACACGCTGTAAGAAGCTTGTAAACAGACTGTAAAGAGATTCCGGCTCGGAGATCGTGTAGCGATCTGCGGCGATATCAAGCTTGTACTTTCGGTGCCTTTTCGTGCGAGAATTTGTCTCAACCAGCCTCGGCTCGAGGCCCAGGTGATTCACCAGACCTCATCGCCGATATCGGCGGCTCTCGTCAGGCGCGCCTGTGGGGGGTTGTCCATGCGAGATGACTGGAAGAAGTTCGAGGGCCAAGTTCTCAATGAGAAGTTTCCGCTTCAGAAGTTCTTGGGCGGCACGAGCTATGGTGCGGTCTTCTTAACACAGTCTCCCCCGCCGCAACCAAGAAATATCGCCATTAAATTCATAACTTCTGGTGCGAACGCAGATTCCCAGGCCGCTCTTTTAGACCGCGTTTCAAAGCTCAGTCATCCTAATCTCCTTCGCCAGCTACCTGGCGGCCGCTGCCGGCTCGCGGACATGGATTTGGTTTTCGCCCTGGTGGAATACGCTGAGGAAGACCTGGGACGAGGTCTCCGCGACCATGCGCTAGGCGAAAAAGAAGCTCGCGAAATGCTCCCCCCGCTCCTCGACGCACTCAGCTATATGCACAGCAAGGGCTTTGCCCACTCTCACATCAAACCTTCGAACATCATGACCATCGGCAATCAACTCAAGCTCTCAAGCGACACGGCTCTCTCTCTCGGAGAAACGCGCCGCCCTGCCTACCGCCCTCTTGACGCCTACGACGCGCCCGAGGCGGGCTCCGCACCGGTTGCCCCTTCGAGTGACGTTTGGTCTCTGGGCGTGACGTTGGTCGAAGTCCTTACGCAACAGGCTCCCGTTTCAGCCCCGGAGAGTCAAGCCGATCCGATCGTTCCATCCACGATTCCTCAGCCCTTCCTCGACATCGCGCAGCACTGTTTGCGTCGAGATCCCGGGCTGCGCTGGACCACGCCGCAAATCGCTGATTGTCTCAACCCCACTCCCGTCCAGGTCGCTGTACCTGGAGTGACGGTGAGTGCCGAAAAGGAGAAAGAGGCCGCGACGGAGAACCCCACTCCCGTCCAGGTTGCCGAACCTCGAGTGACTGCGAGCGAGGAAAAGAAAATAGAGCCCCCGAAGGAAATGTGGGTAGACAGCAATTATTGCTGGGTGGTTGTATGTAAGAACCACTGGTTTCACGGGCGCGGCAATTTCTTTAGTGTGCACCGGATTCCACTCGGGGAGACGGACGCAGTATTGCCTCGACCGGGCATCGATAAACCATTTCTGGTCCGCTGCGATGAATGTGGCAAGGAATACACATATACTCCTTCCGATGTATTGAAATATGAAATGGAAGCGCCCGCGCCTTTTGTGGCCCATCCACTGTTTCGCGACTCACTCCAGCCTGACAAAACCGACAAATACGAGTCCACACCGACCCCGCGGCCCACACCAAGAAAACCGTTCATGCGAACCTTAGAATGGGTTGCGGGGATAGCTTGCCTAACCCTCATCGTGACTGAATTTAGCCTAACCAATCTGCCCAAGCTGTCCGCGGATGTTTCCGGTTCATTACGTCCTAACGACCTGATGGGAGCCACGTTCAATCTGTCCAACAAAGGCTTGTTGCCTGTTTACGATGTGAAGGCCGGATGCAAAGTGATGCGCGTTGACACGCCTCTTTCTACAAACAGAGATTTTGCGGAACCGACAACGGTCTATTTCCCTGAATCTTATGCCGAAAGCTTGTCTTCTGGGCACGAAATGGCGGTTCCGTGTGGACGAGCCATCGCCATCAAGCCGGAGAGTCCGGAAACGTCCGAAATGCATGCGGAAGTGTTTTTTGTTGTCACCTACAGGCCGAAATGGGTTTGGTGGCACAAATCGGAGAATTTCCCGATGGAAACGAAGAAAACAGAAAATGGAATGTGGATGTGGAAAAGCATCCCGCGATGACGGAAGCGCTCCAAACAGCACTGGCCGCACAAAATAAAGAATGACTATCCCCTGGGTTCGGGCGGGTGGCGTTGGGCGGGCAAAGGCCCATAACCGGCCATTTGTCCCGTAAGTAGCATGCATCAAATCAATCCATCACGCTCCACGCGAGGAACGGCTGTGAAACAGACTCAATGATATCGATATCGTCTGGGTCTTCGTCCAGGCTGGGGCTTTCGCCGCTCACCGCTTTGAAGCGAACGGTCACTTTGATGTAGGGGCATTCAGTATGCACATAAGTTCGCTGCGTTCGAGTGGAAATTCCGCCTTCCGTTGTAAAAACTGTGAGCAGGTCCCTCCTTCTCATGCCCGGCCTAATCTTGCCAATTTGACGAAGAACTTTCGCGATCCATTTTGTTCGCTCGTCGGTAAGGACGGCGCTCATCGGAACGGACTCGTCTTGAATCTGCGCTTGGCTCTTCGCCCATTGAGGAAGCAAGCTCTCGTCGGACGGTTCGGCCAGTTTTTCGATAATACGAGCCGTTGCCAGATCGTACAGCGCATATGTTACCTGGCCATTCCCTTGCCCGTAGGAAAACGCTACCTGTTGGCCGTCTTCCGAGAAATGCCATTCTAGAATTGGTGCTCCGGGTTCAATGATTTCTTTGTGGCCGCCTTTCCGATAAATTTCTAATTGAAGCGACGGCGCATTATTGCCCAGTTCCCGATCTTGCAGCACCCTGCAGCCGACCGTCTGTTGATCGTTGGCCTCGCGGACTTCCGAGCAGTGCTTAGTGTTAGCCATCCATATGAGCTTGCCTTGATCGGAGCCGACGTAGAGGTTTCCCTTAGCGTCCACCTCCGCCTGCTTGTTGTACTCGAACTGTTGCTCCCGCAGTGGCCATGGCGTTGACGCAACGACGAGGCTGACTAGGAATGTGGCGAAGACTAGTTTGCTCATGGTTGAACCTTCTTCAGAGTGGAGCCGGATTTTCTACGACTAGATTAGACACCAACCAATCATCCGAGTTCCGGCACCTGAAAGTGGATTACGGACGGATAGTCACGTTATCGGAAACGCTACCTTGGGCGCTCAGCAGAAATTAACCTGTAGCGCTTCGGAGAAGTGTCCTCGACCAGGAACGCGATTCAGAAACCAGTTTGAAATTGTTCGGCATTAACCCGCAAAAAAGGTAACGCTCATCCCTCGGCGGGCGGCTCGGCCTGTCAAGGGCGCCCGTAGGGCGTTCATCTTGACCCTTGACAGCCCGAGCCGTCCCATAGAATCGCTGAGGGAACGAAGCGAAACGAAGTAGAGTGAAGCTTCGTTCCGTAGTTGTCCGGTTTTCTCTTGGTGGAATGCGAGTGTGACGCTGCGCGGCCTGTTCGTGGTGAACTTCACCCTTGGGGATCGCGCAGTGGAGGGCCTTGAATGTGGACGGTGTGGCAGCAGTGGCGGAGGCGACTCAAGAGCGCTTCGGCCATGGGGCGGTTGCCCAGGAAGTTAGGCCATTCGTCGTAGATGAGATTCGTTGTAATGATTGTCGAATGGCGACGGTAACGCTCCTCCATCAGTTTGAAGAAGATGTTGGTCTGCTCCGGCTTCAGATTTAAATATCCAAGTTCGTCAATATAGAGGATATCCAGGCGGGCGAGACGC
>WNGM01005030.1_pt1 | contig 10379 bp, 10 predicted proteins | sample 5400571 | NCBI WGS metagenome assembly WNGM01 (sample SAMN13153378, study PRJNA577476) | soil metagenome | isolation source: 100 cm soil or saprolite under Garry oak tree replicate 2 | place: USA:California | collected 2016-06-15 | reverse complement strand
CAATGGCAGGCGAAACAGGACCCCCAGACGGTCGATCCGGGTCTAAGACATGACCTTATGCATGCCCTTAGTTTACTGCCATTGCACGAGCGCTCGGCAGTTTTGCTTTGCTGCCAGAATGGATTATCACACGACGAAGCTGCGCGGGCGCTCGACATTCCGCTTGGCACGGTCAAAACAAACGTCTTGCGAGGGCGGGAGAAATTGAAGAAGACTTTGGCTGTCTGGGCGCAATAAATGAACGAACAGGTTGAACAAGATTGGTTGGATCGAAAGCTGCAAGAAGCTGCGCCTTATATCGAGGATGACGGCTTTACCGCGCGTGTTCTGCAACAGCTGCCCGCCCCGCGGCAGGCAGGTCAGTTTCTGCGTCCGTTTATTCTGGTCGGAATGAGCGCGCTGGCCAGTGCGCTCACATACGTCTTGTCCGATGGTGGCCGTTTTATCTTGGTTGAGATGTTCAGATTGACGACGATTCCAACGTTGTGGGTAGTCGCGTTTGCATTGGCCAGCGGAATGTTAGTTATGGCCGGCGGCATCTTCGCCGCCATGTCTAAGTCGAGTCATATTCAATCTTAGGTGTGACTTAGATTTGCATTGTCGATTTTAGGCGTAGAGTAGGGGATGCTAAGCGACATCCCAAGTTCGGCCCTTAAGCAGCTTGTTCGTCTGACCGAGCGTAAAGAAGCGCTCATGGCGCAGATCCAGGAAATCGACCGCGAAATGATCCGTGTCCAAAACAAGTTCGGAATTCCGGCGCGTGAAGGCGAGCAGCGCGCGCCGGTCACGGTCTCACGCGCACCTGGTGGGCCCGTTCGCCGGCGAAGCAAACGCGGCGCGTTAAAAGAGAAGATCGTCCGGGCGTTGCAAGCGGCTGGTAAAAAAGGGACGACCGTCGGCGAACTTTCAAAAAAACTGAAGGTGCCGAGTGCGAATCTTTACGTCTGGTTCAACGGCACGGGCAGGAGCGTGCGCGGAATCAGAAAGATCGGCGTCGCGAAATATCGACTTAGCTAATTTATCGAAGTTGCCGGGCTTGTTCCACGTCCTGCCGGATTTGTTGAACCAGCGTGTCCAGGTCCTGAAATTTCTTTTCCGAACGAAGAAATTTCAAGAAGCGAACTTCGACATCGTGGCCATAAATGTCGCGATTGAAATCGAACAAGTGGATTTCGAGCACGCGCTCGGATTTGCCGCTGCTCACGGTCGGGCGAATGCCAAGGTTGATTACGCCTCGATATAACTCGCCGTCGATCCGCGCTTCCGCGACATAAACGCCGTTCGGTGGAAATTGCTCGCTATGCGCGCTTAGGTTGGCCGTCGGAAACCCAATCTTTTTACCAAGATTGTCACCGCGCGTCACCGTCCCGAGAATCGTGTATTCGCGGCCGAGCATTTCAGCAGCCTTTGCCAAATCGCCTTTTTCAATTGCCTCCCGGATCGCCGTGCTGCTCACGACCGCGCCGTTAATCTTGACCGGTGGAATTCCCACGACATCGAAATTAAACTTCGCGCCAAGTTTTTTGAGAAGATCGAGATTTCCGCGCCGGTTTTTTCCGAACGACCATTCGTGACCAACACAGATTTCTTGGAGCGGTTTAGAATGAATGACTAGTTTCTGCACGAAATCTTCCGGCTCGGTCGCGGCGAACTGTTTGTCGAAAGTGATGATGAGCAAGTGCTCCACCCCCAAGGCGCGGATCAGTGCGATTTTGTGCTCGGTCGCGCTGAGCAGGTGCGGCGCTGCCTGCGGTCGCAGAACTTTTTCAGGGTGCGGATCGAACGTCACGACGACTGGCGTTCCATTCGAAGCGGCCGCATGATCAGCCGACGTCGAAATCACTGCCTGGTGGCCGCGGTGGACGCCGTCAAAAACACCGATCGCCAAAAAAAGCGGTCCGCGTAATCGCTCGAGCTCTGGAATCGACCGTAAAATTTCCATTGTCGATCGTTCCCTCACGCGCCGCGCATACGTGAGACTTGTGGCAACGAAAGAATTCGCTGCGCGATTTTCTCGCGAGGCAGTTCTTTGATTTGTTCGACGCTGATTGCGTTGCCGACGTCGAATCGACCGGACTGGGTCCGTCGCAGAGATTTCAAATGCGCGCCGCAGCCAAGTAGTTGGCCAATGTCGTGTGCGTAGGTGCGAACATAGAAGCCTTTGCTGCACAACACGCTGAAATCAATCTCCGGCAATGCAATCCGATCGATCGTGTGGCGGTAAACGTGAACGAAGCGCGGCTCGCGCTCCACTACTTTTCCCTGGCGCGCCAATTTGTAGAGCGGCACGCCGCCATGTTTTTTGGCCGAGACCATTGGCGGCATTTGATAAAAATCGCCGCGGAATTTTTCGAACGCCGCGCGGATTTCGGCGTCGCTTAACTGGGGCACCGGCCGCGTCTCGACGACTTGACCTTCTCGATCTTGCGTGCTCGTCGCTGTCCCCAGCGTAAGAGTCCCGACGTATTCCTTGTCTTCGCTCATCAGCAAATCCTGTACTTTTGTTCCGCGACCGATTGTGAGGAGAAGCAGGCCGGTCGCGATCGGATCGAGCGTTCCGCAATGGCCGATTTTTCTAATTCCGAGCTGTCGCCGAGCGAGTGCGACCACGTCATGCGAAGTCATACCTTCGGCTTTGTCCACCAGGAGGACGCCGTCAGGAATCGCGGCCGACAACATCACGAACTTCCTCCAGAATTTTCCGTTCGACTTCCGCGAGCGAGCCGCGGACACGCGCTCCCGCGGCTAGAACGTGTCCGCCGCCGCCAAATTTTTCGCAGATGGCGCACACGTTGACCTTTTCGTTTTTTGAACGCATGCTCACGCGCACTTTGCCGTCGGCCAGCTCTTCAAAGAACACGGCAACGATGACGCCGCGGATCGCGCGCAAATGATCGATCAGTCCTTCATTGTCTTCCGGGAGCACTCCAAGTTTTTTCGCAGTCGCCAGGCTCAAACTAAAACTGGCGACCCGGTCGTTCGCATCAAATCGCATCGTGCCGAGAAGATCGCGCAACAGTTCGACGCGGCGCCGCGGGTAGTTTTCGTATGTTAATTGACTGACGCGGCCGACATCGACACCGGCGCGAACGAGCTCGGCTGCAATCTCAAGAGTGCGCGCGGTTGTGTTTGGATATTGGAAGGAACCGGTGTCGGTCGAAATAGCCACGTAAAGATTTTCCGCGATCGCAGCATCGATTGGTAATTTTTCGCTTTTGATTAGCTCGAAAAGAATCTGCCCGGTCGCCGGAGACTTTGGATCAATATAAACGAGGTCGCCGTAGCCCGGATTGCTCGGGTGATGATCGATGTTGATCCAAACCTTGGCCGAGCGAACCGCCGGCAGACTGTTGCCGAGCCGATTTTGAATTGCAGTATCGAGCGCGATCGCAACATCGACATCTTCCGGTTCAGCCGGTGGTTTGGTGAGAAGGTTCGCATTCGGGAGAAAGCTGTACTTCTCGAGCATGCCTTCTTCGTTCCAGATGCGCACGTCTTTGCCGAGTTGTTTGAGGGAAAGACCGAGCGCGAGCTGACTCCCGAGCGCATCGCCATCCGGACGAACGTGACCAAGAACCGCAAACCGCACACCTTCACGCAACGCCTGGCCGATCTGCTCGAACTTGGCTGCGCTCACTCGGGTTTTTCGCGGTCGGCGTCGATTTGCTGCAAAATTTCGACGACACGCGAGCCGCGCGCGATCGACTCATCGAGATGAAAAAGCAAATGGGGCGTGAATTTCATGATTACTCGACGCGCGAGCTCAGCCTGAAAGGCAGGGCGGTGCTCTTCGAGCTTCGTCATTATGCTTTCGGCTTTTTCAGACCCAAGCACGCTGACAAAAACACGCGCGCTCTTCAGATCGGAGTTGACGTCGACGTGATTGATGGTGACCAGCGCGCCTTCAAAACTGATTTCGCGCGCAAGGATTCCGCTCAGTTCCCGTTTTACGACTTCGTTGACGCGCAGCATGCGATGTTTCATGTGACCCTTTCATTCCCATCAGAGTTTTTGGGCCATAGCTTCGAGCTGATAGCATTCGATGATATCGCCCACTTGGTATTCACTAAAGTCGCCCAGCTTAATACCGCATTCCAATCCAGAGCGGACTTCCTTCACGTCATCCTGGAAACGGCGAAGGGTTGAAAGCCCGCCGTCGTAAACCGGTTGACGTTTTCGAATTACCCGCGCGCGTCCAGTCCGCGCAATGCGGCCGTCGGTGACTAAACAGCCCGCCACGATGCCTTTGCTCAGCTCGAAAACTTGTTTCACTTCCGCGTGACCAAGAACCGTTTCGCGGAATTCGGGCTCGAGCAATCCAGCCATCGCGTCTTTGATCTGATCGAGCAGTTCGTAAATGATACTGTAGAGCTTGATCTGAACGCCTTCGCTTTTTGCCGCCGAAACGGCCATGTTTTCAACTTTGGTATTGAAGCCGATGACAACCGCGCTCGACGCGCTCGCGAGCAAGATGTCTGACTCCGAAATCGGGCCGACGCCGGCGTGAATCATTTCGAGATCGACTTTTTTGCTTTCGATTTGTTTTAGCGCGGTGGTGAGCGCTTCAACCGATCCTTGCGCATCGCATTTCAAAACAAGACGGAGGACTTTCTTGCCGGCGACTGATTCTAAAAGAGTTTCCAGCGTCGCACGTTGAGGAACGGTAAGTTTTTCCGCGCGTTTCGCCTGCAAGCGTTCGTCGCTCAATGTTTTCGCCGCGCGCTCGGATTCCATGACCAAAAGTTCATCGCCCGCGTTCGGTAATCCGGTAAATCCAAGTACTTTTACGGGCGTGGATGGACCGGCTTCTTTCAAAGACTTGCCTCGGTCGTCGATCAACGATTTCACTTTGCCCGAGTAATCTCCGCAGATGAACGGTTCGCCGACTTTAAGTGTCCCCATCTGCACAATCACGGTTGCAGTTGGCCCGCGTCCCGGTTCCACCTGTGCTTCAATCACTGTGCCGCGTGCTCTCGCGGTTGGCGATGCTTTCAAATCCATTACCTCCGCCTGCAAGAGCATCATCTCAAGGAGGTGATCGATCCCGGTGCCGCGCGTCGCTGAAACTTCGCAGACGATCGTTTTGCCGCCCCAATCTTCCGGAGTCAGGTCGCGTTCCTGAAGCTGTTTCTTCACCTTGTCAATGTTCGCCGACGGCAAATCGACCTTGTTGATCGCCACCATGATCTCGACATGCGGCGCGGCTTTGGCGTGATTGATGGCCTCAATCGTTTGCGGCAGCACTCCGTCATCTGCGGCGACGACGAGCACGACGATGTCGGTGACGTTTGCGCCGCGCGCACGCATCGCAGTGAAAGCCGCGTGACCAGGCGTGTCGATGAATGTGATTCGGTGTCCTTTGTGATCAACGGTGTAAGCGCCGATGTGTTGAGTAATGCCGCCGGCTTCGCCAGCGGCGACTCGGGTTTTGCGAATCGCATCCATCAATGACGTTTTGCCGTGGTCGACGTGACCCATGAATGTGATGATCGGCGCCCGCGGTTTAAGTTCCTCGGCTTTTTCAATGACCGGCGGCGGCGGCGCAACGACGACTTGTTCAACCTTGTGCACCCCGCCTCCTTTTTCCCGGCGCTCTTTTTCGAGAACGAACCCGTGGCTCTCCGCAATCTTCGACGCGATATCGGGTTCGATCGTCTGATTGATGTTCGCGAAAATATTGAACGTCATCAGCTCGGCGATCAACTGGTGCGGCTTCAAACCAAGCTCAACCGCAAGCTGCTTCACGATGATCGGCGGCTTGATATGGATGACCTTTTGCGAGGTGGCGTCCGCAGCCACTTCAGGCTCAGCGACTGCTTCGTCAGTTAGCGGAGGCGGAGGTTGAGCGGGCGCGTCCTTTTTGGGTGGCGGCGCAGCCGGTGCTTCCAACGAGGCCCGAATTCGCGAGATCGGCGGCAGAACCGTAGTTTTCTTTTTTATCTCGCCATCAGCAGCTCTTTTCTGCGGATGCTTTTTGTCGATTAACGAGACGCTTTCGACGGCGGGGCGATGACTGGCGCTTGGCTTTGGTTGAGCCTTTTCTTCCGCGACGTGATGAGCAGGTGCTACCGGAGGCGCGCTCTTGGGCGCTTCTATTTTCTTTTTCGGAATCTTTGCCTTGGCCGGGGCAGGCTTATGCGTGGCAACTGGTTTGTGGGCGACAGATTTTTTTGCCGCCGTTTTTGCTTTTGTCTTTGTTGCCATTTTAGAAATTCACTCATGGCTCAAGCCCCTTGAGCCGAGCCCGCTTCTTGCGTTACAACATCTTGTTTATGGACGGCGTCGTGGATCTCACGCGCCTTTGCTTCGTCCACGCCAAGGATGTCTACCAAATCTTGAACATCGGCCGCATGCAAGCCTTCCAGATTCGTAAACCCGGATTTCACCAGCGTCACTGCTTGTTCTTCGGTGATCGGCAATCCGCCGGCCAGCGTCTGCGCCGCTTGGGCAACTTTTTGCTCTACCGCCGTCGTCGCAGACGTGTCTTTGTCGATGTTGATTTCCCAACCGGTAAGCCGTGAAGTCAGACGCGCGTTCTGTCCCTTTTTTCCGATCGCGAGCGAAAGCTGATCTTCGTCCACTGAAATCTGCGCACTCTTTTTCTCAGGATCGAAGGTTAGGTGCTTCACCTTCGCCGGCTTGAGGGCTTCGAGAACGAATTCCTTCGGATCGGAGCTCCAGCGGATGATGTCCACCTTTTCGTTGTTTAGCTCGCGGACAATGTTTTTGACGCGCGACCCGCGCATGCCGACGCAAGCGCCGACCGGGTCCACTTTATCGTTTGCACTCCAGACCGCGATCTTTGTTCGATAACCGGCCTCGCGCGCGATGCCGCGGATTTCAACGGTGCCATCGGCAATCTCGCTTACTTCCAATTCAAAAAGGCGGCGCACAAAATTCGGATGGCTGCGCGAGACAATGATCTCGGGACCGCGTAATCCGTTTTCGACGGCGACGACGTAAGCGCGGAGACGGTCGCCGACATTGTAATCTTCCACGACCACGCGTTCGCGCTGCGGCATGACGGCCTCGAATTTTCCAAGATCGAGAATCACATCCGAGCGATCGAACCGGCGCACGGTACCGCTGACGATTTCGCCGGCGCGGTCTTTGAATTCCTCGTAAATCATTTCCTTCTCGACCTGCCGAATGCGCTGCATCATCGCTTGCTTGGCGGTTTGTGCGGCGATGCGTCCAAAATTTCGCGGCGTCACTTCCATCTCGACCGTATCGCCAACCTTTGCGTCCGGTTTGATCCGGCGCGCTTTCGTGAGCGCGATCTCGTCTTGCGGATTGTTGACGTCATCGACCACGACGAGATTGGCCAGCGCTCGGATGTCGCCGGTCCGCGGGTCGATGTCGATCCTCAGATCGCGGGCAGCGCCGACGCTTTTCTTCGATGCGGAAAGCAGGGCCGTGGAAACCGCTTCGAGCAGGATTTCGCGTTTGATCCCGCGCTCCCGCTCCAGGTAATCCAGCATGGCAATGAATTCAGCGTTCATAAAACATCAGTCCGCGGACCAAAAGGAGTGGGACATCATTTCCCACTCCAATCAGCGCGGACTAGACGTTGAACTTACCCTTGTCGAGAGAGAGCGTCAAGCTGTGGGGTTGAACGACACTCGCGGAACGTCCAACATCTCACCTCAATGACCTCGCGCGCCGCCAATTTGTTGATCGTGATTCTCCTTTGGGCCGCGCTTTATCTTCCGGGGCTCGGGTCCCTCGCGATCAAAGGCGAAGAGGGCCGTCGGATTTTGCCTGGAATCACGATGCTCGAAACCGGCAACTATCTGGTGCCGCAGGTCGGTGGCGAAACCTACTTTCGGAAACCGCCGCTGATTAACTGGCTCGTGGCCGCCTCGTTCAAGATTTTCGGGCAACCGAACGAGTGGACCGCACGGATGCCGTCAGTGATTGCCGTCCTTTTGGTTGCGCTCGCTTTTGCCACGGTGGCGCGTCCCAGTTTGGGGCCGCGTGGATCGACAATCGCCGCTGTCATCTGGCTGATTAACGCGGGTATCATTGAGAAAGGGCGACTCATCGAAATTGAAGGGCTTTATGTGTCGCTTTGTGCGCTTGCGATCATTTTCTGGCTGAGTTTTTGGGAGCAAAAAAAATCGGCCTGGCTGATTTGGACTGTGCCGTTTGTTTTTCTTGGGCTGGGCTGGCTGGCCAAAGGTCCCGTTCATCTTTTGTTCTTTTATGGCGTCGTGATCGCAGTCATTTGGAAAGAGCGCAGATGGCGAGCGCTCTTTCATCCAGCCCATTTCGTCGGTATCGCGGTGATGCTTGGAATTTTTGCGGCCTGGGCGATTCCCTTTTTGCAAGCCGCCGGGCACGCCACGGCGACAACGAAATGGTCGCAACAGTTCACCGGCCGGCTCCGCGGCACCGACTTTCAGTTTGGCCGCTGGATTTTCAATATTCCGCACGGCGTTCTTTATCTTCTGCCGTGGGTAATTTTCTTGCCACTGGTGCGATCCGAAAACTTCACCGCGGAGAAAGATCGACAGCTTGCTCAAGCGCTGACTTGGGGCGCGCTCGTTCCTTTTGTGATCGTCAATCTTGTCCCCGGATCGATTCCCCGCTACGCGATGCCCGCGCTAGTGCCCGCGTGCTGGCTGCTCGCTATGACTTTCTGTGAGGAAAATCTACGCTGGCCACGCTGGCTTGGGAGCAAATCGTTTTCTGTTAACGCGCGCCGTCGGACGATTATCGGCATCGTCGTTCTGGCTTGCCTTGCCATGTGGACGTACGCGATTGCGGTCGTTCCGAAAATGGACCGGCGGCAGCGGATCAAACGCCTCGCTGCCCAGATTGAAGCGGCGATCCCACAATCGGAGACTGTTTACGCGCTCGATCCAAATTATCAGCCGATCTTTTTTTACCTGCGCTCAAAGCTCGTTTACGCGAGCGAAATTGATGAAGTGCCGACGGGCGCGCGCTATCTGCTGGTCCGCCCGGAACGGGAACAAGAAGTGATGGAGAGCAATCGCTGGGCGCCGCGCCAGCCGCACCGCATCATGCGGAGTACCGATTACCGCAAAGAATCGATCTTATTGCTCAAGATTGAATAAGCGGTGGCATTGACACTGCTCTGAGTTCGAATTTAGTTAGCATGCTAACTAATTCGCTTTGAACAAGGATGTCGATGTATTCGGTCCGCTCTTGCACGGCACCGCCCGCGCTTGGCGGCTGAAATTGGACGAGCGACTCAAGCCGATGGGTTTGAGTCAGGCCAAGTGGCGGACCCTCATGCATTTGTCGATCGCGCCGGGACCGTTAACTCAGGCCGAAATTGCCGCGCATCTGGGCATTGAAGAACCAACGCTTGTAACACTGTTGCATCGGCTGGAAGGCGATCGTTGGGTAGCGCGAAAAAATTCGTCGCAGGATCGTCGTTGCAAAACAGTGCATTTGGCACCCCGCGCTCAACGTGTGATTGAACAAATCAAGACTGAGGCGTTCCAACTTCGACACGAATTGCTTGACGATATTCCTGCGTCCGAACTGCGCACTTGCGTCCGGGTGTTGGATCGGATCCGGCAAAAGGCGGAGAAGGGGAATGGGAGCGCAAAACACAACGGCGCGCGAAGAGCGCGAGTTGGAAAGAACGGCCAAAACTAAGATGGGTGCCCGATTAGAATCAGGGAATGGAGCCGCCACGGAAATCCATGAGAGGAGAAGGGTGAAAACGACCGGCGACAAAAAACAGCGAATTCCGCGTTGGGGTATTTTCCTTTTCGTCATCCTCGCGGCGTTCGCGGTCGCGCGAACATTGCAGCGCGGAGTTGAGACTGCGAAAACGACGCAGCCGCCAATTCGACCGGTGTTGGTGGCGAAGGTGATCAGCAAAGATGTGCCGCTTTATCTCGACGAAATCGGCACCTGCGCCGCTTACGAAACAGTTCAGGTCCAGGCGCAAGTCAGCGGACAAATCATTGCACGCCACTTTCAGGACGGGGCTGATGTAAAGAAAGGGGATCTGCTTTTCACAATTGATCCGCGACCGTATCAAGCGGCCCTCGAGCAGGCGCAAGCGCAGGCAACGTTGGATCAGATTACAATGAAGCGACAGCAGGAACTGCGCGCCCGCAATGTTATCTCTCCGCAAGACCTCGACACGGCTCAGGCCAACGCGCACAAGTCCGAAGCGGCAGCGGCCGCTGCTCAGGTGAATATCGATTTTTGCTACATCAAATCGCCGATTAACGGTCGGGCTGGGCTGCGACTTGTCGATGTTGGCAACATAGGCTCAGGCAACACGGGCAGCGGTGCCGTGTTGCTTACGATTCAGGGCCTGGATCCGATTTACACCGACTTCACCGTGGCCGAGACCGATTTGGCATTAGTGCGGAAATATCTCGGCGGCCCAA
>WNGM01014191.1_pt1 | contig 10380 bp, 12 predicted proteins | sample 5400571 | NCBI WGS metagenome assembly WNGM01 (sample SAMN13153378, study PRJNA577476) | soil metagenome | isolation source: 100 cm soil or saprolite under Garry oak tree replicate 2 | place: USA:California | collected 2016-06-15 | reverse complement strand
AGCGGCTGAACCCCTTCATGCGCTTCACCTCGCTCGTCGTTTTCTTACAGACGATGGGCGGGGGCCGGATCATCCGGTCGTGACCGGCGTCAGCGTGATCTAGAAGCCTCTCGGAGTATCGAGGAGCGCCACGGCTTCGCCGGGGTGCTCCGAGCGCTGGGGGGTTTGGGGGGCCATGTCGGGGCCCCCCATTTTCTAGATCACGCTGAAGCCGGTCACGACCGGATGATCCGGCCCCCGCCCATCGTCTGTAAGAAGTCGCCGAGCGAGGTGAAGCGCATGAAGGGGTTCCGCCGCTTCTCGTCGCCGATCGTCGAGGAGAGACCGCCGTAGTTGTGGCCGGGGAACAGGGTCGTGTCCTCGGGGAGCGCGCCGAGCCGCTGCGTGAGCGAGTAGTACATCTCCGTCGGGTCGCTCCCCGGGAGATCGGTGCGTCCGCACGAGCCGATGAAGAGCGTGTCCCCCGAGATCAGCCGCCCGTCGACGAGGAAGCACTGGGAGCCCGGGGTGTGGCCGGGCGTGTGCAGGAAGGTCAGGGTGAGCCGGCCAACCTTGAGCGTGTCGTGGTTGTCCACCTGCACGAGGTCGGAGCCGAAGCCCTTGAGGAACTGAGACTCGGCCTTGTGGACACGCACCTTCGCCTTCACGCGCTCGAGCAGCTCCTCGAGGCCGGGGATGCGCCCCGGCATCCCCCACGACTCGAGGCTCCCACCCACATGGTCTTGGTGGGTGTGGGTGACGAGGGCGCCCGTGAGCGTCATGCCGTCGGCCTGGGCAGTCTCCACGATCGTGTCGATCTCCCAGGCCGGGTCCACGACGACGCACTCGCGGGTCTGGGGGTCGCCGACGAGATAGACGAAGTTCTGCATCGGCCCGAGCTCCATCTGCTTGAGGTAGATCGTGTTCGCGTTCACGTTTTCCATCGTATTCTACCGGACGGCCGTGCGCTAGAATGAGTGTTGCCGATGACGCCCCGCCCGCTGCCCCTCCTCCTCCTGGCACTCGCGCTGACCGCCGCCGCGTGCGCCTCCTATACCGTCGAGGGCGACTTCGCCGGCCGTCCGCTGAACGGCCACGCAGAACCGGCGCTGACGATCGTCCTGATCCACAACCACGGCTTCTCACGGGCCCAGGCGGGGACCTATCGGCCGGCGACGCCCCCTATTCTACGCTTCGCCGCCGACCGCAACCCCGACGTCGTCGTGTTCTCCCAGGTCCGCAACATCGCCAACCCGACCGCCGCGGACCACGCCGCGTTCATCGAGTCGGCCGTCGCGCATTTCCATACCGAGCGCGGCGTGCCGATCGAGAACATCATCCTCGCAGGCCAGAGCTGCGGCGGTTGGGGCTCGCTCTACGCGGCGGCCTACAGGTATCCGACGATCGGCGGCGTGCTCGCGTTCGCGCCGACGTGTCACGGCAAGCTTCCGCACCCGCCGGAGGTGCGCGCGCGCCGAGCCAAGGAGCTGGTAAAGCTCGCCGAGCGGCTGCGCGCACAGGGGACGATCTTCGTCTACGAAGGCGACTCTTACTACGACGTCGCCGAGTGGGACGGATTTGCGACGCGCACCGCCGGCCGGGCGCCGTGGCTCCGGATCGTCCGCGTGAGCCGCCCGCGAGTCCTCGAGCTGTGCGACTTCTGCGGCCGGGACAGCCACGGCGCATACTGGGACGGGCGGTTCGCCGCGGCGTTCTTCGACGACCACGTCCAGACGCTGATCGACGGGATCCGCGCACGGATCCGCGCGCGCCTGGCCGCCTCGGCCCACTAATTTAGTCGCTGTCGCACCCGGCGCCGGGCGATGGACACCATTCCCGAAATCACCATCGCTTCATTGATCGACCGATACGACGTATTGCTTCTCGACGCCTATGGCGTGCTCGTCAACAGCTCCGGCGCCCTGCCCGGGGCCGCGGAGCTGACGCACAGGCTCAGCGAGTCGGGGAAGCCCTACTACATCCTGACCAACGACGCCTCGAGGCTGCCGACGACCGCAGCAGCGCGATACCGGGCGTGCGGGCTGACGATCGATCCCGACCGCATCATCACGTCGGGCCTCCTCCTCAAGGGCCATTTCGCCGCGCAGCGACTCGTCGGGGCTCGCTGCGCCGTGCTTGGTCCTGGGGACAGTCTCCGCTACGTCGAGGATGCGGGCGGACGGATCGTGTCGCCTTCCGACGCGTTCGACGTACTGGTGATCGCCGACGAGTCCGGTTTCCCCTTTCTCGAGACCGTGGACGCCACGCTCAGCGCGCTCTTTCACGCGCTCGACCGCCGGCAAAGAGTCCACCTGCTGCTGGCGAATCCCGACCTGATCTATCCGAGTGCGCAGGGGTTTGGCATCGGGAGCGGAAGCATCGCCCTGATCTTCGAGGCCGCGATGCGGTTGCGCTATCCCGACCGGACCGATCTGCGCTTTGTCCGCCTCGGCAAGCCCCACGGGGCGATGTTCGCCGAGGCCCTCCGCCGCAGCGGGACGCGGAACATGATCGTGATCGGCGATCAGCTCGAGACGGACGTCGCCGGCGCCCGCGCGTTCGGGCTCGACTCGGTCTTGGTCGACTCGGGTGTGACGGGAGCGTCGTCGACGCCTCGTCTCCCCCCGACGTACCGCATGCGCTCCCTGCGCTAGGCGAGAGCCCGGGCTCGCCATCGAGGCCCCCTCCGATTGTCTAGCCCTTGAAGTCGTCGGGAATCTTCGGTAGCTCGCCGAGCGCCTTCGTGTCGACGGAGTAGATCGCGGGCAGGACCCGGAGCTTGACGTACGCGTGGTCGCCCTCACGCTTACCCACGAGCACGGTGGCGATCTCGGCGCCGCCCTCGCGCTGCAGAGTCACTTCGAGGACGGGTGAGTCGAGCCCGTAGCGGACGGAGTCCTCGCCGCCCGGCGCGGCGATCGCCTTCCACTTGAGCGCGCGAAGCGTGTAGAGCAGGCTCTCTACGTTTGCGCCCTTTGCGGCGCCGCGCCCCCCCTCCACCATCCTCCACTCCGCGTCGCCGCTGCGCTCCACCACGACCGTCTGGCCGCCCGCCCGCACGCGCATCGTCCGGACGTCGCGCGGCTCGAACGCCGGGAGCAGCGTCCGATCGCGCAGCTCCGTGCCTGAGCTCGCGGAGCTTGAACAGGAGCGCGCCGGCCTCGACCTGGTCGGCCGGAAGATTCTCGGGCGCCACGATCCGCCAGCGGTTGCCCTCCTGGGTGAGCGCGACCGTGCCTCTCGGGCTCTCGAGATCCACCCGCGCCACCTTGTCCCGGTCGACCTCCACGACGACCTTATCCCGGAGCGCCGCGACGTTCTTCGGCACGATCGTCCACGCCTCGGCGGGCAGGAGCAGCACCGACGACTCGCCGGGCCGCATGGCGTAGACCCCCCGCTTCGTTCTGTCCATCTCTCCGATGAGGAGCGCCTTGGTCGCGCGGTCCTTGTCTCTGCCCGTGTGGATCGAGACACGGATCGGGCGCTCGAGGCCATAGGGGACCAGCGACTTCGGCGCCTCGGCGACGAACTCCTTGACTCGCATGGACTGGAGCTTGTCGAGGAAGTCGGTGACCGCCTGGGCGTCGGCGGGGAGCGCGACGGGGCGCGTCAGCTTCCACCGATCATTCGCCTGCTCCACGGCGAGCGTCTCCTCGCGCGTGGCCACCTCGAACGCGGTCACCTGGCGCTGGCCGAAGGCGAGGACGGTCCTGTCGCGGAAGTCTACGAGCGGCCGTGTCACGTCACGGAGGACCATGTCCGACACGACGAACACCGCCGGCTTGCCCGCCTCGCGCGCGTAGGCCCAGACGCCCGTCGGGTTCTTGGCGCCGAGCTGGAGCCCGAGCTGCCGGCCGTCCTTGAGCCGCAGCGTGATGTCGGCGGCGGGCGTGTCGAGCCCGTACTGGTCGAGCCGCTTCGGGGCGGACTCGATCTCGCGATCGACCCGCGCGGTCGTCAGCGTGGTCAGCGTCTCGTCGACCTTGGCCCGGTCGCCGCGCGCCGTCACGGGCTCGAGTATCTGCCAGCCGTCGGCCTCGCGCTTGAGCTTGACCACCTCGCCGCTGCGCTTGAGCTCCACCTCCGTGACGTCGCCGGCGTCCACCGTCCAGAGGCGCCCCTTCTGCGCCTCGACCTTCGCGCGCGCGGGCCCGCCCTTGATCTCGTAGACGTAGTAGAAGGCGCCGAGCGCCAGGAGGACGACGGCCACGACCGCGGTCGTCTGCCAGCGCATCGCGGGGGGCTACTGGGCGCGGCGGCGGACGACGGCGACGATGCCGCCGAGGAGCACGAGCCCCGGCACCACGACGACGGGGAGCAGGAATACGAGCTGCGCCTGGTTCGCGTTGAGGAAGACGGGCGTCTGCTTCGCGTCCTTGGGGCGGATCGAAATCTGATCCTCCTCCTCCGCGAGCCAGCTCACCGTGTTCAGAAAGAAGTCGCGGTTGCCCTGGAGGTCGGGCCCTTGGGATCGGCGGGGTCGGGCTTGGCCACGCCGCGCTGCAGCTCCTCGCGGTTGGTCTCGCCCCAGCTCTGCTCGCTCGTCCGCGCGAGCGGATCCCAGCTCACGCCCTTGGGCAGCGGGGTCACCATGGACATCGAGCGCGTGAGCGGGAAGAGCGTGCTGACGCCGCCCATCTCGCGCGTGATCGCGTGCGTCCCGTATTGCTGGACAATCGGCACCTCGGGCCCGATGCCGAAGAGCCGGCCGAGCGGGTTGCTCTCGACGACGAGGTCGTTGTCGAGCACGAACCCGTACTTCAGGAGGTACTTCCGGAGGCCCTCGTTCTGGAACGGGTCGACCATGATCAGCGCCTTGCCGCCGCGGCCGATGTAGCCGTCGAGCGCGTCGAGCTCGGGCTGGAAGAGATCGTTCTTCGGCCCGGGGAGAATCACCACCGCGGCGTCGACCGGGATCTTCCCCTCACGCGCGAGCGCGAGCGGCTTCGCCTCGTAATTCGTTCGCTCCAGTGCGGCCTTCGCCTCGCTGAAGCCGGGCCGCTCGGTGTTCGTAAGCTCGTGCTCGCCGTGCCCCTGGACCACGTACACGATGCGCTTGCCCTCCCGCGTGACCTTGACGAGCCCGTTCGTGAGCTTCTCCTCCTCGGCGTCGAGGACCTTCTCCGACTTCGTCTTGGTCTCGAGCACGATCGTCCCGTACGATTCGATCCCATAGCGGCGCGCGAGGCCGGGCTCGCGATCCGGGTCCGCCGTGCGCCACGTGAAGCGCCCGCCCGCGTAGTGCGCGTACTGCTTGAACAAGTCCTCCGCCACCCGCTTGCCGGGCTGGTCGGTCCGGAAGAACCCGATCGCGCTCACATCGGTCTTGAGGCTGCCGGCCACCTGGATGGTCTGGGGCGAGAGGCTGAAACGCTTGTTCTCTGTCAGGTCGTATCGCCAGGTGTGCTGGACCGCGAGCGCCTGGACGAGGCCCGTGATGCCGAGCACCAGCAGAATCATGACCGCGGCGTTCAGCCCGTAGCGCGTCGTCCGGCGGCCGAGCAAACCCCGGTAATCCTCGACCCGCGCGAGGAGCGACGCCAGCACGAGCAGCACGCCAGCAACGAGCAGGAACCCCCGGTACTGCGCCCGACCTGGCCACGCGTACGGCAGGACGACCCCCGCGGCGAGCGCCGCGAGGCCGAGGTAGCCTCCCCCGTCCAGGATCTTCCGGATCATCCCTTCCACCGGCGCGCTTCGAGAGCGCGGAGCGTGAGGAAGAGCGCGAGGGCGATGAAGTTCAGGTAGTACACGACGTCCTTCGTGTCGAGCACGCCCTTGGCGAAGTTGTCGTTGTGCTCGAGGATCGAGAGGTGCTGGAGCACCTTGCCCCACGCGCCGCCCGCGTAGTCCGCGCTCCACCCGATGATCCAGAGCATCAAGAGAATGCCGAACGTCGTGATCGAGGCGACGATCTGGTTCTCGGTCAGCGCCGAGGCGAAGAGGCCCACCGCGATGAACGTGCCGCCCATGAGGAGGAGCCCGAGGTAGCCCGTCGCCACCGGTCCCCACTCGAGCCGTGCGAAGGCGACGACGATCCCAGGGTAGAGGAGCGTGAGCGCGAGCATGAGCGCGTAGAGCACGAGCGCGGCGAGGTACTTCCCGGCCAGCACTGCGCCGTCACGCACCGGGTACGTGAGCAGGAGCTCGATCGTGCCCGAGCGCCGCTCCTCGGCGAAGAGCCGCATCGTCACGAGTGGCATCAGCAGGAGAAGGATCACGCTGATGTTCGAGAACAGCGGGCGCACGACGCTGTCGGTCACGTTCAGCTCGCGGGCCATCGCCGGATTCATCATCGACTGCATGGACGCGAGCGTGAAGAAGGCGAAGATGCTGTAGAAGAAGTAGCCGGCGATGAGCGCAAAGATCGCCACGACCACATAGGCGATCGGCGACGTGAAGTACAGCCGCATCTCTTTCTTGAAGATCGGCCACACCCTCATGGGTGGGCCTCATCGGCGGCCTGCTCGCCGGCCACGACGCGGATGAAGACCTCCTCGAGCGTCGTCCCCACCCGCTTGAGCTCGAGCAGGCTCCACCGCTGCTGGGAGGCGAGCTCGAAGATCTCGCCGCGCACATCGCGCCCCCGCGCCGACTCCACCACGTACCTGCCGACGCCGTCCGTCACCGCCAGGCCCTCGACAGCCACCACGCCCGGGATCGCGCGCATCCCGTCGCGCACCGCCGCCGGTGGCCCGGCGATCTCCACCTCCAGGCGCGCCGTGGGAAAGAACTGGTCGACGAGCGTGTCGATGGGGCCCTGCGCGACGATCGACCCCTGGTTGATGATCACCACGCCGCTGCACACCATGGAGACCTCGGGCAGGATGTGCGTCGAGAGGATCACGGTATGCCGACCGGCGAGCGACTTGATGAGCGAGCGGATCTCGGTGATCTGCTTCGGGTCGAGGCCGAGGGTGGGCTCGTCGAGGATCAGGACCTCGGGGTCGCCGATGATGGCCTGCGCGAGCCCGACGCGCTGCCGATAACCCTTCGACAGCCTGCCGATGAGCCGGTGCTGGACGTCGGTGATGAGGCAGCGCTCCATCGCCTCGGCCACACGGCGCCGGCGCTCGGCGCGCCCCACGCCCTTGACCTCGGCGACGAAGTCCAGGTACGGCGCCACGCGGAGGTCCACGTAGAGCGGGACGTTCTCCGGGAGGTAGCCGATCCGCTTGCGAACCTTCAGCGACTCGCGGAACACGTCGTACCCCGCGATCCGCACCGTGCCGCTCGAGGCGGGCATGAAGCAGGCGAGGATGCGCATCGTCGTCGACTTTCCCGCCCCATTCGGGCCGAGGAAGCCCACGATCTCTCCCGGCGCGACGCTGAACGATACGTCGCGAATCGCGGTGAGCGGGCCGTAGGACTTGGTGAGGCGCTCGACTTCGATCATGTGAGACCAACCGCCGGATTATACACCGGGCTTCGGCTACGACTGAACTACGGGCATGATCTCCCGCAGCCAGGAAGGCATCGCGATCATCTTGCTCGTGGCCGGGTCCAGGCAGGCGTGGAGCGTCGCGCCCGTGGCGACCGTCTCGCCGTCCTCGGTCACGATCTCGTAGGCGAAGCGGAAGCTCGCGCGCTTGCGCTCGCTCACCCAGCAGCGGACCTCGAGCAGGTCGTCGAGGCGCGCCGGACGGACGTAGCGCACGACCGCCTCGACCACGGGGAGGTGGACCTTCTGGTCCACGTCGGATATCGGGAGCCCTTGTTGGCGGAGGAACTCGACACGGCCCACCTCGAAGTAGGTGAGGTAGTTGCCGTAGTAGACGACCTGCATGCAGTCCGTGTCCTTGTAGCGGACCCGGACCCTGGTCGACACGATCACTGGCGCGGGGTCATCAGAGGTATTGGCCGTAGCGGATCTTCTCGACCACCCCGCGCACACCCTTGTAGCCGTCGATCGCTTCGAGCAGGTTTTCGGTGGTCAGGAGCGAGGGCGGGGCGCCCGCGCCGACCGCGTGCACTTTGGCTTCGAGGGCGCGCCTGACGATCACCGCGATGTCGGCGCCGCTCATGCCGCCCATCACCGGAAGCACGATGTCGTAGTCGATCGGCGCGAAGACCTGCCGGCCGGCGTTCTTCTCCGTCCGGACGCGCATGAGCTCCAGGATCTCCCGCTGGTCGTCGGCGTCGGGGGGCGCGACCTCGATCAGGTGGTCCAGGCGCCCGGGCGCGACGAGCGCCGGGTCGAGCGCGTCGGTCCGCGTCGTCGCGGCCACGACGAGGACGCGCGCCGCGGGCTCCATCGCGTCGAGCTTCTCGCAGAGCGTGGCGACCAGGCGGGCGCTCGCCTCGAGCGCCTGCGGAGGCGGCAAGAGGTGCTCGAGCGACAGCGCCTCCGCCTCGTCAAGGAAGAGCACCGCCTTCCCCTCGCCCGTCGCGATCTTGAGAACTTCCTGGAGCAGCTCGGCCGTGTTCGTGCCGAACTTGGAGGTCAGGTTCGTCAGCCTCAGGTGATAGAAGATCGCGCCCGACGCCGTCGCCAGCGCCTGGGCGAGCGTCGTCTTCCCCGTTCCCGGCGGACCGTACAGGAGCACGCCCTTCGGCGGCGTGATCCCCCATCGCGCGTAGAGATCGGGATCGGTCAGCGCGACCGCGAACCCCCGGAGCTGCGCCTTCGCCTGCCGGACGCCGCCGACGTCCTCGAAGGTGACCGTGGGCCGGAGGTGCGTTTCGACCCGCCCGGTAAGGTCGCCGAACTTCTCGCCGAGCTTTGCGAAGACGTCCTCGAGACGCCGCTGGAGCGCCCACTCGTGGTCGTTGCTCTTCTCGGGGTCGGCCATGGTCAGATGGACGGCCCGCCGCGCGGCGGCCGGGTGCTGGTCTTCTCGAAGACTCGATCCTCGACGAGCACCGGAACCTTCGCGCGGATCGCGAGCGCGATCGCATCGGAGGGGCGGGCGTCGAGCTGCATCTCGCCGCCGTTCGCCGCGAGGTAGATCGTCGCGTAGTAGATGTCCTCCCGGAGGTCGGTGATGACGACGCGCGAGAGCGCCACCTTGAGGCGGCCGAAGAGCGTCAGAAACAGGTCGTGCGTCAGCGGGCGCGGCGGCGTCGCGCCCTGGAGCGGCACCGCGATCCCGGTCGCCTCCGCCAGACCGATCGCCATCGACAGCGACCGCTTGTCCCGCTTGCCCTGCAGCAGCACCGTGGGCTGCTGCGTCCGCTGGTCGATCAGCACGGCGACGACCTCCACCTCCTGCGGGCCCGTCACCTTCGGCGGGCCCACGTCCGGAGGCTCGGGTGCGAGGGACGCCCGCTCGGGAGCCCCCAGCAGCGCGAGACTCAACAGCGCGATCAGTCCGACCCGGCAGTTGATCATGCCCGCCACCCCGTTTCCGCTGCGACTCTACAGAGTATACCGTCGTCGGCGCGTGCTGCGCGAGGGCGCCGAGGAGCAGGGGCCGTCGAGGCCCCCTCCGACTATCTCAGGCGTGGTCGAGCTTGAGGCTCAGCGCGAACCCCGCGAACAGCAGCGACGTCAGCAACGTCCACATGTACGCGTAGCCGATGCCGTGCGTGATGTAGCCGAACACGAACGCACCGGTCGTCTGCCCCGTGAGGAAAACGGAGCTGAAGATCCCGACGACGACGCCGCGGCGCTCGGCGGGCGTCTGGTCGGTGACGAGCGCGGCGAGCCCCGGATAGAGGAACCCGTGCGCGCCACCCGACAGGAGGCCCGCCAGGAACAGCACGGGCACCACGGGCGTCTGGCTCGTCCGGGTGACGAGAAACCCCATGACAGCCAGGAGCCCCGTGGCGATGGTCTGCACGAGCATGGACGGGACGATCACGGCCCGCCGCCCGTGGGTGTCGATGAACCGCCCGCCGAGGACGCGCACACCGATCGCCGCCAGCGCGTACGCCGTGTAAAAGAGGGCGAGCGTTCGCACGCCCAGGCTCTCCGCGAACGTCGGCAGAAACACGAAGATCGTGCCGGCGCCGAGTCCGAAAAAACCCGTCACGCCCATGCTGAGGCGAACGACCTCCCCGAGTGTGCCGCGCTCCCAGAGGTATCCCGGGGCCGGGCGCGCCGTCTCACTCCCCGGCTCGCGGAGTCGCAGCACGATCGAGCCGGCGACGGTCGCCACCGCGGCGGCCATCGCAAAGAGCGCCCGGAAGCCGAGACGGCGGATCACCCACTCGCTGAGGAGGGGCGCGAGCGCCGTTGCCGTGAGCCCCGCGACCCCGTAGATGCCGAGCGCCCACCCCCGGCGCGCGGGGGGCACCAGGTCGATCACGAGTGAGTAGTTCGACACGAAGAAACACGAGAAGCCGAGCCCTTGGAGCACGCGGACGACGGCGAGCATCGGAATCGCGGGCGCCGCGGTGGCCAGGAGCGCAGCGACGATGACGAGGGCGACGCCCACGAGCATGAAGGGTCTCCGGCCG
>WNGM01005532.1_pt1 | contig 10381 bp, 11 predicted proteins | sample 5400571 | NCBI WGS metagenome assembly WNGM01 (sample SAMN13153378, study PRJNA577476) | soil metagenome | isolation source: 100 cm soil or saprolite under Garry oak tree replicate 2 | place: USA:California | collected 2016-06-15 | reverse complement strand
TTCCATAGTCAACTCCAGGCTAGTCATGTCGCGACCCGGCTCCCCGCCCAGGACCTTGCCCGCGCGCGGAAGTTCTACTCCGAGAAGCTTGGCCTCGAACCCGTCGAAGAGCGGCAGGGCGGTCTCCGGTATCAGTGCGACGAGGGTTGGTTCGCCCTCTTCGAGTCGTCGGGAAGACCTTCCGGAACGCACACACAGATAGCGTTCGAGGTCGACGACATCGAGGAAACTGTGCGTGAGCTGCGGGGTCGAGGCGTGAAATTCTTGAAGTACGATGAACCAGGACTCAAGACCGTTGACGACATCGCCTTTGTCGAGGGGAACTACCCGTCAGCTGGAGGCATCGGCGAGCGCGCCGCGTGGTTTCGCGATAGCGAGGGCAATCTCCTCGCGATTGGTCAGCCGATTTCGTAGACTTGAGTGCATCTCCACACGATTAGTGTTCAGATGAATGTAAGTGTAAATTTGATAATTAAATGAGTGGTGCGCTTGCAGCGCATGACGTTTCAAAATGCAAAATTGTTTATCATCACCATCTCGCAAAGGATCAGAAAGGGAAGACGATCATGCCAACTGGCACGAGAACGCAATGAACTGTTACTCAAAACATATGCCATGTGGCTGGCTGATCCCCAGGCCGCTCTGGAGCTCTTTGAGACACGTGAGCAGTTTCATGCAGGACGCCTGGCACTGTTTGAGCAAATCCAAGCCAGCATTGAACAGGAAAGTCAGGGGGGACCTCGCCCAGATGAGCCTCTTTTTGGGGATTACGCCACGGTACGACGGGGAGTTGCGTATGAACGAGAGTACATGACCTGGTGTCGCTGGGTGATACAACAACTTGAGCAAACTCTCACAAACCAATGCCAGGACTGCCAGTAACGCGAAGGGAAGTCTTTTCAGGTTTGGCTTGGGAAAGGTATTTCTTGACACAGATACTCATGAGTACGAACGGCTGTCCTGTCATGAAAGGAGAAGAACCGATGCGACGGTCTCACTTACGACGAACAGGGGGTGTCGTCCTGCTCATATCCGCTCTTTTCGTACTTGCTGCTTGTGGTTCGGGAACGCCTTCGTCAGCTACATCAGTGTCCACGCCTCATGCGACGCCGAGACCTACGACCCCCGTTGTCCCTTCGCACCTGGTGCATTTCTCGACCTCGGACCATGTCCAGTTGGCAGGGCTGCTCTTTGGACACGGCAAAACGGCAGTGGTCTGCTCGCACGAACTGAACACCACGAAGGCTATCTGGAGCCAGAGTCGCATTGTGCCGCTCCTCGCCTTGCGTGGGTACCTGGTGCTGGCCTACGACTTTCGGGGCAATGGCGACTCAGCAGGCCAGGCTGATACAGGGGTGTTAGATGTCGATTTACGCGCTGCCATTGCGTTCGTCCGTCAGCAGGGGGCGACGAAGATCGTCTTACTCGGTTCAAGCATGGGTGGAACTGCGACGCTTAAAGTTGCGGCACGTGAACAGGTAGCGGCAGGGGTGACACTCTCCGCTCCCCAGGACTTTGGCCCAGGCGTCAGCGATGCCGAGGTGAAGGCGATCAAGGCTGCCAAGCTCTTTGTGAACAGCCAGGAGGATGATTATGCCAACGACACCATACATATGTACGCGATAGCCAGCCAACCGAAAGAGATCAAGCTGTACCCTGGTTTTCTTCACGGTACCGCCATTTTTGATAGTGAGGATGGGAACGACCTGACACAACGCATCCTGAACTTTGTTGTACACAATGCACCTGCAAGCTAGTACACCTCAAGGAGCAACTCCTATGTCGAACATTCCGCCTTTCGATGAGCGCGAGAAGTATACTGAAACGCCGCAGCTTCTGAAGCAACGCCTCTCCAGGAGAGGGTTTCTTGCTTATACTCTCTTGAGTATCATAACGGCTGGATGCGCTCCTGCCTCGCAAGCACCTGTGCCTACAAGAACGCCTGTGACCACATCATCCCTTCAACGTGGCGCACTCGAGCCTATTCGCGCCGACAATGCTCGGCACGTCAAATCACTGACGACGCTCGATGCTGGGAGGTCCTGGGCATTGGCAGTGGCCTGGTCCCCGTCCAGCAACATCCTGGCTGTTGGGGGTACACTCAATACCGTCCAGCTGTGGGATATACAGACACTCAAGAAACAGACGGCCCTGCAAGGACATCATGATCAGGTGAACCGCATTGCCTGGTCGCCGGACGGTCGCATTATCGCCTCAGCGAGCAGTGATGGTACCGTGCGGCTCTGGGATGGACAGCGATACACGTCAGAGGCGGTCCTGCAAGGACACATCGCGGGGACGGCTGCGTTGAGCATTGCCTGGTCGCCTGATAGCAAGCGCTTAGTGGCTGGATACGGTGTTGGTGCGGTCGAAATCTGGGATGTGGCGAGCCACAAAGGGCATATCCTCTTGGGACAGCAGGCACCTGATGAACGTACCAGGGCTGTCTGGGGCATTGCGTGGTCGCCCGATAGCAGGTGGATCATCTCGCCGCAGTACGATGGCGTTCTGCATGTCTGGGAGGTCGAGAGTGGGAAACTGGTGCAAACACTGCAGTCCGATGACTTGCCCAACGATACCCAGTGGAGACCTGATGGGCAATTGCTTGCCTCGTCAAGTGACAAGGGGACAGTGCAGCTCTGGCAACCTGGAACTTTTCAGCATGTAGCAACGCTCACAGGAGGCGGTGCAAGCGGCTGGGTCTATCCGCTTGCCTGGTCGCCAGATGGCCAACTGTTGGTAGGAGGCTATGAGATGGGGCAGGTACAACTCTGGGACGTTGGCACGAAACACACGCTGGGCAGCTGGCAAGATCACACTGCCCAGGTGTGGGACGTGGCCTGGTCGTCAGATGGACGGCTGATAGCCTCCGCAAGCAAGGATGGAACTGTGCGCCTCTGGGGAACCACGTAACGTCTGTGAATGCTCCTGCAACGTGTTGCTAGCTCCATCTTTCTGCACACCGCTGTAGCGCTAGTTTGTGGACTGGGGAAATCGCGTCTGATTTCGGATACATATCCTGAGCAATTTGTGCTTAAATTGTCACCATTTGTTGGGCTAAAAACGAGAAAAATCCCCAGTCCACAAACAACCGATAGTGCTGCGTTCCTCATTGGGACTGAAGAAAAGGAATGGGCTTATAGAGCCGTGCCAACTTGCTTTGAGCTTCACTTTTACGTTAGCGCCAATGAGGAACGCAGCAGTAGGAGAACACACCGACAGCAGCCCAGTTGAGGGGAAGCAGTTGGTACGTCGTCATTTTGAACTACACACAGGAGGAACAACGATCATGACTCTCTCTTCTCCCCTGGACGCGGCAAGCGTCGAGGAATTCCGGGTACAATTCGCAGGTGAGATCCTCACCCCTGCAGATGAGGGCTATGACATCCACCGCAAAGTGTGGAACGCGATGATCGACAAACATCCCGCGCTCATCGCGCGCTGTCATGGGGTCGCCGATGTCATCACCGCGGTCCAGTTTGCTCGTCAGCATTCCCTTCTCACCGCTGTTCGTGGTGGCGGTCACAATGTGGCTGGCAATGGCGTCTGCGATGGTGGCCTGGTCATTGACCTCTCGCTCATGAAGGGTATACGAGTCGATCCCGTGTCTCGCACGGTTCGTGCTCAGGGCGGCGTGACCTGGGGCGAGTTCGATCGTGAGACACAGGCGTTTGGATTAGCGACCACCGGCGGACTCGTCTCAAGCACCGGGATGGCAGGATTTACGCTGGGCGGGGGCATCGGGTGGCTCACCCGCAAATACGGCCTGGCCTGTGATAATCTGCGTTTGGTTGATGTGGTGACAGCCGAGTGAGGCTTCCTCACGGCCAGCCTGAGCGAAAACGCCGATCTGTTCTGGGGGGTGCGCGGCGGCGGGGGCAACTTCGGCATAGTGACCGCCGTTGAATTTGACCTCCATCCCCTCAGCACGGTCCTGGGAGGGTGGGTCCTCTATCCGATCGAGCAGGCACGAGAGATCCTACGCGGCCTGCGCACCTCTCTGGCTACCGCACCTGATGAGTTGACAACGGTGGCACGGTTATTCACGGTGCCAGTCGTCGAGATGGCTCCCCCACCGCTGCAGAACAAGCAGGTGATTGGGATTGGTGTCTGTCATTGTGGGTCACCCCAGGAGGCCGAAGCAGTGGTCCGTCCCCTGCGCTCTCTTGGCACGGTGCTCGCCGACTTGATTGCTCCCATACCGTATCGCGTGCTCCAGACCATGACGGATGCCTTCAATGTACCAGGGTTGCATCACTACTGGCGATCCGACTACCTGCGCGCGCTCGACGAGCAGATCATCGAGACCATCCTGGAGCAGATAGCGAGGAAGACATCACCCCTCTCAGCGATCGATATCCATCAGATGGGAGGGGAGGCTTCCCGCATCGCTGCCGAGGCCACGGCCTTTGGACATCGCGATGCTCCTTTCCTGGTCAATGAGATAGCCACGTGGACCGATCACGAGGAAGCAGGGCCGCATATTGCCTGGGCTCGAGGGCTGTCGGCAGCGCTCCAACCTTTCTCAGCAGGCAGCTACGTCAACTTCCTGGCGCAGGAGGGGGCTGAGGCCACCAAAGCGGCCTACACGCCAGCCAGCTATGAGCGACTCGTCGCTCTCAAAACCACATATGATCCAACCAACCTCTTCCGCCTGAATCAGAATCTCCTCCCCAAAGAGCAAGGGAGCCGCTAGAGGAAGGAAGGACAGGTGTTCCGTTCAGGGGAGGCTTCAAGGTGCCACCTCTTGACATCGCTCTGATTTTCTGTTATCCTAATATTGTTAGGTGAGCAATATAGTATTAGGTAAACCGAACATTATTAGGATAAAGTGAGGAGTCGCATGTCTGAGACAGAAACGAACAGCAAGCGCGTGCTTTCTCCCAAGGAGCGCCGCCAGCGCAATCGCGAGGAGATGGTGGCGGCAATTCTGGAGGCGGCCCGTGCCGTCATGCGCGAGGAGGGCGTGGCGGCGCTGAATCTGCATGAGGTGGCGCGCCGGGTCGGCCTGCGTACCCCGTCGCTCTATGAGTACTTCCCCGGCAAGATGGCGCTCTATGATGCCTTGTACCGCTTTGGCATCCGCCGGTATGCGGCAGGACGAGAGCAGCTGCCTCCCATTACACCTCTGCCCGCTTCCTTCTGGGAACATGCACGTGCGGAGTTGGAGTACTATATGACCTTTGCGCAGGAGAATCCCGAACTCTATCAACTGGTCTTTGAGCGACCGGTTCCTGGCTTCGTCCCACAGCCGGAGAGTCTGGAAGAAGGCGCTCGGATCCTTGCGCACAGTGATCAGCTCCTCAAGCAGGCGCTGGAGCAAGGCAACCTGGCTGTAGGTCTCCCTCCAGAGCAGGCGCGTGACCTCTTTATTGCCATGATGCATGGCCTGACCGCTTTGCACATGGCCAATGAGCCGGAACAGCCGATGGGAAAGGGGCGGTTCGGAAGTCTGCTCCACGCAGCTCTGACGCTGTTTCAAATGGCCTGGAGCCCTTCTGCTCACATGAAACAGGGCTGATGCAGACAAGAGAGCCTCCACAGGAGGCAGGACCTAAGAGGTCCAGACACCCGATAGACACACGAAAGGAGTCGATCGATGATGATGCACACGATGAACGAGATGATGAACGGAGGCATGGGGCTCATGATGTCGGGCATGTTCCTGAGCATGGCGCTGTGGATTCTTCTGCTGGCGGTCCTCACCTGGGGACTCTTGACCTGGCTCAATCGAGGATGGAGCAGGCTGCAACCCATGCCAGACACAGCACAATCACCCTACTCATATCACAGCTATGAGCAAGGCTATCACCCCGCTCAACCAATGCCAAGAAGCTCTCGGGAAGGTGAGCGATATGACCGCTCTGCGCAGCCAAAGCAGGAGTTTGACCAACCATCTGTGCTGTATTTACAAGAGCAGGAGATGCCACCGCAGTCCTGACGCTCTTCGCGTCGAACAGAGGACGTTAGAAACACCGGCGATGGGTGATAAGTGAGCACGGGCGCGCGCTCACCCACCCTCACCATCAGGAACACCTGGTCGAGCCTTACGGAAAGAGGAGACAGTATATGAATAGCATTAGTCGTGAGGAGTTAAAAACCAGGCTGGATCGCGGGGATCCGCTCAAGCTCGTCATGGTTATGCCGGACTGGGCTTACCGCGCCAAGCATATCCCCGGCTCGTTTGCTTGCATTACCCCGGAAGAGGCATACGCTCTGCTCGAAGTTCATGACGAGATTGTTGTCTACTGTTCTGATCCGGCCTGTATGAATAGCTACTACGCCTATGAGGTGCTTGAGCAGCACGGTTATCGCCACCTGAGCCACTATGCAGGAGGACTGGTTGACTGGGAGGCTGCCGGCTATCCCCTGGAAGGAGAGAGCACGTGATCAGGCAGAAAGAACCAGGAGGCAGCCGCGCGTCTCGCCTGGTGAGTACGACTCTCGCTCCGCTGCGGGTGCGCAACTTTCGCCTGCTCTTCAGTGGCCAGATGCTCTCCACCATCGGGGACATGTTTTATGCCGTGGCCCTGCCCTGGCTGATGTTGAGTAGCGGAAAGAGCCCCCAGGAATTGGGGATCGTGCTGGCGGCCTATGGAGTCACACGCGTCGCCACCGTTCTGCTGGGCGGCCTGCTCAGTGATCGCCTGGGTCCGCGCTGGGTGATGCTGCTCTCAGATGTCATGCGCGCCATTCTCCTGGGGCTACTGGTGGTGCTGGTAGCCTCTGGAGAGTTCGCTGTCTTGCCGCTCGCGGCGGTCTCGGCACCCCTGGGAGCCTTCACCGGGCTCTTTCTCCCCGCCTATTACACGATCCTGCCAGAAGTGCTCTCCGCGGATGACTTGCCAGCGGGCAATGCGCTCAATACCGCGTCCTACCAATTCGCGGTGCTGGTCGGTGCAGCCATCGCGGGGGTGGTAGTCAGTAGCTTGAAGCCTGTGGCTGCGCTCGCTGTGGATGGCGTGACTTTCGCTATCTCTTCCCTGTCCCTGTTTGCTCTGCGAGGGCTACACGCCCGGCGCGGCAGGCAGCAAGCCCAGGGGGATGCGGCACTTCCTGAATCCAGGGCACCGGCTGCGGGAGAAGCCTCGCGCTTCGATGCATCCACGACCTTCTGGCAACTCCTTCGGCAGTGGCGATTGCTGCATGTGGGACTGGTCATCATCGTCACCATCAATCTGACGACGTGGGGGCTGTTTGAAATCGCCCTGCCTGTGCTGGCGCGGGAGCAGTTCGCCGCAGGGGCGACAGGCTATGGCCTGCTGCTCGCAGCCTTTGGGGTGGGTGCGTTTACGGGGGGACTGGCGGCAGCAAGCGTTGGGCGTCTGCCTCGGCGTGGGCTGATCATGCTGGCGATGATTCTGACACTGGCGCTTTGCTACCCCCTTGTTCCCTTCGTCGGGTTGCCCGGTGCTCTGCTGGTGCTGGCTCTGGCAGGAAGCGCCAACGGCCTGCTGAATGTGGTCTTTTTCATTGTGGCCCAACAACTCACCCCACCCCACCTGCTTGGACGAGTCTTGTCGGTCTTGCTGCTAGCGAATGTGAGCGTCTATCCTCTCTCTGTCGCGCTGGCTGGGCTGGTCACGACCCGCTTCGGCCCCATCGTACTCTTTCTCGCCACCGGCGGCCTGATGGCGCTCGCCGGTCTGTTTGGGTGCCTCCAACCCGAGATGCGGAAGTTACAGTAAGGGTCCAGCGAAAGGAGAAGATACCATGCACGATCAGCCAGATCCATCTGAGAGGAGAAACAGCAAGCAGCAGCCATCGAGAGCGGTTTTCCATCCCCGCTTTGCCGCGTTCTATGAGTGGTTTGCGCGATCCGGGCAGCAACGTCGGCTCCTCGATCCACTGCGCCAGGCGACAGCGGGAGAGGCTTCTGGCGTCGTTCTAGAAGTGGGAGCGGGGACGGGGTTGAACTTTGCCTGGTATCAGGCAACCCGTGTCGAGCGGGTCGAAGCCGTTGAACCAGATAGCGCGATGCTCACCCATGCACGGCTGCGCGCTGAAGGAGCACCCGTGACCATTGTGCTGACCCAGGCATCGGTTGACGCGTTGCCATTTGCCGAGAGCACCTTTGATAGTGCGGTGGTGACCCTGGTGTTGTGCTCAGTCCATGATCCCCGAGAGGCACTTGCCGAGATCAAACGGGTCTTGAAAGCGCGGGGAACGCTCTTCGTCTTCGAGCATGTCCGCTCATCGCAAGGCTTTCTTGCACACATGCAAGATGCACTGGTCCCGGTGACGACGCGCCTGTTCGGCAATTGTCATTGGAATCGGGACGCTGCCCACCTCGTCGAAGAAGCCGGATTTCAGGTCACGCAGGTCCAGCCCCATCCTGGAGGGTTCCCGCTCCTGCCGCACCTGCTGCTGCAAGCACGTCGCCCCTGAAGGGGGTGAGACAAGCAAGAGCATGGATGCAGCCCACGCTGGACGTATGCGCAAGTACCGCGCCAAATGAACCTTTCTTCTCGCAAAAAGCATGGCCTGGAAGAAAGCACTCCGCCTCAAACTCACTCGTCCTTCGTGAAGGATATCTTGGTTCTTCCGCAGCCCCGATGATGTGAGAGGAAATGAAGCAGCGCCTCATAGAACACTTTGCGGCCCGGTATCTCTGAGAGACTTCTCAAACAAAAATCAGGGCTTGACATCCTTGTAGACTTGCCCTGCTCGGGTTTCTCAGAACATCACCGCATTCCTGCTCAGCGAAAGAGTCCAGGAGACTCCAATACAACCCATCTCGATCCACAGGAAGCTCAGCCGTTAATGGGTACACTTGTATATTACGAGAGGGAAGGATCGGATACACTGAGAGAAACGAGACGAGGAGGAGGAGAACGGTGAACTTGCGGGTTCACACAGGTCCTGAACCTGATTTGGAGATGAGGTCCCGTTCTTCTGCTGCGCCGATCGAAAACCGAACGGTATCTGAGGCCTTCCCGACTGGATAGAGTCGGGAATGAGCCTGAATTCACAAGTGTGGTTCTGATCCCGCGCTCCCCGCCTCTAGTTGTCAGTGTAACATACAAAGGAGCTTTTTCTCAATGACTACCCCACTTCCAGCACTCGGCATTGATATGGCCAAAAGCACGTTCGATGTCCATCTGCTCACAGACACGGCAGCCAACTCGCACCACTTTGTCAATACACCGCAAGGGTTTGCAGCGTTGGCTCAATGGCTCAAGCAGCGAGGTATTGAGCGGGTCCATGCCTGCATGGAAGCCACTGGCACGTACGGCGATGCCCTGGCTCTCTTTTTGTATCAGGCTGGTCATACTGTGAGCGTGGTCAATCCGGCGCGGGTGGTAGCCTTTCGGCTCTCGGAGGGAGGGCGAACGAAGACAGACAAGCAAGATGCGAAGCTGATCGCGCACTTTTGTGTGCAGAAGCGTCCCGTCGCCTGGCTCCCCACCCCCAAAGAACTCGAACAGCTGCAAGTGCTGCTCATGCGCCTGGAAGCCTTGCAAGTGATGGAGCGCCAAGAAGCCAATCGCCTGGAGAACAGTCGCTTAGATGCCCAGACGCGACAAGAGATCGAGACGCATCGGCAGGATCTCCAGGCTCGTATCCAAGGGGTCAAAAAGCGGCTTCACACCCACGTTGAGCAACACGAGACGCTCAAAGAGCACTGTGCGCTCGCTCCCGGGGAGCGATCATCGGGAACATCAGTCCATGGCAAAGCGTTCATCGGCAAAGCTGGGAGAAGTAAGCTCCGCAAATCGCTCTACATGTGTGCGGTCGTCGCATCCACCCATGATCCAGCCATCCGGGCCTATGCTCAGAACCTGCGCCAACGAGGCAAACCAGCCAAGGTGGTTTTGACGGCGGTGATGCGCAAATTGCTCCACATGGTCTACGGCATCTTAAAAACAGAGGAAGTCTACGATCCTGCGAAAGCCTTCCTCAAGACAGCTGTCAAGGCTGTTGTGTGATGTGGGTGGACGAACGACCATGTAACCCGAGCGCTCCAGCCTAGTCAGGCTTTCACAGCAAAAACACCTGCTGTTTTTTGCCTGAACAAGGGCGTACCTCACCCAAATCATGCAAGCGAGGGTGTGTCAAGGGTAGCGCAGCGACCTTGACAGGGCTGAGCGGCATGATATACTTGCTCACGCCTTTGTTCTCTCATGAGTTAGGGTCAGTACGACGTATGAGTAATCCTGATGAAGGAGTCAAACTCTTGACAATTAAGACGGTATCTCCATGCTCATGGTGCTCAAAGCGATATCGCCCTCCCCAAGGGGGGATCGCTACGTAAGGTGTCAGGAGCCGCAAAGGACGTGAGTATTTTGCTCGAAATGCTTGCCTGGTCAGTTCCTGCTTCAGGTGAAGTCGCTACTCTTTGGAGTCATACGGCGTCTCAACCGCCGTGCATGGGCTCCCA
>WNGM01011131.1_pt1 | contig 10382 bp, 12 predicted proteins | sample 5400571 | NCBI WGS metagenome assembly WNGM01 (sample SAMN13153378, study PRJNA577476) | soil metagenome | isolation source: 100 cm soil or saprolite under Garry oak tree replicate 2 | place: USA:California | collected 2016-06-15 | reverse complement strand
ACACGCAACGGGACCAGCACGCCGTGACGCGATTGTGCGCGCTGTACGGGGTCACGCGAGCCGGCTATTACGCCTGGCGGCGGCGCCCGGTGAGTCGCCACGCGGCGCAGGACCGGGAGCTCGAGCGACGGATTCAGCGAGTCTTCCATCAGCACCGGGGGGCCTACGGCAGTCCCCGCATCCATCGCGCGCTGCGGGCGATGGGATGGGCCGTCAGCCAGCGCCGGGTAGCGCGCCTGATGCGCACCGCCGGCCTGCGCGCGCGGGTCGTGCAGATCTACCGCGCGAATCCGCGCCTGCATCGGTTCTACGGCCAACATCCCAACCGGCTGTGGACTCGCGTCGCCACGCGGCCCAATCAGATCTGGGTCGGGGATATCACCTACGTGCCGGTCGTGGGGCGGTGGCGCTTTCTGGCGGTCGTGCTCGACCAGTATTCCCGTCGCGTGCTCGCGTGGATGCTGGGGCGGACGCGCGATGCCCACCTCACCCGGGCGGTGCTCGATGCGGCCGTCCGCCGCCGGCGCCCGCGGGCCGGGCTCGTCTTCCACAGCGATCGCGGCAGCGAGTATGCCGCCCAGGCGTTCCGCGACCGCTTGCGAGCGCTGGGGATCCGGCAGAGCGCGACGCGCGTCGGCACGCCAGGCGACAACGCACACATGGAGTCGTTCTTTCACTCCTTGAAGGCCGAGCTCGTGCACGGGGCGCGGTTTGCGACGGAACGACGGCTGCGCCTCGCGCTGCGCCGCTATTTTCGCTATTACAATCACGGGCGGCTGCACTCCGCCCTGGGCTATCGTGCCCCAGTCGACTATGAGTCGCGAGCTGCCTAACAACGGGTGTCTACGAGTCCGAGGGAAGATCCCGGGGCCGGCCTTCAGAGGAAGCGTCCATTTGTGCCCCAGCCCATAGGTACCGCAGCACGGGGCGCTTGCGCTCGCCGGCGCTCGCCCCGCAGCTTAAGCGCGATCCGTTAGGCCGCTGCCCCAGGCAAACTGCGCTACTTCCCCAAGACGAGCATGCAGCATTTTCCGACAGACTACGACGAATTCGCTCCGACCTATGCCTGGACTCGCTCTGCTGTACCGTGGGTCGTCGCACCTCTAGCTCAGCTGTTGACCGCGCTTGCTCCACGCGCAGTGGTGCTCGATGTCGGCTGTGGTACCGGGAACTACCTGCGCGCTCTTGCCGAATGGCGGCCCGATCCGCCGTACGTGGGTGTCGACATCTCCAAGCCTATGCTCCGGGAAGCCGCCAAGCGAGCTCCTCAGGCCCACTCCTTAGCCGCCGACGGTTCTCGAGCATTCCCCATCCGTAATCGGTCCTGTGGGCTCGTCTTTGCGGTCGACGTGATCCACCATATCGATAATCTCGCGACGTTTTTTGCTGAGTGCGCTCGAGTTCTTCAGCCGGGCAGCCGGCTCGTGCTCGTGACGGACTCTGAGGAGACGTTCCGGCAACGCAGTCTAACGAAGTTCTTCCCTGAAATCCTGTCTATTGAGCTCCAGCGCTATCCATTCACTACCATGGCTCCAGCAGCAGGCGAGCGCTGTCGGCCTGCAACTTCTTGCCCAGGAACCTGTTGAAGGATGGATCCCGCTCAGTGACGACTTCGTAACCAAGTTGGCGGCCAAGTGCTCCTCGGCTATGCGCTTGCTAGCACCGCAGTATGACGCGGCGGGCATGGCCCGAGTGAGAGAAGCCCAGGCTCGCGGGGAGCAATGGCGATCGTGCTATACGCTGCTCCACTACGGCTCGGCGTTCGGTGGTTGCCGCGGCCTAACAAGCGCTTGAAGCTGGCGGCGCGCGTAGATTAGGGAATGAATCCTTTTTCAGCGCGCCGCAGCTTAAGCGCATTCCGTTAGGCAGCTCTCCACCTCTCGGCGTGGCAGTGTATTGACCCGCTCTCTTCCCCCCGGCCTATTGCTCATCCTGGGCGCCTGCGGCTCGGCCGCCAAGCCCGTTACCCACGAGTTCAACGCTGCTCGCGCGTTCCAGTACCTTGAAGCACAGGTGCGATTTGGTCCTCGCATACCCAACACAACGTCTCACGACAGCTGTGGCGAGTGGATTCTCGCACATCTACAGGCAACAGCTGACACGGTGATCGTGCAGGCCTTCACAGCTCGCACCAAGAGGGGCCAATACCTTCGACTAAGGAACTTCCTCGCGCGCTTCAAGCCACGCGCCTCCGAACGAGTGCTGTATCTCGCTCACTGGGACACTCGCCCACACGCAGACAAGAGTCCAAACCCCAGCGACCGCAACGAGCCTATCCTTGGTGCGAACGACGACGCCTCAGGAGTCGCCATTCTCCTGACTCTCGCCGACGTGTTGAAGACTACTCCTCCAAGAGTGGGAGTCGACCTCCTCTTCACGGATGGTGAGGACTATGGGGATTTCAGCGACACCACAGCGACTCTCCTGGGAGCACGCCACTTTGCTGCACATCTTCCGTCCGGATACCCACCGCTCTATGCGGTTCTCTGGGATATGGTCGGCGATAAGAACTTGCTCATTTCGTTCGAGGGAAACTCGCAAGCCTTCGCCCCCGAGGTAATCGATCTCGTATGGCACGTAGCGGACTCACTCGGCTACAGCCGGATCTTCGTGCGCCAGCTGGGCCAGCCCCTAATCGATGACCATGTCCCACTGCAGGCCGCTGGAATCCACGCCATCGACGTCGTTGACTTCGAATATGGTCCCGACAACAGCTACCATCACACCGTCTTCGACACCCCCGACAAGGTGTCGGCGCAGTCTCTTCAGGTAGTGGGAGACGTTGCACTTGCACTCGTTCGATGACACGTACGGTGAGTTCGTGCCTTGAGCTGCCTAACCTGCGCTTGAAGCTGTCGGGCCGGGGCGGCCACTTCTGTAGGAAGAAGTCTGTCTTGTTTGTGGCCGCCCCAGCCCTCAGCTTAAGCGCGATCCGTTAGGCGGCCTCCACGCGCTGGGAGTCTCCATTCATGGCCCAGATCATCAAAGAACGCATGACGGCGCGGCTCGACGGCGAGTTTGTGGTCTTTCTCATCGGTATGCGGATTAACCGATTTTGGAACCTCCACAAATGGCTGCCAGTGGCGCGTGCCATGCCACGTATGTTGGCTGAGTTGGCTCGCAGGCCCGAAAGTGGCTTTCTCGGTGCCCAGATCTATGGAGGAATCCCGCCCGTGATGGCGCAATACTGGCGGAGTTTCGCACAGCTAGAGGCATACGCGAAGGATCCGAGCTCAGAGCATTTTCCCGCCTGGCGATCCTTCAACCAGCGCGTACGGAACAGCGGCGATGTCGGGATCTGGCACGAGACATACTTGGTTCGGCCTGGCCAATACGAGACCATCTACAACAATATGCCACCGTACGGCCTCGGCACCGTGGGGCAACTGGTGCCCGCGATCGGTCGACTCGAGTCTGCCGGCGGCCGAGTGAGTGGCGGATCGGCGGCGTCAGAGAAGGGAGGCCGCCTAACAAGCGCTTGAAGCTGCCGGGCGGTGATCGCTCTAAGGGAAGCGGAGCGTTGTGCGCTGACGCACACGAATTATCGTTCAACGACAGCTGCGCGTGCGGGCGAGTCGCCCGCAGCTTAAGCGCGAGCCGTTAGGCGGCGGCACCGTTAGGCGGCGGCAACCACGATCCGGCGGTGCCACAGCCTTCGTCATGCGAGGTGATGCCATGGTGAGATTCCCTGCTCGGGCGTTGGTCTTCGGGACGGTTGGCACCTTGGCCGCCGCGTGCGCGGGCAGGTCCGTCCCCGTGTACGTCGCCCCGTCGAACGAGACGATCGAGGCTGGGACGGAGATGGCGCTGAGCGGTGACGGACAGTACGTCTACATCTTCAATCACGCGTCCGTTGCAATTATGGTCACCGGTCTTCATCTCACTGACTGCGAGAACATAAAGAACCGATGCGAGGTCATGCGCCTGCGGGTCCAAGTACGCCCTGGCCAGCGGGAGAACGTGGCTACCGTGAGGCCGGACAACCCCAATCGTCCGTCCTCCTTTAGGTTCACTTACACGTGGGAGCCGGCACACTGACCGCCCATGAGCGCCTTCGCAGCGTGGCGCCCTGGGGCACGCTCTCGGCATCAATGGTGCTCGCTCACCCAGGCCGCCGCCTAACAAGCGCTTGAAGCTGACGGGGGCCGCTTTCAGAGGAAGCGTGCGTTTGTGCGCCAACGAGCTCGGACCGCAGGGTGGGGCGCTTGCGCCCGCCGGCGCTCGCCCCGCAGCTTAAGCGCGATCCGTTAGGCGGCGTCTGCACCATGCGCGGTACTGCCTCCTGGGATCACTCTGGCATCCTCAAGCTCCTCGTGACGGCGTTCGCAATCCTCCTCGCGCCTCTAGAGGTTTACGCGCAGGGACATGACACGGTCTGGGTGTGGTCCGCTATGTGCGGTCAGCCCCGGACGATCGCCCTTGACGTACGACTCGACCAGTCGCTCATCTACCACACCAGGTTGCCGATGTGCCGCGTCGAGCGAGCGCTTGAGATCGGCGAGACCATACGCTTTTCCTTTACACCTCATCGACCGATCGTCTGGATGGGCTATCGCACCGACAAGGGTGACACGACGAATGCCGACACGCCGGTCGAGGGCCGCATTTGGCAAGCCGGGGGAGATCCCGATGCTCTTCTCCTCGGCGTCGTCATGAGCAGCGCGGACGGGATGCACATGAATGCGATTCATGTCGTCCGGCCTGGGAAGCCGAGTGAGAAGGACTTGGCCGCCGGCTTATTCGTGCGAACCTATCCGGTCCCGTCCGGCCCCTTGGCCTTTCGGAGTGCGCTCCCGTCTCCGCCGCGGCCTCCGCTCGACACCAGCGACTTCACCGTGGCATCCGTGTCGATCTACCAGGACTCAGGCGACGTGCGGCGCCGTGTCGGCGCCCCTGACTCCGTTTTCGTTGAGGACAACACCTTCGGCGGTGGCTCATTTCTCAATTGGGTTTACGCCGACCTGAGGTTCTTTTTTGTGCCGACGGATACCGGGGCCACCCTCCTGGGCATTACCCTGCGAACATCTCGCGTTGCCACACATCGGGGCCTCCGCGTTGGCGACCCCGCCGACCGAGTGCGGCTTCTGTATGGCGAACCCGACATCTATGAAGACGAATGGCGATACGCCTACAAGGAAAGGCACCACCTGATCATCAGCGTTACGGTCGCCAATCGCCGGGTCACTGGGATCTATGTTGGATCCATTGTCGACTGAATGTCAGGGCAGCCGCCGCCTAACAAGCGCTTGAAGCTGGCAGCGCACGTAGGGGTATTTGATCTTTCACTAGTGCGCTGCAGCTTAAGCGCGATCAGTTAGGCAGCCACTCGTCATGCAAATCAATTCTCGGAACAGATCTCTGCTTCTCGGCGCGGGCATTTTCTTAGTCTCTGGCTTCGGCTGCTCAAACCGATTACCAAGCGGACCTCCGCCGTTCCTTGGAAGCTGGTCCAGTGTGATTTCGACGGATACGGTCACTCTCCAGTTTCTGAGCGACAAGAGCGTCACAATTCACGTAATCAACCCACAGGTCGACTATACTCTATCAGCCAGCTGGCGTTGGCTAGACTCAAATCACGTCCGGATCACTGCTCCAGCAGGCCTGCCTGACGCCTTCCTGCCTAAGCAGGCGAACGTGCGCTTCACGGTTACGAGCGACGCGCTCACGTTTACGGGAGATCCCGCGCAATCGGTAACATACCACCGACTGTCCCAATGACTCGTTCGTCAATGAAGTGGCTGCCTAACACGCGCTTGAAGCTGGCGGCGCGCGTAGATTGTGGAATGAATCTTTCTGCAGCGCGCCGCTGCTTAAGCGCGATCCGTTAGGCGCCCACCAGCATTGGGAACCATGCGCCGCCTGTTCACTGTAGTAGGAATCGTCTCGCTCCTGGTCACCCAGACGCCTACCCAGCTTCAGGAATCTCGGGCGATCACACTGGAGCGTACCTCGTGCTTCGGCCGATGCCCTGCCTACCGTGTCCGACTGGACAGCACCGGCAAGGTCACCTTTACGGGCTTCAATCAGTGGGCAGACAGCGCCGACACCGGTTCTGTGGGTCCCTCGACTGTCGAACAGCTCTTCTCTGCATTTGAACAGGCACACTTCTTCGCCCTCGACGCCTCCTACTTCCCGGGCGCACCCAAGTGTATGAATGCAGGGACTGACCATCCGTGGCTTACGCTCACAGCTGTCGTGAGAGGCCAGGCTAAGAGCGTCCGATACTACACCGGGTGTTACGGTGGTGGTGCGACTAGGCCCGTCTGGGCCGGCGCTGCGCGACCCGATACTGCGCCCGACCCCCGAGTGCTCTTGCGGCTTGCGGCATTGGTCGACTCTGTGGCAGGTACACACAAGTGGCTGCGCTCACGCTCTCGCTAGTATCTGGCGGAGCGGGCGCCCAACATGCGCTTGAAGCTGACGGCGCTGGTCTTAAAGGAAGCGATATGTTGCCTAATGGTGAAGACGTCCGCCGCAGCTTAAGCGCGATCCGTTAGGCGCCGCGCGTCACTGGAGTCTGCATGCGACACAGGGCTGCCCTCCTCATCGCAACACTCGCCCTATCATCGAGAGCGCTTTCACAAGTGGCTCCCACCGCTCCTGCTCCAGACTCCGTCGAACGATTGCTCGCGTCCATCCGGGCGAGCTATGACAGTGGTTTCAACCAACTCATCGCCGCTTTGCCGGCCACCGCCCGGGATCGCTCAACCAAACTGTGGCTTTTGTGGCAGCTCGGGCAGTTTCGGACGCAGGCCGTTGCTTGGGCCCGGCTGGACGGGAATCGCTACCTCTCCGTCAGCCAGGGGCCCCTGATGCCGGCATGGCTCGTTGTCGTGCCGCCGGGCAGTGAGGCTTTCAGGCGCATGCGAGGGACTCTTCAACTCGACCCTACGGCTACAATCCTGGTGGCCCAGATGGCTCCGGAGCCCGTCACGCCGACATGGGCTGGTGTGTTCTTGATGCACCAGTTGTCCTTGTTGGCGAGCTATGTGCAAGGTGACACCGTCGGGGACTCAGCAGCGGCTCGCATAGAATTGCAGGCGAACTACATCGAACTCGTTGCCGGCGACTTTGTTGCGCAAGGTAGGCTCCGTGGGGCCATTGATACCATATTCGCGCGCTGGGAACCCCAGTCACCTAACGAGGCCGTTCGTCGGATCACAAACGCGGACCGGTCTCTGTTTCTTACGCTCCAGGCCACGGTTTCCCGGGAGTCTCCGCGCTCAACGGCCGAAGCAGAACTGAGAGGTGGCTTTGCCGTGGTAGCGATGGTGCTGCGCTACTGCGAGCGAAATAGCTTACCTGCCAATCAGTGTGCCGCGCTCGTGCAACAGATCCCGAGCAAGTTGTAGGTAGGGAAGGGCGGCGCCTAACATGCGCTTGAAGCTGGCGGCGCCAGCTCTTAGCGGAGGCGTTATGTTCGTGCGCATTCAGTCGTCGCGCCGCAGCTTAAGCGCGAGCCGTTAGGCAGCAGGCGAATGATGCCTTCCAGAGAAGCATCGAGAACGCGTACCCGCGTACTTGCAGCCCTTGCCGCGCTCGCTCTCCTGGCGGCCCTGTACTCCGTCCTCGGTGTCATTATGAACATGGAGTTCACCGCCGCTACGGAACACAGCAGCTACGCGCGGTCCGCCTTGATGTGGATGCTCGGCGCCCTGATCAGCATAGCTGGAGCCATCGCGTTCGCCCGCGCGGCCTGGAAACGGCGTTAGACATGCCTCCCGCTCGAATGGCCTGCTGCCTAACATGCGCTTGAAGCTGCCGGGCGCTCACAAGTAGGGAAGAATTGCGTTGCCTCGCCCCCGAGCCTTTTTCTCTACGCCTCCACCTCCTTGCGCCAGCGGCGATTGCGCCCGCAGCTTAAGCGCAATCCGTTAGGCAGCGCCCGATGCTCGAGCCTTCCTCACAGGCGTCACTGATCTCGGCCCGACTGATTTCCTTCAGAAATTGGAGTCTCATGCTCGGTGGTGGGATTCTCGTCGCCGCGATTCTCGTTCGCGTAGTGGGCTTCCGTACCACTGGTGTGGCCATCCAGGCTACTGGAATAGGTTTGATAACTCTCGCACTTGCACTGCGGACTCTGGAACATCTCAGGAGTGGAACGGCATACGCGCGCGGGAAGTACTATGTGCGCGCTCAGCAGCCTGAAGTGTATTGGCGCATCGTTATCACTTTCATCCTGGCGATCGCGATTCTGATATGGCACATGTCGACGCTACTTCGCGTCGTAATTGCAGACCGGTAGTAGTTCCTTCGGCGCTGCCTAACAAGCGCTTGAAGCTGGCGGGGCCGGCTTTCAGAGGAAGCGTGCGTTTGTGCGCCAGCCCACAGATACCTCAGGGCGGGGTGCTTGCGCCCGCTGGCGCTCGCCCCGCAGCTTAAGCGCGATCCGTTAGGCGGCGGCAACCCAACGTTTGGGGGGATGGTCTGGAGCGCAACACGCTGTGGTCGATCGTCCTCGCGAGTGTAACGATCATCGTTATTGCTGCTCTTGAGCCGCAGATCCCTAGCGCTCTGGGTATTGCGCTGGTCATCCTCGTTGCCGCCGCTATCAGCGCTCTTCGCCTTCACGCTGCAAATTGTTGGCGACGACTGCTGCTGCCTAACATGCGCTTGCAGCTGGCGGGCGCGCTCGTTCTATATGGAAGCGGTTGGGTCGTGCCCTGGCGGGCACGGGACTGCGTCCACTGCTGGCTGCGCCGGCGCGCCAGTCGCCCGCAGCTGAAGCGCGATCCGTTAGGCGCACAGCGCCTGATCTCGAGTCCATGCTATCAATTATCGATCACCTAGCCAAGACGATCCCATCCCTCGAGCAGGAGTGGACCGACTATCGAGCCACGAGTGTCGGCGCGCGGGACGCAGGGTCGGTTCAGGCGCTATTCCTGGCTGAATACGTGTGTCAGTACCTGACAACTGGAAGGGTGGGGGAGCTTCAACCCTTCTTTGACGCTCTCGAGACTGCCTACCAGAGCCCCGGCTCCGAGGACGACAGCGTTGCGCTGTATGAGGGCTTCATGGAGGACTTCATCCACGACGTGGGCCGGCTTCAGATCCCCCCGGAGCAGGTCTACGGGCAATTGGGGAGTACTACACGGTCGGTGTGGGAACAGGCTTGGCAGTACGTTCGTCGGGCGCCTTGGAAGGGCGCTGACGCCTAACAAGCGCTTGAAGCTGCCGGGCGGTGGTCGCTTTAATGGAAGCGGAGTGTTGTGCGCTGGCGCGCACGAACTATCGTTCAACGACACAGCGCGCGGCGGGCGAGTCGCCCGCAGCTTAAGCGCGAGCCGTTAGGCCGCTACCCCCAGGCGAACTGCACCACTTCCCCGTGATGAGCAGACAGCATTTTCCAACAGACTACGACAAGTTCGCTCCGACCTATGCCTGGACTCGCTCTGCTGTACCATGGGTCATCGCACCTCTAGCTCAGCTGTTGACCGCTCTTGCTCCACGCGCAGTGGTCCTCGATGTCGGCTGTGGTACCGGGAACTACCTGCGCGCTCTTGCCGAGCGGCAGCCCGACCTGCTGTACGCAGGTTTCGACATCTCCAAGCCCATGCTCCGGGAAGCCACCAAGCGAGCTCCTCAGGCCCGCTACTTAGCCGCCGACGGTTCTCGAGCATTCCCAATCCGTAATCAGTCCTGTGGGCTCGTCTTTGCGGTCGACGTGATCCACCACATCGATAATCTCGCGACGTGTTTTTCTGAGTGCGCCCGAGTTCTTCAGCCGGGCAGCCGGCTTGTGCTCGTGACGGACTCTGAGGAGACGTTCCGGCAACGCAGTCTAACGAAGTTCTTCCCTGAGATCCTGTCTATTGAGCTCCAGCGCTATCCATCGCTGCCGTCGCTCCAGCAGCATGCGAGCGCTGTCGGCCTGCAACTTCTTGCCCGGGAACCTGCTGAAGGATGGATACCACTCAGTGACGATTTCGTAACCAAGTTGGCGGCCAAGTGCTCCTCGGCTATGCGCTTGCTAGCACCGGAGTATCACGCCGCAGGCATGGCCCGAGTCAGAAAAGCCCAGGCTCGCGGGGAGCAATGGCGATCGTGCTATACGCTGCTCCACTACCGCTCGGCGGTCGGTGCTGGCAGCGGCCTAACAAGGGCTTGAAGCTGACGGGCGTTGATCGCCTTAAGGGAAACGGAGTGTTGTGCGCTGGCGCGCACGGACTATCGTTCAACGACAGATGCGCCGGCGGGCGGGTCGCCCGCAGCTTAAGCGCGATCCGTTAGACGGCGCGAATCATCGTTCCGCTTGCATCGAGAGTGTCCGTGCGATCACAACCAGGCAACCTTACGCGTAGGCGGTGGCTTCGAGGGTGAGTGAATCGGTCATCAGCGTCTCGGAGCTGACGCGCCGCTTCGGTGCCACGACGGCCCTGGAC
>WNGM01005027.1_pt1 | contig 10382 bp, 8 predicted proteins | sample 5400571 | NCBI WGS metagenome assembly WNGM01 (sample SAMN13153378, study PRJNA577476) | soil metagenome | isolation source: 100 cm soil or saprolite under Garry oak tree replicate 2 | place: USA:California | collected 2016-06-15 | reverse complement strand
CAACGTCCTCGCCGTCGACGACGTAGCGACCGGCGGTCGGCGTGTCGAGGCACCCGAGGAGGTTCATGAAGGTGGACTTCCCGGAACCCGACGGTCCCATCACCGCGACGAACTCACCGTGCTCGATCGTCACCGTGACCCCGCGGAGCGCGTGGACCGTGTACGGCCCCAGGTGGTAGTCCTTCGTCAAGCCTTCGGCGGCGATGATCGGTCCGGCCATGACTACAGTCTCAGGCGCGGTCCGCTCTGCGGCTGGGGAGCGCCGCGGACCGCACCGCCAGCCAGGCCGACGATGACTTCCTGGCCCTCCTTCAGGTCGCCGCGCAGGATTTCGGTGAAGGTCCCGTCGCTGAGACCGAGCGTGAGCTGGACCGGCGCAGGCTTCCCGTCGGGGCCGAGGAGCCAGGCGCGGCCGGCGACGCCGCCACGCCGGTCCTCACCCGAGACGCCGGACATCTCGTCGTAGCGGGTCTGTTGCTCCCGCGTGAGGATCTCGCGAATCCTCACGCGCGCCGCGTCGCGGAGCTTCTGCGCTCGCGCGCGCCGGTCGGGCTCCGCCAGCCCGGAGGACTGGAGCGCAATGAACTGCTTGCGACTGTCCTGGAGGATCGGCTCGAGCTTCTTCTGCTGGTCCGCGCTGAGCTTGAGGTCCCGGACGAGCCGGTCACGCATCTGCTCGAGTGAGGGCTGGCCGCTCGCCGTCGCGCCCCCCGGTGGCCCGCTCGGGACCACCGCGTCGCCGCCGGCGGGCCGGAACCTGAGCGCCGCGTTCGGGAGCTTCAGCACGCTCGACTTCTCGGCGACGACGAGCTTCACGTTCGCCGTCATGCCGGGTAGGAGCCTGCCCGACTGGTTGTCGACGGCGACGACGACGGTGTACGTGACCACGTTCTGGACGACCTGCGCCGCCTTCCGGATCTGCGTGACCCGACCGACGAACGTCTCGTTGGGGAACGCGTCCACCGTGAAGGTGGCCTGGTCGTTCAGCTTGACGCGCCCGATGTCCGCCTCGTCCACGCTCGTCTCCACCTGCATCTTCGTCAGGTCCTGGGCGATCGTGAAGAGCACCGGCGCCTGGAGACTGGCGGCGACCGTCTGGCCGACATCCACCTGGCGCGAGACGACGACCCCGTCTACCGGGGCGCTGATCGTGGTGTGGTCGAGATCGACCTGAGCCTGCTTGAGCGCCGCGTCTTTCTGCTCCACCTGGGCCCGTGCGGACTCGAGCATCGCCTCGGCGACCCTGAGCTGGGCGATCGCCGACTGGATGGCGGACGCGAGCGCCTGCTCGTGCGCCCGCGCCGAGTCGAGCTGGGCGCCCGCCGAGTCGTACGCGGCCTGGGACGAGTCGAGATCGCTCTTGGCGATAAGCTGCCGGGCGAAGAGCTCGGTCTTCCGGTCCAGATCGCGCTTGGTGTCCACCACGGCGACCTGCGCCTTCGCCGTCTGCGCCCTGGCCTCGGCGTGCGCGGCGCGGGCGTTGTCGACGTCGGCGCGGGACCGCTCGATCTGGGCCTGCTGGTTGAGGACCGCGGCCTTGGCGGAGTCGAGGTCGGCCTTCGCCTGGTTGACCTTCGCCTCGAAGATGTCGGGGTCGATGCGCGCGACGACCTGCCCCTTCTTCACGATCGAGTTGAAGTCGACGAAGAGCGCCTTGATCTGCCCCGAAACCTGGCTGCCCACCTGGACGGTGATGACCGCGTTGAGGTTGCCGGTCGCCGAGACGGCGGCGGTGAGGGGACCCTGCTCGACGCGCGCCAGCTTGTACTTCGGCGCGTTACCGATGGACTGCGTGTAGAGGTAGGCCCACACGCCGGCGCCCGCGAGAGCAGCCACGACCAGGAGTGAGAGAACTCGCTTCATCACGGTGTTCGACGCGATCGGCGCAGGGGGTATTTACCTGCCGGCCGTTAACGACGACCGACGGCGCGATCGAGCCGAGCTAGCGCGATGCGGTAGTCGGCGAGCGCCTGAGCCTCGGTGTTCTGCGCCTGTGTGAGCGCCAGCTGGGCGTCCGTGAGCTCCAGGATCGTCCCCACCCCGGCGTCGAAGCGGCCCTGCGCGAGCCGGAAATTCTCCTGGGCGGAGGCGACGAGGGCCTGGGCGGCCTGGATACGCTCCTGGGCTTCCTCGACCGCGATCTCGGCCTGCTCGACGTTCTGGATGATGTCGAGCTCGGTAGACTTCACCCGCTGCCTCGCGCCCTCGAGGTTGGCCTTCGCCTCCTGGTATTTCGCGACGCGATTGCCTCCGTCGAAGAGCGACCACGAGAGGCTCAGCCCGAGCGTCCAGTTCTCGTTGAGCTGGGGCTGGCTGCCGCCGTACGAGCCGGTGCCGCTGATGTCGGGGAAGAAGCCGCGAAAGGTCTGGCGCTCGGTGGCCTCGGCGGCGCTGACGCGGAGCTTGGACTGGCGGTACTCGGGGCGGCTGCGGAGGGCCTCGCCGCGGAGCTGGCCACGCTCGAGGTTCACGGCTTCGAAGACGAGGTTGTCCTGGACCGCGGTGGGCGTGTCCACGTCGATCGCCATCGCGGTGTTGAGGGCGACCCGCGCGGTCCGGAGCGCGTTCCGGGCGCGGATGAGATCCACCCGCGCGTTGGCCACGTCCACCTCGGCGCGCGCGACGTCGGACTTGGGCCGTGTGCCGACCTCGAAAAATCCCTTCGCCGACCGGAGATTCAGCTCGGCACGCTGAACCGCCTGCTCCTGCACCCGGATCAGGCGCCCGGCGAACAGGATGTTCGTGTACGCCTCCTTGACCGCGAGCGAGATGAGCTGGCGCTGGAGCTCCACGTCCTCCACCGCCACTTCGGCGAGCTTCCGCGCCGCCTCCGTCGCCGCGAGATTCTTGCCGAAGTCGAAGAGGAGTTGGGAGAGCGACACCTGGGCGAGGAAGGTGTCCGGGAGCTGGCGGGACGTCGGAGCGAGCGTGGTGGCAGAGATGCCCTGGCTCTGCGTCGTCGACACCAGACCCGAGAGTTGGGGCAGAAGCGGAGACAGCGCTTGGTTGACGCGATAACGCGCCGCGGCATAGTCGCTCAGGGTCGCCTGGATCCTCGGCTGCGCCTCAAGCGCGATGGCGATGCACTCGTCGAGCGTCAGGGTGCGTCCGGCGATCGGAGCCCGTTCTGTTGCCGGGGGGGGCGCGGCCTGCGCAGGGGCGCGTTCGGTCGAGAACAAGACGAGAAAGAATGCGAGAGAGACACTCGGAAGAGAGAACCGCTTCATACGGCCCCTGAGAATATCACGCCGGTGGACAGGCGGTGGATGGCCGGTGTATACCTTTTTTCTTGACGACCTCTAGATTCTGCGTGCTAGAGTCGCCCACACCACAAGATATAGGAGGTAGGCGATTTTCCGTCATGACAAGTCCCAATCTGATTTCGGTCGGACTTGGCGAGGCTGACCCGAGGGAGGATTCGCATGCTGGCTGAAACCCGCCCCGCAAAGGTTGGCAAATGGACCGAACCCGCCCTGCGAGTGCTCCGGGAGCGCTACCTCGCGCGCGAAGCCGGCGAGGTGGCCGAGACGCCGGAGGAGATGTGCTGGCGGGTCGCCCTGTCCATTGCCGCGGGCGAGGCCCGATACGGGCGCAGCCGGGCGGCGGTCCGTGAGATCGCCGCCGCCTTCTACGAGGTGATGGTCGACGGCGACTTCCTGCCGAACTCGCCGACCCTGATGAACGCCGGGAAGGGCAACGGCCTGCAGTACTCGGCCTGCTACGTCCTGCCGGTCGGGGACTCGATGGAAGAGATCTTCGACTCGGTGAAGGCCGCGGCGATCATCCATAAATCCGGCGGCGGCACCGGCTTCGCCTTCTCGCGCCTGCGCCCGAAGGACGACATCGTGGCGTCCACCGGCGGTCGCGCCTCCGGGCCCATCTCGTTCCTCCGGGTCTTCAACAGCGCGACGGAGGCGGTCAAGCAGGGGGGAACCCGGCGCGGCGCGAACATGGGCATCCTGCGGGTCGACCACCCGGACATCCTCGAGTTCATCGAGTGCAAGCTCGACGGCGGAATCACCAACTTCAACATCTCCGTCGCCGCCACCGACAAGTTCATGGACGCGCTCGCCGCGGGCACCGAGTACGACCTGGTGAACCCGCACACGGGCGCGGTGACGGGCCGGCTGTCGGCGAAGGAGGTCTTCGAGCGGATCGTGCGCGCCGCCTGGCGCACGGGCGATCCCGGGATGATCTTCATCGACCGGATCAACGCGAGCCCCGCGAACCCGACGCCGGAGATCGGCATGGTCGAGGCGACCAACCCCTGCGGCGAACAGCCGTTGCTCCCGAACGAGGCGTGCAACCTCGGCTCGCTCAACGTCTCGAAGTTCGCCCGCCGCGGGGAGGACGGGGACTGGTCGATCGACTGGGACGAGATGGAGCGTGTGGTGCGGCTGGCGGTGCGCTTCCTCGACGACGTGATCGAGATGAACCCGTACCCGCTGCCGGAGATCGACGCCACGGTGAAGTCGAACCGCCGAATCGGCCTCGGCCTCATGGGCTGGGCGGACCTGCTCTTCACCATGGGCATCCCCTACGACAGCCCGGGGGCGATCGATCTCGCCGACCGGCTGATGGCCTTCGTGAAGGAGAAGTCGCACGATCAGTCGGCGAAGCTCGCGGAGGAGCGCGGGCCGTTCCCGAACTGGAGCCTGTCGATCTACGCAAACGACCGCCCGCTCCGGAACTCGACGGTCACGACGATCGCCCCGACGGGCACGATCTCGATGATCGCGGGCTGCTCGTCGGGCATCGAGCCGATCTTCGCGCTCGCCTTCGAGCATCGCGTGAGGCAGCCCGACGGTGAGCGGGTGCTGACCTTCGTCAACGAGACGTTCGAGCGGATCGCCAAGGAGCGGGGCTTCTACTCGGACGCGCTCATGCGGGAGATCGCCAAGCGCGGCTCGCTCGATGGCATTCCGGGGGTGCCCGAGGACGCGGCCCGGATCTTCAGGACCTCGCACGAGATCAACCACGAGTGGCACGTGCGTCATCAGGCCGCGTTCCAGCGCTACACCGACAACGGCGTGTCGAAGACGATCAACCTCCCGAACAGCGCGAGCGAGGAGGACGTCGCCCGCGCATACCTGCTCGCGTGGGAGCTCGGCTGCCTCGGCATCACGGTCTTCCGCGACGGCTGCAAGGGCGAGCAGGTCCTCAACGTCGGTATCGGCACGAAGGAGAACGTCCCGAGCGCGGCACCCGCAGTCATCCGGCCGCGTCCGCGGAGTCTCAACGGGACCACGTACCGCACGGATACGCCCATCGGGACGGCATGGATCACCGTGACCGAAACAGCGCAGAAGGAACCGTTCGAGGTCTTCGTTCAGGTCGGCAAAGGTGGCTCGGACACGATGGCGGTTGCCGAGGCGCTCGGACGACTGATTTCGCTCGTGTTGAGGCTCCCTTCACCCTTCACGGCTCAGCGACGCCTCGAAGAGGTGATCAGCCAGCTCTCCCGGATCGGCGGCGGCCAGCCGACAGGCTTCGGGCCGGCCAAGATCCTGTCGCTCCCGGACGCGCTCGCCCGCACGCTGGCCGAGCACATCGGCCAGGTGAAGCCGCTGGCGGAGCCGCCCGTGGCTCGCGGGGACGGCCGCAAGCAGATCGGCGATCTGTGCAAGGAGTGTGGCCAGGCGACCTTCATCTACGAGGAAGGGTGCAAGAAGTGCCTCTCGTGCGGCTTCAACGAGTGTTAATCCCCGAAGGGGGGCTTCGCCCCCCTTCCGAAGCCTCCCCCCAGGAGGGTTGCGCCGGCAGAGCCGGCGCTCGAGCGCGGCTGGACACGGAGCCGACGTAAAGTTCCGCCGTGTTTGCCGGCGGCAGCTACGACGAGGTCGCGCGCTGGCTCTGGAATTTTCTCACCGCGCACGCCAAGCGCGTCGATCCCCGCATGGAGGTCGAGCTCGAGGCGAGCGACGCCCGCGCGGGGAAGACCTACGGCGCACGGCTCCGGTTCGGACACGAGGTGAGCCCCCTGGTGGAGTTCGACTACCGCGAGGTGGCGGACAACCGCGGGAGCCTCGCGTGGTGCTCGGCGCTCGCCGACCGGACGCGGGAGCTCGCGTGGGTCCTGCGGAGCGCCCAGCGCGCCCAGGGGACCGCCGACGGCGGAGCGCGCTGAGCGCCGCCATGCCTGGATCGCCTCGGGGGACCTCAACGGGTTCCTGGGCCTCGCCCTCGACAACGTCACCCAGCTCGTCATCCTCTCGAGCCTCCTGATCGGCGTCTTCAAGTTCCCGGCCGACCTCGTGCTCGGCCGGATGGTCCCCGGCACCGCGCTCGGCGTCCTCGTCGGTGACCTGGCGTACACCTGGCTCGCCGTGAGGCTCGGACGCCGGACGGGACGCGACGACGTCACCGCCATGCCGTTCGGCATCGACACGCCGACCCTGTTCGCGATGGTGTTCGGGGTGCTCGGGCCCGTGATGGTGGCGACCGGCGACCCGGTGCTCGCGTGGAAAGTCGGGATGGTCGCGACGCTCGCGATCGGCCTCGCCAAGGTGGGCCTCGCCTTCGTCGGCGACTGGGCGCGTCGGGTCGTGCCGCGCGCCGCGCTGCTGGGCTCCATCGCCGGTGTGGCGGTCCTCCTGATCGCGTTCCTGCCGATGCTGAAGATCCTCCGCGACCCGCTCGTCGGTCTCGTCGCGCTCGTGGTGCTGCTGCTCGGGCTCTTCGGCGGCGTGCGGATGCCGCTCGGCCTGCCGGCCGCGTTCGCCGCGGTCCTCGCCGGCACGGCCCTCTTCTGGCTCCGCGCGTGGCTCGGCGGCGGCCACGACGACAGCCTGCCCGTCCGGGTGGCGCTCGGGGCCGCCGTCCCGTGGCCGACACTCGTCTGGCTCGACGCACTCGAGACGACGCTGCCCTACCTCTCGGTCGCGTTGCCCTTCGCGCTCGTCACGATCATCGGCGGGATCGACAACACCGAGAGCGCGGCGGCGGCGGGCGACGAGTACCGGGCGCGCGACATCCTCCTGACCGAAGCGGGGGCCACCGTGCTCGCGGCGCTCTGCGGTGGCGTCGTCCAGAACACGCCGTACATCGGCCACCCCGCCTACAAGGCGATGGGCGCGCGCGCCGGGTACACGCTCGCCACGGGACTCGTCATCGGCGGGGGCGCCGCCGCGGGCGCGCTCTCGCTCCTCGTCGCGGTGCTCCCGGAAGCGGCGATCGCGCCGATCCTCGTCTTCATTGGTCTCGAGATCACGGCCCAGGGGTTCCTCGCGTCGCCGCCGCGGCACGGCGCCGCGGTCGCCCTCGCGTTCGTACCGGTCGCCGCGGCCGTAGTGCTCATCGAGACGGGTGGTGTGCTGTCGGCGCTCGGCGCCTCGCCGAGGCACCTCACGGGCGACGCCGCGCTGACCCACGGGACCCTCCTCGTCCTCGGCAACGGCTTCATCCTGATTTCCGTCGTGTGGGGCTGGGCGCTCGTCACGATCATCGAGCGACGCTTCGCGGTGGCGGGTGTCTTGTTCGTGTTCGCGAGCGCCGCGACGCTCGTCGGCGTGATCCATTCGCCCGAGCCGAGCGGCGCCGTCTTCTGGCCCTGGGCACCGCCGTCCGCCGTGCCCACGCGCCTGGCGGGCGCCTACGGCGTGCTGGCCGCGGTCTGCTGGCTTGCGGCGGCCCGCGACCGTGCGCGTGCCGCCGAGCGAATATCGGCTTGACCTCCTTCGTCACACGAGTGTTAAATGGCCGAGGCGTTGTGAACGTCGTCACGATCAGGCGTCCGAGAGGAGGCGTCATGAGCGCGTTCGGGAAGTCGATGACAGCCGTCGTCGCTGGGGCCGCTCTCATTCTCGTGGCGGGGGTGCTGGGGGTGTCGGCGCAGGGCCCGTGGGTCGCGCCGCCAGAGGCGAAGAGCCTCAAGAACCCCGTGAAGGGCGTCGGCGATGCGAAGAAGCTGGTCGATACGAATTGCGTGACGTGTCACGGCGCGAGCGGACACGGCGACGGTCCCGCGGCCGCGGCGCTGCCACCGCCGAAGCCGGCGAACTGGACGTCCGACGCCGTACAGAAGCAGAGCGACGGCGAGATCTTCTGGAAGATTACGAACGGGCGGGGCGCCATGCCCCCGTGGAAGCACCTGCCGGAGAAGGAGCGCTGGGAGATCGTAAACTACATCCGCACGCTCAAGGGGAAGTAAGCTCCCAGGCGTCGAGCGCGACACGCCCCGCCGTGATCCGGCGGGGCGTTCGTCTATCGGCATGCGCCTCTGCGCGATCGATGTCGGCAGCAACACGGTCCGCCTCCTCGTCGTCGACGTGGTCGGGCCCGAGACGTGGAAGATCGTCGACGCGCGCCAGACCGTGACGCGGCTCGGCGAGGGGCTCGCCGCCGCGGGCGCGCTCGGCGATGCGCCCATGGCGCGCACGCTCGCCGTCGTGAGCGACTACGTGGCGCGCGCCGAGCGCCTGGCGGCCGCGCGTGTGCGGATGGTCGCGACGAGCGCCGTGCGCGAGGCGACGAACGGGAGGGCGTTCGTCGCCGCGGTCGAGCGCGCGACGGGCCGGCGCGTCGAGGTGGTGAGCGGCGAGGAGGAAGCGCGGCTCGTGCTTCGGGGCGTGCGGTCCGGTCTCCAAGGCCTCGCCGGGACCCTGGTCACCTTCGATATCGGCGGCGGCTCCACCGAGTACATTCTGGCGGATCCTGCGCGAATCCTCGCAACGGTCAGCCTCCGCCTCGGCGTCGTCCCGCTCGCCGAGCGGTTCCCGTTCACCGACCGGGTGGCCTGGGACCGCTACGCGGCCCTACTCGCCGAGGTGCGGGGCCGGCTCGAGCGCGAGCTGCCCCCGACAATCCGCGGCGCGCGCCTCGCTCATCTCGTGGGCACCGCCGGGACGGTGACGACGCTCGCGGCACTCGACCTTGACCTCGTCGAGTACGACCCGCAGCGCGTTCAGGGTCACCGGCTGAGCCGGGCCGCGGTCGAGCGGCTCCTCGGGCGCCTCGGCTGCCTGCCGGTGGCCGCGCGAGCAGCGCTGCCCTGTCTCGAGCCGGGGCGGGCGGACCTGATCATCCCGGGCATCGCGATCGTGACGGCGACCCTCGACGCCTTCGGCCTCGACACGCTCGTCGTCAGCGACTGGGGCCTGCGGGAGGGCATGGTGGCCGAGGCGCTGGAGGCACGCCACGAGCCTCGGCCGGACGCTTCTCCTTAAGCTCTCGACCCGACGCGGGATCGGCGAGGCGATGGCTCGCTGGCCGGCAGCGCGTCGGTTCGTCCGCCGCTTCGTGGCCGGTGAACATGCCGAGGACGCGCTCCGCGTCATCGCACAGCTGAACGCCCAGGGGCTCCTCTGCGCCGTGACCCACCTCGGGGAGAATGTCGTTACCGTTGCCGACGCCACGCACGCGGCGCGCGCCTACGTGGAGCTGCTCGGCGAGATCGCGCGACGGCGGCTCGCCGCCGTTCCCTCGCTCAAGCTCACGCACCTCGGGCTCGACCTGGACGAGGCGGTGTGCCGGGCCAACCTCGAGGCGGTGCTCGCGCGCGGCCGCGCCAGCGCGACGCTCGTGTGGATCGACATGGAGTCCACCGCGTACACCGACCGGACGCTCGACCTCTACGCGCGCGTGCGGCCCGCGTTTCCCAACGCAGCGTGCGTGGTCCAGGCCTACCTCCGCCGCACCGCACAGGACGTCGAGCGGCTGATCGAGCTCGGCGCGACGGTGCGGCTCTGCAAGGGCGCCTACCGCGAGCCTCCGGAGTTCGCGTTTCCCGCCAAGCGCGACGTGGATGCGAACTACGCCCGGCTGCTGGACCGCCTGTTCGCGGCGGACGCCCAGGCGCGCTCGGTCTACGTTGGCGTCGCGACGCACGATACGCGGCTGATCACCCGCGCTCGCGACACCGCGCGGGCGAGAGGGATCGCGCGCGAGCGATTCGAGATCCAGATGCTCTACGGGATCCGGAAGGACCTGCACGCGCGCATCGCCGCGGACGGGCTCCGGCTCCGGGTGCTCGTCCCGTACGGCGAGGACTGGTATGGCTACTTCATGCGCCGGCTCGCCGAGCGCCCGGCGAACCTCGCCTTTTTCCTTCGCCACCTTTTCCGAGGCTAGGAGGTTGTCCGCACTCCGGCGCGATTTGACAGTGTCCGGGGCGCCGACTAAGCTAGGTGTTCAAGTATGGACGAAATCGCAGTATTGGTGCTCAACTACACGTTTGAGCCGCTCCATTTCACCAACGCCCGCCGCGCCATCACGCTGTTGCTCGCGGGCAAGGCCGAGGCCGTGGAGGCTTCCCCGCGTGTCGTTCGCTCGCCGTCGGTCGCCTTCGCGCTGCCGGCGGTGATCCGCCTCGCGATCTACATCCGCAAGCCCTTCCTCGACCGCGTCGCCTTCAACAAGAAGAACATCCTGCGGCGCGACGGCTA
>WNGM01025689.1_pt1 | contig 10383 bp, 10 predicted proteins | sample 5400571 | NCBI WGS metagenome assembly WNGM01 (sample SAMN13153378, study PRJNA577476) | soil metagenome | isolation source: 100 cm soil or saprolite under Garry oak tree replicate 2 | place: USA:California | collected 2016-06-15 | reverse complement strand
CGCGCTGGTGCTGGAGATGAACCACGACGCGCGCCTGCTGCTGGAAGGATCGTACCCGGCCTCGCTGAAGCGGCGCGTCCGCTCGGACCTCGGGCACCTGTCCAATACCCAGGCGGCGCAGCTCGTGGCGCAGGTGCTGCATCCGGGGCTGCGGCACCTGGTGCTCGCCCACCTGTCCGAGCAGAACAACACACCGTCGCACGCGCGGCGCGAGGCCGAGGGGGTCCTGGAGGTGCGCGGCAGCCGCGCGGCGCTGCACGTCGCCGGGCAGGCGCGCGCGCTCCACCCCATCGTGCTCGACCCAGGCGCTTCCGCCGCGGTCGCTCGACCCCGCCAGCTCGCGCTGTTCGCCACCTGAGATGCGCTTCGTCATCCTGCTCGTCGCCGTCGCGCTGCTGATCGTCCTCTTGCGCCGCAAGACGTGACCAGTCGCCGCGGTATTCGGCGCCGCGCTTTTTCATGCCGCGGACGGGATGCCATCGCTGTTGCGGCCCGGCGCCGCAGCCGGTACACCCGGCGCCATGATTCCCCGCTACAGCCGCCCGGAGATGGTCCGGCTCTGGACGCCCGAGCACCGTTACCAGACGTGGCTGGAGGTCGAGCTGGCCGCCGCGCGGGCGATGGCCGACGCGGGCCTGGTCCCGCGGGAGGCCGTCGAGGAGTGCGCGCGGAAGGCAGGGACCTTCACTCCGCAGGACGCCGCACGCATCGACGAGATCGAGAAGGTCACGCGCCACGACGTGATCGCCTTCCTCACCTTCCTCGAGGAGCGCATCGGCCCCGCGGCGCGGCACCTGCACTTCGGGATGACCAGCTCGGACGTGCTGGACACCTCCTTCGCGATCCTGCTGCGCGACGCGGCCGATCTGATCCTCGAGGGGATCGACCGCGCGCGGGACGCGGTGGTGAAGCGGGCGGTCGAGCACAAGCGGACGCCGACCATCGGGCGGTCGCACGGCATCCACGCCGAGCCCACCACCTTCGGGTGGAAGCTGCTGGTGTGGGCCGACGAGCTGTCGCGAGCGAGGGCTCGGGTCGAGCGGGCCCGCGCCGTGATCGCGCACGGCAAGCTCTCCGGCGCGGTGGGCACCTTCGCGCACCTCTCGCCGCGCATCGAGGAGGCTGCGTTGCTCTCGCTGGGGCTCTCTGCGGAGCCCGTGTCGACGCAGATCGTCCAGCGCGACCGGCATGCGGAATACTTCTCCGCCCTGGCGCTGGCCGGCGCCTCGATCGAGAAGTTCGCGGTCGAGATCCGGCACCTGCAGCGCACCGAGGTGCGCGAGGCGGAGGAGCCGTTCGGCAAGGGGCAGAAGGGATCCTCGGCGATGCCCCACAAGCGCAACCCCATCCTGAGCGAGAACCTGAGCGGCCTCGCGCGACTCTTGCGCGGCTACGCCGTGAGCGCGCTGGAGGACGTGGCGCTGTGGCACGAGCGCGACATCAGCCACTCGAGCGTGGAGCGGGTCATCGGCCCCGACGCGACGGTCACGCTGGACTTCATGCTCCACCGCTTCGCCGGGCTGGTCGAGGGGCTGCGCATCTACCCGGAGCGGATGCGCGAGAACCTGGAGGCCACCCGCGGTCTCGTCTTCTCGCAGCCCGTGCTGCTCAAGCTGATCGAGCGCGGCATGGAGCGGCAGGCGGCCTACGTGGTGGTGCAGCGCAACGCGATGACGGTCTGGGACGAGGGAAAGGACTTCAAGACGCTGCTCGCGCGCGATCCCGAGGTGAAGAAGCTGCTCTCGCCCCAGGACCTGGACGCCGCCTTCGACCTGGACCGACGCAGCCGCGACGGCCACGCGCTGAAAAGCGTAGCGCCGCACGATCGGCGGCGACTGGAGCGTATCCCATTACGTCCGCGCTCTGAAAAGCGTAGCGCCGCCCGACCCGCCTCTCCAAGAGCGCAGCGCCGCCCTAGGGGCGGCGACTGTCGGCGGCGACTAAACGGCTTCGCTCACCGAGCTCATGTGGAAGTCCTTCACCACGGCGGGAGGCAGCGCCACTCCGCCGGCCAGTTCGCCGCCGAGCGCGGCCTCCTCGCGCCCGAGCGCGACCACGTCGCGCAGCAGATCGACGAGCGACTGGTTGAAGCGGAAGTTCTTCACCGCCGCCGCCACCCGTCCGCCCTCGATGAGGAACGTCGCATCGCGCGTGAGCCCGGTCACCCCGATCCGCTGCGGGTCGAGCATCCGGACGTACCAGATGCGCGTCACCAGGAGCCCGCGGTCGACCTTCCCGATCAGGTCGTCGAGCGAGAGCCCGCCGCCGACCAGGCGGAGCGTGCCGCCGTCCGCCGTCGGCGCCGTGCCCGTCTTCTGCGCCCAGTAACGGGAGCGGTGCAGCTCGCGCAACACTCCCGCCTGGACGTAGCCGACCCGCCGGGCGGCGAGGCCGCCCTCCGACCAGGGCGTGCCGGGCACCAGCGGATCCTGCGGATCGGAGACCAGCGTGACCGCGGGCGAGAAGAGCGCCTCGCCGATCCGCGACCTGCCGCCCGGGGCGGAGAAGGCGCTCCGGCCTTCCTCGGCGGAGCGGGCGTCGATCGACATCCGCAGCGAGGGAAAGAGCGCGCCCAGCGCGCCCGGCTCGAGCACCACGGTGTACGCGCCGGGAGGCAGCTCTCGCGGCTCGCGCCAGGCGATGGCCTTCTGCGCGGCGCGCGAGGCGATCTTCTGCGGATCCACGTCCGACAGGCGCACGCCTGCCGCTCCCGCCCACCCCGAAGCCGAACCGTCCCGGCGCCGCAGGGTCGCGGACAGCTCCACGCGCGTGGCCCGGCGCGCGCCGGACGAGCCGCTGGTCGAGAGGCGCATCTCCTCGAGCAAGTCGTTGCGCATCAACCCGGCCGTCCATCGAGGCCGCATCGGCGTCGAAGGACGAGATCTGGAGGTAGGTCTGCGGGGGCGCTTCCGGGACGTATTCCGGGTCCTCCGGCGTCAGCCGGGCGCGCGCCACCACGTCCTCGGCGAGCCGCGCGACGCCGGCGGGGGAGAGGTCCTCGGTCGAGCCGGAAGCGTGCCGCATCCCCAGGGCGGCCGAGAGCGCGAGCGTGCGCCGCTGCACTTCGGCGCTGGTGGTGGGCCCGTTGTCCGCGAAGCGCAGATGGCCGTCGCGCCGCTCCGAGAGCAGCGCCGCGGCCTCGCCCGCGCCGGCGGAGCGGGCGGTCTTGAGCGCCCGCGCGCACAGGTCCGAAGAGCCGGCCCTCATGACTGCGCTGCCCCCGCGTCGATGACCCGCACCCCGCGGAAGCGCGCCGGCGGGCAGCCGTGCGACACCGGATTGAGCTGCACGGGCTCGCCCTTGCCGTCGTCGAAGGCGCCGTACAGCCGCCACTCGCGCGCAGACCTCGGGCGTGTTGCTCTGGTAGGCCACCTTGCGCAGCGGGCGCGCCAGCTTGCCGTTCTCGATCTGCCAGAAGAAGTCGCCCCCGAACTGGAAGTTCTTCCGCTGGTGGTCGATGGAGTAGCTTCCATCCCCGACGATGTAGATGCCGTCCTGCGTCTGGGCGATCAGCTCGTCGAAGGTGAGCGGCGCCTTGCCGGGCATCAGCGAGACGTTGGGCATCCGCTGGAACGGCACCGACGCCCAGGAATCCGCGTAGCTGCAGCCGGAGGACCGCGGCCCGCCGAACCCGGGGAGTCCCGTCTGGTCGCGCACGGTCTGGAAGGCGACCAGCACGCCCTCGCGGATCAGGTCGAAGCGCTGGGTGGCGACGCCGTCGTCGTCGTAGCCGCAGGTCGCGAGCCCGCCCGGCTCCACCCGGTCGGCGGTGACGTGCATGAGCGGTCCGCCGTAGCGCAGCTTTCCCAGCTGATCGGCGGTGGCGAAGCTCGTCCCGGCGAAGTTTGCCTCGTACCCGAGCACGCGATCCAGCTCGGTCGAGTGGCCCAGCGACTCATGGATGGTGAGCCACAGGTGGCTGGGGTCCAGCACCAGATCGCGAGGACCCGGCTTGACCCGGTCCGCGCGCAGCTTGTCGAGCGCCTCCCGCGCGATCCGCGGCGCCTGCTCCACGAACCCAGCCCGCTCGACGTGCTCGAATCCGGCGCCGCGCGGAGGAAGCGACGTGCGGCGCGTCTCGAACCCGCGGCCCTCCTCCACGGCGGTGACCGTGTACCCTCCTCCGGTCCGGGTGATCATCTGCTCGATCGCGCTGCCTTCGCTGGAGAAGAAAGCCTTCTCCTCGATCGCGAGGCGGAAGGATCCCGTCACCGCCCGAATTTGGTGGACCGCTGCCTTGGCCGCCTTGGCCGCCTCGACCAGCAGCGCCACCTTGGTCTTCACCGGCACCCGCAGCGGGTCCTTCTCGATGGGCGTCTCCCAGCTGTCCTCGTGCGGCGGTTCCGGCGCAAGCTGCACCGGTCGGCGCTCGAGCGCCGCGTTGGCCTCGGCGATCTGCACCGCCTTGCGCGCGAGAGCGCTGGCGGACCCGGCCGTGATCTCCGGAGCGGCGGCGAATCCCCAGGTGCCGCCCTTCAGCACCCGCACCCCGAGGCCGTAGCTGTCGGTGTCCGAGATGGAGGTGAGGTGATCGTCGCGCGTGGCGATGTTCTGCCTGCGCTGCCGCACCAGCCGGACGTCGGCGTAAGCGGCTCCCGCCTGCATCGCGGCGAGCAGCGCCGCGTCGGCGACGTCGCGCGGCCTGGGCCTCTCGGGCACCCAGGCCAGCGCGCGGGCAGCGGGCAGCAGCGCAGCGCCGGCGAGCAACTCGCGCCTGGTGATGGTCATGTCCCCTCCTTGCCAGTCGCCGCCGTTGGGGCGGCGCCGCGCTGTTCGGAGCGCTTTCTTATGACATGAATTTTGGTAGAGGAAGGCCATGATTCGCGTCTGCGTGTTCGCCGGCTCGAGCGGGTCGGTGGAGGTGAAATACCTCGATGCGGCGCGCGCCCTGGGCGCGGCGATCGCCCGCCGGGGGATGGGCATGATCTACGGCGGCGGCGCCGTGGGGCTCATGGGCGCCTGCGCGGACGCGGCGCTGCAGGGCCACGCGGAGGTGGTGGGGGTGCTCCCGCGGGCGCTGGCACGCAGCGAGGTCGCGCACCCGAACCTGACCGAGCTGCGCATCGTGAAGACGCTGCACGACCGCAAGGCGGTCATGGCGGCGCTCTCCGACGGATTCGTCGCGCTGCCCGGCGGCTGCGGAACGCTGGACGAGCTGTTCGAGGCCGTGACCTGGCGCCAGCTCGGGCTGCACGACAAGCCCATCGGCCTGTGCGACGTGGACGGCTACTTCGCGCCGCTCCTGCAATTCCTGAAGGATGCCACCGCGGCGGGGTTCGTCGGGCCCGCGGTGCTCGAGGCGCTCCCCGTGCGCTCCTCGCCGGACGAGCTGCTCTCCGCGCTTTTCCCCTAGAAGCTGCGGATCGCGGCTGCTCCGCAGGGCGGGTCGATCCGCAGCCTCCCGCCCCGGTAGCGGGATCGATGCGATCAGCCATGCGAGCGAGGCGCCCGCTTCGTCACGCCGTCGCAGCCGGGAGGCGCATCTCGATGCGCGCTCCTGCGCCCGGCATGTTGCTCGCGCGGATCGTGCCTCCGTGCGCCTCGACGATCCGGCGCGCGAGCGCGAGCCCCAAGCCGAACCCGGTCTCCCGCGCCCGCGCGGTGGTGCCCCGGTAGAACGGATCGAAGATCCGCTCCAGCTCGTCGGGCGGGATGCCGTCGCCGCCGTCCGACACCGCGATGACCGCCTCCCCGTCCTCCCGCCGGGCGTAGACCCGGATCGGGCTCCCTGGACCGCCGCCGTACTTGCGCGCGTTGTCGAGCAGGTTGTCGAGCGCGCGCGAGAGCAGCGGCTCGTCCGCGAGCACCTTCAGCCCCGGCTGCACCTCGGCCTGCACCAGGCGCTCCGGCTCGAGGGCGAGCACCCGCTGCCGGCCCTGCTCCACCAGCTGCTCGGCGGAGACCTGGGTGCGCTGGAGCGGAGCCTGGGCGAGCTCCAGCCGGCTGGTGGTGAGCACGTCCGCGATCAGGCGCTCGAGCTCGTCCAGCTCCTCGCCCACGACCGAGAGACGCTTGCGCACGTCTTCATCGCGCGCCTGGATCAGCTCGAGCGCGACGTGGATGCGGGCGAGCGGCGTGCGCAGCTCATGGGAGACGTTGGCCAGAAGCTCCTTCTCCGCCTTGCGGGCGGCCTGGATCCTCGCCGCCATCACGTCGAAGGAGCGGGCCAGCTTGCCGACCTCGTCGTCGGACTTCACCCCCGATCGGGCGGCGAGATCGCCCCGGCCGAACGCCTCGGCTGCCGCGGTCAGCCGTTCGATGGGCCGGGTGATCGACCGCGAGAGCGGGTAGATGAGGGCCAGCGAGACGAGCAGCACGACCGTCAACCAGGTCAGCGGGCGCAGGATGGCGCGCGCGCCTTCGGGAGGCAGGCGCACGGTCAGGATCGCCTGGACCGGCGCGCCGCGCCGCGCGCGCACCGGCGCGCCGAGGAGCGGCGGGCGCGGCATCCAGCTGGGCCCTCGCTGCGCCGCGGCCAGGACCTGCGGATCGGGCACCGGGATGGCGGTCCCCGCCGAGGCGAGCGGCTGCCCGCGCAGGTCCACCACGCATGCGTCGATGCCCAGCTCGTCGTGGAACTGCTCCAAGGCGCGCGTCAAGGCCGCCTGGTCGTCGAGCGGCGGCAACGCGCGGGCGAGGTGCTCGGCGAACCGCGGCGCCTGGCGGAAGAAGTGGATCGGGCCCCGGCCGAACAGGACCGTGATCCCGATCGACACCGCCAGCACGGCGAGCAGCACACCGAGGAAGGCGAGGTAGAGGCGCAGGTAGAGGCGGCGCGGACGCGCCATCACGACTCCCTGGCCAGGAGGTACCCCGCCCCGCGCACCGTCTTCACATATCGCGGATGGCGTGGGTCTGGCTCGATCTTCTGCCGGAGCCGGCTGACGTGCACGTCGATGGAGCGGTCGAAGGCCTCGTCGGCGTCCTCACCCTTGACCAGCTCGAGCAGCTGGTCGCGCGACAGCACCCGGCCCGAGTTCCGCGCCAGCGCGGAGAGCAGGTCGTACTCGTGCGCCGTGAGGCTCTGGCGGACGCCCTCCACGCGCACCTCGCGGGCGGCGAAATCGATGCGCAGGCCGCCGGACTCGAAGACCGGTGTCTCCGCGTCGGCCGGGGCGCGGCGCAGGACGGCGCGGATGCGCGCCAGGAGCTCGCGCGGGTTGAAGGGCTTGGCCAGGTAGTCGTCCGCGCCCAGCTCCAGGCCCACGATCTTGTCCGCGTCGTCGCCGCGCGCGGTCACCATGATGATGGGCGTCTTCCACCTCTCGCGGATGCGGCGGGTGAGCGAGAGACCGTCCATGCCGGGGAGCATCAGGTCGAGGAGCAGGATGTCGAACCGCTGCGCCGAAAGCTCGCGCAAGGCGTGCGAGCCGTCTTCCGCCAACGCCGCCTCCACGCCGTGCTGGCCGAGGAACTCGCGGAGCAGCGAGGCGAGCTTGCGGTCGTCTTCGATGAGCAGCGCGCGGACCATCAGGCATCTCATAACGCCGCGCTATGAAAAACGCAGCGCCGCCCTGAGGGCGGCGACTGACGCCGCCGCGCCGGCCAGGGGATCCGGGCGCGGCGGCGCCTCTCGCCTCACTGCTCCGGTCCGCCGAATCCGCCTCAGGGCGTCGTGCACCTTGACCAGCGCCGGGATGATGATCTCCTTCGCGGTCGCGGCCATGTCCTGGGCGCGCTGGTCCGCCGCCGCGTTCAGCGCGTTCACGTCGACCTGGTCGGCGGTGAGCACCTTCATCCAGTACGCGTGCTCGTTCGCGTGCTGCTGGCGCTTCTGCTGCAGCTTGGCGACGGCGTCGTCCTTCACCTGGTTGATGGCCTGCCGCTGCTCGGGCGTGGCGTCGATCTCGTCGAGCACGTGGTTCACGCGGGCCGAGATCATCTTCTGGAAATTGCGCCCGCGGTGACCGTTCGCGGCCGCGAGGGCCGCGGCGGCGCCGCCCAGGACGCCAACGATGCCGAGCGCGAGCGCGATGCGCTTCCACTTCATGTTGCCTCCTCTGCGGGCTCCCTGCCCGCCGATCAGCTCCGCGCTGACCCTGAAGGCTTAACGTGGGGGAGGTTGCGCGGAGGTTTCGGCGGTGTTTCGGATTGTTTCATCCCTGCTGGGTCAGGCGCGCGCCACCTCGCCCTCGACATAGTGGAGGATCAGCTCCTCGATGTCGCGGCCCATCTTCATGAACGCGATGCCGATGCCGGGCGTAAAGGGGCCTCCCGGCGGCACCACGCGCGCGACCCGCGCCACGGCCTCGATGACCAACTCGCCCGCGACCTCGAAGTGCACCCCGACCACGTCGCCGACGCAGGCGAGCGTGACCTCCTCGCCGCCGATGAACATTCCGCTCTGCGAGAGGTCCACCGCCTCGGCCACGAGGAATTCCTCCACCGTGGCGAACTGCAAGCGCACCAACCCGGCCACCCTGATTCGCGGGGCCCGCGCTCCGGTGGCCCGCTTGAACACGGTACGGCTCATGTACTGTCCCCCTGCTGGGAGGAACGGTAGCAGCGGGTGCGAGGAGAGCAAGGAAACTACTTCAAGTACCCCTTCGCCCGGAGCGACGACTCGATGCGCTTGCGCGTGTCCCCCACCTCGAGCCGGGGCTGCTCGCCGGTCAGCTTCTCCACCAGCTCCACGTACTTCGACGCGAGCTGGGCGCGCACTTCGTCGGGGATGTCCGGGTGGGGGCCGTCGCCCTTGTAGCCGCGCTCGTTGATCAGCCACTGGCGGAAGAACTCCTTGTCCAGCATGCGCTGGTCCTCGCCGCGGCGGAAGCGTTCCTCGCTGCCCTCCGCGATCCAGTAGCGGCTCGAATCCGGAGTGTGGATCTCGTCGATCAGCCAGATCTTCCCTGCCCCGTCGACGCCGAACTCGTACTTGGTGTCGACCAGGAGCAGGCCCCGCTTGCGCGCCCACTCCTGCCCGGCCGCGAAGAGCGCGAGCGCGTAGCGCGACAGCTCCTCCCACTGCTTCTGCGTGACTGCTCCGCGCGCGATCAGCTCGCGCGGCGAGATCGGCTCGTCGTGCTTGCCGATCGCCTCCTTGGTGCTGGGCGTCAGGATGGGCTTGGGAAACTTCTCGTCCTTGCGCATCGCCGCGTCCAGCTCGATGCCGTAGGCCTTCGCGCCGCTGCCCGCCTGGTGATCGCGCCAGAGCGACCCGGTCAGGTACCCGCGCACCACCATCTCCACCGCGAGCGGCTGTAGCTTCCGCACCACCAGCACCGAGGGATCCGGCACGTCGAGGATGTGGTTGGGCGCGAGGTCCTTCGTCTTGTCGAACCAGAAGACGGTGAGACGGTTGAGCAGCTCGCCCTTGAACGGCACCGTGGTCAGGACGCGGTCGAACGCCGACAGGCGGTCGGTCGTGACCATCACGATGCGGTCGCCCGAGGAGTAGTTGTCGCGCACTTTGCCGCGGTAGAGGGAACCCAGCGCGGGGAAGCCGGCTTCACGGAGCGTGTACGGGAGCTGCGCGCGGAGCGGGGCGAGTCGGTCCATGGGGGCGCGTAGGGTAGCCGACCGCGCGGAGCATGCAAGTGCAACCGGGCCGTGGCACAACGACGGCGTGCGGCTCGCGACCTTCAACATCAAGCACGCCGAGCTCCGCGGCCTCGCGCCTCTCGCCGATCTCCTGCGCGAGGCGCGGCCGGACCTCGCCGGACTGCAGGAGCTGGAGGGCGGCTCGTACGGCAATGCGCTCCTCGCCGTCCCCGGGCTGCTGCGCGGAGAGCCGCTCCAGGCGGGCGCGCTGCCGCTTCCAGGGGGGCGGTCCATGGGCGAGGAGCCGCGCGTGCTGCTCGCCGCGCGCGCCGCCGGGCTGCGCGTGTTCGTCGCGCACTTCGACCTGCCGGCGCCGGTGCGGCAGGCGCAGGCCGACGCGCTGCTCGCCGCGGTGGGCGATCCCCACGGGACCGTCGTGCTGGGCGACCTCAACGAGGCCCCCGATGGTCCGGCCGTGCGCAAGCTGCTCGCCGCCGGCTTCCGCGACGCGTGGGCCGAGTGCGGCGCGCAGGAGCTGGTCACCGCTCCCTGGGACCGCCCCCAGGCCCGCATCGACCAGGTGCTGCTCGGCCCCGACCTGCCGCGCGCCCGTTCGGCGCGCGCTTTCTCGACCGACGCGAGCGACCACGCGCTGGTGGTGGTGGAGCTGTGATCCGGTTCGTGCTGCACCGGCCGCGGAGCTCCCAGAACATCGGCGCGTCGGCGCGGGCGCTGGCGAACACCGGAGCCGGCGCGCTGTGGGTGGTGGAGCCGCTCGGCTTCGACCGCACCCAGGCGGCGAAGCTGGCAGCCGGCGCGGACCGCGTGCTTGAGGGAATGCGCGTCGTGCGCACGCTCGAGGAAGCGGTGGAGGAGTGCGTCGACGTGGTCATGACCACCGGC
>WNGM01005024.1_pt1 | contig 10384 bp, 3 predicted proteins | sample 5400571 | NCBI WGS metagenome assembly WNGM01 (sample SAMN13153378, study PRJNA577476) | soil metagenome | isolation source: 100 cm soil or saprolite under Garry oak tree replicate 2 | place: USA:California | collected 2016-06-15 | reverse complement strand
GCGCGAACGCGATTCGCGCGACGGATTCATTGGACAACGACCAAATTGATTGGTGCTCCAGCAATAACTCCACGCCATGCGCGCTGAGAGTGATCACCAAGCCGCTGCTGATAACCAACATGGGCGCGCACTACTTCATCAGCGACGGCGAATACTTTTTGAGCCAAGCCAAAAGCTCCGACAAGGACTTCATCACAATCGAAGGTGCGACGCATGGCATCGGCCCGTGCACGGCTTGCACCGGCGGACCTTATCGGAACGTCGTCAAAAATTTCTATAACTACGTCGCGCAGTGGATCAAAGACCGATTTGGGACATGAGAGTGCGAATTGTTTCCGGAAGGCATCGATTACGAAGCGCAGTAGATTACATCGCGCCGAGAGCTTCGCATGACGCTATGCTCAACCCCGCGTCACGAAACGCGATTGCCGGGCAGCGCGGGGTCACTGCACCGCATTGCCCGACAAGCTTTGCCGGAACTTCCCGGACTTATTTCAGACCCATGCAGCTCGCGTAGTAGCTGACGGTGCCCGCCCAGTCGGAGAAGATGCCGAGGATCCCCACCTGCCTCGCCAGCACGTCCAAGGTGGTCATCAGGTCGCCATCGTTGTGGAGGGCGTCCAGCGTGGTTTGAAAATAGAACGAGGGGCTGGCCGTGCCCTTGGTCGGCAGCACTTCCTCGACGATGCGTCCGGAACGCTCGAGGGTCCAGGTGATGATGTCGAGCCCAGCGGCCCTGGCGTCCCTGGCGTACTGCGAGGGCACGATCTTGCCGTGGGCATCCACCGCGAGCAGCGCCCACATCGGCGGGGCCACGATCCTGATGCCCTGGTCGGCGTAGCCCTTCAGCTGCGCTGCGTTGGGCAGCTCGGCCGGGACATTGGCGTCGTCCAGAAACACCGCCTGCCTGCCGAAATCCGGATCGTTCCTGATCCAGTACAGGATGTCGTCTTTATTGAAAGACTGCGCAAACACTTTTCTGGGAGAAATGCCGGCTTCCTTGTAGTCGTCGATCATCGCCTGGGCGTAGGCCGACTGGCTGCCGAACACCGCTTCTACTTGCAGTTTGGCGGCGCGGTTCGCGCCCTTCAGCTCCGGGGTGTACTGGCTGCCTAGATTTTTGAGCAGATCGATGCTTTCCTTGTGGGTCAGGAGCGTCCCGCCCGTGGAATACAGGTCGGTGCGGAAGGCGGGCGTGCCCCCCAGGAATTCCTGCGCGGTCGTGGCATTGGGATTGGAGGCGTCCATCTTGCCCTTGAGGGATTTGAACTCGTCCACGCTCAGGTCGCTGGTGCAGCACAGCGCCGTGGCTGCCGTGATGAGCCTACCGCTCGCATCGAATTGCGCCGGGGAAAACGGCTGAGAACACCTATCCGCCAGCGGCGTCACCAAGATATTGGTGGTGGTATGCAGATCGCACTGGTCGTGGCGGCAAACCAGTTGGCGGTCCTTGGTGAAAGTCACATCGCATTCCTGGATGCCGGCGCCCATGCGCGCGCCCGCTTCATGGCTTTCCCTGGTGTGCTCCGGGAACTGCAACGTGCCGCCGCCCCGGTGACCGATCGAAAAGGCCGTCTTGCGGAACGGACCCTCGCTGCACTGCTCCAGCTTGCGCTTGAGCGGGCCGGGGCTCATCTTGCCGATCAAATAATAGGGACGCGGCCCGACCTGGACGGCGCGGTCCTTGTCGGCGTCGCGCGCGTCGTCGTTGGCGTAGGAAAAAACCGGTAGCAGGCAGCTCGTCAGAACGAACAGCACCGCGGCTTTCTTGCAGGTGAACATTTCGATCTCCGTTTCGGTGTAAAAAAACGCTCGGGATCCGCCCGCAGCCCGACTCCGGCCGCGGGCGGCGCTCTGCTGCCCTGCCATATTACCGGGGAAGTGAGTCAAGAGAATGAACGCGGCGAGACTGTTGCGCTGAACGCTTGGGCATACGCAACGTCACCCATAACGACGGCCGGATCGCCGCTCATGCGTGCGGGACGATGGTCATACGCCGATCGAGGATCCACAAGACATCCGCGCGGCCGACCGTACCCGCCATACCCCGCACGACGGATACGACCCTGTTCGTTGGATGGCAGTCCGAGGGTGAACGTCTGCGATCGGCCCAGGCGCGGACACTGGCGTGACGACCGTGAACTCCTGGCGGCTTCAGCCTTTCTCGGCCATCTTCACGGTGAAGGTTGCACAATCTCAGAGCAAACCGAACGGAGATCGTTCAGGTCTATTTCTTCCAAACGCGCTTCGGGTCGCTTGCCAAGCGTTCTAGGTCTGCAATGCTCACCGATACTTTCTTGCCATCGTCCTGCTCAAGTAGAAGTCTAAGAATCTCTGTCTGATGCTGTTGTGCTTCTCGTTGGCTTTTGAGTTCCAGGTAGCGGTTCGCCAATTTGCAGACCTCTTTGACGACTACTGGGCCACCAAGCGCAACGACGAGTCCGATCACAATCGGTTCGCGGTTAAACCCGGGGCTTTGTTGATTAATGGGTCTCAGCGCGCGAGCGATTTCAGAAGACTCGTCGAATACAAATTTTCGAAACTCATCAAGCACCTCAGGCTTCGCATCGATATACAAACTTGTTACATCCATACCCACCCCCTCATTTTGTGGCATAAGTACCATGCCCTCTGGATCGATCTTAAGCTCGTACACACGAGAAAACCAATTCGGAAAGGAGCAGTGCCAGTAAGATGCCGGTATTGCCGACCACCTTCTGCATAAATTTGTTCGAAAGTATGGACACCCTGTGTGATGACACTGATGCGGGAGTATGTCATTAAAACGCGTCGCTAGGCTCCACGCCGTATCCTTTCGCTTCATGATTTCCGTCAGGTAGTCCTTATAGGTGATTGCTGGGTCGACTGGAGAAGGATAATCGACGAAGCCCGGAGCGATATGAATTAAGGTATCTCTTCCTTTTAAACTCGGATCGTTTAGTCCGATAACGATGACCATGGGCGAAAACTCATGCTCCAACAAAGCAAGTGTTTGCTTGTCATATGGGTGAAAGAGAGCCAATTGGATCGAGTCGTTTGTCTGAAGTAGGCCGTGGAATTTCTTAGCGTATGAGTACAGCGGATGAAGGTTTGTTTTCGAAATGAACGAGCGCATGAACTCATGTGTGAGCAAGGTGGGTCGCGTTGGAGACTCGAACGTACCCACATTTTGCGGTTTCGCTTCACCCGTGGCCCATCGCGTAAATCGTCGAGGGAAGGCGGCGCTTATATAGGGGCTGAGATCAAAGTCGGACACCCCTCGTACAAGAAGAATCGGGTGACCAGATGCGGTCTTCGCTGCACCCCACCTACTCATGCGCCTTGTTAGCGCGGCAAAGAGTTGGTCTGTCGAATAGTTTTTGTAATCTGACTGGACACCCAGAAGCCAACTCAACAACTGTATAAACGCAGTAAAGGTCCAGTCAGTACTAAAGGATGCTTGCACGATCGCAGGCAATAGTCGATACGCAAAATCAACATCCCAAAGGTCGGCCAGAAACCAGAATACATTTGAGTATGCTTTATTAGCCGGGTCGCACAGCCATTTTGCATATTTGTCACCTTCACCGGGTCCCTGGATTCGGCATTTGTATTCAAAAATACTTGCGAAGTCTTCTAATAGGTCAATTGCCGTAAGATCATTGGGAGAAGGATGTTCTAAATCTGGTTCCCGTTCATCGATATCTACACCTTGAGATGTGCGACGCATTACATGCACCATCGCCGGAGAGTTGATCATCTCGAAAACGTCTGGATCTAATGCAATCCTTCCAATCGGAAATTCGATTTCACACCGAGCCAAGAACTGCCGCAACGAGCGGACAACCGTTAGTTCTTTCCATGTCTGTACATATTGATAGGGGAACCACACCATCTGAAGCATGTGGCACCACTCGTGAAGATATTTATAGCGGTGTTTATCGAAGACTAATCGTCTAGCGCGACTCGAAAGAAAAGCGACATGCGCTTGATGGTCGAGGTCCCATTTCGGACCTTGTACTTCAATATAGTTCCGATCTGCCTCATCAAATTCCGATCCAATATTGAAAAATAGGAAACCAGTCGTCGAATCCACATACGAAAACACGACGTGAGCCTCGAACTAAATCAGTTAGTCAACCTAAGACGAAAGAAAGTATGCGCGGCATCGCCCGATCACTACAGCATAACCTCGGCTTGGCCAATTTGCGCTTCGCAGTGCGAGTGGTCGTTTCGGAACGTTTCCGCCCTGTGGCCGTTTTGCGCTTAGCGGCCAATAGCGGACCCTTGCTTTCAGTGGAAGTCAGCGACGGTACTCTAATCCCTTCATTGGCGGTAGTGGAGAAGCTTCCGTCGAAGAGTAGTCCCCTGCGAAGAGTCCGCCCCTACCGGCGTTCTCATCTACACAGGGCATTCTTGGAGCCAACAGACCGAGCGGCCGCTTTGCCACCTTTTCTCTTCGTCCGTCGCATCCTCTTGGACGTTGTGCCGTTACGTTTCTTGGCCCTTGGCGACGCATCGATGCCTCGCACGTCAACGGAGATGTCACCAACCGTGTTGATCTTTAGTCCCGACGCAATGCTGCGCAGGTGCGCGATAAGCTGCGTGAATGACATCCTCTGTTTTATTTTTGGATGGTGCCAGGTGCGACCGCGATGATGTGTCACGACGAGAATGCCGTGACGGCGATTTGTCGGTTTTAGATAATCCTCGGCGAGCTGGTTACGTAACGCACCTTCTAGCGTTTTGGCGGTCCAGTTCTTGTCGCCATGCTTCGCCTCTATGGCGACCTCGAACGCGGAAGTGGTCGAAGCAACCGTGATGTCTGGTAGATTGCCGGACGCAACCTCTGTTTCGCGATGGACGTGATACCGCGCATTTGCGCGCAACACAAGTTGCTCCGCCAGCCAATTTTGAACTGCATCCTCGTCGCGCGCACTTTCTAGGATGGCTCGTGAGGAAGCGTCGCTATGCTCGAACGACCACGTCACCTCGTCCAATACCCCGAGTATCACGCCGTATAAGCCCGCTGCGGTTCTGATCGGCAAGATGTGCCGACCTTCGAATGACACAACATCATCGGGGTGCCAAGGCTCGATCTCGGCGTCTCGCTCTGCCACGCTGTGAGCGAGCTCCAAAAAGCGCAAACGGCGCGGTTTAACCTCCGGGGACTTAGCGAGCCGAAGTACAGCCTTGTACGCTTCCTCGCCTGTGGCATCCAGCAACCCTCGTAGTACAGCACCTCTGCCGCTTTCCGCTTCGTCCCGCGTATTGGGGCTATAGGTGCCCTCCTGATGAACGTTGTCGTCTTCAGGGCGGACTTCCTTGTAGGCGAGGAGCGCAAGCGCCTCAAGCGCATGTACAGGTGCACCTAACAGCGAAATAGGCACAAGCGGTTGTCTTTCGCCGAATAGGCTCCCGAGCATCCTTTCAGCAATTTCCTTGCGGTCCTCAGACGAAGTCTGCGCCAGAAGAGCGGCAAGCTGGCCCACACCTTCGGATGGATTAACGAGGAAGAGCATCGCTAAATAACGATCCGTCCGATCTGGTCTGCTCGCGGCGTGTTTCTTCAAGCGGGTCTTGGCGAGCTTCTGCAGCGCCTGACGTTCCGCGGGCGTGAGGCGAAGTCGGGAGAGCATTCGAAGCCCGAGGTCGAGAACGAGGAGGCGTTTTGGCTCGCGGCGAGAAATGATTCGAAATACTTCTGCCCGAACTGAGGAGGGGATCGACGAAAGTAGATGCCCGTAATGATGGAGAAAATTAAGGCTTCCATGCTCTTCTGACTTCCACTCGGTCAAGAATGCGGTGGTGACGACCGGTAGAACGATGGACTCGTGATGCTCGAGAAGGGCATCGATCCAGTCCGGGTAGCCTTGGTCAGAGATGCACCCGTGTTCAGCTGCACGGAGCGCTTCGCTCGGCTTGAGCTTTGCGGCCCAGGCGCGATCCTGATCCGCTTCGATGCCTACGCCCGCGAACGCGAGAACTGTCGTCCATTTTGTAGTGACCGGCGAACCAGGCTCTCGCTTGGGAGCTTCCGGCTTGGCTGCGCGCCACAGGGTCTTCATGCCGTCCCGGTACGCATGCGCGACCGGCAGGCCGAATCCTTCCTGTAGTAGAGGCCATTGGCGTGCGGCGCCTTCGTAGTCTTTACGGGTTTTGAACTGTAACCAGTTCGTCAGGTCTATCAGGCCGTTCAAGCCTTTGCCCTTTAGCACGCCTAGTGGGTCGTACAGAACTGATGGAGTCACCTGAAGGTCACGCCGCAGATCGATCCAGGATTTTTGGTCGGCCTCTCTCTTCCCGCGTTGCTCAGCAGCTTGTCGTTTCGTCTCGCTTATGCTCTCCTCGTCTTCAACTGGTGGAACCAGGAAAGAGTCGATGTCCGCCTGCAAGACAGACGGCGTACCAATGCGTTTGCGAAGCGCGGCAACGTTCTCTGAAAGAGTGCCATCTTGGGAATGTATTGAAAGTATGGCGCTAAGGGCGATACGCCGGTCATTTTCTTCAGAACGCTCGGATAGATCGGCGTAAAGCCACGGTAGATCGTGGGTCGAGAGTTCCCAAAGGCGCTTGCCGCCAAAGTAAATTTGCCAGACCGACACCACCTCCAGCTGGTTGTCGCGGCGATGTGCGCGCTGATCAGCCACGTCATGCCAGAACAAAGCGCGCTTTACTTTCGAATTTTGTCTTACAAGCCCCCTCAGAGGTGTGTCGCGTTCGTCCACTTGATGCCCATGGTCAGCGCGCTCTACTACGCTGAGAAGTCGAATGAGCGAATCAGAGGGTTCCCGGTCGCCCGGGTCCTTCATTGCGCCAATCGCAATCGGAGCGATGTGCTTAGCTAATTCGTCGTACTTTTTTGAGACCCGCTCAAAGTTGTTAACGTACGGTTCCCGAAGGCACAGGTCGGCGAGCCCGGCAATAAATTCTGGTCGCGCCGCCACGGGACATTCATTCCACATCTCACTAATCGAATACGAAATGCCGTGGCTGCTAAGTGGAGAAGGCATTTGCGCGCTCTCGAGCGACAACAAGAACTGCGCCACGGACACGTATTCTGGAAATAAGACTTCTATGAATCCGCTATAGAGCCGAGGGCTCAGCCGCGATGGATCCTCCAACAATGAATCGGCAACCTTTTTGAGCGCACTATGCGCCCCGCATTCCTTCAACGCCTGAAGTCCGAGTATCCGGTAATACGGAGGTTCGGTGTCGCTCTCGGCCACAGATGCTGCAAGGTCAATACAGGCCGTAATGTGCCCTTCGCCGATGAGGCGAACCAAGTCGGCACGGAAGTCCGAGCGAGGGTTAATCTCCCATGCCTCACGAATGGTGTCTGCGAGATCCGGGGACGCAAACATCCACAATGCCCGACGTTCGATGTTGTTGTGGGCCGTCTCTCCCTCAGCGTGACGACGCGCAAGGTGCAGCAGCAGCTTCCGCTTTATCGGCAGAGGAAGACTGCCCGCATCGCCATAGTTCAGCAGTACGAACGGTTCGCGGCGAATTGCCTCGTCTCGGACATCTGCATGGTCTTGCGCCAGCCAAGCGGCGACCGGGCGCAGCGACGGAACAATGGTCTTGACACCGTAGCGTTCGGCGAAAAGCAGATTAAAAAGCGCTTGCCTTGGCAAGCCGGCCTTCATCAATCGATTCAGCCACGCAGCGGTTAGGAATTCCTGAGTAGAACGATGGTGAAAGCGGATTCGCCCATATGTGGCAGGAGCGAAGGCGCCGCGCCGGAGTAAGGCGTTGCGCTTAGCGTCGGTCCACTCTTTAAGAATTGCCTCAGGGTCTAGCGCACCGGCCGAGTATGTAGGATCGGGCTCGTACCCCGGCGCTAACACTGTAAAGGATTTGCCCAGCGTTAAGGCTGCGGCGATACGCTCTGCCCCTTGACGCGCCTGCTGAAGCGCCAGTTCCGAATTGTCGGGCCGATATTTGTTTAGTTCAGCGAGCTTGGTCTGAATGCCATGGTCAGTCATTTCAGCCAGGGATCCGAAACGCCCGTGCAGATTCCAATACAAGGCCAAATCAAGGACATCTCCTGGCCGCTCCGCGAGCGCGTCGAGGCCGTGCCTCTCGACTGCCTCAACGAATTCGTCGGCATCCCGCACTCCAGCCGACGCCGCAAGTAATCGACGCTGATCATCATCAAGCGGTGTGAGTTGAACTACGAGCAGTTCGTGTTTTTCCTTATCGTTTTCCTTGTCGGTTGGTTTTCTGTGCTCCTTCCGGTCAAAGACTGGGTCAAGGAGGGCTGCATCGTCCTGCGTACTTTGTTCGACGGCAGTTCCCAAACTTAAAGGCAAGATTTGTTGAATCGATTCCCGGTCAGTGCGTCCTCGCCAATCGCTAACCCGGCATGAGACTAGAACACGCGCTCGGCCCACGGCTGATCCCAGCTCACCCGCTAATCGGCGCAGAGCCGCGTCGAACTCCTTGTGAACAAGGCGCGCTTCGTCTACGGAATCTAGGAAGAACCACGCCGTCGATGAGCCCAATTTCCATGTTGCAAAAAGCGTAGCCTCGGGGCCAAGGGCTCCTTCCATCGGACCTTGGCTGAGCTGCTCGATTGGAACGAAGAATGCCGGGCTTCCACTCGCACGGAGTGCTGCCGCCGTGTTCTTGAATTCGTCAGTTTTTCCGCTCGACGCTTCCGCCAGGAGAACGACCCTCGGTCGTTCCAGCAAGTCGCTCCACTTCAGCCAGCCGCCATACTTTCGGCCCCAAAGTTCACCGAGAGTCAAGTCTGGTTCTGCATCCTTGCTAATCGCGACGAAATTTCGACTTAAGTCAACGTATGCCATCGCCTATACGATATCGTTAAGACCGAAAGGGAAAAAAGGGTGGCGGGTAATACGCGTGTTCACACCTGTGCCATATAGCGCAGAATTCGCAGGCTGAGGGCGGGCCGAGGTCGACGCGAGTTGCCGTGCTCCCCTGACACGGGAAGGCCGGCCGCGCCTCGACCGCCCAAGCTCACCCCTTCCCCCAACCCCTCGCCCGCTCGAGCGCGCGCCTCCACTCTTCCATCCGCCGCGCCGCTTCTTCGCGCTTCATCTTCGGCTCGAAGCGCTTCGCGACTTTCCATTGTTTCGCGATTTCCTCGCGGCTCGCCCACACGCCGGTGGCCAATCCGGCGAGATAAGCCGCCCCCAGCGCCGTGGTCTCCAGCACGCGCGGACGCACCACGGGCACGCCGAGCAGATCCGCCTGAAATTGCATGAGCAGATCGTCCGCCGCGGCGCCGCCGTCGACGCGAAGCTCTTTCGACGAGCGTCCCGAGTCCCGCTCCATGGCGTGCAGGAGCTCGGCCGATTGGAAGGCGATCGATTCCAGCGCCGCGCGCGCGATATGGCCGGCGTTCGAGCCGCGGGTCAAGCCGACGATGGTCCCGCGCGCGTACGGGTCCCAGTAGGGGGCGCCCAGGCCCGCGAAGGCCGGAACGAAGTACACGCCGCCCGAATCGCGCACGCTCGCCGCGAGCTTCTCCACGTCCACCGATTTCTTGATCAGGCGCAGGCCGTCGCGCAGCCACTGCACCACCGCCCCGCCGACGAAGACGCTCCCCTCGAGCGCGAATTGTTTGACGTGGGCTTGCGCCGCGCAGGTGGTGACGAGGCCGCTTTTCGACGCTATCGCCTCGCTCCCCGTGTTGAGCAGCAGAAAACAGCCCGTGCCGTAGGTGTTCTTCGCCATCCCCGCCTCGTGGCAGGCCTGGCCGAAAAGCGCCGCCTGCTGGTCGCCGGCGATTCCGGCGATGGGGACTTCCGCGCCGAGCATGTTCTTCGCGGTCGTGCCGTAGACGTGGGAGGAGGGCAGAACCTCGGGCAGCATGGCGCGCGGCACGCGGAAAATCCCGAGCAGCCCGTCGTCCCATTCGCCGCGGTGGATGTCGTAGAGCATGGTGCGCGAGGCGTTGCTCGGATCGGTGACGTGGAGCTTTCCGCCCGAGAGATGCCAGGCGAGCCAGGTGTCGATGGTGCCGAAAGCGAGCTCGCCGCGCTCGGCGCGCGCACGCAGTCCGGGCACCTTGTCGAGCAGCCACTCGAGCTTGGTCGCCGAGAAATACGGGTCGATGACCAGACCGGTCTTCGCGCCTATCGTCGCGGCAAGGCCCTGTTTCTTCAGCTCCTCGCAGCGCGCGGCGGTACGCCGGTCCTGCCAGACGATGGCGCGGTGAACGGGCTTTCCCGTGCGCCGGTCCCACACCACCGTGGTCTCGCGCTGGTTGGTGATCCCGATCGCGGCAAGGCGCGAGGGGGCGAGCTTCGCTTTCCTGAGCGCCGCGCGCGCGCAGGCGAGCTGCGTGCGGAGGATTTCCATGGCGTCGTGCTCGACCCAGCCCGGCTGCGGGAAATGCTGGCGGAACTCCTTCTGCGCCAGCGCGCGCGCGGTC
>WNGM01005023.1_pt1 | contig 10385 bp, 10 predicted proteins | sample 5400571 | NCBI WGS metagenome assembly WNGM01 (sample SAMN13153378, study PRJNA577476) | soil metagenome | isolation source: 100 cm soil or saprolite under Garry oak tree replicate 2 | place: USA:California | collected 2016-06-15 | reverse complement strand
CACCGGATGGGAATGGGTTCTTTCCAGTTGACATTTGCGAGCATAAACGCGTTGTGCCATAATAAGTTTTACACACTGCTCTCTCAAGTTAGACATTGAATGAGGTCGGGGGTATCAACGCGAAGACATAACCAACCACGCCAGGAAATTGATTTTTGTCGATCGGGATCCTCCCCTCTCGATTAGGTAGTGATTATGAATGCTGGAATGAAAATGGGGAGGGATAATCTCTTTAAAGGAGATGGCTGAACGTATTCAAATATGACAATAACCATTAGTGATGGCGTAAACATCCGCTGCCAGGAGGGCGCTGGTTTGGACCCCTTCGCCCTCCCGACAGACTTTGAGGTCTTCGTACCCCATGAAAATAAATCACAACCGCCTAGTTAGCTCTTGTCCCACGTCAGGCATCACGGAAAGCCTGAAGACGATGTCGAAGAAGGGCGCTTCACCGAGAAGCGCTACACCGAGAACCTTGCAACGGAGGTTCCAACTCTGAACCACCGGCGCATGCGAATAGCGACCTGTCCTAACGGAAATGGGTGCACTATTTTCGATGGAGACAAAGTAAACCCGGCCTGTATCCCCTGCATCTTTGCCCTTATGGACCACGAAGCTCAGCGCCTAGCGTTCTATAACGGCGAAACCGGAGCCTACATTCAACGATGGGGAAAGAGTAAGAAGTCTGCAATCCCCATGATGTTTCTCGGTCAGCAATCAGAGGAAATCCATAGACTGCGTAGATTATTTCGAATTGTAATCAATAGCATTCAAGACGGCACAGAGACTGCGCCAAATTCTCCCGACCAATACATTTCGTGAGGGAGTCCGATGCTAGAAGTTTACTTCAAGGAAACCAAGGAAATAATCTCCTACGCAGTCAAGAGATCTCAATGCCCGACCATCACAATCAGACTCGAGGTCGGGCCGGTGTCGAATGGGGAACTAGGTCTGTTGTTGAAATTGGTCACTCATCCGCTCGGCAAGGGAATTCTTGAGGGTAGTGTGCGACCAGGCGAGGCAGGATTCTCAGACGCTGAAGTGGAGCGCGTAAAGGACAAACTGTTGATCAAGGAGTTTGCTTAGAATGCTACCAACCGAAGCTCGCAACGATCGGATCTACTCGGGTGACAATGATATTCTGGAAGAAGCATGCGCAAACATATCCTTCGAGCCCAATGAAGCGGCCTCAGTTCTTCGCATAATAGACGAAGGAAAGACTCTCACGCCCTCTACCGTGTCGTACATGTTTGCTCGCTCGGTCCCTGACGCGCAAACTCTACTCAATAGGCTGACACAACGCTTTCCGAAACGCGAGAGACAATTTCCGTCAGAATCCGACATGTCGAGTGACTTAGGAGACCGTGATGCGATAATCGACTTGGATGAAATATGTAATGCTATAAATCCCACGATTCCGACTATTGCACCTCGGATTCACATCTGGAGTGACACTGCCCCATTCAGACTGGCAACGTTCGATAACGGTCCGATGCTCGAACTCGGCCCGTCGTCACCTGTGCTTGAATTGCTCGGAGAGTCGCACGAACACTACTTTGAAAGACTGAGATTGCAAGAGCAAAGAGAGGGAAAATTGTCTCTCATTCTGAGACAGATCGAGGGATCGGACCCTCTCAAACCGGTCCCGCTAGGTCTTGCCAAACTCTCCACGTTGCGGTCAATTCCTACTGCCGGGATCGACTCAACTATCGCCACCATAGACCAGTTCGACGACATTCTCTCCATCATCTCGGGCGATATACACCAGTTAAACGACGCGACCGATTTCCAAGCCAGCAGAACGGATCTACACGTTCTAAACCCTAGACTCGTTCGAGCCGAAGTGCCCGGAAAGGTTCGCGTCCTTCACTCTAGGAGTGATGCAATGAAGGAAATGTCGAAGGCAATGAGAGAATTGGAGTACAACCTAGCCGCTAGATATGGAGCTGGCTCGCTTCTCATAATGGACGGAACTCTGTTCGGTCAAGACAAACATCTCAGTGAGAGACTCGTAGAGAAGGGCATCATCTTCTGCGCTGTTGTCAAGAATCCAGTTAGCAAGATCATGCAGTCATGGTACAAGGATGCCTTCACAGAATATGGGTATGAGGAGGCGGCGGGTGACGCGATTGCCTACAACGATTTGCTCAAGCCAGGGACGCGATCTCCGATGATCTTTGCCGAAATGCTATCGTGGACATCCAAGATCTTCACGTACTACAAGTCTCCAGTACCAGGAACGACCGCCCTCAGAATAGAGATTCCAGCCGAATACGCATACATGTGCGAAAAGATAATCGACGTCGTCCATTGCGCGTGCAGTGTGACTGGGGATCTATACAACAACACTGCTCTTCCAATAGTGCACGCAGAGTACGTCGCAAAGGCAATGCTTCCGGATCCCTACCAGGTAGCCGAATATCTAAGATCGAACCTTGTCGGTGAGGCACAGACAGCGAGGCTTCAAGGATCCTTTAACGAAAGAAGAGGGTTTCCCTGTGCAAACTGAAGTTCTTCGATCTAAGAGGGTCCTCTACCGGGGAACGATCTATCCTGATCAAAGTCATCCCATCACTGGGATCGAGGTCTATCTGCAACAAACCAACAAAGACATCGATATCATCAACGGTGACTTCCTCATTATCGAAGATTCTCGATCAGCCAACGCCTCAACGTATTTTTGTACCGTCGCACAAGTAGAGGAATCGCCGCTATACGTTCGAAATCCGGACTCGATCGTCTTTCTCGCAAGGAAACTAGAGGCCGAAACTGGAGACCTATCTGAAATCGCGGATCTTCCACAAGCTCGAAAAGAAACCAAGATCGTAATCAAGGCACGAGTCCACAAAACGAAGCGCGACGAGCAGATCCTAGGGCCTGGGTTACGTCCATCTTCCGTAGCAACTTTTCGAGAGGCTTCGGCAGAAGAGATAGAAGCGTTTCTCAATGTCCCAACCGAGGGCTTCCCGCTCTTTCTGGTTAGGTCTAACGGCGAACTATACCGGGACAGCCGGGACGCTTATGCGATTGTGAGGGTAGAGACCAAAGCTCCACTGACAGGAATGCTCACAATCGGCAGCCCAGGCTCGGGCAAGACGATGCTGAACGGAGCTCTTGCCTGGTGGTACAGTACGCAACACTGGGCAAGCGTCGTCATCAATAACAAGGCAGATGATCTCCTGTACCTGGATCACCAGGCAGACTATTTCGACCCCAAGTGGGAATCTATAGGTTGGACAGCGCAGGGTGTCGAGGACTTCCAAATCATTTACCCGAGAATCACCGGGTGCTCAAGAACCTCAGGAAATCTTGTCCCATTCTCGTTCGATCCAATGGCCCTTCAGCCGGAAGCGCTTACTGCGCTAATAGACTTCACCGAGCGCGGCATAATGCACCTGCCACATGTTTTCAGGGACTGGAAGGAAAATTCTGGCGGAATGATTGAGGACTTCATCGACTACTTAGAACGGGCGGAGCGACGGGGCATGTACTTCGTTTATCCCATGAGAGTCAATGGACGCCTGATGACGCGACGAATTCATCGGTCTACTATAGACTCTGCGGTATCAGTGTTACAAAGTTATTCTGAGTACTTTGGTCAGAGGGGAGATATGCCGTCAGCTGATGAAATCGTCCGCCCGGGACGGGTTACCGTATTCGACCTGTCGCGCGCAGACTCTACAGTGTCAAGGCTAATGATCCAACATTATCTTCACCAGATCAGGGCCCTGCAACGGGCCCATATTACCGGCGAAGGTGAGGACTTGGTGCCTACGCTCTTCGAGGTGGACGAAGCGCACCAGTATTTCAAACGATATTCGAATGATGAAATGAGTCGCGAAATTGAACGCGAATTGGAGACTCATGTCAAACTTAGCAGATCTCTAAAGGTAGCGACTTTGCTCGCATCGCAACTGGGCTCCGAGCTTCATCCCGCCGCAAATCGGCTTGCCACGGTGAAGATGATCCTACGAAGCGACAGGACAGAGATACGCGCTCTAGGCATTCCTCTAACGGATAATGAACTAGCCGCTGTAGAAGGATTTGCTCCAGGAATGGCTCAACTGCGCGACGGGTACAGGATTAAGGTCCCAGTATTCGTTAAGGTCCCCATGTCGCCAGCCCAAGTGAGAGGACAGACTTGACCTTGCTGATAACTATCCTTACGACGTCGCTGACCGAACCGCATTCAGCCCCGGAGAGTACAGCTAGCAATATTGCGACCGTTTGTGAGGGTCCCATGAGCTAACAAGGGCCCTTTAGAGGAACGTCTGGATGACATGGAACAACTTCTCTTTATCTACGCTCATTCTGAATTAGCAAGGGCGAAGCCTCCTGACTCCGAGTTAGAATTTTGGAAGCAATTTCGCTTTACGCTAGAAGGAAGGGGCCAATGGGCCCTCGAACAAGGAATGATTCCGTCTAGGTGGGTTCGGGCAAAGTCCGCTCAATCTCTATTCAACAGAATAGTAGAAGACGTGGCACGCATTGAAAAGATGATTGTAAAGGGCGGTTCATGGAAGCGACTCGCCGCTGCCTACATGCAATATGAAAATTCTCTCGATCAGAACTACCGAGTCGACTTCGCTCACATGCAAAGCAAATTTCTAGATTTCCTGGATTCACCTTTGGGTCAGAGATTCCTCAATGGTGCAGAGGACGGTTTTGAGCCTGGTCTCAGGTACATTCTCGTAGACGAGTATCAGGATACAAATCCGGTTCAGGAGGCAATATATTTCAAACTAGGAGGCCCGCCTCCTCACAATCTATGCGTTGTCGGGGACGATGATCAAGCCCTATACAGGTTCAGGGGCGGCACGGTAGAAAGCCTGATCAATTTCGATCGCACATGCAAACGGAAGTGGGACTTGGCAATTGAGCCAACCCCGCTTGTTGAGAACTATCGGTCCCATCCGAAAATAGTTGAATGGTGTAACAATTACATCGAATCGTTCAAACTGATGAGGAAACCTGGTGCAAGGGTTCCAGGAAAGCCTCCTTTGCGTGCGAAGAGCAGTATTGATGGGTCTTGGCCGGCTGTGGGCATTATCAACGCGAAGAAGACGAAGGAATTGGCCAAGAAGTTCGCTGACACCATCCACGCGCTGACGGTGAAAAATGTCCTCAACATACCTTCGGACTGTGTCCTATTGATGCGAAGCACACGGGAGACAAGAACTTGGGCCGGACCATACGTTGAGGCTCTACGCGCTCAAGACATTCCTGTCTACAATCCTCGCTCCCGGAAATATCTCGATCAAGAAGAGGTCCAGGTTGCTCTGGGAGCCCTTCTGGAAATACTTGACCCGAATCCCACTTATGCAACCATACCTAATTACATACAAGAGGAGGCTGACAAATGGAGAGAGTCTTACAAACAAAAAGCAACGAAGGGCAAGTCTCTACTAGAATATGTGAAATCAGCACGGAAAGCGATTGAGGGTGCAGACAAAGCCGCGATACTCAACACTCGTCTCCAAGACCTTCTTTTCCACGTCTTGAACCAAGATCCATTCACAAAGTGGTTAGATGATCCTGAGAGAACAGTAAGGTTAGGGCAGCTCACACAACTCCTCGAGGCCTTCTGTTCTACTCCCATACCAGATCATCCTGGACTATCGAGAGGCCTTCTGAAGACAAGCAAAGCTGAGTCCGGAAAGATCAGTTGGGAGTGGCGTACGTCTTTCTACCATACTTTCATCTCTTTGATTTGCGACCTAGGACTAAACGATCCCGAGGATCCAGACGAAATTTATCCGTCCGAGATGATGCCAGTAATGACAGTTCATCAAGCAAAGGGTCTGGAGTTTCCCTTTGTCTTCGTAGGGAAACTCGATGAGACCGCGGAACCCGAGACATCACACATAATGGAGGAACGTTTCAGAGAATTCAGAGACGACCCGCCCCCTAACCTCCCCTCAGCCGCGGAAAGAGCAAAACAGGACATAGTCCGATTCTACTTCGTGGCTTACTCGCGTGCACGCTATGCCCTGATATTGCTAGCCAGGGATGACAGAATGTCTCCAGGGGAATCAGATGGAGAGTATCTCTCGTTGGGAGGTAGAGATGTCAAATGGCTAGGCAAATATGTGAAGTTACTCTGAGGCGATGCTGATTGGCTTGGAAGCACTTTGAAAATCCCGAGCTCAAGATAGAATCAAAGGTACCAACTCCGGCGAAACCACGATTCGGGCTCACGTCCGACATTCTGGGTTTTCGAAGATGCGCCAGACAATATGGCTTCTTTGGCCCCCGGGGCTACGTGCCAGCACATACGGTTCAGTTGTTTTACGGCTCTATAATTCACGAAGTACTTGATAGGGCTCATCACCACTACAAGGGGCTCTACGATCTTTCGACGAAGGGCAAACTTCCTACCGATTCTGATATTGACGACTATTTCAAAGAGGTTGAGTTAGTACTGAGGTCAAGAGGAATACGCTCTGTAAATCAAGATCTCAAGGACAATGCGTTGAAAGTGTTGAAGAGGTTCAACAGGATCGAGGGGCCCAGCCTCTATTCAAGAGTCATTGATACAGAGCATCGCGTTCAAGGAGATCGAGAGAGCTACATTGTTGAGGGAGTGATAGATCTTCTCGTCGACTCAAAGACCGGAAGTAGCGCTCCGGATAGAGTAGAAATATGGGACTACAAAGGAACCAAGCGACCTCCTCTAATCAGCGAGGATATGCAGACATACACCTATCAGATGCTCGTCTATGCTGCGCTTTACAAACTTCGTAATGGCTGTTATCCCGGCAGTGCAGTTCTCTATTTCCTCAATGAATTGAACAGTGATTCCTTGACTGCAACCCCTCCCAACGCTCAAGTGAGAATTGACCTGGTTGACGGAGAAGTTCAGCGAGCCTTGCGGGAATTCGATAGTACTGCCAGTGACATCATTGATTGCAAAGCCAGAAACGAATGGGAAGCGCCATCGACTTCTAAAATGCCGGACAAGGAGACATGCGATGCGTGCGACATCCGGTGGAGTTGTCCCTCATTCCTAAAAGTAAGGTCATCGAAAGCGAAGTTTTCGTAACCCTTCATTGCTAGTGCCCTAAAATCAAACCGTTCTTTTGGGCTGGACAGGATTCTTATTCTCCAATCCGGTTAGTCGTCTCGAATTGCGAAATAAGAAACCAGCAAGAAGGCGAAGTAAAGGCAAAATCCTCGTCATTCTGCCGTGCACGAATAAGAAACCCTATACTGAGGCTCTCAGTTGGAAGTTCGTTCTAAAACATCTCGGTCCTTACAGAAGACATTTTGATCTCGCAGCTATCGATTGCATAACGAACCCGAAGACGGGTCGACCGTTTGGAATTGTCTCGCAGCGTTCTCAGCGGATGACGGTAGGCAAAGACGGGAGTCCGGACCCTTCAAAGCTTGAACCATTGGTCAGCGAAATCAGACGGAAACTAAGGCGAATGTCTCACCGATATGATCATATCGTCTCATACCTAAACGTCAAGTCGTATTGGACAGCGCTAGACGAAGTCCGTAACGAATTCGACGTCAAGATGCTGCCGAAGGTATATGCCGAGAACGAAATTTGGAATAGTAAGAAGCTTCACATGGGCCCTATAGGTATCTTCAAGACGGAGATCGGGGACTTGGTGAGTGAGGTTCGTCGGTACGCAAATGGAACTACCTTGTAATGAAGTTCTTTCTACCGTTCTGGTTCTCCGACCACGTTTACGATTCGTATGATCCGTGGGAGTATGAATGGAGACCCGAGAGGGCGCAACGGAAGTTCGTTTGGCAACTTCCTTGGCCACGCCTTCCTATCGACGGCATTCTGATTTCTAGGTCCAACATTGAGAAAACCAAAAGTCGACTACAAGAGTTCAACGACAAAGGAATTTACGAAACCCTTGGGATCCCAGGCCATCTTCCAACCTTCGGAGATTGTGGGGCCTGGGGGTACATTAGAGACAGAAACCCTCCATATCAGCCCGAGGAGACTCTGGAATTCTACCGTCGGATGAAATTCACGTATGCCTGCACTGTCGACCATATCATCCTTCCCGAAACATTCCCCCAGAGATATGAAAGACTTGAGATCACACTTAGAAATGCACAAATAATGGCAGACGAGTGGAAATCCGACCCCGCATTTTATGGTTTTCAGCTAGCCGGCGTTGTTCAGGGGTGGGACCCTCAGAGCTACTACGAATCGGCAAAGAAAATTCTAGACATGGGATTCAAGTTCATAGCCTTAGGAGGGCAATCTAGAGCGCCCAGCGCTTTCACCGTTGACATTCTCAGGAGATGCTACCCGTTGTGGAAGGATAAGGATGTCAAAGTGCACATTTTCGGGCTCGGACGTTGGAACCTATTCGATGCGTTCAGGCGGTACGGAGTCTATTCGTTCGATAATGCCTATCACAGAAGGGCCTGGCTTTCCCTATCTCATAACTACGAAATAGAGGCCGAACGTTACACTGCGATCAGGATTCCTGTAGCCAAAGAACCGCATGAACGCAAGATGGAACGAAGGGTATTGGAGCGCGTCCGAGAACTCAACGACGGAAAAACGTCAGTCTCCAGTTTTCTGAAAACTCTCAGAGGTTATGATCCTCAGCGGTACGAAATGTTGGCGCAGGAATACGAGCGAACTCTTGTAGAACGCCCTTGGAAGCGCTGCGATTGCATCATTTGCAAGACGATTGGGGTTCACGTGGTCGTCTTTCGCTCCAATGAAAGGAACATGCGACGCGGTTTCCATAATCTCTGGAATCTCTACCAACGACTTGAGTCAGGTCAATCGACAAGCGAAGAAAAACAAGTCATGTTGCCCGTCGCTCAGTAGTGTACTTTGGGCTAATGTTATCGCGACAGGCGGTTTGATTTCTTCACTCAAAAACCGCAGATCATCAGTTCAGCTCAGTGCGGTCTATTATTCTATTCCCTTCCTAGACTGTCTAAGATTTGTTCGTAAAGCTGGTCTCGCTTGGTGTTGGAGTAACTGGTGTAGGATAGTTCTAGGATTCTGTATCCTCTCTTCCGTAGTAGTGTTCGTGTTTCTTCGTCTTTTGTCATCTGGCTTGTCTTGAGGTGGACCCGACCGTCGACGAACACGATCAATGGTCTAGGTTCTATCTGGAAGTAGAAGTCCGCCGTAGTGACAGGTATCTCTACCTGTGTCAGATACGATATTCGGTTGTCTTGGAGTTTGATTGCGAGTTCTTGTTCCATCCGTGACGGGTTTGCGTATAGTCGTTCGCGCCAGTCGCTCCGCTGACTCGACATCTGTAGGGTTGAGCTATATTTCGGCTATTGCTGAGACACGAGAGCGAAACTGCCGGTCAATACCAACGGGATAGATGAGAGAGCCGCGGGGGGAAGATAGTCGTGATTCTGGAAATAGTTTCACCATGGAAATTACGTTGTGATTAAGAGCAAACCGAGCGCGAGGGAGGGGACTTATCCGCTTACAGTTTATGCTAATTCTCTTGGTTATAGCGAGTTTCTGCTTGTAATTGAGGCTTGGTTGATGGGGGAGATGTTTTTTAAACAAAAGAATAGTTTCGGGCACCTCAATGCCGATTAGTATTGCTAGCGGAAGAATAGTTTCTGTTCCATGTGAGATCGCGCCTGGAATGGCGTCGAATGAGCGGGAGATTAGGGTGAAGATACCGGAGGGGACAATCCATGCGTTTGTGAGCTATTCATCCGTGACCAACGACCCTATGCCAGATTCTGAGGAGAAGCGTGCGGGACGAGTTAGAGCTGTATTGATCGCGTTTTCAAGGAGAGATGTGAGGCTCTTATTTGCCGGACAGGATGTGGACCCGTCCAATCCAGCGCCTGTCCCAATTGGATGGTTACGGCAAAATGCGACGGCCGTGCGCTCTGTTGATGATGGATCGGACAGTTGATTCTTGGATATCGAGAGCTAGTAAAAGCATGGGAATCGCGTAAGATCACATTTTCTCCAGACATAAGACCCGAACAGATAGGGATTTCTTCTATTGATCTGCGCTTAGGATACGAAGTATCCAAGCTCCAATATAGAGAAGGGATTACCGTTAATCCTTCACTTGACGAGTTTGAGTCACGTGGGCTCTTCACTAAAGATGATTATCGCAAGCCGGACAAGCTAGGAAGACCCCGTCTCCTGAAGATAGAGAGGAACGAGTTCATGGTTGCTTTCACCTTGGAACAGATTCATCTTCCGAACAACATTGCCGCAAGTGTTGAAGGGAGAAGTAGACTCGCACGGTATGGGTTGGCTGTCCATACCACTGCTCCTCACATCGACGCAGCCTTTGTAGGACAGATCGCTTTGGAGCTATACAACCTTGGCCCATTGCCTATTGAGTTACGCCCTGGAATTGATAGAGTATGTCACTTGATATTCCACGAAATGAAGTCCGCTGTAC
>WNGM01005022.1_pt1 | contig 10386 bp, 9 predicted proteins | sample 5400571 | NCBI WGS metagenome assembly WNGM01 (sample SAMN13153378, study PRJNA577476) | soil metagenome | isolation source: 100 cm soil or saprolite under Garry oak tree replicate 2 | place: USA:California | collected 2016-06-15 | reverse complement strand
AGTTTCACGGCGTCGCACCGCTCGCGGACGGCGAGCATGCCCTGCTGGGCCGGCAGCGCATCAATCTGACGTTCCGCAAGGCACGCTGAGTTGTGTCCCGGACGCGGTGCAGCGTACTTCACGCTGCTCCGCAGAGCCGGGACCTATTCCCTCGAAATAGGCCCCGGATCAGCAGCGCACCGCAAGAGCGTTGCGCAGCATCCGGGGCACGTCGAAAGGTGCGGCGGCAAATCGCCTGATTCAAGTCGCGCGGCCCGCGACCGCTTCCCATCGAAGTTTGGTCCGGCCTATGCTCTGTAGGTGAGGAACCCATATGAGCACTCCGGAGGTGTCGGCGAAGGGCTACGGCTTCGCCGGATGAATGAACGTCCAGGGACTGGTCTCGGAGTCCTTGGGCACTTCGATGTCGATGAGGTAGGGCCCGCCGTCTGCCAGCGCTTTTTCCAGCGCCGAGCGAAATGTCTCGGGTGAGGTGACGCGCGCAGCAGCCACGCCAAAGGATTCCGCAAGTTTCACAAAATCCGGATTGACCAGGTCGGACGCCACCACCCGGCCGTCGAAACGCTCGCGCTGGTCGCGCCGGACGTTGCCATAGGCGTTGTTGTTGAACACCAGCGTTACCACGCCGATGTTGAACTGCACCGCGGTCGCCAATTCCTGCACGCCGAACATGAAGCCGCCATCGCCGGTGATCGCGACCACCGGCCGGTCCGGATGCGCGACCTTGGCGCCAAGTGCGGTGGGAAAGCCCGAGCCGAGCGTGCCTTGATAGCCTGAGGTAATGAAAGTGCGTGGTTCGTAGACCGGAAAGCCGTACCAGGAGGTGAAGCCGACCTGCGACAGCTCGTCGGTGACGATGGCGTTATGCGGCAGCACCTCGCGCAGGATATTCAGGTAAGCCATCTGCGGCTGAACCTTCTGGATCTCCCGCAACGCTGCCGCCGAGGCCTCGCGGATCGCGGAACGGCGTCCGCTGGTTTTCGTGTAGCCAGCCTTTCTCACCGCTGCGAGCAGTTCGCGTGTGCCGGCCTGCGCGTCGGCAATCACCGGCGCGTCCGGCGTAAACCGGCGCATCTCCGATGGATCGATATCGATACGAACGGACTTCAGGCCGTCGGGACGAAACGGCCAGCGGAACATGGTCGGCAATTCCATGCGTGAGCCGATCCCGATCATGAGATCGGTGCTCGGCCACAGCCGATAGGCCGCCGCCATCGTCAGCCCGAGCTCGTGTGCGTTGCTGACGATGCCGCGTCCGCCGCGGAACGCCACCACCGGCGCGTCGATCAGTTCCGCAAGCTCGAGGATTTCATCACGGGCGTGAATGGCGCCGCTGCCGACGAAGATCATCGGCGTCTTGCTGCTTGCGACCAGCGCGGCGGCGGCCTTGATGCGTTCGCTGTCGGGCTGCGGTGCCGGGAAAAGATCGAACGGTTTTGAGGCGGCAACGTCCGCGCGTTGCGTGAATACGTCCCAGGGCATTTCCAGCGCCACCGGCCCGCGCCGGCCCGACAGCATCTCCTGGAATGCGCGGCTGACCAACGTCGGCGCCGCGTCGGGATATTCGATGCGGTCGGCCCATTTCACGAAACTTCGCAGTGTGGCGAGCTGATCCGGCATCTCGTGCAGATGGCCGCGGCCCTTGCCGAGATATTGTGTCGGCACCTGTCCGGTCAGGCACAGCACCGGCTCGTTCGATCCGTATGCCGTCAGCAAGGCGGCACCGGCGTTGAGTACCCCCGGGCCGGGCACCACGCTGAACACGCCGGGCCGGCCGGTGGATCGCGCATAGCCATAAGCCATGTAGCCGCAGGCCTGCTCGTGACGGGCGCCGATGACCTTCAACTGCGCCTGCTGGAACGCGTCGAACAGCCCGTAGATCTGGGCGCCGGGCAGGCCGAACACGGTATCGACGCCGTGCGCGACAAGGCCGCTGACAATGGCTTCGCCGCCGGAACTTGGTGTCATTACGCTATCCAATCGCTCTTGGGCTGCTTCATGTGTTCTCGTCGATCACGCCATTGCGCAGCACGCCGATATTGTCGGCCTCGACTTCGACGACATCGCCGGGTTTCAGATAACGCGGCGGATCGAACCGCGCGCCGGCGCCGGTCGGCGTTCCCGTGACGATGACGTCGCCCGGCACCAGCGTGGTGAAGGTCGAGACATAGTTGATGAGATAGCGGAAGCCGAAGATCAGCCGGCCGGTACGGTCGTCCTGCCGCGTCTCGCCGTTGACCCGCGTCGTCAGCCTGATGTCCGCGATCTGCGATTCATCGGTATAAGGGATGAGCCATGGGCCGAGACTGCCGGTGGAATCGAAATTCTTGCCTTGCGTCACATTGAACTTCGCATGCCGGACCCAGTCCCGGATGGTGCCTTCATTGCACAGCGTGATGGCGGCGATGTGATCCAGCGCCGTGCTTTCCGGGATGTGCCGCCCGGCCTTGCCGATGACGAGCACCACTTCGCCCTCATAGTCGAGCTGCGCGGATGCGCGCGGGCGAACCAGCGGCGTATTGTGTCCAACGAACGAGCGCGGCGTGCGCATGAACATGCTGGGATATTTCGGCGCGTCCTGGCCGTCTTTGTATTCCGCGTTACGGTCCGGATAATTCACGCCGATGCAGATGATTTTCTCCGGCGCGGGTATGGGCGGCAGCCACGTGATGGCGTCAAGCGGATGGTCCGGCGAGTGCCGCGCGGCGTCCTCGGCAAGCTTTGTCAAGGCGCCAGCGGCGATCGCTTCGCGCAGCGTCGGGTAGTCCTTGCCAAAGCGCGCGGAGAGATCGACTAGCCCGCCTTCGGCGACAACGCCGTATCTGGTCGAGCCGTCAACGGAGTAGGTAGCGATGCGATGGGAGGCCATGAGATTTCCAATAACGATGCGCGGGCTGCCTTAGCCGGGGATCATGCCTTTGGCCTTGATGACGGCAGCGGCGGCGGGAGTAGTCAGAAAGGTGATGAATGCGGTGGCGGCATCTGCTTCCTTGCTGTCAGCAGCGACGGCGGCGGTGAAAACCAGTTCCTGCTGCAATTCAGCGGGGAATGGGCCCGCCAGTTCGACGCCGGGGGCGATCAGCACGTTGACCAGAAATACCCCGAGATCGGCCTCGCCCTTGGCGACGGCCGGAGCGATCTGCGCCGGCGCGGTCTGCGGCTTGGTCTTGGCCTTCATCGCCTCGGTGATGCCGAGCCGGTCGAATGTCTTCAAGACGTAGGCGCCGGCCGCGCTCTCCGGCACGAACGTAAAGGATGGTGCGTTGAGCAGCGTCGCCTTCAGCGCATCCGGTGTGCTGACGTCGGGTTTGGGGGCGCCTGATCGGACGATGACGCCGTAGCCGACGCGCGCGATATCGATGGTGGGCGAGGGCGCGAAACGGGCCTTCGCGGCGGCGTCCTTGAAAACATCGACAGGCGCAACAACAAGGTCGAATGGCGCCCCCGATGTGACCTGTTTGATCAGGTTGGGAGTGGAGTCGAAGTGAATGGTAAGTTTATGACCGGAGGCGCGCTCGAATTGGGGGCCGAGTTCATTCAGCGAGCCGGTCATGGAGCCGCCGGCCAGGATCTTGAGTTCCGCGGCCTGAAGATCAGTCATCGGCGACATCACAAGCGCGAGGCCCAGCATCGATGCGGCTGTGGCGCGCGAAAGCCTTTTCATGATACCTCCCGTGATCGCAGTGGATGACAATCGAAACGCGCATCTTAATCCGCAATCGTGACGTCGGCGACAAACAGCGGCTCTCGTACCACCTGACCCGCGAACGGCGATCCCTGCTCGAACCAGGAACGCGGCGCCGGCGCGCCCCACAGCGTCTGCCGGCGCGGATCCCTCAGCGACCAGCGCATCGGTTCATGGTCGTGATCCCCGGTGAAGTAATCGCTGGTGTAAAGCTCCAGGCGGTGGCCATCGGGATCGCGGACATACAGAAAAAATGCATTTGAAATGCCGTGACGGCCGGGCCCGCGCTCGATGTTCTTGAGGAAGCCGCTCGAGGCCATCACGTCGCACAGATGCAGGATGTTCATCGCGGTCGGCACCCAGTAGGCGAAATGGTGCAGGCGAGGGCCCTTGCCGTTGGTGATGGCGAAGTCATGCACGTTGCCCTTGCGATGCATCCACGCCGCCGCGATGCGCCCATTGGGGCCGTCTTCCTCGCCGTATTCGGTCAGCCGGAACCCGAGCCGCGCGTAGAAGTCGACAGTGTCCTGAACCTCGGCGGCGAACACGTTGAAATGATCGAGCCGTTGCGGGTGGCAACCCTTGTAGAGATCGTAGCGGCGCAACAAATGCGGGCGCCTCTCCATTGTTGCATAGAGCTCGATCTGGAAGCCGAACGGGTCGGTGAACTGCAGCGTGCGGCCCTGGAACGGCTGCTCCGCGAACGCGTAAGTGATCCCGTTCTCGGAGCAGAAGGTCGCGGCCTTGTCGAGATCGCTTTCGTTGCCGACCTTGAAGCCCAGGCGGTTGCAGGCGGCACTCGCCGCCTTGCGCAGCACCAGCGAGTGGTGCTGATGCTCCTCGCTGCCGCGCAAGTAGACAGCTCGGTCGTCGCGATCCTCGACATGAAGCCCGACGGTCTTTTCGTAGAACTCGCCGCTGGCGTTCAGGTCGACGACGTCGAGCACGACGTGGCTGGATCGGATGATGTTGAACGGCGGATCGAAAGTATGTTGCGGGATGGGCATCGGCGTTTCCTAATTCCTAGATCGGTCTGTCCTCATGGTGAGGAGGCGCCCCTTCGGCGCCGTCTCGAACCATGTTGTCCGTGTGGCCCATCCTTCGAGACGCGGCCATTCGGCCGCTCCTCAGGATGAGGGTATTCCCAGCCGCTGGATCTTGTGGGTTCCCCGCGCCAGCGAGACGTGCTTGGTTTCCATGTAGAAGTCGAATGAATAATCGCCGCCGTCGCGGCCGATGCCTGACGATTTCATGCCGCCGAACGGCGTCGGCAAGTGGCGGACATTCTCGGAATTCAGCCAGATCATGCCGGCCTCCAGCGCGTCGGCGACGCGCAATGCGCGGCCCATGTCCGAGGTCCAGACGTAGCCGGTGAGGCCATACTGCACGGCGTTGGCGTTCTCGATGGCGTCGTTCTCGTCGCGGAACGGAATCACCGTCAGGAAAGGACCGAACACTTCCTCCTGGGCGACACGCATGTTGGCGTGCGCGCCGGTGACGAGCGTCGGCTGCACATAATGCCCGCCGCCGGGGCCGTCATGCGTCTTGCCGCCGACGGCGATGACAGCGCCGTCTTTCCGCGCGACGTCGAAATAGGCGCAGACTTTTTCCAGATGGCGCTCATGAATCAGCGGCCCGATTTCGGTCGCGGGGTCGAGCGGATGCCCGATCTTCAGCGCTTTCACGCGCGCCGTGAGTTTTTCGATGAATTTTTCCGCGATGCCTTGCTGGATCAATAACCGGCTCGACGAGGTGCAGCGCTCGCCGTTGAGCGAATAGATCATGAACACGACTGCATCGAGCGCGCGGTCCAAATCCGCATCGTCGAATACGATCACGGGGTTCTTGCCGCCGAGTTCGAAATGCACGCGCTTCAGGCTTGGCGCGCCCTGCGCCATGATCGCTGCACCCGTCGAGGTTTCGCCGACAAAGGCGATGGCCTTGATCGCGGGGTGCTCGGTCAGCGCCTTGCCGGCTTCTTCGCCGATGCCGTGCACGGTGTTGAGAACGCCGTCGGGCACGCCGGCTTGTTTCACCAGCCGCGACAGCAGATCGGCGGTCACCGGCGACCATTCCGCGGGCTTGTGCACCACCGTGCAGCCGGCGGCGAGGGCAGGGGCGATCTTCCAGGTCGACAGCATGAACGGCGTATTCCATGGCGTGATCACGCCGACCGGGCCGATCGGCACGCGCGTGGACACGTTCCAGTGCTCTTCGCTCGGCATATTGAGGCCATCGCGGGCGTCGGTGCATTTGTCGGCAAAGAAACGGAAGTTCTCGGCAGCCCTGAGCGCAGCCTTGGCCATGAAGCGATGGGCCTGGCCGGTGTCGATGCATTCGAGCACGGCGATATCGTCGGCGCGGTCCTCGATGGCGTCCGCAACCCGATGCAGCAATTTCTTGCGCATCGTCGCCGGCATGTCGCGCCAGGCCTTGAACGCCAGCGCGGCAGCCGTTGCGGCGCGATCGATATCTTCCGCGTCGCCGCGCGCGACCGACGCCAGCACCGCGCCGTCGACCGGCGAGTTCGTCTCAAAAGTTTCGCCTGAGATCGACGCCACGATCTTGCCGTCGATCATGTGTCCGATGCCATCGGCCCTCAGTTGTTTCAGCAGCGGCGCGGCGCGGTCGCGATTGGCCTGAAACACGTCGGATGATTTTGGCATGACCTTATCCATGCGCGGCCTCCGCTTTCAGAACGTCGTGGATATTGTTGCGCTTCCAGCTGGTTTCCTTGTCGTTGATCTGCATGTCGAACGACAGCGCGAACTTGCTGCCCGCAAAGACCGGGTCGAGATAGGCGGACAGCGCCTTGAAGATATGTTCGCCGGCCTTCTTTCGGGTCGCGAGATCGCGGCCCTCGCCAAGCCGCAGCACCATGTCGAGAAAGCCGAAATCCGGCGTACCGTCGGCAATGGCGTAGTGCTCGCAGCGTACCGCGCGGACGCGAATGCCGCCGAGCGGGAAGATCCCGGTCTCCACCGCGGCCTTGCGGACCGTTTCGACGACCTTGTCCATATCGACACGCGCGTCGAGATTGGCTGAATATTCGATTGTGAAATGCGGCATGTCTGGATCACTCCTCTGCGGGGCGTATCAGGCGAAGTAGCAGCTCACCGTGCCATACGGACCATAGTCGGCCTGGATCGTGTCGCCTTTGCGGGTCTCGATCGGGCGAATGAACGATCCCGCCAGCACCACCTGGCCGGCCTCAAGCGCAAGTCCGTTGGGCGCGACCTTGTTGGCAAGCCAGGCCACGCTGGTCGCGGGATGATTGAGCACGCCGGCGGCAAGCCCGGTTTCCTCCAACTGACCGTTACGATAGCACAGCGCGCCGATCCAGCGCAGATCGGCCTCGAGCGGGCGCAACGGACGGCCGCCGAGCACAATGCCGGCATTGGCGGCGTTGTCGGCGATGGTATCGAATATCTTTCGGGTCGACTTTGTCACCGGATCGACCCGCTCGATCCTTGTGTCCAGGATTTCCAGCGCCGGCACCACGAAATCGGTCGCATTCAGCACGTCGAACATCGTGCAGTTCGGCCCGGCCAGCCGCGCCTTCATCACGAACGCCAGTTCGGCTTCGACCCGCGTACCGATGAAGCGGTCGGATGGCACCAGGCCGCCATCGGCAAAGAACATGTCATCGAGAAGAATCCCGGAATCCGGCTCATCGATACCAAGCGCGCTCTGCATGGCCTTCGATGTGAGGCCGATCTTGTGGCCTTTGACGACGCGGCCCTCGGCGACCTTGATCTCGATCCACGCCTTCTGGATGGCATAGGCGTCCTCGATGGTGATGTCAGGGTGATCCAGCGATAGCTGCCTGATCTGCTGTCGCGTCTTTTCCGCCCGATGCAGCCGCTCGGCGGCGAGACGGATATCGTCTTTGGTCAATGCCATCTCGGTCGAGGCCAGCTGCGCCATGAAAGGTCGTGCGGGAATATGATTAACATGTTAAATGAAGTCAAACCGAATTGAATTTTGTTGCAGCGCAAACACGCCGTGGTGCAACGGTCGGCAGCTACTGATGGCGGGACGATTGACAATGGCGCGGAAAAAATCGCCCGGGACCGCCGGTCCGAAAGCGGCAAGCGAAACCGCTGTCCGGCGGGGGCCGATGCGCGAATTCTCCCGTTCGCTGCCGATGTCGTTGCTGCGGGCGCGCGAGGCGGTGATGCGGCATTTCCGTCCCTCGCTGCGCAACCACGGCCTGACCGAACAGCAATGGCGAATCCTGCGCGCGCTCGCTTCGATCGACGTCATCGAGGTTACGGAACTCGCGCACGTCGCTTTCCTGCTGGGCCCGAGCCTTTCGCGGATTCTGCGCGACCTGGAAGCGCGGCATCTGATCGAACGACGGGTGGCGAAAGCCGATCTGCGCCGTGGCGTCGTGTCGATCTCGGCTAAGGGTTTGCAGCTGATCGAAGCGGTGGCGCCGTCGTCGGAAGCCATCTACCACGCCATCACCCGGCGCTACGGCGCCCGCAAGCTCGCCGAGTTGCAGGATATGCTCGGCGCGCTCGAGGCAAGTCTGTCGGAGTTGCGAGCCGTTGGCGAAGTCGAGTAAGCGCAAATTTGCATGATGCTCTTGATGGGACGCATAGCTCCTATTGGATGCATATTGTTTAAGCATCGAAAGCTCTCGCCCGCCCTCACGAGGCCGGGGGAATAGGTCCGCTTCGCGCCTGTTAATCTTTTGCCGCATCCGCCATTAACGACACGTCGGCGCCGTTAGTCGACATCGTCGCGATATCAATTTACTCCGAACGCGAGAGTCCGTAGATACGCACACGGTTTTGCGTCCTTTGCGGATGCCGATGCCAAGAAAGGCCGGCAAAGAAGCCCGGCCTCATGGAGGAATAGATGAAACTTACGAGACGCGATTTCGCGGCTGGCATCGCTGCCGGTATTGCTGCACCCCACATCATCGGCAGCGCGCGGGCGCAGGGCGCAACCATCAAGATCGGCATGTGCGTCCCGGTGACGGGTCCGGCGGCGGAGCAGGGGCTTTGGGCGCAGAACGGAGCGAAGCTTGCGCTCGCTGCGGTCAATAAAGCCGGCGGCATTCTCGGCAAGCAGGTCGAACTCGTCATTGAGGACGATCAGACCACCAATCCAGGCATCGTGTTGGCATTTTCGAAATTGGCCGCGCAGCCGGATATCGTTGCGTTTCTGGGCTCGATCCGCTCGACCCAGGTGATGGCGATGGCGCCCGACGTGCTCAAGCTCGGCAAGCCGGTGATGATCGGGGGCACCAATCCGGATCTCACCCATATGGGCAATCAGTGGCTGTTCCGCTTCCGCCCGAATGACAACTATTCCGGCCGCGTGATCGCCGACTACGGCGTCAACACGCTCGGCAAGAAAAAATGGGCGATCGTTCATTCGACCGACGCATTCGGCACCGCGGGCGGCAAGGCGCTCGCAGAGGCGCTGGGCAAGCTCGGCGCGCCGCCGGTTCTCGATCAGGGCTACGCCAACCAAAGCCAGGATTTCACGCCGGTCGTGCTGGCTGTGAAGCAGTCCGGCGCGGATGTGCTCGGCACTTACTTCACCTTCGAAAACGATCTCGGCATTTTCGCCCGGCAATTGCGCCAGCTCGGCGTCAATATTCCCTGGGTCGGATCGCCTTCGGTGGTGGCGGTGTCGTCGACCAAGCTGGCAGGCCCGGCGCTGTTCGGCACTTACGGCGTGGCGGACTACGCGGAAGATTCCAACGAGGCTTCGAAGGCCTTCGGCAAATCCTATCGCGAGGCCTACAAGACCGCGCCGGATAACCAGAGCGCCTGGCCCTACGACGCCGTCACCATTCTGGCCGCGGCGATCAACAAGGCCGGCTCGACCGATCCGACAAAAATCCGGGAGGCCATTCTCGCTGTCAAAAAATATGCCGGTGCGGAAGGCGAGTATAATTTCGACCAGAACGGCGATGGCCTGCACGGCTACAACATCGTCAAGAACGAGAAGGGCACGATCGTCTACGACAAGCATATCGACTTCAACGATTGATCCCGCCTTGCCGGTCCCTCCCGATGCGGAGGGGCCGACACGCCTAGACCCGCGATTCGACATTCGCACATCGGGTTCTCACGGATTGTTCCACCGGGAACTTCGGCCGGCGGCAACACCAACGATCATCCACAGCAGAGCTTGTCGGCTTCTCCTAACCGGGCGTTTCCATGGATCTTGTACTGCAATTGCTCTTTACCGGGATCGGGATCGGCGCGGTCTACGCGCTGGTCGCGCTCGGTTTCGTGCTGATCTTCCGCGCCACCAACGTGGTGAATTTCGCGCAAGGCGAATTCTCGATGGTCGCTGCCTATCTGATGGTGGTGTTCGCCGTCGATCTGGGCTGGCCGTACTGGCTATCGTTCCTGCTGGCGCTGGCCGGCATGGCGGTGTTGGGCGTGATCTTCAATCTTGGGGTCTATTATCCGCTCCGGCATCGCTCGTTCCTGCCGGTCATCATCGCGACCATCGGCGCTTCGATTTTGATGGCCAATTCCGTGCTGGCAATCTACGGCCCGCAGCCGCAGGTGCTGCAGGGTTGGTTCGAGACCCCCGGCATCCAGCTCGGGCCGGTTTATCTCGACAGCCAGTATCTGCTGATCATCGCGGTCACCATGATCCTGGTGGTGTTCAACTACTGGTTCTTCGAGCACACCATGCTCGGCAAGAAGCTACAGGCGACCTCGCAG
>WNGM01026330.1_pt1 | contig 10390 bp, 8 predicted proteins | sample 5400571 | NCBI WGS metagenome assembly WNGM01 (sample SAMN13153378, study PRJNA577476) | soil metagenome | isolation source: 100 cm soil or saprolite under Garry oak tree replicate 2 | place: USA:California | collected 2016-06-15 | reverse complement strand
CTGACACAACTCTAATCGAATCAGACGTCTCTCAAGAGAATCAGCCCACAGCCTTTCTCTGCGACGTACATCAGGGTTTGCGCCGCAAAAACCCATGTGTCTGTCGCAAAACAAACCGTTACGGCCGTCATTGCGCCTGGCCTCTTCATTTTCCAACCATGTGCGGACGGTCTTTTTCGTTCAGGCATACCCAGTCCAGTAAGTCCGTGTCCGGCATCAGGTCCCACGTGATGTGAACCGTCCATGGTTTTCTGTACGCTTTCGCATCATCGATCGTGAGGTCTAGTTGCATATGACCGAAATCCGTGCGCCGGAACCGCTCGATGATGTGTAGAGCATCGCTGTGAGGGTGGCCCGCGTCATCAAGCCATGTATTTTCATTGATGCCCACGGTATCTACGACCAGGGTGTCCCGTTCCCACTTACCGACCGAGTATCCGAACCAGGCAGGGTCGCGCTCATCCGGCAGCGGCCGGCCGTCGGTGAAGATTTGCCGGTAAGTGTGATAAGACTCAAACAACATCACCAGGAGTCCCGGCTGTTGAATAATTTTCCGTGGCGTGATGTGACCGTCGAAATCCGTGACACTGTGCGGGAGACAGCGCGAACTCGGAGTATCTTTGCTGTTACTCTCCTGGCGTTCCTTGTACACTTGCGCGGCCCAGGGAAGCATCGGAATTTCAATGCCGTCGGCACCGAGATTCTGGAGATACTTCTGGCTGGGTGCTCCCCAAATTCCCGAGAAATCCGGCATGCCATCGGGCAGTTTTGGCGCAGGAACAGTCAGGTTGGGTTTTCCATCCGCCGTTCGCGGAGTATGCGGATCTGGATAGTGCAACCACTGCGCGCCGGCTGGAATCGTGATCGCGATGATACAAAAAAGCACTGAAGGAACGTGGAACCATCTGCGGCCAAACAATATTCGCATTTTCCCTCTCTTTGGGAAGCTTGTGACAAACTGCGCGTACACAAAAATGCACGACAAATCTATCTTTGATCAGATATGGCGTTCATCGTAAGGCTAGCCACGTGCTGTCGTCTCGCGCGCCGGAGGATTTTCGTCTTCCGCCGCCCACCCGCCACTACGTTGCGAGTATACCGCAGGCGACCAACGTCTCGGTCTCTTCCCCTGACCGCGGAAATCCCAGTGACGACTTTTCAAGGCAGAAATTTCTGCGACCTCTAATACTCGAGATTTACGGCGAGCTGAATTTGGCGCGGGATGACACCCTGGATAGGTCGCCCAAACCCAGCAACCGGAATGGCGCCTGTTCCGAAAAAAGGGTTGATTGCGGAAGCGCTGACATGGTTGAAGAGGTTGAAGAATTGTGCGATTACGTCCATGTGGCGGTGTTCGCCAAGGTGAATGGTCTTGACCACACCCAAGTCCACGTTTGCTGTTTCTTGGGCGTGTAAGGAATTGCGTCCGAAACCCAGCGGCCGCGCAGAGAGTGGGAAAGCGTGGCTGAGATTTGAATCGAGGCCTACCAATGGGTTGATCGGACGGCCGGTTCCCACAGTAACAATCGGTGCTAATCTAATTTCCCCAGGAATGGGCAAATCCCAAAGCGCGTTAAAAGTAAATCTCTGTTGTTGATGCTGGCTGGAAACCGCGCGTTCGGCGCGGAGGTCGAAGGGGTTCTGCGGCTGTTCGTCGAAGTCCGAGGCGTCGTCGAGAGTCTTCGAGAACGTGTAGCTCGCGATGAATCCCAGCCTTTCCGTCATGCGCCGGGTGAGCGAAAGTGTGAGGCCGTTATAGGTCGAACTCGCTGAATTTTCCAAAAGGAAGATGTCGTTAAAGCTTGGGTTGATGCGCCCGGGACTGAAGGCTTCGCGTCCGAGTTGCTGCGGAGCAGGGTTCCGGACCCCGAGGACCGCCGCATTCTGAAGCGTCAGCACAATTGGCGGCAGAAGGTTGGCGTTGCGAGTGTGGGGAAGTTTCACGCCTCGCACGAACAGATAGTTAACGCTGGCGGTGAGGTCAGGGGCGACAAGGTACTCTCCTCCAAGGTTGGCCTGCTGGCTGTACGGCGTCGTCAGGCGTGGTTCAGGACGAAAGATCGATGCGGCAATGCCCGTCGCAGGCGAAATCAGTGATCCGCCTCCAGCCCCCTGGAAGAGGTTCGCCGCATCGTTTCCGTTTGCCACCTGCTGAAATCCGTGCACGCCATTTTCTGCGATAGCGCGATTTAGATTCGCCAAAATCTGGCGGTCGTGAAAAATCCCATAGCCCGCTCGTAGCACCCATCGGGGACCGGGACTGAAGGCAAGGCCCATGCGCGGGCTGAAGTTGTTGTTGTCCTGGTTAAAAACTGTGGGCAAACGCTCGAAGTCATAGCGCAAGCCGAGATCGACAGTCACATGCGGCAGCAGGGATAAGTGGTCCTGCACGAAGACCCCGTAGCTTGTTACGGCAAATTTCGTGCTTGAATCCCCGAACGCCTGACGGAACGAATCCGGACGGCCAGCGAAGAAGTCAGCCAGGCCGCCGAAACGGTAGAGGCTCCCAAAGCCGTCCAGCACGGTCGCGCGTGAGCTAACATGGTTCACCGTACCACCTACCTTCCACAGATGGCGGCCCTTAGTCCGAAGATAGGTATAACTCGCTTGGTAGTGGTTTTCTCTGCGACTGCTGTTGCCATCAAACGGCCGCCCAAAATCCACCAGGCCGTTGATGTCGATGCCCGGGCCCGCTTCGTCGTTCGTCCGCAAGACTGCGCGGCGTGTTGCCGCCTGGAAACGCAGGTCGCCGATACCTTGGGCACCGAACACGGAGACCAGCGAACCCACTAGCGCGTTATCCGCGGTGAAGCTGCTGCCGCGGGCGCTCGCGTCCTCGAGGCCCGTTGTGTTGAAGGCATCGCCTGCCTTGCGGCTGTTGGTGAAGGCGTAGCGCACCATCAAGGCGTTCTGCGAACTAAGCTGGTGGTTGAGCTTTCCCGATGCCTCGGTTTCCGCTCGCGCGATCGGGAAAAAGCCTGCAGGGATGTGGCGGATCTTCAACCGGGGAAAAGCAGCAGTCGCCAGAAAACTGTTAATGGCTGCGGCCACAGAGGGATCTATATCGGAGCCGTTTTGGCCACGGTTATGCTCCTGCTCAACGGCCGCATGAAAGAACGTCCGGTTCTTAACGACAGGGCCGCCCATCGAAGATCCGATGCGATAGCGGCGGAAGTCTGGCTTGCCGGGCGCGGTTTCGATGGGATCGCGAGCACTGAGCGAGGAATCCTGGGCGAAAATGTAGGCGTCGCCGCGGACAACGTTTGCACCTGTACGCGTGACCACGTTGATCGAGCCGCCTGAAGCACCACCGTATTCCGCCGACAGCCCATTATTCACAACCTGATACTCTTGGACATCCTCAGGTGAAAGCTCTGTGCGGCTCGAACCGGTATACTCGTCGTTGTTGTCAAGGCCATCGACTGAGATGTTGTTGCTCCGAGGGCGCAATCCGCCGAAGGTGAAGCCACTATCTGCGAGCGCGGGATGCGAGCCGGTTCCACCTCGCTGTGAAGAACTAGTCACGCCAGGCATCAAAAGGACAAAGTCCAATGCGTTGCGGCTGCGCACGGGCAGATCTTCGATCTTTTCACGGTCGACGGTAGAAGTGACAGAAGTCTGGCTGGAATCAATGGGAGGCGGCTGAGCGGAGACCGTCACCTGGGTAGTGACGCCGGCCGCTTGGAGGACGACATCCAAATGTACAGCGGTGCCTACGCCGATAACAACTCCGGTATGCAAATAGGGTGCGAATCTAGAATCTTCGATCCGCACCTCGTAGGTGCTCACAAGAAGGTCGGTCGCCCGGAAGAACCCTTCGTCATCGCGTGCGAGTTTGGTTTGTTTCGATCTGCCGCACACTGACTTTGGCGCCGGGAATTCGACCGCCGGTGGCGTCACTGATGGTTCCCTCCAATGTCCCGCTCGTCTTCGAAGTCTGGGCCGTAGACGGCACCACGCTAACTAGAGCGAGCAGTAGCACAAAGAACGCTCGACCCAGCGAGCAACGCGTCGGCCATGATTGGTTGCACTTGGGCGAAAAGTCCAAGGTACACGCTGTTCCGTTTAAGTGGCCCTTGATCTGACTTCCACGATCCAATGCCAGGCTGAAAGTTGACGGAGGTCCCAGTTTGTTTATCCCTCGTTTTTGCTCGTTGCGGTTGGGTGTCGCCAGAATGAGCGCCCTGGCGTTAGGATCACCGGGATTAGACAGCAGCGCGCGAACGCTTGTCAATGCGGTCAAATGTGGACGACCCTCGCGCCTCCGCGTGGGCGCCTTGGCGGACTGCTTTCACAGCGGTTGTCTTCTCGTTCAGATGAACCGAGGCATACTCCAGCTCTGTCCTTATATACTGGGGAAACTGAGAACTGGTGCGGGTTTTCAAGAAGGGCAAAAGCGATTTACGGTAACGTATGCCAGAAAAGATTTGAAGACAAGTTCCTGGCCAATGCTCAATTCTCAATTCCCAATTCTCATCGGATGGGAATTGAGCATTGGTCAGATCGTTTGTTTCCTCATACGTGACCGTATTTGCGAAAAGCTGTACTAAGCTTCGAGCATGCGAGTCCCGTTTCGCAGTTAGTTTAACAGTCCTCGGTCCCATCCAACTTCAGACCACAGATCGTATAGAGTTTTGTACGGGAAGGAGATTCCATGCGCAAACCCGGTTTGATTTTCATTTTTGTGGTTCTCGCCTTGCTGGGCGTTCCAGTGCACTTGTCCGCCCACCCAATGGGGAACTTCAGCATCAGCCACTACGCCAGGATTAACGCGGCTTCTACAGCGATCTCCGTTCACGCCGTGCTGGACTATGCAGAGATCCCGACGTTCCAACTTTTGTCGGACTGGGGCATCCGCTCGGAAGCTGAACGGAGCCAGGACGAAATTCAACCGGTGGTTGAAAAATTGGTGACGGAATTGAAGCCGCGCTTCAGATTGCTGATTGACGGATCACCCACAACGCTTCAGGTTTCGAATATCAAAGATGAGACGACGGCGGGGGCTGGCGGCCTCCCCACGCTCCGAGTCTCTTTCGATCTTGTGACGGCCTGGAAACCGGCGCCGGTGCGCTTGGAATTCTTCGACGACAGTTACCGTGAGCGCATTGGGTGGAAAGAGATGGTCGTCGCAGCAAATCCGGGCTTTGAATTTCCGGACGGCAATTCTTTCACAACCGACCGTAGTGCGGCGCTCACGAGGTATCCCGACGATCCGCTGACGTCTGCCCCGAATCTCAGCGCCGTTGCGATTCGCATCGCGCCGGGCATTGGTTTGGCTCAGACGCCGGGTGATTCCACGTCGACTGCGGCTCCTGCTCGCGAAAGACCCGGCTCATTCTTGTCCGGGAACCTGGTTCGTGGGGACCGATTGTCTGAGATTCTCAGCCATCGCGACCTGCCGATACGCCTGGCGCTGATCGGTGTCGGCATCGCTTTTCTTCTCGGAGCGCTACATGCGATGTCTCCGGGACACGGAAAAACATTGGTGGCGGCATATCTGGTCGGCAATCGTGGCACAGCACGACATGCGATTTTCCTCGGCGGCATTGTCACGTTCACACACACGGTTGGAGTCTTCCTTCTTGGCGTCATCACTCTTTTCGCATCAAGTTACATCGTTCCCGAAAAACTGTATCCATGGATGGGCCTGATCTCCGGACTGATGATCGTCGGGATCGGTGTGAATCTGTTTCGCGGGCGGCTTTCCAGATATGGGCACGAGGTCCGCGGCCATCACCACCACGGAGCCGGCATCCGCGCTGGTGGTTCTGCTGAGCGCGATCGCGCTGCATCGAGTGGAGTTGGGTCTACTGCTGCTTGTTGCTTTCAGCTTGGGATTGGCGTCATCGCTGGTGGCAGTCGGTGTGCTCGTTGTACGCGCCGGCCGGCTGATAGAACGTACGCCGCTTGCACACGGTTTGGCCGGCGTCCTGCCGGTTGTCTCTGCCGGGATCATCACAGTCATTGGATTCGGGATCGCTGCAGAATCATTTGCGGCAACAGGGTTTCTTGGAGGCACATCTTTGCTGTTTCAGACTCAAGTGCTGATCGTGCTCGGACTGGGTTTGCTTCTTGGGTTGAAACATGCAACGGACGCGGATCACATCGTTGCCGTGACGACATTCGTCAGCGAATCGAAAAGCCTTTGGCGAAGCTGCGGTATCGGAGTGTTTGTTGCCGTCATGCTTATTGCGCTTGGCGCGCGGGTGCTGATTCGAACACTTGGCGGAAAGATCGAGGTGCATGATCACACGCATATACACAGCAGGACTGTCTCGCACTCGCACTGGCACCTGCACACCAGCGATGAGCAGCTTGCGCACGATCATTCGGGCTGGGCTCACTTGGGCCTGCGGCCACTGCTGGTCGGCATGGTGCACGGGGCTGCAGGCAGTGCCGCGCTGATGCTGTTGGTTCTTTCGACCATTCGGTCTCCGCTGGAAGCTTTTCTGTACATCTTGGTTTTTGGGTTCGGAAGCGTGCTGGGAATGCTGCTGATCAGTTGCCTTCTGGCGCTTCCGTTGCATTGGGCCAAAGGAAGGGTGGCTGCAAGCTACAAGCCCATCCAACTGACGGCCGGTTTGTTCAGTTGTTTATTCGGCCTCTATCTCGGCCTTGAGATTTGGTCTTCGATGCCGTGAGAAAAGCGGTTGGTCTAGATGAATTTCACTAGTAAGGAGGCACACATGTTTCACTCTTGCAGCAGGAAAATAGCAGCGGCTGCGCTAGTCGTGATGGCCGGAATGGCAATCTGCACGCTTCCGGCACGGCACATGAAAGCTGCCGATCACGCCGAGGCCACTGGGGTGGCGGGCGATCCCGGTGCAGACATCGCGGACGTTTTTGCATTTCTCGACCCGAACGACAACTCGAAAGTCGTGCTCGCTTTGGATGTCGAGGGGTTCATCGTTCCTTCGGAGCTCTTGAATTTGAGCTTCTTCTCACCCGACGTCACTTACCGCTTTGAAATTGAAAACACCGGCGATGCGCGCCCCGACGCATCTATTGAAGTCACATTTTCACCTCAGACTTCCCGGAGCGCGCCGCAGACCGCGACCATACGCTTTTTCGACCGGGAAAGGCGGCATCTCTCGTGGTCGTTTACCGCGCCGACGACGGTACAGACTCTGAACGGGACGCCCAATCCGTTTGTGGTCACAACCGATCCGAAGACAGACGTGTCGTTCTTCGCGGGGCTCACCGACGATCCGTTCTATTTCGACATCGTCGGCTTCAACCGATTCGTTTCTTCGGTGCTGGCGGGAACGCCTGATCCCACGCAGCTCCAGCGCGCGCGGGACAGCTTTGCGGGTTACAACATTCACATGATCGCCTTGCGTGTTCCAGCGTTCATGCTGCGAGGGCTGCCGGCGAATTCTGTGATCGGAGTGAACGGTGTGACATTGCGCAATAAAGTGACGGTGCGCCGGGATGACGGACGTAAGGATGATGATGAGGACGAATCGAAGGGTAAGCTTGTTCAGGTCGACCGCATGGCGACACCAGCCGTCAATACCGCCTTGATTCCGTTCCCGCGCAAGAACGAATACAACAGCGCAACGCCCGTGGATGACGCTGCCGGCCGGTTTGCAGGTGACATTGTCGCGACCCTCCAGGCACTCGGTACCAACAACACGAATATAGGAATCCTGGCCAGTGTGGCGGTCACCAAAGGCGACTACCTTCGCTTAAATTTAAACACCACAAACACAAGTGTCGGTGCAGGAGAGAAGGTTACAACTCCGGGCTATACCGGCTTCCCGAATGGCCGCCGTCCAGGCGACGACACCATTGACACGTTGCTCTACTTCATCAGCAATCAAACCCTGCTGACCGGTGACAATGTGAACGCGAATGATGTGCCGCTCGGTGGATCGTTCCCGTTCTTTGCGCCGCCTCAGCAACCCCGGGTAACCGGAGTTATTGATGACAATACCAGAAACTGATCATCAAGGAAGGTTAAGGGTATTTCGGGAGACGCCGCCGTTCCACGATCGGCGGTGTTTCCCGGAGGTTGAATCATGAAGAACAATCGTTGCCGCATTTCAGTGGTGTTGTGCTTTTGGTTAATGGTGGGCTGCACAAACCGGACGTCTTCACCCACGGAGGCCTCGACGCTTTCTGTCCCTCCGGCAGTACTGCTACCGTCAACTGCGTACACCGACGAACAGACCCTGCGTTTTCTTCAGAACAAAATCAAAGAGGATCCAGACGATTTTATTGCCCAGAACAAACTCGCCGGATGGCACCTGCAACGCGTTCGCGAGACGGGCGACCTTGCATCACTGGAGCTTGCCATGAAAGCGGCGCGCGCCTCGCTAGCAACGTTGCCCGCGGAACACAACACTGGGGGATTGAACTTGCTGGCACAGGCAGAATTCACGGCACATGAGTTTGTTGCCGCCCGCGATCATGCCGAACGATTAATCGAACTCGAACCGGGCAAAGGGTACCCGTTTCAAATCCTCGGTGATGCCCTGCTCGAGCTCGGCGATTATGAGAGGGCGGAGACGGCTTTTCGACAATTGGAACGATTTGGTGGAATTCAAGGACTGACGCGTGTCGCGATCGAGCAGAGAATGTCCAGGCTGGCCTATCTACGGGGTGACAAAGAAACCGCGGAGCGTCATATGCTGCACGCGCTGAAGACCGCGCTATCACTGCCGCTTCCGCCGCCTGAGACCGTCGCCTGGTGCCGCTGGCAATTGGGAGAACTAGCCTTCGGAGTCGGGCATTACGCCGCTGCTGAACAGCATTATAGGGATGCGCTCACAACCATGCCGGGCTACTTCCGTGCTCTGGCGTCTCTTCGCCGTGTGCGGGCCGCTCGTGGCGATCTCCCGGACGCCATCGCTCAATACGAACACGCCGTGAACATCATTCCCGACCCCGCCTTTGTAGCGGCTCTCGGTGATCTCTACAAACGCGTTGGCCGTGATGACGATGCCGAAAAGCAGTACAGGCTGGTCGAAGCGATCGCCAAGCTCAACGTGTACAGCCGGCAGCAAGCGCTCTTTTACGCCGACCACGACGTCAAGCCCCAAGAAGCCTATTCGATCGCGGCCAAGGAATACTCGATCCGGAAAGATATCTACGGCGCCGATGCTGTGGCGTGGACCGCTCTCAAGGCCGGCAGGTTAAGCGACGCACAAGTTGCGATCGAGGAGGCTCTGCGCCTGGGCACCCAGGATGCGAAACTCTTCTACCACGCTGGAGAGATCGCCAGAGCCGCCGGCGACCATGCGTCCGCGCTGAACTACTTTAAGCGCGTATCCGCGCTCAACTCGGAATTCGACCCGCTCCAGGCCACCATTATGAAAAAACTATATGCGGATCTGAACGCCCCTGCACTCGCCCGCCGGGAATCGGCGCGTTGATAATCCCAAAGTGAAGCAATCCTTATGCCGACCAACCTGCTACTGCTTCCGCTCTTAGCAGGTTATTGGTTCATTCGCTACTGTCATTTTTTCAAGTTCAGAGCCCAAAAACTTGATGGGTATAGACTGCTGATACACTCAGCCTCAGTTGGAGTTGTATTCTTGGGAGTCTCGCGTCTGTTGACTTGGTCAGTACTCTATTGGCAGCAGAAATATTTTGTCGTCGGACTCATCGCGCGGACTTGGAACGACATTACACCAGAGCCTTACGCTGGTAGCGCGGTCCTGTCCTTCCTGATCGGCATAGTTGCTCCGTTTGCAGTTAATCGGTTCATTTCACGACAAACAGCTAAAGATTGGGCACTCAAAGGCTCAACTGATGATTTAGCTAAGTTGCTGCATTCTGCCATGAAGAGAGAATTGCCGGTCTCCATCAGTCTCGATACTAGAAAGTTCTACATTGCCTACATTCTCAGGTCACCAAATCTAGATCCGGAGGAAAAAAACATCGTAATTTTACCGCTGGCTAGTGGATACCGGGACAAGACCGCGCTGACCTTCCGCTTCACGACTGATTACACCCCTGCCTACAAAGCCAAGCCGGAACACATAACCGAAGAAGACTTTCAGATTGTTATTCCGGTCTCTTCCGTAAAAAGTGCTCATATTTTTGACCCCAAAGTCTATGCTGATGCCTTCTCAAAAAAACAGACAGGTAATCGTTTCGAAGACTCCTTCGATGACGACTAACGACCGCATGTGTCAAATGCACCTTCTGTTAGGCAGATATCGAATTTACAGTTTTCTGTCGGGCAAACGGGTTTCGTTGGGCAAAGCCACCGTCAACTTATCGTAAGCGTTGCGAGACCGTTGGAGGCTGTTGGCAAATGGCAATACTGGAAGGATTCAACTTTCCGGCAAGCGGTATTATATGTGTTAGTTTGATCCGGGAGTTTATAATGGGTCAACCCATAAATTGGGGAGAGGAGTCGGTCATGACGAATCCCACGTTC
>WNGM01005015.1_pt1 | contig 10391 bp, 7 predicted proteins | sample 5400571 | NCBI WGS metagenome assembly WNGM01 (sample SAMN13153378, study PRJNA577476) | soil metagenome | isolation source: 100 cm soil or saprolite under Garry oak tree replicate 2 | place: USA:California | collected 2016-06-15 | reverse complement strand
TCAGCGAACCGGCGTCATTGGGTGAAATCCCTCCCGGGGACATCAAGTGGGTTAGCGCTATGAGTTTTCGGCGGGATACCGAAGACTCCTTTCAGATGAATCGGGAAAGGCAAGCGCATAGTCTCCGTATTGCCGACCAACAAGAAACAATTTCTTCCAGGTCTCCGCTGTTCATCATTACCGCCGCCCCGGTGCAAGTGATGAAGAGCAACCTCTAGCTCCGATGAACTCGCACGTGCGACACTGCATAGATGCAAAGCCACAAAGCTGTTCTTGCGGTAATCGGACTGAGTCTGCTCAGCAGTGCTGTTTGCGCGCAGCAGCCCAGAGCCATCACGAACGATCCGCCACCCAATCCGAAAATTCCTTCGCAAAATCTGGAGACGATCATTGACTCGGACGGCAGCAGACTGATGGGAATGTTGCTGCTCGCTTCAGGCGCTGAGATGCACCCAACGGTCATCCTGCTGCACGGCTTTCCGGGGTATGAGCAGAACATGGATCTGGCTCAGGCGCTCCGCCGTGATGGATGGAACGTTCTGGCGGTGCACTATCGCGGCACCTGGGGCTCTGAGGGTACTTTTACTTTCACGCATTGTATGCAGGACGTAGGCGCCATGCTTACGTACGTGAGCAAGCCGGCGAACGCCGCAAAGTTTCGTATCGACATGCGCAAAATCGTTGTTATCGGACACAGCATGGGCGGATTTCTTGCAGCGGCAGCAATGGCGCAGCATTCCGAATTCTCTGCAGGCGTAATTATCACCGAGGGCAGCCCCCTGAATGATGGGCCCGGCTATTTTGGGCGAGAGTCGGATCCGTCCGATTATGCCCCGCTTGCCGGAACTTCGCCCGCGGCGCTGGAGCGCGAAGCGAAGGCGAATTCCGAGGTCTGGAATTTTGGCGCGTTGGCGGCGAAGATCTCTCCTCGCCCTGTCCTTGTGCTTTCGGCAAACGATGGCCTGCGCGCCTCCAATGAAGCACTTAAGACTGCTCTGACGCGCGCAGGGTCCCCTGTCACGTACCTTCATATGGATACAGACCACGGATTCAGCGATCATCGGATCATGCTTGAGTCAGCAATATTGGAGTGGCTGAACAAGACCGTTCGGTAAGCTGCTCACGAACACCGGGATCAACCCCCTGATTTACTTAATGACGCAGCGGCGGCTCCTGGCTGGTCCCGAATAACGGGCAACCCTTCCGTAATCCGGTAAGGGAAGGCTTGCCGACCATCCAGAAGTTGTCGCTTGGTCTCTCGAATGTAGACTCAAAGCGACTCTCTACCGCGCCTCAATGCGCGGTTGTTTCAGGCGTTTGCGGTATTCGTGGGCCGCTTTTTCAGCATCGTCTTCGCGAGGGCTGCTGGTGGCAAGGTGTCCGAGCTCGTGAGCCAACCAATAACCAAGGGATTCTTCGATATAACGGTCGGCGTCGATGAAGACGGTCCGGCTGGGCAGGTGAGTGAACATGGCGCTGGTGTAACCCGTGGGCACATGCAGGTGAAAGATGCGAGTGTTATCGACGTACTTCCAATGCGGCACGAAGAAGACCCGGAGAGGAAGAACGGCGGGCTGAATGATTTGAATCTGAGCTCGGACAAGAGCTTCCTGTTGAGGGCTGGCACCGAAGACGACGTAGCTGTTTGGCGACGGTGTAGGGGCGGACGAATCACCGCTAACCAGGTGGGCGCTGCCATTTGTTTGTCCCCAGGAGAACTGAGCAAATCCCAAGAAGAAGAGAACCGTCCCAGCTGCGAGTTTCATTTGTCACCTCCAGCGCTTTCTGGAGGCGAATGTGGGGCTGGTCCTCAGGTAGGACAATGGACGGAGGCTTGATTGCCGCTTGATTGCTCCTTTACGAATAAGGGTTTTTGTTTCAACTGATTAGCGTGCGCTCTTATCCGAGAACTTTCCCTCTTGACAGGCGGTGCTAGACTCGCGGTAACCCCATGGCGGGGTACGAATGGCCCTCGAAACGCGATCTTCCGGAATCTTGCGCTTTGCAACCTTCGAGGTGGACCTGCGCGTAGGGGAACTACGCAAGCAAGGTAAACGGCTTAGGCTGCAGGACCAGCCTTTTCAGGTACTTGCTGTTTTATTGCAACGGCCTGGCGATGTAGTGACTCGCGAAGAATTGCGTTCACAAATCTGGTCGCGAGATACCTTCGTGGACTTCGACAACGGCCTGAACACGGCGATCAACAAACTCCGCGAAGCCCTGGGCGATTCCGCCGACAATCCTCGTTTCATCGAGACCCTGCCCCGCCGCGGCTACCGGTTCCTCGCCCCAATCAGTGTTGATGGTCTGAAAAAGCCTGCAATCATCGCGCACAGCCGCAAGGTCACTCTGGTTGCTACAGTCGTCGTTCTTCTAGTGCCTGCAGTGATTGCAGGTTGGTTGTGGCGGTCGAGCCGGGTGCGAGTGCTCACCGCGAAAGACACCATTGTGCTTGGAGATTTCGCCAATTCCACTGACGATCCTGTTTTCGATGGAACGCTGCGAGAAGGCCTTTCTGTGCAGTTGGAGCAGTCGCCTTTCCTGAGCCTTGTATCCGAGGAAGGAATCCATCAGACGTTGCGCATGATGGGGCAGCCAGCGAACGCGCGGCTGACTCCTGAAGTGACTCGTGAAGTTTGCCAGAGGACTAACAGCACGGCAGCATTGGATGGTTCCATTGCCCTAATCGGCGCCCGGTATAACCTGATTCTGAGAGCCGTGAATTGTGTGAACGGAGACTTGCTGGCGAACACGGAAGCGCAGGCGAACGATAAGAGCCATGTCCTCGATGCCCTCAGCAAGGCTGCTTCGGAAATTCGCACAAGGCTCGGCGAATCCCTGAACACGGTGCGAAGCTACAACACGCCCTTGGAACAAGCGACCACAACCTCTTTGGAAGCATTGCAAGCCTACAGCTTGGGTTTCAAAGCCGAGGGGGCCGGCGAGTTGTCCACCGCGTTTGCGTTTTATGAGAGAGCCACGCAAATCGACCCGAATTTCGCGATGGCTTACTTGGGGATGGCCGGGGAGGGGGAGCCCGCAGCGGCAGCAGAAAATGGCCGGAAAGCTTTTGCTTTGCGCGACAGGGTAAGTGCGCGAGAAAAACTAATCATCCAAGAAGAGTATCCTTTTTACGCCTCCGGTGATCTTAGCAAGGCCCTGCAGATCTGTGAGCTGGGCTCACGGACTTATCCGCGTAGCTCCATCTTTCATGAGGATCGTGGACAGGGCTTGGCCTTTCTCGGTGAATATGAATCGGGCCTCAAGGAGAGTTTGGAGGCCCTTCGACTCGCCCCGTACCGTGGTGTCATATACCGAGAGATTGCTCATACTTACCTATATTTAAACCAAGCCGACAAAGCGGAAGCCACCGCCAAAGAAGCACACGCGAAGAATCTGGAGGCCAATCTTACAGACGTGCTCTATGGGGTTGCCTTTTATCGGGAAGACGCTACTGAAATGGCGCGTCAGGTGGCTCGTGTTAAGGATGTTGCGGGAGAAAAGGATTTAATGTTGGCGATTGAGGCCGATACTGCAGCTTATTTTGGACACCTTCGAGAGGGACGTGAACTTTCACGCCGGGCTGTAGATTTTGCCGAACAAGCGCGCGAAAAAGAAACGGCGGCCACCTACCGTGCAGTATCTGCCTTCCGAGAAGCACTGTTCGGCAACGCGGCAATTGCACAGCAGGCCGCCGTGCTAAGGGGACGTTTCTCTGCGCGCGACTTGGACTACGCCTTAGCTTTAACCTTTGCCTATGCAGGGGAGGCAAAGCGTGCCCAAGACTTGGCCGATAGCTTGAGCAAGGTTTTTCCCGAAGACACGATTGTGCGGTTCAATTATTTGCCCACCCTTCGCGCCAAGCTCGCCCTTCTTCAAGCAAGCCCCCAGGAAGCGCTTCATGTTCTCGAGGCCGCCGCTCCCTACGAACTCGGTTTGCCCGCGAATAGTTTGTACAACTGGCCCAATTTGTATCCCATCTATGTGCGGGGAGAAGCGTACCTCGCCGCGCACCAAGGGAGGGAAGCTGCGGCAGAGTTTCAGAAAATCCTCGACCACCGCGGAATTGTGCTCAACGAACCCATCGGCGCACTAGCACATCTTCAACTTGCCCGCGCCTATTCTTTGCAGGGCAACGCCGCCAAAGCCCGCGCCGCCTACCAGTATTTTCTCACACTCTGGAAAGATGCCGACTCCGACGTCCCGATCTTGAAGCAGGCCAAGGACGAATACGCGAAGCTGAGGTAAGCAGATTCAGCATCCAACAGTCTCGTTGAGCAAAGTGGGAGGCTCAATTAGCGTGGGCCGCCGATTGCGGGCGTATCACGGGCCACTCGGAGAGCGCCGGGATAAACCGGCATGTTGTAGGGGATGCAAGAGCCCTACGGGAAAGGAAGTAGCGAATCCATCCTGACCTCGAGTCTTGCTGGGGACATCGCGACGTGTCTCTTGAAGCGTAGACAGAGGCATCGGTGGGCGGGGCTATTGAGCTGCGAAAAGCCCGTAGATCAGGATGCCGACTTCATTCCGAGTAGGAGGAAGGCAACACAGCAACCACGCTATCGCGAGTGGATTGCTCGATCCTGCGTAGTCTAAGAACCCGCGCACGCTGAGAAACAACATGCACGAGAACCGGGAGATCTCCAGCACGCCTTGGTCTGACGATCAAGGCCGGTCCGCGAAGGCCACAAGCCGCAATGCGGACAAGCACGTGCCGGAGAAGTCGGACTGTGCCGTACAACCTGTGAACCGGCCGAACAAGGGAGGGCAACTTTCCGCGGAGGCTGGGGAGGGAAGGGCACAGACGAAGGAGAACATCGTTCAATCGCACATGCACTCGACACAGAGCGGGAAGCGCATGTCCCAGGGGTTGGACGGTGTGCGGAAGGCAGCAAAGGAAAGAAAACAGGAGTGGTTCACCGCTTTGCTCCACCATCTCAGCGTTGATCTACTCCGCGACAGCTTTTACGCGCTTCAGCGTAAGGCTTCGCCGGGAGTAGACGGCGTAACGTGGCAGGAGTATGAAACCGGACTGGAGGATCGACTCGTCGATCTGCACAGCCGGGTGCACCGTGGAGCGTATCGGGCAAAACCGTCAAGACGAGTCTTTATACCGAAGGCTGACGGGCGGCAACGTCCGTTGGGCGTCGCGGCGCTGGAGGACAAAATTGTTCAACAGGCCGCGGTGACGATCCTCAACCAGATCTATGAGGTCGACTTCAAGGGCTTCTCTTACGGGTTTCGCCCCGGTCGCAGCCCGCATCAGGCGCTGGACGCGCTGACGGTGGGCATTCAACGGAAGCGAGTGAACTGGGTGCTTGATGCCGACATCCGTGGATTTTTCGATAATCTGAGCCACGAATGGACCATGAAGTTCATCAAGCATCGGGTGGCCGATCTCCGGATGCTTCGCCTAATCCAGAAATGGCTAAAGGCGGGAGTATCGGAACACGGTCAGTGGTCGGAGACGAAACTGGGTACGCCGCAGGGGGCAGTGGCTTCACCGCTGATCGCCAACGTGTACCTGCATTACCTCTTCGATCTATAGGCTGATGTCTGGCGCAGGAAAGTGGCAAAGGGGGACGTAATCGTCATCCGATATGCTGACGATCTTGTGGTGGGCTTTCAGCACCGAACGGATGCTGAGCGATTCCTGAGAGAGTTCCGGGAGCGACTGGCGAAGTTCGGCTTGGAATTACATCCGGACAAGACACGACTGATCGAGTTCGGGCGGTTCGCCGCTCGAGACCGGAAGCAGCGGGGAGAGGGAAAGCCAGAGACCTTCACGTTCCTGGGCTTCACCCACTACTGTGGGCAGCGCCACAAGAGCGGAACCTTCACCGTATGGCGGATTACTGCGAAAAAGCGAATGGTTTCGAAGCTTAAAGCCATCAAGGTTGAGCTTCAACGCCGGATGCATGATCGCAACGCCGATGTTGGTGCTTGGCTCCGGAAGGTTGTGCTGGGTTATTACCAATACCACGCTGTTCCCGGGAACACGACTCAGTTGCGCATCTTCAAACTTCGCGTGTGCAGGCTATGGCAGAGTGTTCTGGTCCGCCGTAGTCAACGCGCAAAGATGTGTTGGGAACGTTTTACCCCAGTCCTGAACCGGTGGATTCCTCCACCCCGAGTTCTGCACCCCTATCCTGACGCCCGGTTTTACGCCACTCATCCTTCGTAAGAGCCGTATGCGTAGACGCGCTCGTACGGATCTGTGCGGGGGCGATCAGCGATGGTCGTCCCTACCGCGACAGTAATCCACATTCCCATTTAGCGCGCTTATTGACAAGTGAAATCGGCTCAGATCCCATTGTCCGGTTACGCGACAATTCGTCCGGAATCGCAGCAACCTCAAATTGACAAGACCCAAGAAGTAACAATCGGACGTGGAAGGAAAGCCGTTAACTAGGTTTGCCTGAAAGATTTCGGCGTTTGCGCGTTTCGGCGACAAGCTCGTCCACTTGTCGCAAGACGCGTTCCGCTGCCATTAAGCCAAAGTGGTCCGCGCTCCCCGATACGGTAATCATGTCTTCCGGGAATTCCTCTCCCAGGATGCCGTTGTCGAGGTTTTCTAATTTCAAACGCGCCAGCGCGGCCTGATAGCTGGAATCGTTCGAGATAACAAGCCGCAGCACCGCTACGCGTTCGCGAGCGCCTTTGAACCATCGCGCAAACACATCGAATCCTGGCCTTTCCTTGAATGGACGGACAATATCGGCGGCAGCTCGCTGCAACAAGCCAATATCGCCCTGGAACTTCCGCAGGACTTTCACCAAATAATCCTGCATGTTGAGCCAGTCGTCTAACGAGCTGGCTGAGTCGCCAAGCCTCTTCAGCTCGGCGATTGACAATTCGGGCCGGTCGGCGGCAATCCCTGCCAGCACCTGCGAACATAAGCAGGTATCGAGGGACAAATTGGGCTCAAGCGACAGGAAAGCGTCAATCCGCGGTGTCTGCGCGTCAGCCGGCCCCAAAAGCAGCTCGAAACCCATGTCCGCGCCCAGTGAAAACCCGACCATCACGATCGTTTCGGGTTTGAATCGTTCAGCGATTTCCCACAGCCACTCGCGCAAGATCACCACATGATCTGCAAGTGACAATGATACGCGTCCGCGGCGATCCGGTTCGCATCCGTAGAGCGTTGGACTCAGGCCGCGATACGCCAAACGCTTGAGGATCGGCTCAAAATCTCCGTGATCGAGACCGAGCCCATGAAGAAAAAAGACAAGCACGTCTGAGCGTACTTGGTTGTCCACATAGTGCAGATGATCGCCGATAATTCGAGGATCGAGAGTGGCTCGGTCAAGCTTGCGGCACACGCGTTCCGTAAGCACGAACCGGTGTTCGATCAACTGATTCGCGGTCTCCGCGCTTAGCGAAGTCTTGGATTCTTCTCCGTCATCTGCAAGTGAAATCCTGCCAGACTCCGAATCCCGCCGGAGGCGCTGCAGATCAGTGCGCATTTCAGCCGCGCTCTGGTACCGGAGATTGCGGTCCTTCTCTAGCGCCTTGTTGATGATCTGATCCAAGCTGACCGGGATATCCGGATTCAACCGAATTGCAGGCGTACTACTGCGATGGAGAATCGAAGCGAAGATCGTGCCTGAAGTGCCGCCACGAAACGGCAGTGATCCTGTCGCCATTTCATAGAGCACGACTCCGAAGGAAAACAGATCGGTACGCGCATCCAGGCCGTTGCCCCTGACCTGCTCGGGTGACATATAGGCAATCGTCCCGAGTGCCGTGCCAGGACTGGTGAGTTGCTGTTGGTCAATGGATTGAGTCGGTGCCTCGCTGTTGTCGATATCGTTCGAAGCCCCTGTGTGAGTTGAAACCTTTGCCAAGCCAAAATCGAGGATTTTGGCGCGGCCACGCTGGGTGACGAAGATGTTCGCCGACTTAATATCACGATGGACGATCCCGGCTGCATGGGCAGCATCAAGAGCGTCTGCAATCTCGATGCCGATAGAGAGAATGGTTGACAAATCCATCGACTGGCCCGCGATGCGATGCTTCAAGGCTATGCCGTCTAGGTATTCCATGACGATGAACGCTTTGGCGTTTTGTTCCCCGATGTCGTGTATCGTGCAGATGTTGGGATGGTTCAGTGCAGAAGCTGCCTTAGCTTCGCGCCGAAATCGTTCCAATGCTTGGCTGTCGTTGGATAGGTCTTCAGGCAAGAACTTCAAGGCGACATACCGGTCCAACCGCGTGTCCTGGGATTTGTAGACAACACCCATCCCCCCGCCACCAATTCTCTCGAGAATGCGGTAGTGTGAAAAAGTACTTCCAAGAAGTGGATCGGAGTCGGTCATCGGTGCTGATGTTAGAGTTCTTAGATTTTCAAGTCAACGTGTGCCCTGGTCAAACCGGGCGAATCAAGGCAATCGAAGTCACTGGACGTATGACGGGCAAACAGGAAGTAACCGGATTCTCGGGTCGGAGGAGGCGCGCTCACGCGCTGGCCTCCGTCCGCCGCCCAAACTGCCCGAACACATTTCGTGTAGGCAGCTTTCACGAAGACTCAGCAGTGCCGAGGGGCAAGAGAAGGTATTAAGTCGATCAGGCGGACAAGCTCGTACTCGCCGTAAAGCTGTGCCGTGGGCAGCCGTTTCCAGCCCGCATTGCGCCAACATTTGTAGCGATGCGACCAGATGCGCCGCCGGACCCAGCCGTCGAGACGTTGGAAGAGCTTTCGAATGTGGGCGCGTTTGTAATACTCGCCCCACCCTCGCAAGAGCGGGTTTAGCTCCTCAATCAGCTCCTTGGTCTGCAAAGGCATTGTCCGTTTGGTTCGCTGCCGTACCTGGTCCATGAAACGACTAATCGACTTCGCTTTGGGATACGCATACAGCGCATCCTGTCGGGCCTGACTACGAATCTTGCTCTCGGGCAGATGAAGCTTTTTGTACCCGCGCTTGATTTTGTAGCCAAGGAACTCGAAGCCGTACCGGACATGTACGATCCGCGTCTTCTGCGGATGCAACTCCACGCCCAGTTGTTTCAGGATTCGGCGGGCCGCATCCACTGCGGCTCGTGCCTCTGCTGCCGATTTGCAGGTAATCACCCAATCATCGGCATACCTCGTTAGCTGATACCCTCTCAGCCGCATCTCCCGATCAAACGGCGTCAGAAGTATGTTACTGAGCGTCGGCGAAATTACGCCGCCCTGAGGAGTTCCGCGTTCGGATGGAAAGAGCTGCCCCTTTCCGTAGCTTCCCGCCTTGAGCATTGCCTTGATAAGGCGTAGCACTCGGCCATCCGCTACCCTTTGGGCTACCAGCGTGAGAAGTTTTTCGTGATCGACGGACCCGAAAAAGTCTCGGAGGTCGGCATCTACGATCCACTCCGACCCGCTTTGAATCTCCTTCCAAATCTTGCGTAGTGCATCCTTTGTCGACCGCCCTTGCCGATATCCGAAACTAGCATCGTCGAATACTGGCTCGAAGATGGGTTCCAACCGATTGAGCAGCGCTTGCTGACACACGCGATCATAGATCGCAGGTATACCGAGCATGCGATACTCGCCGGGTTTGTCCCTCTTCGGGATCGGGTGTTGTCGCACCGGCAGAGGTTGATAGGTGTTCTCTTCCAGCTCCCGCTGCAGCCGAGCTAACTGCGGGCCCAGCTGTGCTTCAAAAGCCGTGAGACTCTGCCCATCTATACTTCCACTGCCCCGGTTCTCCTTCACCTTCTCCCAGGCCATCTCCAGGTTCTTCCGTTTGTACACCTTGTCGATCAATGAATGGACCTTCTTCACACCCATCAGGTTGATCCAATCCACCAGTCTCCTCAGACGAGAGCGTACGGGTTTTTCGCTAAAGGAACTGTTCCATCCTCCCTCATCTTTACTCATCTGGTTTCCTTTCTCTTCCTGACCATCTTCGCCGGTTGCCTTCCCCGACCCACTCTGGTCGCCGATTGCTCGGTCACGCGGCTTTCGCCGCGCTTCAGGTACTATTCAGCCGTCGGACTACTGACAGAGCGTCGCTCGCCATTTCGCTTGCGCTTATAGGTCCGCTTACCCCCATGCCCACCGGGGACTCTGTCAGTTCTTCTGAGGTCACGCGTTGTTCTTCTGTACCGTGCCGTCCGCAAACACCTTGGTGCGATGGGTGAATGAGAACGCCTTCGTCTTAGAAGTGCAGACTCGACCTTGCCCCACCTTTGGCCGACCGGTTCATCTTGGGTTTCCCCATCGATTACGGCCCGGTACTTCTCCTCATGCCCTTCGGATTCCATCTCGCGATGGACACCCTGCCCTCCGAAGTACAGCAAGCGGTGGCTTTAGGTCGGTCTTGGCTGTATCCAGCTTTCGCCTTCGTGCCCGTTTAGACGTCTCCATACCTTCCACTTTCTCCGGCCAGCGAGGCTGCGAACCCCGCTTC
>WNGM01007059.1_pt1 | contig 10392 bp, 7 predicted proteins | sample 5400571 | NCBI WGS metagenome assembly WNGM01 (sample SAMN13153378, study PRJNA577476) | soil metagenome | isolation source: 100 cm soil or saprolite under Garry oak tree replicate 2 | place: USA:California | collected 2016-06-15 | reverse complement strand
GGAGCCAAGGTGGCCCAGATGCAGAGTCTTGGAACGGTGGAATCTGTGAAAGCTGTTGCCGATGTTTACTCTCCGATTTCTGGTGTCGTCCTTGAGGTCAATAGTGAACTTTCTGATGCTCCTGAGCTTGTCAACAAGAGTCCCTACGAGAAGGGATGGATTACAATAATCCGGCCAGACGATATGGAGAAGGATCTTCCCTCACTCATGAAACCTGAAGCCTATCGAGACTTCGTCATGAAGATCACGGCGAAAAAATAGACTCTTCGTCGCAATCCTCGGCAGCCCCTACAGCTCTCAACCTTCCCTCAATCTGAACACACTTTTCCTCACCTAGGAAGTTTATCTCTTAGAAGCGCAATTCAACCTACACCATCGGGAATCTAGCAGTGCAAGAAGCCTTCACCCTGCTCTCACCGCCCTTGAAGGGTCTCCTCCACGAGACCGGGATCCGCACCCCTACTCCTCCTCAAGCAGAGGCGATTCCTTTCATCATGCAAGGGGAGAACGTGCTGGTCGTTGCCCCCACAGGATCAGGCAAGACGGAGGCTGCTCTCCTACCGCTCATAGACAAGATGGTCCGAGACGAGAATCGACAAGGAATCTCGCTTCTCTACATCACTCCTCTGAGAGCACTAAACCGAGATCTGCTCAAACGATTGCAAGTCTGGTCAGTCAAACTAGGCTTCACGGTTGAAGTCAGGCACGGCGACACGCCACAAGCCCATCGCCGGAGAATGGCTGGAAGACCCCCCGACCTCCTGATAACCACTCCGGAAACGTTGCAGGCCGTCCTTCCCGGAAGAAGGATGAGACAGCACCTTCAACACGTCAAGGCTGTGGTGGTCGATGAGGTTCACGAACTGGCGGGAGATCGCCGCGGGGTGCAGCTGACAGTCGGGCTAGAACGACTGAGAGAGATCCTCCCAGAGGGATTCCAGAGGGTGGGGCTCTCAGCGACTGTTGGGAACCCCGAGGAGATCTCTCAATTCCTTGGCGGCTCTGAACCAGTCAGGATTGTGCAGATTCCCTTGAGCAAGGACACGAGGTACTGGATCGAATATCCCCCATCGGGCGAGGAGGGTCAAGAACTCGCTCGACGCCTGTACACTGCTCCAGAGGCGGCTGCAAGACTGGCCCTAGTATCTGATCTTGTCGACGCGCATGATTCGACTCTGATCTTTGTCAACAGCCGGGTCAACGCGGAGATGCTGGGTTCGAAGTTTAACATGATGGACCAGAAGATAATGGTCCACCACGGCTCACTTCCCAAGGAAGAACGGGTCCGTTCTGAAGAGGCGTTCAAGGCCCGCCAGATCAAAGGACTCGTCTGCACCAGTACACTAGAGCTGGGGATTGACATCGGTTCAGTGGATCTAGTCGTCCAATACATGTCCCCTCGCCAAGTAAACAGTCTCGTCCAGCGTGTGGGAAGGTCCGGGCACAGTCTGACTAGAACGTCGCAAGGGGTTCTAGTAGCTGTTTCAACGGAGGACCTCCTGGAGTCGATAGGAGTCATCGAACTAGCAAAGGAACGCCGGCTCGAACCAACAGTCATTCACCACAAGGCACTCGATGTCCTGGCTCACCAGATCGCTGGCTTATTGATGGACTCAGAAGGCAGCGTCTCCCTTGCCCGCATTACGCAAGTTCTCAGACGTGCGTTTCCCTACTCTCAGCTGGTCTACTATTACGAGAATCTGAGTATGATTCCGGATGAGCGACGCTATCCCGTGATTGATCTAACCAACCAGCAATCGGTTGGAATACTCGGCGAAGAGTTCATGCTCACGATGGCTCACGTCGGCTTGAACTTTATCGTCAAGGGACGGGTCTGGCAGATGAAACAGATCACCGATGACGGAAAGGTGTACGTTCTCCCCGTCAACGATCCTACTGCAGCCATTCCGGGATGGGACGGGCAGATACTCCCAGTTCCAGGTGAACTGGCAGTCCGAGTAGGAGAGTACCGGAAACAAATCAATAGGTCGTTGGACGAGCACAAGAATCGCGCCCCTGTTGTCGAGAAGTTCTCGCGAATATGGCCCGCGGACCCATACGGAGTGCGAAAGGTCGTCGAAGAGATAGACACTCACAGGTCCACTGGCGCACCCGTCCCGACCAGTGATCGAGTTCTGATCGAAGGGTTTGATCGCTACATCATAGTTCACACCCACTTCGGAGACATCCTCAACTTCACCCTAGGCGAGGTGATCGAGGAGCTCTTCCGCCGCCAGGGTCTCGTACGAATGTGGTGGTGGGACTCTTACAGAATACTCTACGAGATGACGGCGGACACTGCAGATCTGGACCTGGAAGACTTGTTTCTGAAACGGGTTTTCGGAGTTGACGAGCCAGTCCTGGGGGGTGCCTGTCATGGTGTTTTGCACCGACACTTTCCCTGGGAGCTACAGATGAAACAGATCGCCGAGAGGTTTGGAGCCTTGAGTCGTGGCCGGCTCATGTACGGCGGCGCAATGAAAGAGTTACAGGTCAGATTCCGACTAACTCCAATCTACGACGAGACTATTCGCGAGGCTCAGGTCGAACACGCCGACTTCGAAGGAGTCAAGAAAATCTTCAAGCAGATCAAAGATCGGAATCTCGAAGTTAGATTCTTCCGGTCCAGAGACAAGCCCACACCGTTGGCCTACCACATCCTCTACCGTCATGTTGACATTCCAGAGCTCATCGCCCCGGAGAATGTTGCAGCTGACAACATGGCTCGACTGCGCATTTCGATCGAAGGCCGAGCTATCGACCTACTATGCTTCGATTGCGTCAATCTCGAAACTGAAGTCACTATTGGCGGTCTCTCTGAAGATCCCTCATGTCAGAATTGCGGCTCTAAGCTCCTAGCTCCAGTTTTCTGGTCTAGCCGATACGTGACCAGTATTCTCCGGAAGAAGCGGGCTAAGCAGTCACTCGACGAGAACGAGCAGAAGGCTTTGACGAAAGCTCGTCGTTCTGCCGACCTCGTTATCGCCTATGGGAGGAGGGCAGTTATTGCTCAGTCCGTTTACGGCATTGGTCCCCAGACGGCAAGCCGGGTATTGTCAAAGATGCACGAGAGCGATGACGAATTTTACAAGGATCTCTTAGAGGCCAAGCTGCAGTTCATAACGACCCGACCCTACTGGAATAACTGAAGGCATCGCATGCCTTGGGGTTACTGCGTCACGATGACTGAGCGATGAAGTTGTGTTCGAGGAGTGAATGCGCGAGACCTTTTTGGTGCCCCTCTAATTCGGAATTCGACTTTCGAGTCCGACCGACGCTTATACTCCAACTTTTGTGTAATGATTTTCTTTAGTCCTTGGTCAATTTCATAGCCCCAGCTATTTCGGCCTAGTTCTTGAGCAACTTTCATCGTCGTCCCAGATCCCAAGAAAGGGTCCAGGACAGTCTCGCCATGAAAGCTGAAGAGTTTGATTAGGCGTTTCGGAATTTCTTCTGGGAATGCTGCAATCCCCTTCTCTAGTCTGAATCCGAGAGGTAGAACGTTGGTTATGTTCCACACTGACAGGTGCCATTCATCGTCGTTGTAGTCCTTCAGAGGGACCCTGGATTTCTCCAGAATTTTCAAGGGTAGTTCTCGTACATATGAGTAGTCAAACCTGCCTTTCTGGAAGATCAGAATGCTTTCCTGAATATTGTCAGGGTAGTAGTACATTGGATATGGATGTTGAAGGACAACGCCGCTTCTCCGGCTTATTCTCACGTAGCCCTTGGGCTTGACCCATACTATGCGATCTCGGTAGCGGAACCCAGCCTGCAACATGAGTCTGGTGATGTCGGCCACAACGGGATACTTCTCTCCCTTGACGAGCATGTCATCGACAACAAAGCAAGCTACTCGGCCAGGGGCTAGGACTCGATACATATCGACTGATAGCGCGTGAATCAGTCCGAGAAACTGGTCATAGTTCTTGAAGAGGTCGGGATAGTCGAAAGGGGCGTTGAAGTACGGAGGGCTCGTGATCATAAGATGAATGGACCCACTGGGAATCTCTTTCATGGTTCGACAATCTCCAAAGACGACCTGGTGTACGGTGCCCATTCGAACGGCTCGGCGACGAGAGGACAAGTCTTAGCTTAAAGTTTCATGGATTTTGCATCGTTTTCCAAATTCAAGGGTTAGGTCCATTATTCGTCCTTTGGACTTTAGTGAGGCCTCATAACGATAGTCTTGGACAGCGGGGTGAATTACCAGACGCGCGGGCTTGGCTGTTGCATTTCAAGTGGTGCTGTGACTATCGCTCGAATTCTCTTCTTCCCTATCAGATCGTCTCTTTCCGTAGAGAATTATCGCTACCATCCCACCGAGCAGGGGCAAGGTTGGCGGCAGATACGGTGCGATGAGCGCGAGCTTGTCGATAGGAATCTCTGTTCCTCCGACTGTTGATGTGGTTACTGTGAGGATGGTGTTGCCTGAACTGCTCATATGTTTCGAATCACCCCCATAAGTGCTGAAAATATTTTGGAAACCATTCCCCAATGCGGTAGGGGAATACGATACTGAACAAGCGGCTGTGGCACCGTTGCCGCTGAGATTGCATGTGTTCGTGCTGAAGGATCCTGTCCCGTTTGAAGAGAAGAATACTGCACCTGTAGGTGTAGTGGCGCCGGAGCCAAAAATGTCTGTAGCGACAGCGTTGCATGTAGTGACACCGTTGACAGGTAGCGAAGATGGGGTACAGGTTAGGCTTGTCATTGTCAAGTGACCTGATATCACCGAAACGGTTCTCAGACCAGAGTTTGCCACGTAGACCTCATTCGTCACAGTGTCCACACCGACGGCCCCAGGAAGTGTGCCAAGCGGGAACGTTACGTTAGCTACGATCGCGTTAGAGAAACCGTCAATGACTGATACGGTTCCATCGATTGAGTTTGCGACATAGATCTTGTTGGTTATCACGTTCGCTCCTATGCCCGTGGAGTAGGCTCCCACGGGTATTGTGGTCGCGAGGGTATTCGTTGAAGCGTCGATGACAGACACGGTGCTTGTAGATGAATTGCCGTTTACTACATAGATTTTGTTTGTCATTGCGTTCACGGCTATGTCCCCGGGATCATTTCCCACAGTTATGGTCTTGATCAGGGTATTAGTGTGACCATCGATAACTGAAACAGCGTTATCCAGAGAATCTGCTACGTAGATCTCGTTTGTTGAAGTGGCCACGCCAACCCCTTGAGGGCTCCGTCCTACTAATATTACCTTCAGGACAGTGTTAGTTGTGCCGCTTATGACGGATACTGTGCCATCGGCAGAATTTGACACATACACCTCATCGGATACGACGTTCACGCCCACCCCGCTGGGATGGGCTCCTACGACGATGGTCGCGACGACCGTGTTGGTTGAACCGTCAATCACGGAAACATTGCTAGAGTTATAATTGGCAACGTAAATCCGATTATTCAGACTATTCACACCGATTCCAGTCGGATTAACGCCAACTCGTATCGTGGCGTTCAAGGTGTTGCTCGCCCCGTTTATCACGGAAACAGTGCTAGGAAAGGTTCCATTATTGCCATAGTTGCTGACGTAGATCTTGTTCGTGGCATTGTCGACTGCAATGCCATCAGGATTTACTCCTACGGCTACGGTGCCAGTAACTGCCTCCGCGTGTACGTTGCGGGTCACTGGCGGGATGAAAGGAAGTACTGAGAGTGTCAGGGCCAATGCGATGAGGCACTTGTGGACCTTGAATTGATGCGAGCGTGACTTCACCATGGCACTCATTCTCAACCGATACCCAGATTGTAATTGACCAATCATATATCAAGAATTATCTGGTTGAAAAGAGGGGACAGGCGTGCGAGAGCACGCCTTCATTGGCTCATTGTAGCTGACTTGAGTGTTCGTTATGGGCCCGGACAGCCGGATGCGCAGATCGCGTTGATGTCGGCTATGAAATTGTTCACGTTGGGGCTTCCCCAGCCTGTCGTGAGGTCATAGCCAGTACCGGCTGTGTGTCCGTCGACTCCGAACTGGCCCGCTGTGTCGCTGTTGTTGCCTACGGTGATGTCGTGGAACGCAGAGCTATAGTTACTGCTCGCCCCAAGCTGGTAGATTGCAGCGTTGAGGAAGCCAACTGGACGGCCGTGGGCCTGGTTGAGGAGTGCGACTACGCCGGCCAAGGCTGGGGAGGCGGCGCTTGTTCCTCCGAAGACACCCCAGCGTCCGAGGAATCCGAGGAAGGCTAGGAAGCCGCCTTGGATTGCTGAGTTGAAGGAAATGTCTGGCGTGAGCCTACCGTTGAGGGTGACAGTTGAGCCGAGTAGTGTTGTGAACGTTGTAGGGAGGCTAGTCTGATAACTGGGTCTTCCGTATTGGAAGCTCCCTCCCCCTCCGCTGGATGTTCGTATTCCGAATGTATTGAACTCGTTCCATGCAGCTTCTCCGCCGTAGCCAACCGGGATGCAGCTGGTCGGTACGCCTGGTCTCGGGGCCGTTTCGCATCCAAAGGTGCCTCCGTTGATTATGACGAGTCCTGTGTTGCAGTTGGTGTTTGCCGGGCAAGTGTTCGTTCCCTTATGACCAGGGGGTGCGCCGTATTGTCCACCGTATGGATTTCCTTGTGTTCCGCCTGCGGCTATGGTCAATGTGTTGGTAGCGGGCCATGACGGGGTTAGTTCGGTTGTGCCTACTGCCGAGAGCGCCTCATTCGCACCGTCATCACCGGATGAAGCGATTACGGTCCAGCCGCTGATTCTTGCCATGTTGTAGGTCTTGTCTGCCGTTGACTTTATGGAATGGTCGACCGTACTGGGTGGGCATGGGACCGTTGAGCAGCCGACAAGGTCGTCGGGTTCTCCGAAGCTCTGGGACATTATGCTGCCTTTGAGACTGGTTTGCTGCACTGCAGCCCTCTCGGCTGAGTTGATGCTAGTGTCTTGACAGTCGTTAGCCACTACGAGCACGATTCTCGCCCCGGGAGCGAGCCCGTGCGCCATTGTCACGTCGAGTGTGGTCTCTTCCCACCATCCGACGGCACCGCAAGCCTGGTCGATTGGTAGGCTGGGGTTGAAGGCTGGGCATGTATCGCTAGGCGAGCCCGTCCAAGTGGGTCCACACAGTATAGTGACGCTGCCGGCAGGGAGGCCGAATGTGTTATCAAACGTATTCAGGTCGCTCTGTATTGTTGGACTACCAAAAGCGTCAACGATGACGATTGTCTGACCAGTTCCATCCAGATTGTTTGGAAAGTTGTATGCAGTCTTGAGGAAGCTGGGGGTATAGCACAGTATCGAACCCAAAGATGCGCTGAAGCAGAAGGGGAGTCCTCCTTGGGTTTTTTGTGGGCTGAATGAAGGGTCGAGCAGAGCAACTGCGGGGTTGACCCGCGCTGCACTAACAAGGTTGAATGTGTTTGCGACCCCGTTTGCCAGAGTTGGGAGCGTGAATAACGTTAGTAGAGCTAGTATTGTGACTGTTAACATTCTATGTTTCATAATGTTTTCAACGATGACGGTCGTAGGTTGCGAATATAGGCTTTTTGCAAGACATCATTAGCTCTATCCAAGAAGAGGTAACTCTGGAATGGCGATTCAACCTCCAGATATCCCTAGACTCGACAATAGGTCTGAAATTAACGAAGATTCTGGACGGAAGCCACTGACGGTCGCCACGCCAGGGATACAATTGCCAGCTAATTCACTCATGGCAAGGGACTCGGCCTCGAGAATCTTGAGCTGGTCAGCTCAGCAGAGAGAAACCAGATCGCTTTCATGTTCATAAGTCGCAATGCATCAATCGAGTATCGAATTGGATAAAATACACACGATTGTGGTTGGCGACCTGCGGACCAACTGCTACATTCTGCAGTCCAATAACGCAGCGATAATCATAGATCCGGGTGCTGAACCCGAGAGAATCGTCCGCTTCATCCAGGACATCAAAGTGAAGCCCAGCCAGATCATCGTCACTCACACACATTTCGATCATGTGTTGGGTGTCGATGTAGTGCGCGCCAAGCTGGACATTCCGTTTCTGATTCACCATGACGATCTGTCGATGCTCGAGTCTATGCAGAGCCGCGTCCACCAGTTCATGGGTTTCGAGGTTCCTCCGCCACCCAGGGTCGACAGTTACCTCAAAGACCGAGATGTTCTAACGGTGGGGGACGAGACGGTCCAGGTTCTTCACACTCCAGGCCACTCGCCTGGCAGTATCAGCATCTCAGGACGGGGATACGTGTTTACCGGTGATGCTCTCTTCAACCAGTCAATAGGCCGAACTGATCTTCCAGGAGGAGACCTCAAGACTTTGATCCACTCGATTAGGGATCGGCTCTTCAAGCTGAAAGACGAGACCATTGTCTATCCGGGGCACGGTCCTGAGACCACGATCGGTGATGAGAAGCTCGCAAATCCATTTGTAGGAAAAGCCGTAAAATTGCGGATAGAATAATCATCTTATCTGTCCCAACCGTATCTCTCCAAGCCGAAACATCCTTGTCCAGCCTAGACTCGATTATCAAGAACTCCCTCAGCAAAGCCAGCTCCCACACCAAGAAAGTGTACAGTCAGAATCCCCTGACAGCCGACGAGGTGATCGAGCTTGCCAATAGTCGAGTGCTCACAATCGCAGCCACCGTGAGGCCTGACGGAAGGCCTCACCTTTCGCCAACCGACCTCGTTGTTGTTGACGGGGTCTTCTATCTTGGAGTGGACGAGGCGACAGCCCGTTATCGAAACCTCAAACAGAATCCGGCGGTAACCGTGATGCTGGCCGACAGCTCGAAGCGCCAGGCAATACTGGAAGGAAACGCCAAGTTTCTGGACATGAAGAGCGGAACCGCAAAACAGGTCCTGGAGGCTCAAAAGAAAAAGTACGGCTGGGTTACGGATGCGCTGGTAGAGTTCCTACCGATGAAAGTGTTTACGTGGAAGGCAAAGTAGTCCTAGAAAAGCAATAGCCCTCCAAATAGAAAATCGTTCAGAATGAGCCTGAATTAGTAATCAAGGAGGGGTTCCATATGGTGCCCAGTTTTATGCTTGCATGATCCAGTAAATGCCCCGATTGGAAACGAATGATTCGCGAGTTCTACGGGAAAAATCGGAAAATTCGACCAGAAACGTTCCAGACAACGAATGACCCCTTCTGGAAATTTAGAAAAAAAATCTTTCCCGCGACACAAAACAGCGCTTTGGGGAATTCTCTAAGAGTTGTTATCTTTTCTTTTCTACTAACTATTTCTCGACCCCCCGGGGGTATGTCAGAACAAAAAAAGTCCTTCACACTTTATCGAATCCTGCCCCCATAACCCGGCAAGAACAAGCCCAGATCCCAGATCTGCAACGCCAGTCCACACAATCCCTGTACCATGAGGCGTTCAAATACCAGCGCGTCCATTATGATCCTATGGTCATGAATAAGACGGACGAGGAGTGGAAGAAGCAGCTGGACCCCCAACAGTACAAGGTCCTGAGGAAGAAGGCGACAGAGCCAGCCTTCACAGGAAAGTATCTACATAACAAAGAGAAGGGAGTCTACGTCTGCGCGGCTTGCGGAGCCGAACTATTCTCCTCAGACACAAAATACGATTCTGGATCCGGCTGGCCCAGCTTCTGGACCGCACTCGCCAAAGACAACATCGTGGAGGTCCCAGATCGCGCACTCGGAATGGAGAGGGTAGAGATTCTATGCAAGAACTGCGGCAGCCACCTCGGCCACGTCTTCGACGACGGCCCCCAGCCGACTGGAATGCGCTACTGCGTAAACTCGCTATCCCTCGATTTCAAGAAGAAAGACACGAAATAGACTAGCAACCTTAGCTCTGCGTCCACTTCGGGATCGGTAGCCATTCTCCCGATCTAGGAGCGATCTATTGTCCGCTCGTCGACTCAGACTCGCCCGTATTCTCAGGCTGCCTGTACTCGAAACCTATATCGGAAAACTCTGAAGAGTTCCCGGCAGGCGCGCTGAATAGAGAAGAATCAGAGGGTAACTGCCAGGATGGCAATGTCGACTCTGGAGTGGGCTGAGGCTTCGACTCGTTCTCGGAGCCGGTCGCGATTGGAGGCTTTGTTCTCCTAGAACCTGTATTTACATACACAACAATGATCTTGTATGATTCGCTGCATGTCTTACACCGGCCGACCTGCACTGTACGTTTCAGTTTCATAGTGTGATTCTTGCAGACTGGACAGTCGACGAATCTGCTCCGGGAAATAGACTCGTCTTGTTTGATCGTCTTCATCTGTCTTTGAGGTGTCTAAATGATCAGTCAACATAGTCGTTCTGTAACCGTTCTTCCGCCAACCTAGACCTAGGAGAATACTCTGACTTTGGATCATTTCGAGTCTTGCCGATTAGAATCCTAACAGTCCGAGTCGATCGCGGCAGGATTATTGAGAGAGTATCTCGTTACGATTTTTCTGACA
>WNGM01006470.1_pt1 | contig 10392 bp, 8 predicted proteins | sample 5400571 | NCBI WGS metagenome assembly WNGM01 (sample SAMN13153378, study PRJNA577476) | soil metagenome | isolation source: 100 cm soil or saprolite under Garry oak tree replicate 2 | place: USA:California | collected 2016-06-15 | reverse complement strand
CTTTCTTGACTGCTGGAATGGTTACGATGGTCGTGTTCTCGTTGACGACCTTCTTGATGTCATCCATTGAGAAATGGTCAAAGTGTTCATGAGTAATTAGTAGAATATCGGCTTTTTCAGACGTCGGGCGGATTTTGAAGGGGTCGATGACTACGGTCTTCCCGTTCTTGATCCGGAAAGAGTCGTGTCCGAGCCAGCTTATCTTTAGGCCCTGATATTCGTACAAGATAGTACGATCTCATGGATCCACGGTTCTCGATAATTAAGTCTTGCAAGATACGTTCTCGCATTCATCTTCTGTTCAAGAATACGCATAAATCGCTCCGAGTCCGCTAATCTAGTAATCGTTCATGCATGACGTAATAATTATCGGTTCGGGGTCCGCGGGATATACTGCAGCCATCTACGCTTGCCGAGCTGGACGAAAGACGCTGGTCCTAGCAGGGTCGATTCCAGGTGGTCAACTGATGATTACTTCAGACGTTGAGAATTTCCCCGGCTTTCCGGAGGGAGTGCTGGGCCCCGAACTGATGGAGAAGCTGCGGCGGCAGGCGGAGAAATTCGGACCTGAAATAATCTACGATGACGTATCATTCGTGGACTTTTCATCTAGGCCTTTCAAGGTAGTGGCTGGTGGGAAGTCGTACGAGGGGAAGAGCGTAATCATCGCCACCGGCGCGAACGCCAAGTGGCTTGGGTTGCCCTCGGAGACCAAGTTTAGGGGAAAGGGAGTCTCCAGTTGCGCGACCTGTGATGGATTCTTCTTCAAAGGAAAAGACGTTGTGACAGTAGGCGGCGGTGACACTGCGATGGAGGAAGCGAACTTCTTGGCAAACATCACCAACAGCGTAACGGTCGTCCACCGGAGGGACACGCTGCGAGCTAGCAAGATAATGCAGGAGAGAGCCACTGCTAACCCAAAGATCCATTTCGTCTGGGATTCAGCTGTCAAGGAAATTACTGGTGACGACAAGGTGACGGGGGTTCGATTGCACAATCTGAAGAGCGGAAAAGATAGCCATGTCAATGCTGATGGGGTTTTCATAGCGATAGGCTATGAACCGAACACGGGGTTCCTGAAGGGCAAGGTTGACCTCGACTCTCAAGGATACGTTGTGACCAGAAAGGATACCGAGACTAATGTTCCGGGAGTCTTCGCAGCGGGTGATGTTCGAGACCACAAGTACAGGCAAGCAGTCACAGCTGCAGCGGATGGATGCATGGCCGCTATCGATGCAGACCGGTTCCTAGCCGAACACTACAAGGCTTAGAGTCGTTGTGACCACTTGAAGTGCACGAAATGCGACTTGCAACTTGACTTCGTAGGCCGATACATTGTACGAGAAGACTTTGAAGCCGGAGCTCCTGCGCAGATCCGTGACATGGAAGTTTGGCAGTGCGATGTTTGCAAGACTTACTATGAGGCGAGTATGAGCGGTAAGCCCGTTCCGATAAGATTCATGCAGAGCCTCTTCAAACGACTAGAGTGAGATTCCCTCTAGTTCTACTTCCTTTCCAACATATTCTCGAGTTTTCATCTTGGCCTGTTTCAAGAGCTCTACCAGCCGCTTATTCACCGCATCTGTCATCGAGGCAGCAGACTTCATCTTCTCCTGAAGCTCTAGTTCTTCTCTCCTAGTCTCTTCAATCTTCGACAGCAACCCCTTCCGTCGATCGTACATATCCTTGCATTCCGCAATCCGCAGAAGCTCTCGTCTCCGCGCCAGTAATCGTCTCCCCTTCTCCTGTTTCTCCGCCAAATGGGTCGTCCCGATCAATTGGTTCAACTGAACCGAGACTCTACCAGTTTTTTTCGGCTTGAACTCCATCTTGCCGGAATCAATCGCCTTCTTCATGCTTTCCAGTATCCTTGCCAAGTATTCTCCTGTCGATTTGGAAAGGAAGCTCTTGTAAGGAGATTTGACGAATGCGGACAGGGCTTCTCGCTCATCCGAGCCCAGCGGATACTCGCCACGCTGAGATAGATCTGCGAGCCTTCGAAGGGGTCTCTGTAGATGGGCCAGGGTCTCGGCACGAAAGGCGCGACTCTCTTTACGTAGCTCTCTCTCGATGTCTAAGACTTCTCGAAGGTTAGCGTTTGCCTCTAACTGGTCAACCTTAGAGGTCAGATCTGATTCGGAACGACCCAGTCCCTCTATGTCTCTCTTCACTCCGCCTAGTTCCCGGGCCTTCTCCTCGAGTTCATTTCTAGCTATCTTGATGCTCTCAACAATTCCTGTCATCGTTCTTGCCCTTTGGAGTTTTGAGCCCTCGCCTTCCAGAAATGAGGCGAGCCTTTCGCCGCTCTTTGCTATCCGATCTAGGGTTCCGCCGAATGATCGCATGTCAAGAATGTAAAAACCGGAAAGTTCTCGCGCGGTAGAGTCTCGCAGGTCCCGAATCGACCTGCTCGCTACTGAAACACCGTCCTTGACGATTTTTAAGGACTCCCAGCTAGTCTCCGATGGAATTACGATATCCCCGACCCGCGCTGCTGCTTCGTGGGCTCCATGTGCGATTACTCGTGCTGCCCTGTAGGACGCGGCGTCCTTTTTCGTCGCCATGTCCCTGTCGCCTTTCTTGGCCAAATCCTCATAGAAACTCTGTGCTTCGCTAACGGCTCGCTTCGCTTCGTCGACGAGTTTGGCGGCTTTGGATCTGGTAGATCGTAGTTGGCCGTCTAATTGGTTAGAAATCCAGGGCCCGTATTCTTCAATCGTCAGTCTCAATTTGAGTTAACCGGAGGAGTCTACCTGATCTCCTCTCGTAGGTTAATGATTACCGTGTCTATAGTCTGCTCCGCCCTTTGTTTGCGACGTATAAGATCTGCATTCAATGATTCATAGAGATCCCTAGAGATCTTGCCGCTACGATTCTGGTTTCTTAGATCTGCAGAGGTCGTCTTGATGACGTTAAGTTCCACTTCAGCCCGTTCAATCCGCTTTATCATGTCTGAATAGCGTCCTTGGGCCGCGGCCAATTGTTCTTCGACTGGTGCCAATGACCGGTCGATCTCAGTCATCCGACGATCCAACATCCGCCTCCGCTGTTTGTAATCATACCTGTTCAACGCGCCCCTAGCGAGGTCTTCCTCCATCTTGTCAGATTCGAGCCGCATAGACGATTTCTCGTCATACAGGTCCACGAACTTTGTGATCAGTTGTGATGGCGCGCCCGTTATCGCGCCCTCAGCACCGGGTCTACTCAAAACAGCCAAGGCACCTGCAGCCAAGGCACCTTCCACGAGGCCGACCCAGGTGAGTGGGCTTAGACTCGACCAGAAGGGATCAAGTTGGTACGTCATAGAGAAGCCTAGACTACTGACCGGAGTGACGGGTGAAGCTAGGAGAGAGATCTGGTTGCCAGAAATCTGAGGCACCTGCCCCGTAAGCGAGTTCAGTCTGAAACCTGACGGGGTGACAATCTTTGTCTGAAGCGAGGGGGCGTAGAACTGTACATTGTTAAACAGAGCAAAGTTCACTGTGAAGGTTCCCAGAGAACTAGTCGAAATGTAGGCGCTGGGGGACAGTGTATAGAATATCTTAGCCCTGAACGACTGGTTAAAGGGCACAGAGCCGAAGCTAGGCGTAAACGTAACCGTGCTTGTGCCGTCCGAATTCACCGTAGGCGTGGGTGTCGTTTCAGGTTGGTCAATTTCGAGTCCGAGAACATAGTTCTCAGTGATGCTCGATACGCCCTTCGGCACTTTGAAGGCAAGCGAGGAGAGAGTTGGCCCCAAATTCGTAACATTATAACTGTCAGTGACTTGCAAGGCACCCGTCGGAAAGATCTGGATTAGTCTTCCCGCTGACACCGTGAGAACATTCTGAGTCGCTGACGAGGCGAAGGTAACTTTCCATACGGTCGAGTTGCCAAAGTTGAGCGGACTCGATCCAGGACAATTATCAGAGCCAGTACTAGGCAGCGTGCAGGTGAAGGTTCCACCAGTAATTGTCTGGTTTAGAGGGAGTGGAATCTTGGGAGACTGCCAGTCGCCAGTCTGGAGGGTTACTTTCGCTCTAGTGACGTTGTAACTGCCGTCGGCGAGCGGGAACGGGTTAGCTTCGAATGTGAAGCTGTTCGAACCAGGCCTGTACGATAGGAGCCCAGCATATACTATAGTCACGTTGAAAACGAACTTTGTCTCACTTGCTGGAAATTGAACGTTGAGGGTGGTGTAGTTTTGGCTCGGTGTCGGGCTCTGCTTGGAGACTTGGAGGTTGACTCCTTGAGCTGTTGCCACGATGAATCGAAGGTCGTCGCTCACACTTGCGGGGATGCCGATCGTCAGATGGGTAACTGGAGCGGCGCTTGTCAGATTCACGTAGTCGCTAACGGTAGTGACGCCCCAGGCGGTAGTTGAGATAGTTCGTTCGAATGATGCGGAGCAGGTTGCCCTTTGGCAGTCCGTTGCCGCTCTAGCAGGGTGTGGGAGAAAAACGAAGGTCAAAGCAAGCAACAAAAGTACAGTGAAGAGTGCTCTCATCAGTTGAGACCATTAGCCGAACTCGAATTTGGAGTGCGACGTTTGACTTCCCTACTTATTAGTTGCTCCGATAGTTGAACGACTTCTCAAGGTTTGCGGATGAAGAGTATTCTTGTCACTGGAGCTGGAGGAAGTGCTGGCCACAATGTGTGTTGGAGTCTCAGAGTTAGCAAGGATGGACGCTCTCTAGTACTGACGGGCGGCGACGTAGATAGGACGAGTCTCGAACTAAACATGTGGTTGGATTATTCGTTCCATCTTCCCGGTGCTCATGACCGTGGATATGTTGCCGCGTTGAACAGAGTCATTGAAAATGAGAAGGTCGAGCTGGTCATGCCACAACCAGACCCGGAGGTCGAGCGAGTCTCGAATGATCGTTCACGAATCCGGGCACGGACATTTCTTCCCGACTCTGAAACGGTTTCTACGTGTCTCGACAAATTCGCGGCGCTGTCTCGATGGCACGAGTCAGGCCTACGAAAGAAACCAGTCTCGATCTCTCAGGATGACTCTTCCAACATGCGGACAGTCCGCCAGCTCGACTATCCGTGTTGGATTCGTGCTAGAGAAGGAGCGGGTGGGCTAATGAGTTGTAAGGCTACTAACGCAACTATCGCGGAACATTGGGTTAAGTTCCATTGGGGTCAAGGAATCAAAGCGAACTTCGTCGCGGAGGAATATCTTCCAGGAAGAGACTTTTGTTTCATGTCTCTCTGGAATAAAGGTGGCCTGGTCACTTCTATGATTCGCGAGAGGCTGAGCTGGGTGGGCCACCGGATCGTAGGCTCTGGAGGCACGTCGAAGCTCAACCGGGTTGTTCATTTGGACACGGTCAACAAGAAAGCAGTGGAAGCGATAAGCGCCGTTTCAAAGAAACCTCACGGGATTTTCTGTGTTGACCTAAAGGAGGACGCGAAAGCTGTTCCCTGTCCTACTGAGGTCAACTGTCGGTTCACAACCAATGTTCACTACCTCTCGCTTGCTTCAATAAAACTTGGACATCCCGAGTGGAATTTTCCGTGGCTTGCAGCGAGATTAGCGCTGGAGGAGGAGATACCCGACTGCGCCAAGACCAATGCTCTACCAGATGATTTGTGGTTTACCAAGAACACAGACATGGGCTTTACAATGGTTCGAGGAAATCATTGGAAGGCCGCAGAAGTCTTCTGAGTGCTGAATCTATTTTCCTCGTCTATGGAAATAGAGCCTTACCTGACGATCCCAAATGAATAGCCACGTCACCGATAGAATGAGAGCAATGAGTGCCTTTGTTGCTGAGTCAAAATATAGCCCAAGAGACAAGCTTGGGTTCAAAAGGTTCAGCGGAGCAACGAATTTGGTAAGAATACCAAACCCAATGAGCATCAGACCCCACTGCGTTACGAAGACGACCAGTTCGTAGCCAACCGCGCGTCTATTCATACTAAACCCCTGTGAGCAAGAGCGTGATCACGGCCAAGCTCGTCGATGTCAGGAAAAGTATCCATATGCTGGATACGATTTCATTCTCGGTGGCCGGACGACCTATGAGTAGTGTTCTGACCAAGGTTAAAGGTGCGCGCGGATCCTCAGAGTCAGCAAGCCTTCCGTCTGGAAGAAGTTTTGTTGGTTTAGAGGTCAATTCCCTATGTTCTGTAAAGCGTCGAATCCTGGAGAGGAAGAAGAATGAGTTCTGGATGTTGGGGAAGATTGCAACTACGCTTGCGATCTCAGTTTTTCCGAGAATGGCAAGTGCGCCTATGGATGCGCCAATTGATAACTGACCGACATTCCCGGCGAACGCCCGTGCCGGAAAACGGTTGTAGTACAGGAATCCCAACAGCGAGAACATCAAGCTAGCATAGAGAAAGATAGGCATCGAACCAGCTCCGACGAGCAATAATCCGATGAGAAGGCCTCCGGCTACTATCGACATCCCGCCGGCCATCGAACCGTTGAGGGGGTCTAGCATGTTGACCGTGTTCGATGTCACGGAAGTTGCGACAAGTATCGTCAAAGGATAGATTACTGGGAGGTGGTACTGTCCGAACAAGGGTACGTGAAGCATTGAGCTGTAGATTTGACCCGGAAATGCTATTCCAAGGATCAATAGGGGCAAGCCGCAGAGAAGTGTGAGGAGTGGCTTGAAGATTCCTCGCATCCTGAGGCGATCATCGAAAGCGCCGACAAGCGCCGCAAGCCCGACTACAAGAGAGTAGGCAAGAAGCGGTATCGAACTCGCTCCGCCAAGAGTGGCGTAAATCGCCGCGAAGAGGATGAGAGTTATCGGAACTGCCGAGCCAACCATCTCTGGGACCTTCGGTCGGTTGGGTTTGTGGACGTCGATTCCGATTATTCCATGCTTCGCGTTCCAGTACATGAAGAATCTGGTTAGGGCGAGAGATACGGGGAACGAGCCGAGGGCGATTAGGATCGCGATCGTGTTCGCGCCGAGCGATGCCATGCCGGGATTCAGCGGTCCTGTAGAGTATAAAGCAACAGTGTGCTGAAGGAAGGGTTATCAGTGGTTTTGAACCGGCGCACCGGAGGTAGTCTTGGCTCAAACCAGCCACCCGTTCATCCCTAACTCAAGCGATCAGCTTCGAAACAGTATGTTGAGGGTGATTGGAATCGGCTCGCTCGACGAGCTCTATTCCGACATTCCACTAGAAGTCCGATTGAACCGACCGTTGAAAGTGGACGGTTTCGCTTCTGAACAGGAAGTCCGCTCAAGCATCGAGCAACTTTTCAAAGAGAACAAGTCAGGGTCAGACTACAATTCGTTTCTTGGCGCGGGAATATACAACCATTACATTCCAGCAGCAGTAAAAGCGATAGTATCGAGAACAGAATTTCAGACCTCATACACACCCTACCAGGCGGAAATCTCTCAAGGTCTTCTGCAATCGCTCTTTGAATTCGAATCCATGATCCGCGACTTGACCGCTGTAGACGCAGTAAATTCGTCCCTCTACGATGGATCGACGGCTCTCGGAGAGGCGGCCCGAATGGCAGTTCGGGCGACAGGAAAATATAAGGTGATCGTTCCAAGAAATCTTCACCCCGACAAGCTGTCCGTACTTCGAAACTATACTGAGCCCGTTGGGATAAGACTCGAAGCCTTCGGGTACGACGAGGAGACAGGAGGTCCGGACCTCAACGATCTTCAGTCAAGACTCGATCGTGAGACGGCGGCAGTCTATTGTGAAGTGCCTTCGTTTTTCGGAACGTTGGACGCCGATGTTGTTAGAATCCCTTCGCTATGCCATGAGAAAGGAGCTCTCTCGATCGTTGGGTTCGACCCGATTTCGCTCGGCGGCCTCAAGCCACCAGGCGAATACGGCGCAGACATTGTTGTTGCGGAAGGTCAGTCTATTTCATCTGAGATGAATTTTGGAGGTCCGGGACTTGGAATCATCGGTTGCAGGGGAGAGAATCTTCTACGCCAGATTCCGGGTCGACTCATTGGTATGACGACCACAATCAATGGTACGGACAAGGCGTTCAGCATGGTTCTTCAAACGAGAGAACAACACATCCGCCGAGAAAGAGCCACGTCCAACATCTGCACGAACGAGGCTCTCCTTGGCATTGGAGCCGCCGCATATCTTTCACTCCTAGGACCCAAGGGATTACACGACTTGTTCGAATCCATCCTCGTAAAGACGAGGTACGCAATCAAGAGGCTCCAAGAATTACCGAAGGCCTCGGTCCCAAGGTTTGAAACCCAACATTACCAAGAGTTCGTTGTCACATTCAAACGAGCTCGAGGCATCACATCAAAGATTAACCGCAGACTTCTCCTCGCGGGCATGCATGGTGGCAAGAGCCTGGTCGGGGACTTTCCCGAGCTTGGTGAAAGCTCGCTTCTCTGCGTGACAGAAATCAACACGGGCGAAGCCATCGATCGATTTTCGGGTCTGATGACGAAGCTTCTGAGAGGTTCGAGATAATGTATCATCAAGCTACCTGGGACGAACCGCTCATTATCGAAAAGTCCCAAGCCGGTAAGAGAGGCCATATCCCAACGGGACCTAGCGATATCGAAAGAAAGATTGCTGGTGATCTCGGGGATGCTGTGCCGAGCGTTCTGAGAAGAAACGGTCTTCCCCCTCTCCCTGAGGTCTCGGAGCCCGAAGTTATTCGTCACTTCGTCCGACTCTCTCAGGAGAACTACTCGCCCGATCTGGGAATCTATCCCTTGGGTAGTTGTACTATGAAGTACAATCCGAAATCGGCCGAGTTAGCGGTCTCGACTCACAAGCTGGAGAAGCTTCATCCTGAACAGGACGAATCGACGGTCCAAGGGATGCTTGCGATGCTGTTCCGTTTGGACAAGATCTTGGCAGAGATTACGGGGATGAGCCGTATGTCCCTCCAGCCTGCGGCTGGTGCCCACGGGGAGTACTTGGGGTGCCTCATCATTCGATCACATCAGACTCGTCACATGGCACGAACCCTGCCAGCGCGGCCATGGCCGGGTTCAAGGTCATGGTCGTTCCATCGAACTCCGAAGGGATGGTTGACCTCGAAGAACTGAGGAAGTTGGCCGGTCCGAATACGGCGGGACTGATGATTACAAATCCTAACACGCTAGGAATCTTCGAGAGGAACATTCTCGAAATCGCAAAGATTGTGCATGGAGCAGGGGGCTTGTTGTACTATGACGGGGCAAACTTCAATCCCTTACTTGGAAAGGTCCGACCCGGCGACATGGGCTTCGACATTGTCCACCTGAATCTTCACAAGACTTTCGCGACTCCTCACGGAGGTGGTGGCCCTGGCGCAGGTCCCGTGGGCGTGACGAAGGAGCTAGAACGCTACCTTCCTGTTCCGCTGATTGGATTTGACGGAAAGAAGTATTTCTACGAATGCAATGTTCCAGATACGGTGGGAAAGATCAGAGCGTTCCACGGCAACATTGGAATTCTCGTCCGCGCCTATGCATATATCATGAGCCTGGGTGCCGAGGGACTCAGGACAGTCGCAGAGACTGCCGTCCTCAACACGAACTACATCCTGTCTCGGATTATAGCAAGTGGCACGTACGACCTTCCCTTCGCCCAAGCTAGGAAGCACGAGTTTGTTCTCAGTGCAAAGAAGCTCTACGATTCAACAGGGGTCAGGGCGATGGATCTTGCGAAGCGAATGCTGGACAAGGGCGTTCATGCTCCTACGACATATTTTCCCCAGATTGTGGACGAGGCTTTGATGGTGGAAGTTCCTGAGACTGAGAGTCTTGCGGATTTGGATCAACTAGTCGAAGCTCTTCTCGGAGTCTATCGTGAAGCTCAGACTAATCCAGAACTAGTGAAGGATGCGCCGCACTATGCGTCCGTCAGGCGGATCGATGATGTGAAAGCATCGCATCCAAAGACTCTGACACTGCATTGGAACAATCCGTCGTTATTAGAGAATCGCGAAGTATCGAACGAAGAGACACCTCCGCAAGAGTCAAAGTCACGATTGGCATCTCCGCCTAGCAGATGATGAACCTGCGAGTCTCCGCTTTGGACACGCGCGTGCTTCGCAAGACCCCGCTATCTTATATATAGATATGAGTTCACGAGCTATTTCGTATTCCGATCGTATTACCTCTGCTTGGGATTTGTATATATCAGCCTCAGTAGTTTCACTAGCCTACATTGTCCACTGAAGAAATAGTCTCTCATCAATCAATCCCCTCCCACGGCTCTCAAGTGGCTATTGTTGGAATAGGTGGGGCGGGCAATAATCTTCTGAGCCAGGCAATCGATGGAGGAATAAGTCCAAGAAACTGCGTGGCAGTCAACACGGACCGCGGCCAGTTATCAGAATCGAGAGCACAGAACAAGGTCCTTCTAGCCGATTCAACTGAGAGTAACTCTCTTTTGACGAGGCAGCGAGGTGGACAAGGTCAACTGTTAGCTTACAGAGTATCTCCGTTT
>WNGM01005681.1_pt1 | contig 10394 bp, 9 predicted proteins | sample 5400571 | NCBI WGS metagenome assembly WNGM01 (sample SAMN13153378, study PRJNA577476) | soil metagenome | isolation source: 100 cm soil or saprolite under Garry oak tree replicate 2 | place: USA:California | collected 2016-06-15 | reverse complement strand
GAGCCCGGTACCGGCGCCTCGCGCCACGAACGGAATGGCCTCGCGGTTCGCCAGCCGCACCACGGCCGACACCTGCTCGACGGAGGTCGGGAACACGATGAAGTCGGCGAGCGCTCGGAAGAGCGTGAGACCGTCCGACTCGTACACCAGCAGCTCGTCGGGCTCGGACAAGACACCGTCGGCGCCGACGAGCGCCTCGAGCTCGCGGCGCAGGACGGGCTTGCGACCGGCGGTCAACGTGGCCATGGCTCAGCCTGAGTATACCGCCGCCGCGTCAGGCGGCGCGCGCGGCGAGGACGGGCGGGATGCGCTTGAGATCCGCCACGAAGCGCTCCATATCTGCTCGGCGCGTGGCGTCGTCGGGCGCCCGTAGGATCGCGGAGGGGTGGACAGTGGCCATCACGTGCGGCGCCCAGCGAGCCCGGACCCACTCGCCGCGCTGCCGCGTCACGCGGAACCTCGGGCCGATCAGCGTCCGGGCGGCGGTGGCACCGAGGCACACGAGCACCACCGGCTCGATCACGTCCAGCTCCGCCTCGAGCCACGGCAGGCACGCCGCGATCTCCATCCGGTCGGACGTGGCGTGGATGCGCCGCTTGCCGTTCGGCTCCCACTTGAAGTGCTTCACGACGTTGGTGGTGACGTAGACGTCGGTGCGCGCGATGCCGTCCGCCTCGAGGGCGCGGTCGAGCACGCGTCCGGCGGGGCCGACGAACGGCTTGCCCGCGAGGTCCTCGTCGTGGCCGGGCTGCTCGCCGACCATCATCACGCGCGCGCGGCGCGGGCCCTCGCCGAAGACCGTCTGCGTGGCGCGCGCCCACAGCGGGCAGCCGCGGCATCCCGCGGCCGTCGCGCGCAGGGCCACCAGCGTGCGGCGCTCCGGCAGGAAGTCGGCCGCGGAGCCGGTGGCGGGCACGCGCCGCGCCGTCACGCCACGCCCCAGACCAGACGCCACAGGTCCGCCGGCGGACGCCGTCCAGACGCGCGCCGCGTGGCGGCCACGCGCGCCGCCGCCGTCGCGAGCCGCTCGGTCACGCGCGCGCCGAGCCCGACCATGCGCGCCAGCGGCAGGTCGGCCTCGAGCGCGGCCAGCACGAGGTCGTCGAAATGCACCTCGTGGAAGTGTGTGGCCGGATACGGGTTGTCGCAGACGAGCGCCTCGAGCACGGCGCGCACGTCGCCGCGCCGCGCCTCGAGCGCGACGGCCAGCCACTGCTGCGCGTCGGGCAGGAGCGGCAGCGCGCGGAGGAGTGCCGCGCGCTGACGCGCGTCGCCGCTGCGACGCCGGCGCTCGATGAATCCTTCGAGGTCCGCCGCCGCGTGGTCCGCGGCGAGCCGCAGCCAGGCGGCGCGGGTGGCGTCATCGATGCCCCACGCCTCGAGCGACCAGTCCACGCCGAGCGCCGAGAGGGCCGTGCGCTCGGCGGCGTCCAGCGCGAGCGGGGCGGCGCCGAGACGACGGCTCGCCTCAGCGAACGCGGTCTCGAGCGTGCGGACGTCGGGCGCGGCCGCGACCTCGCGCAGCCACGCGCGCCGGGCGGGGACGCGCCGCGCGACCAGCTCGAGCAGGTGCGCGGCGAGCGGCGATCGCGCGAGAGTCACCACGGAGCGTTCCTCGACCTCATCCCGGGACCGGGGCGAGCGGAATGCCGCCGAGTCACAGGGCCAGCAGCGTGCGGGCGGCGGCGACGATCGCGGCGGCGTCGATGCCGTAGTGGCGATAGAGATCGGCGCGCGCGCCGGACTGCCCGAAGTCCTCGACGCCGAGCGCCTGCTGAGGAACGCCGAGGGCGCCGCCGATGAATCCGAGCGCGTGCGAATGGCCGTCGAGGACGGACACGACGGGCACGTCCTCCTCGTCGGCGGCGACGAGCGTCTCCAGCCACGGCCGCGGCGCGCGCAGGCCGCGATAGAGCCGGTCGGGGCTGGTGACGACGAACACGTTGGCAAAGACGCCGTGCCCGGCGAGGGCGCGCGCCGCCTCGAGCGCCTCGGTCACCATCACGCCGGCGGCGAAGAGGTGCACGGCGCGGTCGGCGGCATACCCGCTGCGGTCACGCGCGTCGCTCAGCCGATAGCCGCCGCGCAGAACGGCGTCGCGATACTCGGGAGTCGTCGCGGGCGCCAGCGCCTGGCTCACGGGGCGCGTCGACAATCTCAGGTAGAGGCTCTCGCCCTCGCGAGCGGCGATGGCGGCGAGGCCGTCGAGCAGGATCCACTCCACCTCACGCGCGAAGGCCGGCTCGAAATAGGCGATGGCGGGCAGCGCGACGCCGATCGAGGGCGTGATCACCGACTGATGCGCGCCGCCCTCGGGCGACAGGGTGACCCCCGACGGCGTCGCGGCCACGACGAAGCGGCCGCCCGCGTAGAGCGCGTGGTAGAGGGCGTCGAGACCCCGCGGCACGAACGGATCGTAGAGGGTGCCGATCGGCAGCAGCGTCGTCCCCGACAGCTCCGCGGTGAGCCCGAGCGCGCCGAGCAGGAGGAAGAGGTTGTGCTCGGCGATGCCCAGCTCGATGTGACGGCCCGCGGGCGATTCCCTCCACGTCATCGCCTGCGGCGCGTCGGCGAACGGATCCGGCCGCGCCTCGGCCGCGTAGACGCCCTTGCGGTTGATCCAGCCCGCGAGGTGCGTCGTCACCGCGACGTCGGCGGACGCGGTGACGATCGCGTCGCCCTCGGGGCGGCGGCCGAGCGCGCCGAGCACGCGGCCGAACGCCTCTTGCGTGGACATCGCGCCCTCGTACGTCTCGTCGAGGTTCGTGGGGACGCTCGGCGCGGCCGCGCGCCGCGGCGCCGTCCAGAGCGGCGGCAGCCCGCGCACGTACGCCGCCTCCGCGCTCGCGGGATCGAAGCCGGCCCACTCCTCGCCCGGCGCCACGCCGAACGCGTCCCGCAGCTCGGCGATCTGCGCGGGGCTCGTGACCATCGTGTGGTTGAGGGGATCGGCTGCGGAGGGCAGCCCCCAGCCCTTGATCGTGTCGGCCAGGATCACCGCCGGCCGCCCGCGCTCGCGCTCCGCCTCGTCGAGCGCGTCGAGGATCGACGCGAGGTCATGGCCGCCGACGTCGGCGACGAGCGCGGGCAGCGCGTCGTCGGCCACGTCGGCGAGGGCGCGATCGAGCTCGGCGTCGAGCGCCCCGTCGGGCGTCGTCACCAGCGTCTTGCGCACGGCGCCCGCGGGCAGCCGCAGCAGGCGCTGGTAGTCGCGGCTCGGCATCGTCTCGAGCCGGCCGCGCAGCCGCTCGCCGCCGGGACGCCGGAACGCGGCCTCGAGGGTGCGGCCCCACCGGAGCTCGCGGACGCGCCATCCGTGGGCGCGAAAGAGATCGCCGAGCTGACGCGTGCGCGTCTCTGGCACGACGCGGTCGAGGCTCTGGCGATTCACGTCGACGATCCAGAGGACGTCGCCGCCGAGCCGCGTGAGCGCCGCCTCGCCGAGCGCCTCCCACACGTTGCCCTCGTCGAGCTCGGCGTCGCCCACCATGACCACGAAGCGCTCGGGCGCACGGGCCGCGCCGTGATCGACGAGGTAGCGCGTCGCGAGGGCGCCGAATGTCGTCATGACCGCGCCGAGCCCCATCGAGCCGGTCGACAGGTCGACGACGTCGGGGTTCTTGCGGCGGCTCGGGTACGCTTGCAGGCCGCCGAACGCGCGCAGCGTCGCGAGCCGCGCGCCGTCGAGCCGACCGCGCAGGAACTGGATCGCGTAGAAGGCCGGCGCCGCGTGCGCCTTCGTCGCTACCACGTCGCCCGGGCGGAGGGCCTTGAAGTAGAGCGCGGTCAGCAGGCTCACCACCGACGCCGACGACGCCTGGTGGCCGCCGACCTTCGTGCCGTCGGCGCTCGGCCGCGCGTTGGCCTCGTGCACCATCCACGTGGAGAGCCAGAGCACGCGGCGCTGGATGCTCTCGAGGATCTCGAGCTCGGTCACCCGGCTCTCCGTCCCCAGAACGCCCGGTCGCCGTCTCGGAAGGCGAGGCAGCGGAACCCATCCCACTTGGGCTCGAAGAGCCAGTCGTCGCCGGGTGCAAGCGCGTCGACGGCGAGCGCCTCCATCGGCGGGTACGGCGGCCGGACGGCCAACTCGAGCTCGGGGAAGCCGGCGGCGGGCGTCATCGAGCCTCAGTATATGCAGGATAGAGATCGGCGAGATCGAGGAGCGCCGACGCAGGATCGAGGAGCGTCACGGGTCCCCCGGGACGCTCAAAGCGCCCGGTCGGCGGCGGGGATCGGCCCAGCGATCGAGACCCCGGTCGGGCCCCCTTTCCAGAACGGGCTAACGACAAGACATGTGCCACGCCGGCCCGACATACAAATATCCGTCTTCATTAACATAATTGGCCATACCGTGGTGTCGGTTCCGAGCTTCTGGCCAATTTCAACGCAATTGGCCATTTTCTTGGCAGGGTCGCTTCGGCTAGAATCACGGGGACGATGGATACGATCCTGGTCATCGACGACGAGAGAAACATCCGAACGCTGGTCTCCCGTGTCCTCGCCCAGGACGATGTCGAGGTCCACACCGCCGGCACCGGTAAGGAAGGCCTCGAGCTCGCGGAAGAGCTCTCGCCCGATGTGTCCCTGGTGGACCTCCGGCTGCCCGACATGGACGGCATCCAGGTCGTCCGCGAGCTGAAGGCCAAGCACCCCGACAGCGCCGTGATCATGATCACGGCGTTCGGCCACATCGAGAGCGCGGTGGCCGCCATCAAGACGGGCGCGACCGACTACCTCGAGAAGCCCTTCCAGCACCTCGAGAAGTTGCGCATCTCGGTGAGCCGCGCGCTCGACGAGGTGAAGGCGCGGCGCGAGATCACGCGGCTCACGAAGCGCGAGGAAGGCAAGTACCGCACCGACCAGCTCATCGGCGAGTCCGACTCGACGCGGCGCCTGCGCGACATCATCGGCCAGCTCGCGCGGAGCGAGGCGCACACGATCCTCATCCACGGCGAGAGCGGCACCGGCAAGGAGCTGGTGGCCAAGGGCCTGCACTACGAGAGCGCGCGGCGCAACTTCCCGTTCATGGAGGTCAACTGCGCGGCCATCACGGAGACGCTCTTCGAGAGCGAGCTGTTCGGCCACGAGAAGGGCGCCTTCACCGACGCGCGGGCGACCAAGAAGGGGCTCATGGAGCTGGCCGACCGCGGCACGCTGTTCCTCGACGAGGTCGGAGAGATGTCGCCGAACAGCCAGGCCAAGGTGCTGCGCTGCCTGCAAGAGCGGATGTTCAAGCGCGTCGGCGGCACGCGCGATATCAAGGTCGACGTCCGCGTCATCGCCGCGACGAACCGCTCGCTCGAGACCATGGTCAAGGAGAGCAAGTTCCGCGAAGACCTCTTCTACCGGCTCAACGTCATCCCGATCACGATCCCGCCGCTGCGCGAGCGCACGGAGGACATCCTGCCGCTGGCGCGCCACTTCCTGGCGGAGGCGAACCGGACGTTTCACAAGATGGTCCGCCGCTTCGCGCCGGAAACGGAGGTACTGCTGCTCGGCTACGCGTGGCCCGGCAACGTCCGCGAGCTGAAGAACCTCGTCGAGCGGATGGTGATCCTGTCGACCAGCGAGTCGATCGACGTGCACAACCTCCCGGCGCAGTTCTCGCAAGGACCCGAGGGCCGGCCCGCCGAGGATTCGCCCCCCACGGCGCGCACGCTCGCCGCCGTGGAGCGCTCGTACATCCTCAAGGTCATGCAGCAGGTGAAGGGCAACAAGAGCGAGGCTGCCAAGGTCCTCGGCATCACCCGCCAGACTCTCCGTAAAAAGCTGACCGAAGGCTAGTTTCGGGCCCGGCCCGGCACTGGTCAGTTCCTCGCCACAGCGCGACTGCCATCCGGTCCGATCGGTTAGGAATCAGCCGGACACGAGGCCTTTCGGACGTCCGCGCATCTCCATTTAATGAATAGAATCCGATATTTGAGGCCAGGGGTTCGGGTTTGGTACTCCCCTTGCTCCTTCTCCGCACGACACAGCAAATCCAGCGCGAGGAGCGGGGGATGAGATTGGTGGTCAAGAAGCTGGAAATCGCAGACCTCGGGCAGCTGCAGTCGCTGGTGATCGAGCACCTGGACGGAATCGAGTCCGGTCTCACGGTGATCGACTCTCGCCTGCTGCTGGGTCACGCCACCATGGACATCGTCGCGCTCGACGCTGACGGCACGCTCGTGCTCGTGACTGCCGGCTTCACCGCCGACGAGGAGATGCTGCTGAAGGCGGTCGAGGCGTACTCCTGGTGCCTCGAGTATCCCGACGCCATTCGTCGCCTCTACCCTTCGGTCGAGATCTCCGCCGCGCGGCCGCCGCGTCTGATGTTCGTGGTCGAGCGGCTGCCCGACGCGTTCCACCGCAAGATCAAGCAGCTCGGCTTCTCCGAGGTCGACTGCGTGGAGTTTCGTTACCTCGACATGAGCGGCACGCCGGCCGCCTACTTCGACACCATCGCGCGGCTGCGGCGCGGCTCGGGCCTCGCCGAGTTCACGCCCGCGCCGATCGCCCGCCGCGTGGCCGACCTGCAGCCGCGGCGTATGCCGGAGCCGATGACGTCGGAGCGTCCGATGGAAAAGCTGGTGGACCGCGGAGACAAGGTGGTCCCGCTGGCGAGCGCGCCGAGCGCCGCGCGCGCAACGAGCGTGCGCCTGCAGAAGATGCTCAACACCCATGGCACGGGCCACGGCAACGCCGTCGCGCCGGTGATCGAGATCGGCATGCGCGCCGCCGCTGCGCCGACGCCGCGCGTCGAGCTTGCTGCGCCGCGGGCCGAGGCCGCGCACGTCGAGACGCCCATGCCGCGCATCGAGACGCCCGCGCCGCGTATCGAGACGCCCGCGCCCCGCATCGAGACGCCCGCGCCCCGCATCGAGCTGCCGGCGCCGCGCATCGAGCTGCCGACCGTCGAGATCGCGGCGCCGCCCGTCGAAGCGCCGCGCGTCGAGATCGTGGCCCCGGCCGTCGAAGCAGCGCCGGTCGAGATCGTCGAGATTGCCGCGCCGACTGTCGAAGCGGCCGCTTCGGAGGTCGAGAGCCCGGCGCCGCCCGTCGAGACCGTCATCGAGCCGATCGTGCGCCTGAGGCTGCGCGATGCGGTCGCCGCTCCGGCACCGGCCGCGGTCGCCCCAGCCCCCGCGCCCCAGGCGTCGAAGCCGCGCATCTCGTTCGCCGGGATCGCCAAGGAGCTGCTCGGGGCGGCGGCGCCCGCGCCCCGGCTCGAGGCGCCTGCGGTGATCCCGCGGCCGGCGGTCGAGAAGATCACGCGCGCCAGACTCGAGAACATCGCGGCCGCGGCGGCCGGCGCCAGCGCCGAGACCGATTCGGCGGTCGCCGTCGCGCAGGTGCCCGAGGCGAAGCCCGCGCCGGTGGTCGCCGCCGCCCCCAAGCCGGTGTTCACCGCGCCCAAGCCGGCGGCCGCGGCGCCTAAGCCGGCGGTCCCGGCGCCCAAGCACGTAGCGGCCGCTCCCAAGCCGGTGGTCGCCGCGCCTGCGCCGGCTGCGGGGGTGGCCGCGGCGCCCAAGCCGGCGGTCCCGGCGGCCAAGCCCGCGGCCGAAGCGCCCGCGCCGAAGCCGACCGAGCCGGAGTCGCCGGCCCACAACCTCCCGCAGGAGTTCGAGGGGCTCAAGTTCCCGAACGACGGCGTGCTGACGCGCCAGTGGATGGAGTTCTTGAACCAGATGGCCTCGAGCAAGTGAGCCAGGGAAAGGACACCATGACTTCCGCCTCCGCGCTTCGCGTGCTCGCCGTCGACGATAACTCGTCGCTGCTGCGCTTCCTCGTCTCCGCGTTCACCGCGAGCGGCTGTGCGGTCACGGCGGCCCCGACGGCCGAGGAGGCCCTCGACCGGATCGAGACCGACGCGTTCGACCTCGTGGTGTCCGACATCAAGATGCCGGGGCTGAGCGGCCTCGACCTGCTGCGCGCGGTGAAGGCCAAGCAGCCGGCGACGCCGGTGGTGCTGATCACGGGCGCGCCCTCGGTGAACTCCGCGGTCTTCGGACTGCGCCACGGCGCGTACGACTATCTGCCGAAGCCGTTCTCGATCAAGGAAGTTCAGGGAATGGTCGAGCGCGTGCGTGCCGACCGCGCCAAGTGGAACGGCCAGACGCCGCTGCCGTCAGGGCTCGCCGAGGAGCTGCACCGCCGGGAGGCCGGCGTCGAGATGCTGCTCCGCATCGGCGACCTCGCCCTGCAGGGCCTCGACCCGCAGGCGTTCATGGAGCAGACGCTGCGCCTGGCCACCGAGAGCCTCAAGAACGACGGCGGCCTCCTGCTGCTGCGCGACGAGCACGGCCACTTCACCTCCGCGCAGACCGGCGCGCCGGCCGTGGTCAGCGAGCTGCTGGGCCTGCTGCAGCTGGGCTTCGACCGCGTGGTCGCCACCGGGGGGCGCGAGGCCGTCGCGCTGACGCGGCCGGGCCACCGCCTGGACGTCGTGGCGGCCGCGATCCCCGGCGTCGACCGGTGCATGGGGGTCGTGTGCCTCGCGCGCCTGTCGGTGAACGGCGGATTCCTGCCGGACGAGCGGGACATGCTGCTGGGATTCGCGCAGACGACGGCGGTCGCGCTCCAGAAGCTCGTGCTGCGCGAGAGCCTCGAGCGTCACCTGGTCGACACCATCACTGCCTTCGTCAACGCCATCGAGTCGAAGGATCCGTACCTGAAGGGCCACTCGGCGCGCGTGGCGCTCTACGCCGTCGAGATCGCCTCCAGGATGGGGCTGGACGACGAAACCGTCCAAATCGTGAGCCGAGGCGCAATGCTCCACGATTTGGGTAAACTCTCCATCATGGACACGATCCTCCGGAAGCCGGACCGCCTGACCGACGAGGAGTTCGCGATCATCAAGGCGCACCCGGTGGTCGGCGAGCGCATCCTCAAGCCGCTGACCTTCCTCCATCGCGAATCGTGCGCGGTCCGCAGCCACCACGAGCGGTTCGACGGCACGGGCTATCCGGACGGCCTCAAGGGCGAGGACATCCCACTGGTGGCGCGCATCGTGACGGTGGCCGACGTGTTCGACGCGGTGACGTCGAACCGGCCCTACCGCACGGCGCTGCCGGTCGAAGCCGCGCGCGAGGAGATCGCCCGCGGCCGGGGCACCCACTTCGACCCGCAGGTGGCGGACGCCTTCGCGAGCATCCCGCTCGAGCGCCTGGTGGAGATCACCCGGCACTACGAGTCGCTCGTCAGCGCGCCCCTCCGGACCGGTGAGGGCGAGCTGGCGCGCGCAAGTTGAACCAGGCCAAAACTAGGATCCTCATCGTCGACGACGCGGGGCCCGTGGTCGTGCTCTGCGTGAACGTGCTACAGGCGCTCGGGTACGCCGTGAAGGGCGCGAACCGCGGCGAGACCGCGGTGGAGCTTCTGCGTAAGGAGCGATTCGACCTCATGGTCCTCGACTACAAGATGCCGGGCATGACGGGTTTCGACGTGTATCAGCAGGCGAAGGCGCTGTACCCTGTCCAGCCGTACCGGGATCTCCAGGCCGACGTGCTCGAGCTCGTCGAAAAGGGCGCGCCCCACGGGCCGCGCCGCGACGTGCACGTGCTCGACGTCGGCTGCGGCCCGGGCAACTTCACCTTCGTGCTCGCCGAGGCCGGCTTCTCCACGATCGGCCTGGAGGCGTACGCGGCGCTCGTCGAGCTGGCGCGCGAAAAGCGCCGCGCCAAACGGCTGGCCAACCTGGCGTTCCGCCACGGCGATCTCGCCGAGGGCGCGGGCGGCCGCGACGGATCGTTCGACATGGTGGTGAGCATCCACGGGCTCTACGTGCACCCCGAGCCGCTCACGCTCCTGCATGAGGCGTGGCGCGTGCTCAAGCCCGGCGGCCACGCCGTGTTCGTCAATCCCACGCGCCGCGTCGGCCCCTGGTCGACGTTCCGCGAGATCAAGCATCGGGACGGGCTGCGCGCGGCACTCGCGAGTCTGTTGTGGCTCGTGCCCAACTCGATCTTCGAGGTCGCGCGCAAGCGCATCGGCCCGCACTACTGGGACGAGAATCAGTTCGCGGAGAACCTCAAAGCGGCCGGATTCACCGTCCTCGGGACGCGCCGGACGTTCCTCAACGGCGCGAGCGTGCTCGTCTGGGCGCGTCGGGACGTCGAGGACTCGTGAATGGCGCGGCAGCCAGCCCGGCCCGACGCCCTGACGGGCGAGCTCCTGACGGGGCGACACACCTCGGTGCGGACGGCGACTGAGCGTCTGATCGCGGTGGGCTACGGGCTCACCTACGACGCCGTGGTCTCGGGCTTCCCGCCCTACGAGCGCCTGCTCGAGGAGATCGCGACGCTCGTCGGGCGCTCGGCGCCCGCCGGCGCGTCGTCCAGCGTGCTCGACGTGTCGTGCGGCACCGGCACCGTCGCCGCGCGCATCGCCGGGTTGGGCTACCGCGTCACCGG
>WNGM01005012.1_pt1 | contig 10395 bp, 9 predicted proteins | sample 5400571 | NCBI WGS metagenome assembly WNGM01 (sample SAMN13153378, study PRJNA577476) | soil metagenome | isolation source: 100 cm soil or saprolite under Garry oak tree replicate 2 | place: USA:California | collected 2016-06-15 | reverse complement strand
CAATCGCTCTTCGTGGGGCGTGAGCTGATAATCAGTGCGATCGGGTGGGCGTATTTCACGAAACAGTGCCACTACGCGGCGTGCTATCTCAGGTGAAATTGGCGCCCCACCACTCACGGCTTCTTTCAGGTATTCCAGCAAACGCGCCGGTGGAGTCCGCTTTAAGAGATACCCGCAGGCGCCGGCGCAGAGGGCATCGAAGATGCGCTCGTCATCGTCATAGACCGTAAGCATCAGTAGGAGCAATTCGGGATAACGCTCTTTCAAGATGCGAATGCCCTCAATTCCATTCATGCCCGGCAAGCCAATATCAACTAACGTCACATCGGGCAGGTCAGCGTCAATTTTCAGAAGCGCTTCCTCCATAGATCGGAAACTACCCGTGCAGCAGTAACTATCGGTGCCGTTAATAAGCATCTTCAGACCCTCGCGAATCTCGCGGCGATCTTCGATCACGGCTACCTTGATCATTGCTGGCTGCAGAGACGATTCAACTGTGGCCATCGTCGGAAGCTCTGATTTAGAGATCAAAGAGTTGGGGACACATTCACACAACTTCAGCTTACAGGAACAGACTTGCCCTGGTCATCACCCGTTCGGGCTAGAGGGCGCTTACTTTCGGGCGGCCGCTAATCGGCATTTCCAAAGCGACGCAAGCACCTGCACCTGGCTGGGAATTTATCTCCATTGCTCCTCCCATCTCTTTCGCCCGCCGGGCCATGCTCATCAGACCGTGCCCGTCGCTCTCCTGGTCAAGATCAAATCCGCGGCCGTTGTCCCTAATCATCAGAACAAGCCGGTCTCGATCCACACGAAACTCAATATGAACATGAGAGCAGGCAGAGTGTCGCACAATGTTGTTAATACTCTCTTTGAAGACCAGGAAGACCTGGCGGCGCACATCGGCACTGAGATTCAGATTATGGCGGCTATCCGGCGCTTGAAACTCAAAATCGATATGACGGGCAGTTAATACGTCGCTCGCGAAGCGGCGCATTCGTTGGGTCAAGTCCGTCAAGTGATCTTTATGGGGATCGACCGCCCAGATGATATCGCTCATCGTATCCATCAACTCAGACGAACTCGTGGTGATCTGGGATAACGGCTCGTTAGCGTCGGCAGAATCCCGACCGACATTTTGGCGAACTACTTCGCTGAGAATGGCAATCTGCGACAGACTCGATCCGATGTCGTCGTGTAAATCAGTGGCGATGCGGGTACGCACGCGCTCCAACTCCAGCAACCGATCGACTCGATACCTGTGGATCACGTAAACGCCTGCAACCGCGAATAGTCCCACGAGTGAAAGAAACCACCAGCGCTGCCAGATGGGACGGAGGATCGTGAACGCAACGAATGCGGGCTGGGCGCTGGTAACTCCTTCGGTATTAACCGCCCGCACCAGAAAACGATAACCGCCCGGCGAGAGGCGCGCGTAGGTGATCGAGCGTTGCGCCGTGGGTGAGCTCCAATCGCTGTCCGCGCCTTCGAGTTTGTATTGATAACGCAGCGATTGAGCCGCGCCGACGCTGACGCTGGAAAAATCAATTTGCAGATCGTTCTGATTCGCGCTTAACTCCGGTCCGACTAATCCCATTTGGCCTAATGGCGAGACAGAATAATCCTCGCCGGCGATCCGCAAACCGTTGATGAAAATCGAGGGAGGGACCGGCAGCGTGCGCTCGGTTTCTGGAAGTAGTTGCGACAATCCCTGCAAGGTGCCAAACCAGAGAGCGCCTCGCCGATCGCGGTACGCGACGTTGACGAAGTTGTTGGCCAGTCCATCGGCCACCGTGTAATGCTTAATGTTTCCGCTGGCGGGATCAAGCCGGTCAACGCCCTGCGCCGTCCCGATATAGATGCGACCTTGTTGGTCCTCGATCAAGCAAGTCGCCTGGTTACTCGCGAGTCCCTGAGCGGTTGTATAGGTAACAAATTGCGGTTGCTCTGCCAGCGGATCGTCAAGGCAAGCAACGCCACCTCGGTTGGTGGCTATCCAGAGCCTGCCCTTCTTATCAATATGAAGATCGCGAATCATCCCTTCCGGCACTCCATCGTGAGCGGACAAAAATCTGAATACCCCACCGCGGTAACGCGCCAGGCCACCTGCGTAAAAACCGATCCAAAGGTTGCCGCTTCGATCCTCGCGAAAGGCCGTTGGGGCACTGAGCGCGGGCAGGCTGTCGGCTTCGCCATAGTGTTGAAGTCTATTCGTAGCCCTTTCCCACCTGGTCAACGTATCCCGATTAGGACCGTCGGCGGAGATCCAAATGTCACCGCGCGAGTCTTCATAAAGGCGGAAGATATCCTCATTGGAAAGCCCGTTTTTAGCGGTGTAGACTATTTTTGGGCGGATGCGGCCCAATTGTTCGACCGTGCTGGTGGACGGAAAGCGATAGAGGCCCTGGATCGACGGCACCCACCACTCACCGCTGCTGTCCTGGAAGGCAATCTGATTCCAACCCCAACCATAGTTGATCTCACCCGATGAACCTGGTTTAGTAACCGCGAACCCTCGGCCATCGAAGCGATGAATGAAAAGCTTTCCGGCCCGGCTGCTAAGCACGCACAACTCGCCCGCCTTGTCTTCAAAGATCGAAGCGATGCGCGTGTCGCGCAAACCCTCAGCTTCGGTATAGGTTACGAATCCATTCCGCGCCACCTTCATTACGCCGCCGCTCTCTGTGCCAATCCAGAGCTCGCCATCGGCATCTTCAGCGAGTGACTGCACTTCATTTGCGGTTAAACCCTGGTCATTTGTATAGCTTCGGAATAATTGACCGCGGCCTTTTGCATCAGGGGCCAACTCGCTTAATCCGCCATTAGTTCCCACCCACAATCGGCCATCCGACGTTTGTAACAGAGAAGTAATCCAATTGTGCGCGAGTCCATCCTTTGTCTGGTAAGTGTCGGCAATTACAACTCGGCGCCGATCCGATTCCGGCAGAAGCCGACACAATCCCAGTGTTGTCCCTACCCAAAGGTGCCCCTCATGATCTTCCAGCAATGCCCGCACATCGTCGAATGGCAAACCATGCTGCGTCGTGTAGCGCTCGACGCTACCGTCTGGCATTCGTCGGTAGAGACCACTACCAGCGCCGATCCATAGCCACCCCCGGTGATCTTCAAGAATGCTTGATATCACAGAGTCGTCCGGACGGCTTATGGGCAGGCCGACGTCTACAAACGAGAAGCTCCAACTTCCTTGCCTTTGATCCAACCGATACAGACCTGCATCAGTACCGCACCAGATCACTCCTGACCGGTCCTGCTTGACGGTGTTCACGCTGCGCGCGCGCTGGCTGTCGACTGGCCCATAGAAGACAAACTTTGGCCCTCGCGCTGCGGCTACGCTTTTGAAGACAGATAAGTGATTGTTCGACGCCGGGGCAGGTTGGCCTTCAGCATCAAACCGATAGAGACCATTTGCTGTAGCAATCCAATAGGTGCCGTCTCGCGCCGGCAACAGGTCTCTGACTGATCCCGGTAAGCCGGCCTCGGCGCCATAGTTTGTAAATATATAGCCGTCAAATCGTGACAGACCCTCGGGCGTACAAAACCAAAGAAACCCGTGCGAGTCGAGGACGATACGGCTGATGTAATCGCGTATGAGTCCGTCGGAGGTACTGTATCTCTTGAGAGGCAATTGCTCGGCTAAGACAGCCAGCTGAAAACCCACTACCGTTGCCAGCAGCAAGAGGAGGCGGCATTGTCCGCTCTGGAATTTCCGCACGACCACTTGCATACAGGTTCCAGTAAGCGAAATGTCGGGGGAATAGCGATAAGGATCGGCCGGAAGGAATCAACCACCAAACGGCACATCGCTCGAACCGGCCGGCTGATTCTTGTTGAAGCGAATATTGCTGTCGCTGGAATCTATATAGAAATGGTTCGTGCCGGTTTCGCCAGCATTCTGTGGATCTGCATTCAGCGTGTAGGACGAAGGCGAGCTGGGTGTCTTCGGTACGACTTTCAGCGTAAAAACGTATCCGTCGGTCGTTGGCGGGTTTCCAGCAAAACGCTCGTTCACCAGTTTGTCCTTGATTAGCTGATCGAAGGTGGCAAAGGTTCGGCTGTTGGTATTGAAATACTGAATCTGAACTGCGGCAATGGTCTTCATGTTCTGGATGGTCGCCGCCTCATTGCCGGCTCTCTGCGCAGCTCTGAAGCCAACTACTGCTGCGCCAATCAGGATTCCAATGATGGCAATAACGATCATTAACTCGATGAGCGTAAAGCCCAGTTGATTGTGTTGATTTCGGCGGGTGTCTTTCATGGTATTTCCTCTATTTGAATAACGAGGCCGGACATCATCGGTTCCGAAAAGGAACTGCGGATTGCCTCGCGAGCGCTCTTTCGGCTACGAATCTTACTACAGCTTTGATACAGGGTCACATGGCGAAGGCCTGCGGCAACATGTAGAATGAGGGGGCTGACAACGCCCGGACAAGCCATGAGACAGCTACGCACAGCCGATCGTCAGGAAGCCGTAGAAGGCGCGACCGAGAGAATCGAGGCGCTCCAAAACGCGATCGAAAGAGTGATTCGCGGGAAGCCCGAAGCTGTGCGGCTCGCGATTGTGACACTTCTCGCAGGTGGCCATCTCCTGATCGAAGACGTTCCGGGTGTGGGCAAGACGACCCTCGCGCATGCTCTGGCTCGCGCCCTGGATTGTTCGTTTCAGCGCATTCAATTCACCTCCGATCTCCTGCCTTCCGATGTCATTGGACTATCGGTTTACGATCAGCCGACCGGGTTGTTTGAATGGCGGCCGGGACCGGTCTTCGCCAACGTGGTGCTGGCGGATGAGATCAATCGCACCACGCCAAAGACCCAATCGGCCCTGCTCGAGGCGATGGCTGAGCGCCATGTGACTGTCGAGGGTGTTACCCACCAGCTGCCGCAGCCGTTTCTCGTGGTGGCCACGCAAAACCCAATCGAACATCACGGCACCTATCCCTTGCCGGAGTCGCAACTGGATCGGTTCATGCTGAGGCTGCGCATGGGTTATCCCGGCGTCGAAGACGAGAAACTGATCCTGCGCGACCGCGAGCATTCAGAGCCGCTCGATCACATGCAACCGGTGATGACGGGCGAGGACGTCCTGGAATTGCAACGCGCGGTTTCACAAGTTTCCGTCGATGATGCAATTGTCGATTATTTGATGCGGATCGTTTCCGCCACGCGCGATTCCGAGATGCTGGATCTCGGCGCCAGCCCGCGCGGGACCCTTTCTTTGTTTCGCGCTGCTCAGGCGCTCGCGCTGACCGAGGAGCGATCTTACTGTCTGCCGGACGACATCAAGCGCCTAGTCATTCCGGTTTTCGCGCATCGGCTAATCGTCAGTTCACGCTATTCCTCATCACTTCGTCGCAGTGAAGAAGCCGAAAGCGTGCTGCGCGAGATCATGAAGACGATCAGCGTGCCGTTGTAGACAAGGATGAAGGCGGAAGGATGAAGGATGAAAAGGGAAGAGCCACTTCGGTTGCCGTCCTCAATTCCTAATCCGTCAACCCCCATCGATGCTTCATCGCCAAATGATCCTTCATCCTTCATCCTTCATCCTTCATCCTTTCTTTCCCGCTGGCGAAACGCGATTCTCGGTACGATTCTCGTCCTCGCCGGTTTACTCGTGGCGATTCTGACGCTGCTGGCGCGCAGCTTCGGAGACTACGGCCTCGCGCGCACGGGCGCGATTGTATCGCTGGTTTTCGTGGCCCTTATCCTGCTGCTGGTCGTTCCGCCGCTCACCAAGTCTGCATTCGCCGAGCTTCGCCGTTTCAGCCTTGAAGTCACCACGGGCGGAATTGTCTTTATGGTCATCCTCGTGATAGTCGGCCTGGCCGCATGGAACACCGGCAACAATCTCTTGTTCATGATCCTTTCGCTGTTAACCTCGACGTTATTTGTCTCGTGGGCTGCCGCGCGGCTTGCGCTGCGCGATCTGACGGTGTCCGCTCGCTTTCCCGATCACATTTTTGCCGGTGATACCAACGAAGTCATTGTCACGCTGCGCAACACCAAACGTTGGTTGCCGTCGTTTTCGATTCTGGTTGAATCACGCGCGTCTGTTCCGCCCAGGATTTCAAAGCAACGCCAAAAGGGCCCGCCGCCCGGAATCAAGAAACGGGCCCTGGCCTATTTCACTTATGTTCCGCACCGAGCCGCGGCCGAGGAAACCATCGAACAGGTCTTTCACCGGCGAGGTCACGTACTGATTAATGGATTCGAGTTGTCTACCCGGTTTCCGTTTGGGTTCTTTCGGCATCGCCGGCACCTGGGCGCGCGCGACGTGGACATCGTGGTTTATCCAAAGCCCGAGCCCATGGGTGATGAACTGCACTTGCTGCCGCTGTATGGTGGCAAGCTGGCTTCGGTTCGCCGCGGCGCGGGACACGATCTCTTTTCGCTCCGCGACTATCAACCGCGCGACGAGTTGCGCCACATCAACTGGAAAGCTACCGCCCGAACGGGGCGACTAACAGTGCGGGAATTCACTGCCGAAGACGAGCGCCGGATCACGATCACACTCGATACCAACTGGACGCCGGATATCGATGAAGAGAACTTTCGGATTAGGTTCGAGCGCGGTGTCACCCAGGCAGCTTCGTTGATCAAGCACTTTATTGAAGAGCGGGCGCTGGTGCGCTTGATGCTTAATGAAGAGGGCGGCCCCTTCGGCTCAGGGCTGGGCCATCTATACAGTTGTCTCCGGCGCCTGGCGCTGGTCGAGCCGACTTACGAAAGCAAAGCGGATCACTGGATGCCAATTCTGCGCACGATGGATCCCGGCGGCCCTGACTCTGATTCTAATTATTTCGTCTTCCTGACAACCGCGACCGAAGGGTCGATCCCACCGAATGTTTGGCGGCAAGCGTACGTGATCTATTTGTAATGTCGCGCGAATTTCCCAGCAAAACCTTGATTTCCGGACCAGCCATCCGTGGCCCGAAGCACTTGCGCAGGTCGTCGGATTCAGGCATTTTATTTTCCAATGTCTGCTAGTCTTGTTCAGGTAGCTTCGAGTCTTGTCGCAGCGGCCAGGTCATTTCACGCGCGGGGCTGGATGCTTGGCACAAGTGGCAACCTCAGTGCAGTCGTGGAAAGGGAACCGTTGCGTTTAGCGATTAGCCCCAGCGGCGTCGATAAGGGCGAACTGAGTGCTGGAGAGTTTCTTTTGATCGATGAAAATGCCGGCATTGTTAGCGAGCACAGAGCGAAGCCCTCGGACGAAAGCCTTTTGCACGTCCGCATCGTTAAAGAACGAGGCGCGGGGGCAGTCTTTCACACTCATTCGATCTGGAGCACCTTGCTCTCTGATCTCTACTTTCCTGACGGCGCTCTGGTTATCGAAGGCTATGAAATGCTAAAGGGCCTGGCCGGGGTCACGACCCACCAGCACCAGGAATTGCTGCCGATTGTCGAAAACTCCCAGGATATAAAGGCCCTCGCCGATAAAGTCGGCGAGACCCTCGGGCAATTCAGAGAGGCCCATGGTTTTTTACTTCGGCGGCATGGACTCTATAGCTGGGGAAACGATATGGCGGAGACGAAACGGCATGTTGAAATTCTCGAGTTCCTGCTCGAAACCACTGGCCGAACGCTCCTGCTAAGAAAACAAGGTAGCGTGATGGAGGTTTGATCATGGCCCGAATAAGCGTTCCAAGTGAAAACCTAACGCTAACCGATAGCGAAGCAATCGCCGCGTACCTGGCGAATTGCGGAATCGAATACGAGCGGTGGTTACTCAGAGATCCTATCGCCGATGATGCGCCGGCAGACGAAATCCTCAGCGCTTACGCGGAGGAAATCAAAGAACTGAACCGCCGCGGTGGTTACGTCACGGCCGATTTGATCGATGTTAGCTCTGAAACACCCGGGCTTGACGCGATGCTTGCGAAATTCAATCGGGAACACTGGCACGACGAAGACGAAGTGCGATTCATCATAGCGGGCCACGGACTGTTTCATATTCATCCGCTGAACAAACCTGTAGTTGCTATCGAAGTTGAGGCCGGCGATCTGATTCGCGTGCCCAGGGGCACCTGGCATTGGTTCAACCTTTGCGCGGATCGGCGGATCAGGGCGATCCGTTTGTTTCAGGATGTGGCCGGTTGGACACCTAACTACACGAACAGTGGAACGGATCGGACTTTTCTTCCGGTGTGTTTTGGATCCACCTATTTCGCGCGCGATACAGACGCCGCTCTATGACTTTCAGTGGCCGTTCAGATAAGACTACGTCTACAGGTCTCAACCCCACTCGTGTTCGCGCGATCTTGCTGGACATCGAAGGCACCATAACTCCAATCGCCTTTGTTCATGAAGTTCTGTTCCCGTATGCGTCTTCCCATGTAAAGAATTATCTCGCCTCACATTTCGGCGATGCTGAAACAAAGGCCGATATCACGAGACTCCGGCAGGAACACGCCATCGACATGGAGGACGACCTCAAGCCGCCCATGCTGATCGACGAATCGACGCACGATCAAGTCGAGTCGATTGCTTCTTACGTTCATTGGTTGATCGAGCGCGATAGGAAATCAACTGGTCTGAAATCATTGCAGGGAAAGATCTGGCGACAGGGTTACACCGATGGGACTCTCAAGGCTCCTGTGTTTGCGGATGTTGCGCCGGCTTTGGTGCGTTGGCGTAACGCGGGTTTGAAAATCTGTATTTTTTCTTCCGGCAGTGTTGTCGCCCAACAACTTCTTTTCGCCCACACCGAACTGGGCGACCTTAAGCATTTGATTGACTCGTATTTCGATACGACGACCGGATTGAAAACTGCGACTGGTAGTTATCGCCAGATCGAATCGGCTCTGCGTCGAGCGGAAGGAGAGGTTCTATTCATCTCTGATCTGGCCGCCGAATTAGACGCGGCGAGTGCCGTCGGTATGCAAACGCTTCTTTGCGTCAGACCCGGGAATCCCGCGCAAGGGGCGGGATGGCATCAAGTTATTCGAAGCTTCGATGAGATTCCGCTGTTGGGAAGGTAAGAGATCACACTTCGATCAGGGTGTGGACGTTGCCAAAGGGGATGGTTCTGGTGTGGCGCTCGTTACTTGCTCGATCGCTTTCACCTGCTTTGGATTTAAGAAAGTCACAATGCCACTTCGCCGGTACCAGATTCCATCATTAGTTTCCCAGGCTGTCTCGGCTTCGATGCTGGCGCCATCAGTAAGTCGAATGATCACGGGACCGCGTTTGTCTTTTCCATCGCCGCCTGTCGAGATTGGACTGGAACTCAACTCAACGCGTGCAGCATCAGCTCGCGGCGAAGCCGAAGGGGTTGCGCTGGGAGAAGCTGATGGCTCAGGCGTAGGGCTGGCCCCCGAAAGCAGCGAGGGACGCGAAGGCAAGAGCGGCTGCATGACGCTCGAGTTCGACGATGATTCGCTGGACCTTTCGTGAGGGTCATGGCGCGTCATTGCATAATAGACTAGAAATATCCCGAGGCTGATGGCGACGGCCGCGACTGTCACGATGGCCGCAGGCTGCCAACTTTCCACAGGCTGGCCTGCCGCTTCTCTCGCTGATATAAGCGAGACATTGTCGACCGTCTGTTCAGTTCGATCGATAAGCGCTGCGTCACTATCAAGCCTGGCGGCGACGAGTGGAGAACCATCAATATCGCAGAAGTGACCCGCGGGAAAGACTGAATTGCATTCCGGGCAACGTTTCATTTGATGAGCTCCCCTGCAGCGCCAATTATGCCTTCTATTTGTGAGCAACGATAGCTTGCGAACCGCACGCCTTGAGCGTAAGGACGGTACAAAGCTGCGAGCGGTCGGGATTCTCTATCTGGTTTCATCTCCCTCGCGGTCGATATCGCTCGATCAGCATGTCCTGACGGCTCGGCTGTTTCACTTCACGACCGCGAATGAAGACATGTTCGACCTGCGTCGAGAACTCAAAGGGATCTCCGCTCCAGATTACGATGTTCGCGTCTTTGCCCGGTTGCAGCGAGCCAAGATGGTCGCTCAATCCGAAGACTTCCGCTGGGGTAAGCGTGATCGCGCGCAGAGCGTCATCGTGCGACATCCCGTAAGCGACGGCGTTGCCGGCTTCAAACTTGATGTTGCGAGCATTGAAGCGCGTCTCGCCCCCGTCGTTGTTAGTAACCAGTACAACCGTTACACCTGCGCGCCGCAGCAACGCGGCGTTTTCCTGTCGCTGGTTCAAGGTAGCAAAGCTTGAAGGTATGTTGTTCATGGCCCCAACCAGGACTGGAACATGGGCTGCAGCGAGGCGATCGGCACACAACCACGCTTCCGCGCCGCTGGAGATAATCAGTTTCAGGCGATAATCGCGGGCGAGACTGAGCGCCGCGTCGATTTCGTCCATCCGGTTAGCGTCGATCATCAAAGGCATCCGGCCCTCGACGACTGGAAT